>ENA-OUOG01000067-OUOG01000067.1-marine-metagenome-genome-assembly--contig:-NODE-67-length-113733-cov-5.022436_pt1 | contig 113733 bp, 114 predicted proteins | sample MGYA00248635_ERZ508505 | MGnify/ENA primary metagenome ERZ508505 (study PRJEB26176, sample SAMN06267871) | marine metagenome | isolation source: Saanich Inlet, British Columbia, Canada | place: Pacific... | reverse complement strand
ACCCTATGACCCAAAAGAATACAGCGCAAGAGCGGAAAGACCTTCGAGAACTAAAAGAAGGGCAAGCACTTTTCTACAAAGAACTAGTCGCCAAAAAATATGATAATGAAAAAGTAGTAAATGTTGCCGATACCCTAGAATTTGATGAAGTAATTTTTCCAATAGAAACCCAAAGAAGAATTGTGACAGCCTTGGAATTACACCCACAAAATAACGCCACCAACAAAGCTCGTTTTATCGATCGTTGGTAACCTTAAAACTAAAAATATGAAAGCAATTGTATGTGAAAAATATGGCCCTCCTGCTGATCTTGTTTTGAAAGATCTGCCCAATTTAAGCCCGGGAGAAAAAGAAGTGGTCGTTCGGGTAAAAGCCTGTAGTCTTAATTTTCCAGATACCTTAATCATTCAAGGGAAATACCAATACAAACCTGATCTCCCCTTTACTCCAGGAAGTGATATTGCCGGGGTAATATCGTCGGTTGGGACAGCTGTAAAGCATTTAAAGGTTGGCGATGAAGTTTTTGGTTTTGTGGCCAATGGCGGCTTTGCTGAGGAAGCCGTTGCGCCTGCACGAAATATTTTTCCAAAACCGCCTAAAATGGATAATGCAGTTGGAGCTTCTTTTTTGATGGCCTACGGCACCTCCTATCATGCATTAAAAAATAGGGCTCGCCTAAAGGAAGGAGAAACATTGGTTGTACTGGGCGCCTCGGGTGGGGTTGGACTGGCTGCTGTAGAATTAGGAAAGCTTATGGGTGCACGCGTAATTGCCTGTGCCTCTACTGCTGAGAAATTGGCCTTGTGTAAAAGCTATGGCGCAGACGAAGGAATCAACTATAGCACAGAGGACCTTAAAAAAAGAATCAAAGAATTGACTGATGGTAGAGGAGCTGATGTAATTTATGATCCCATTGGCGATAAATTCTCTGAACCAGCCCTTCGAGCCATTGGCTGGGAAGGGCGCTTTTTGGTTGTTGGCTTTGCTGCTGGAGAAATTCCAAAAATCCCTTTGAATCTTGCTTTGCTGAAAGGATGCCAAATTGTAGGTGTGTTTTGGGGTTCTTGGGCCATGCAATTCACCAATGACAATATGCAAAACACCATGGAATTGATGCAATGGCATGCCGAAGGAAAATTAAAACCACATATTCATGCCATATATCCCTTGGCAGAAGCTCACAAAGCAATGGAAGAGATGATGGATCGTAAAGTCCGTGGAAAAATTGTTATTGACTGTAGTTAAGAGGAACTAGGATGAAAGTTTTTGCTTCACTATGGTCGAAATAGTCTTTCCATCGGCTTTCCCGGCCATTTTTTTTGAAGCCATCCCCATGACTTTGCCCATATCCTTCATTCCCTCAGCACCCGTTTGAACAATGATCTCTTGAATGATAGCCGCAACCTTGTCTTCCGACAATTGTTCTGGTAGAAAGGCTGATATAACTTCTGCTTGCGCCTCTTCTGGCTCAGCCAAGTCAACACGATTTTGATCACGAAAAATAGTTGCACTGTCTTTGCGTTGCTTGACCAGTTTCTGTACCAACTTGATCTCTTGTTCTTCAGACAAATCGCCCCCACCACCACTAGCAGTTTGTTCAATTATAACTGCCGATTTTATGGCACGCAAGGCTTCTAGTTTTAAACTATCTTTCGCTCGCATGGCGTTTTTAATTTCTTCTGTAAGATTTGATAATATTCCCAAGTTTAGTCTACGTTATCGTGTAAAAATGAATTATTGGAGCGCAATTGAATGTTATCATTGCTGTCTTCATCTAGGCTTAAAGTAGAGGGCGGTTGTTCTTCAACAGCTTCGCCAGGCTCAAAACCTACGCGTTTGTAGGCCGGTTGTCGTTCCATCTCCTCAATGTGATTTAATTTGTTCTTGAACGTATAGTTGAATTGCTTCAATTGTTCTTTCCGCTTTTCATTTTCCTTACTGATGCTTTCTGCTATAGATTTATCAAAAGGACTCGCTTCAGAAGTTGGAATTCGTTCAATATTTGTGCTGGGGAAATCGGCTTTCTCAACAACTTTAAAATGAATTTCTTCTTCTGTTACTTCATCGATTTCTTCTTCATTTATATTGGCTGCTGGGGTCACTGAAAAATGATCATCCAATTGAAAAACTGTTTCGGTTTCGGGTTCAGTTTCAGTTTCAGCTAAAACAGTTGACGAAATTTCTTTTTCTTCAGAAGAAGTAGCCAAAGGCAATTCAAATTCAAACTCAATTTGTTGTTTTTCTTGGTCGTGCAGTAGCTCTGGATCAACAACTTCAATACCGTCTAGAACAGGAGAAATATCATTGAAAATAAAATCATCCTCCTCAACCATAGGCGTCGAATCTTCTTGAATTGATGCTGGCGTTGTAATAAATTCAGCTGCATTTACTTCCAAAGAGGCAATCGCTTCTGTTGTCGGAATCATGTGTTGTTCAGGCGAAACGATTTCAGCAACAACCTCAATTTCAGCTAAAGTTGTTACCTCTTCAAAGGCATGAACCTCAATTTGATTGATCATTTCTTGTGGAATCTCTTCTACTTTTTCTTCAACTGCTACCTGAATATCTTGATAATTGGTTGTCCCCTCAACATCTGTTTCTTCTGTCTCTTCTTCCAAAGTGAATTTTACAATCGATTCTTCGTTTGTTTTCTCAATTGGAGTATCAAAAATGGTTTCATGAGCAGTCGTTGGTTCTTGCATCAAGTCATGTACCAAAGGTTGGTCTTCTTCAAGCGCATGAATGATTTTTTTGGCTTCAGTATTGACAATTTCATGCTGCTGCTCTGAATTGAAACCTGTAGCAATAATGGTGACAGAAATACTATTTCCTAAAGAAAGATCCTCTCCCACTCCCATGATAATGTTAGTATTATTGCCTGCTTCAGACTGGATAAAATCGTTAATTTCGCCAATCTCATCAATGGTTATTTCATCCTCTCCTGAGACGATTAATAGCAATACATTTTTACAACCATTGATTTTGTTGTCATTCAGCAAAGGAGAGTCTAAGGCTTTGACAATGGATTCTTGCGCACGATTGGCTCCCTCAGCCGAGGCAGATCCCATAATGGCTGACCCACTGTCACTCAAGACTGTTTTTGCGTCTTTAAGGTCAATGTTTTGCGTATAGTGGTGAGTAATTACTTCAGCAATCCCTTTGGCAGCAGTTGCCAAAACTTCATCGGCTTTGGCAAAACCAGCTTTGAATCCCAGATTACCATATACTTCACGAAGTTTATTGTTGTTAATTACGATAAGTGAATCGACATTGGATTTCATTTCTTCCATCCCGTGCTGGGCTTGTTCTAAGCGAATTTTTCCTTCAAACTGAAAGGGCATGGTGACAATACCAACGGTCAAGATTCCCATCTCTTTGGCCATTTTAGCAATGATTGGAGCTGCACCGGTTCCGGTTCCCCCACCCATACCGGCAGTAATGAAAACCATTTTTGTTTGGGTGGATAGCAAATCAAAAAGCGCATCAACACTTTCCTGCGCAGATTGGCGTCCAATCTCAGGGTTTGCACCAGCACCAAGGCCTTCGGTCAAGGAGGCGCCCAATTGTATCTTAATGGGAACACTACTTTTTTCCAATGCCTGTGCATCGGTATTGCAAACAACAAAATCAACCCCAATAATTCCTTGCTGGAACATATAGTTGATAGCATTGCTCCCTCCTCCACCTACACCAATGACCTTGATTACATTGGATCTATTTTTTGGCAAATCAAAATTAAAATTCCCTGATATGTTGTCCATGGTTTCTTCGCTCATGCTATTAAATTTAGGCTTTATCCAAAAATTCTTTAAACTTATCTGTCCATCTTTCCAGAACTGAGTTTCGGTTTTTTGTCAGTTCCGTTTGCATGGCTGTCTCACTTTCTTGTACTTCAGTTCCTTCTTCTCCTTCAGCACTCCCTTCAGCAGAAAGAGTTTCAGCGGGTGCTTTTTCAAGGGCAGCCATCAATAATCCAACCGCAGTTGCATACATTGGGCTTGTGGTTTGCTCATCGGTATCACCTGCCAAGTGCTCATTGGGGTAGCCAACACGTGTATCCATGCCAGTAATGTACTCTACCAGTTGCTTCAAGTGCTTTAATTGACTTCCTCCACCGGTCAATACTATTCCTGCAATGAGTTTTTTCTTTTGGTCTTCATGACCGTAATTTTTTATTTCTAAATAGGCTTGCTCAATGATTTCGATAACTCGTGCGTTAATGATTTTTGAAAGCGTTTTTAATGAAATTTCTTTGGGATCTCTTCCACGTAATCCGGGAATGGAAACAATTTCTGTTTCTTTATTTTCTCCGGGCCAGGCTGAACCAAATTTTACTTTCAATAACTCAGCTTGTTTTTGGATGATGGAACATCCTTCTTTTATGTCCTCCGTAATGACATTACCACCAAATGGAATTACAGCAGTATGCCGAATGATTCCATCCTTAAAAATAGCCAAGTCTGTTGTTCCACCTCCTATATCAATCAAAGCAACTCCAGCTTCTTTTTCTTCTTGACTTAAAACAGCATCAGAAGAAGCAATGGGTTCTAAGGTGATTTTTCCCATGTCTAGCCCAGCACTATTGATGCATCTTCCTATGTTTCTTATGGAAGAAACCTGGCCTACCACAACATGGAAATTTGCTTCTAGTCGTCCACCGTACATGCCAATAGGTTCTTTTATTTCGGCCTGACCATCTACTTTGTATTCCTGTGGAAGTACATGGATGATTTCTTCTCCTGGCAGCATGACAAGTTTATAAACCTGATTGATCAATGTTTCAATGTCTTGCTCATTAATAACTTCATCTGCATTTTCACGAGTGATATAATCGCTGTGTTGCAAACTACGAATGTGTTGTCCGGCAATTCCTACAACTACCTCGTTTACAGTTATTCCAGATTTGGCATTGGCTTCTAAAGTAGCTTGCTGAATGGATTGTATCGTTTGGGTAATATTGTTAACCACTCCCCGATGTACACCCAAGCTTTTGGACTTTCCAATCCCAAGAATTTCGACCTTATCGAATTCATTTTTTTGACCAACCATGACAACTATCTTAGTCGTCCCAATGTCTAAGCCAACGGCTATTTTATTGTTTTCCATATCCTAATTAATAGCTCGCAACAACTTGTTGCGAATAGGTTAAATTTAATTTCACCGGTGGTGCGTCATTTGTGTTGACATAATAAGCACACACACGTTTTAGTTTATTTACTTTATTTACAAAACCATCTGGTTTTCCCCAGATCACTTCAAAAGGATGGGAACGTAATCCCAAAACCAATTGATTGTTTTGTATTTTTAAATGAATCAATTCTTGTTTCAGAAAAGAATCACTGTTGACAGATTTGATTAGTCGAAGGACTTGTTTCAAATTGGCTGTTTCTATATCACCATAAAACAAAGGAACCGTTGCTGTATGTCGATTCGATAAAGGCATTTTAGCACCTGTATTGTCTATATAAAATGACGTTTCACCGATGACACGAAGAACTGGGGTTCTCTCTTCGATTTCTACAAATAATTCTCCTTGCGGAATAGTGTATAATTGAACATTTTTTATTGTTGGGTTTGCCAATAATCTTTGTTCCATTAATTTCAAAGCTACTACATCTTTCTGCTGAAAAAACAAACTGTCTTGGCTTTGTATCAACATTTTATTAACGATCTCGGGGGACAAAAATAGCGCTCCATTCCCTTTAAATTTAACTTCTAATGAGTTGATATTACGAATATTACTTTTAAATAATGCGAAACCACTCATTCCAAGAAGAACTGAGGAAACAAACACAAGAAAGAGAATATTTGTTGCTTTCATCTTAGATTAATTTTTGTTTTATTTTCTCCACCTCTAACCCAATATCTCCAGCACCCAACACCACTTTTACACGTGCAGAAATGCCCTCTATTTTGGGTAGTAATTCGTGTTTTTCGATTACTGAAACCTTTACATTAGAGCTAATTTTATTGGCCAAGACTTCCGTATTAACACCAGGAATCGGCAATTCACGTGCTGGATAAATTGACAATAAAATAACCTCATCAAATTGAGATAAAGCAGAGGCAAAATCGTCCATAAAATCACGTGTACGACTAAATAGATGTGGTTGGAAAATGACGCATTTTTGCTCTTTTGGGTAAGCGTTCATTAAGGTCTCAAAGACGGCATTAATTTCGGTTGGATGATGCGCATAATCATCAATCAATACATGACGATTGTTTTCAACGATTAACTGCAATCGACGATCTACCCCTTTAAAAGTGCCAAAGGCTTCGGTAAGCTGCCTTTCATCTAAACCAAATTCACTTGCCATGGCAAAGGCAGCCAATGCATTGGATAAATTATGCAACCCCAATTGACTAAAATACAAACGCTCATAATTTCCTTTTGGGGAATTTAGATCAAAACGATAACCAAATCCTTCAGGTATAATCGCGTTAATGAAATAATCAGCCTTTTCGTAAATGCTATAAGTTATGCCCTCTAAAGGAACCTTTTTTTCAATTAGGAGTACTTTACGCACTCTTTCTCCAAAAGCACGATAAGAATCGGCTACCTCATCTGCCGTTCCATAGATATCTAGATGATCTGCATCGGTAGAGGTAATACAAGCTATAGTGGGGGTAAGCTGTAAAAAAGACCGATCAAATTCATCTGCTTCAACCAAAGCAACCTCTTTACCCGTTGAGATTAAGTTGGATTTATGTGCATTCATTATGCCGCCAACAAAAGCCGTGAAGGGCGACTGCAAGCTTAAAAAGAAATGGGCTAAAATAGAAGTAGTCGTTGTTTTTCCATGTGTTCCAGCTACGGCCAGCGTCGTCATACTATTGGTTATTTCTCCCAAAAAAGCGGCCCGTTTCTTAACACTATTCCCCTGCTTTTCAAAAAACAACAATTGTTTGTGCGATGATGGTATAGCCGGGGTAAAAATCACACGCGTTCCTCTTGCTTTGAATAGATCTGGTAAAGCCTCAACCTGTTCATCAAATGTGATGAATGCACCACTATCCTGCAAAGATGATGTTATTGCAGATGGAGTTAAATCGTATCCACCTACTTGGGCACCTAACTCAAGTAGGTAACGTGCAATTGATGACATTCCAATTCCTCCTATGCCAATAAAGTAAAAAACGTTATTCTGCATGGGAAAGAATTAATTTCTGGATGTGTTGAACAATTGTTTCTGTAGCTTTTGGCTGTGCCAATTGAGTCAAAGCCTCAGTCATTTTTAATTGCCGATCTGTTGATGCGACAAGCGACCTTAGTGTGGATTCAAATCTTTCTTGTGCTGCAGATTCGGCCAATAGAATTGCGGCTCCTCTTTCTGCTAAAACTGTTGCATTTTTGTGCTGATGATTTTCAGCTACATTGGGTGAAGGAATCAATATCAATGGTTTAGCCACTATTGATAATTCTGAAATACTTGAGGCACCAGCTCTAGAAATAATGATATCTGCGGCGGCATAGAGGTAATCCATTTCCTGAATAAAGGAATGAACCTGAATACTCTTCGAATTAAAAGAAGCATAGTCCTCAAAATACATTTTACCACATTGCCAGATGACTTGAAGATTCAATTGAGTGAATAAATCTACTTGCCCTGCAATCAAATCGTTTATGGCTCTAGCCCCAAGACTCCCCCCGACTACAACCAATGTTTTTTTGGTCGGATCCAAATTAAAATGGTCTAGTCCTTGTTCACGTAGGCTGGTGATATTTAATAAAGATTTCCGAACAGGATTACCCGTATAGAGTAGCTTTTGTTTGGGAAAATAGTGTTCCATATTCGGATAAGCAACCGCTATTCCATAAGCTCTTTTGGCTAGTAATCTATTTGTTATACCGGGAAATGAGTTCTGTTCTTGTAAAAAGGTCTTAGATCCCATAATTCCTCCAACAAACAACATCGGCCCACTTGCAAATCCTCCTGTCCCAATCAAAACATCAGGGCGATAGCGCAACCAAATAAAAAAAGATTGTATTAAACTAATCATTAATTTTAATGGAAATAAACTATTTTTCCATGGCTTAGAACGCTGTATTCCAGCAATCCAAATTCCATGAATTTTGTAACCAGCTTGTGGGACTTTTTCCATTTCCATTTTCCCTAGTGCTCCCACAAATACAATCGAAGCAGATGGATCAACTGCCTTAATTTCATTTGCAATAGCAAGGGCCGGGTAGATATGCCCGCCTGTACCTCCACCCGATATGATGTAGTTAAATTGTTTCACTTAATACAGCTAATGGGTTATCTTCATTTAGGCTTTCTTCTTCCGAAGATTTTTCTTGGGCTACACTTATACTTAAAATGATACCAAATGCTATGCATGTCATCCATGCAGCAGTTCCCCCACTACTTACCATGGGTAATGTCTGTCCGGTGACTGGGAAAACATTCAAGGCAACGCCCATATTGATAAATGCTTGAACAATGACAGGTAAACCTACCGCCATGACCAATAATTTACCGTAGACCGAAGTAGTTCGATGAGCAATGACAATGATTCTAAAAAGAATCAAGAGATATAACAGTATAATGGTTACCCCTCCTACTAGTCCAAACTCTTCTACAATAATGGCATAAATAAAATCTGAGCTACTTTGAGGCAAAAAGTTTTTCATGACACTTTTACCAACCCCAAGACCCGTTATACCCCCTGTAGCAATCGCTATTTTTGCACGCTCAACCTGATAATTACCATCTGCTCCAGAAGTTGGTTCACGGAAATTTTCAATTCTACTCATCCATGTATCAACACGATTGGGCATACTTTCCGGGAAAGCTTTAGCTGCCAATACAAAAAGACTTAACCCAAGGAAACCTGCACCAAAAATGACAAGTAAGTACTTAAGCGGATATCCACCAAAAAACACCAGCATTGAAACCATTGCAAACACAATGACTGCAGTTGATAAGTTTGCCGGTAATACCAAAGCAAGGATTATTCCTACAGGCAACCATAGCGGAATAAGGGTTTGGCTAAACCGAGGCTTATTTTCTTTGTTTTTATCTAAATAGTGTGCGACATACATCATCAAAACCAAGGAAGCTAATGTAGAGGTCTGAAAACTTATGCCAACAAAAGGAAGTCGAATCCATCTACTTGCATTTGCACCACCTATCATGGTTCCTTGTGAGACAGTATAGATCAACAAAATGACTACAACAGGCAGCAGTAATATTGATATTCCTTTAAAGTAATGAAAGGGAATTTTATGAATACCTATCATAAAAACAAATCCCATAACCAAAATAAACATATGCTTAAATAAGTGTTGCCAAGGCGTTCCGTTTCCGACCACATAACTTAAATTGGAACTTGCGCTAAACACAGGAAAAAAGGAAAATAAGGCCAAGAGAGCTAAAATTCCCCACAGCACTAAATCACCTTGTATGAGTTTGTTTTTCTGTTGCATTACAATTCGCGTATGGCAGCTTTAAATTGGTTCCCTCTATCTTCGTAATTATCAAAAAGATCAAAACTTGCACAGGCTGGAGACAACAACACATATTCTTTTTTGTCTGCTAGTTTATGTGCCATTTTCACAGCATCTTTCATGGATTGTGTTTCTACTATCAAATCAACTACAGGTGAAAATGCATCCATAATTTTCTCATTATCCATCCCCAAACAGATGATCGCTTTTACTTTTTCACGTACCAAAGGCAAAAGAGATGAATAGTCATTCCCTTTATCTACTCCACCAACAATCCAAACCGTTTGTCCTTCCATGCTTTCTAGGGCAAAAAAGGTTGCATTTACATTGGTTGCTTTTGAATCATTTATATAAGTTCTATTTTGGATTTTCAACACCTGCTCCAAACGATGTTCTACCTTGGTGAAGCTGAGTAAGCTTTCACGAATGGAGTCTTTACTGATGTCCAACAAGCGGGCAACGGAAACAGCTGCCATTGCATTGAGTAAATTGTGTCTCCCCTGTAATGGGAATTGAGTGGTTGATATCATAGTGGTGGATTTTTTTTCTATTATTTTAATTTCTTTATTTACATAGGATGCCCCAAGTGGAGAAGTATTACTAAAACCAAAAGGGATTTTTTGTGCAACGGTAGAGGAAGCGTGCAAGGCCTCAACAAGCACTGGGTCGTCTGTATTAAAAAGCAAAAACTGATTCGGAAGTTGATTGCTTGTTATGCGTAACTTTGATTGGACATAAAGCGAAAAATCATCCTTGTATCGATCTAAATGATCTGGTGTAATATTGGTGATTACCGCTATTTCAGGGTTAAAGTTTTGAATGTCATCCAACTGAAAACTACTGATCTCTAGGACGTAATAAGCATGGTTTTCTTCTGCAACTTTCTGTGCAAAACTTTCCCCTATATTGCCTGCAATACCCACATTGAGACCGGCTTCTTTCAACAGATGATGAATCAATAATGTTGTAGTAGTTTTTCCATTACTGCCCGTTATCCCAATTAATTTTGCCTTGGTGTGCTGACTGGCGAACTCAATTTCGGACTGAATAGTAATTCCAGCTGCGCGCAATTGTTTTACAATCGCCACATCTTCGGGAATCCCGGGACTTTTCATGACAATATCTGCCGCCAAAATCTGCTCAACAGTATGTTGCCTTTCCTCCCAAGAAACCTCCAATGCATCGAGCTGAGATTTCACTTCAGACGAAATTGTTCCAGCGTCCGAAAGAAATACATCATAGCCCATTTGTTGACCTAAAATAGCTGTTCCTTTTCCGCTTTCACCTCCCCCTAAAATGACCAATTTTTTCATTAGCGTAGTTTTAAGGTTACGATGGTTAGTATGCTCAATAAAATCCCAACAATCCAAAAACGAGTTACAATTTTACTTTCGTGGTAACCCTTCTTTTGGTAATGGTGATGAATGGGTGACATGAGAAAAATGCGTTTCCCAACCCCTGTTTTCTTTCTGGTATATTTAAAATAACTGACCTGTAAAACAACAGATAGATTTTCTATTAAGAACACCCCACACAAGAGAGGCAGAAGCAATTCTTTACGAATCATTATTGCAATTACAGCGATAATTGCCCCAATGGTTAAACTTCCTGTATCACCCATAAAAACTTGTGCTGGAAATGTATTGAACCACAAAAAACCAATCAAAGCACCAAGAAAGGCCGCAACAAAGACAGAAATTTCACCAGCATTAGGGATATACATGATGTTGAGATAGTCCGAAAAAATAACATTCCCCGAAACCCAAGCGAAAATACCCAGGGTAAAAACCATAATAGCCGAACTCCCCGCTGCAAGTCCGTCTATCCCATCGGTGAGATTGGCTCCATTTGAAATGGCAGTAACAATAAATATTACTATGGGAATAAAGATTAACCAAGCCCAAGATTTTGCTCCTGGAATCCAAGCGATCAAATCGGCATAGTCAAACTCATTGTTTTTGAACATTGGAATGGTAGTAATGGTTGATTTTTCTTCTGCCTTAAAAGAAGACACCTCTTCTACCGCAATGTTTTGATTAGAAACTATTTCTTGACGAACTGTAACTTCTGAATGAAAGTAGAGTGTCGCCCCTACTACTACCCCCAAAAGAATTTGACCCAAGATTTTGAATGTCCCCTTGAGACCCGCCTTGTCTTTTTTGAAAATCTTAATATAATCATCTATAAAACCAATAGCCCCCATCCACAGTGTGGTAAAAAGCAATAATTGTATATAAATATTGTCTAAACGAGCGAGTAACAAAACCGGGATAAGGGTACTAAAAATAATCATGATTCCTCCCATGGTTGGAGTCCCTGCTTTCTCAGTTTGCCCTGCTAGCCCCAAATCACGAATACTCTCTCCAATTTGTTTCTTGGCTAAAAAATCAATTATTTTTTTACCGTATAAGGTTGAAATCACCAATGAAAATAATGCGGCAATTGCGGCTCGAAATGACAAAAACTGAAACAGACTCGCCCCCGGAAATTGGTATTGTGCTTCTAAAAATTCAAATAAATAGTACAGCATATTAAAAGAGTTGTTTACAAATTTTTTGCGCAATTAAATAATCATCAAATGGAGATTTAATCCCTTTAATTTCTTGGTAATTCTCATGTCCTTTTCCAGCTATCAACAAGACGTCTCCAGGTGTCAAGGACATACATGCAGCTTTTATCGCTTGCTCTCTGTTCGTAATTCGGAGTGTTTTCTTGTAATTTTCCGGGTTTACACCGGCTTCCATGGCATCGATAATTACATCTGGATCTTCATCGCGAGGATTGTCTGCCGTAAAGATTACCTTATCACTTAACTGAGCAGCTACCTTTCCCATTAAGGGGCGTTTACTCTGGTCTCGGTTACCTCCGCAGCCCACCAAAGTGGTAAGTGTTTCATTTTTTGTGCGTATTTGCTGAATGGTCAGCAAAACATTTTCCAACGCATCAGGTGTATGGGCATAGTCTACAATTATGGTTGCATGGTTTGGGGTTGCAAAGGTTTGAAAACGTCCTTTTACATTTTCTAATTCGCTAATCATTGCAAGGGCTTCTATTGCATCAATCCCCAATTCTTGCGCAACAGCAAAAGCAGCAATAAGGTTGGAAGCATTGAATTTACCAACCAATGTTGTCCACACCTCTTGCTGGTTTATTTTCAATAACATCCCTGAAAATTGTGTTTCTAAAACCTTGGCTTGATAGTCGGCAAAATTCTGTAACCCAAATGATTTTTGTTTTGCTTGCGAATTTTGGAGCATATAGGCACCATTCTTATCGTCTGCATTTGTTAATGCAAAGGCCGTTTTGGGCAAATGATCAAAGAATTGTTTTTTCACATTGCGATAATCCGCAAAGGTTTTGTGATAATCCAAATGGTCGTGAGAAAGATTGGTGAACACTCCTCCGGCAAAAATTAATCCCTTGATTCGGTCTTGAGCTATCCCATGAGAAGACACCTCCATAAAACAATAGTCAACCCCAGCCTTAACCATAGCATTCAAATAGCTATTGATTTCCAATGGGTCGGGAGTAGTGTGTGTAGCAGGAATTTCTTCTAAATTATACTTAATCGCTATGGTAGATATAAGACCAGCTTCATAGCCCGCTTTTGTAAACAAACGATGCAACAAGGTTGTAACGGTAGTTTTCCCATTGGTTCCAGTAACACCAATCAGTTTTAATTTAGCTGAAGGTCTATCATAAAAATTAGCTGCCATAATAGCCAAAGCTTCACGGCTATTTGCTGTGGTAATCCACACCACTTTCTCTGAGGCTTGAGGTGGTTTCTTTTCGCAAACAATTGCAATTGACCCAAGAGCGATGGCTTTTTCAATATAATCATGCCCATCAACCACATCTCCTTTAATGGCAACAAATAGACCTCCTTCTTGCGCTTTTCTTGAATCAAAAGCAACAGAAGAAATTAAGACATTAGTATTCCCTTGAATTGCTTCAAGACGTACACCAAACAATATGTCTTTTAATTGGTTCATGATAGTTCGAGTGTAATGCTTGTGTTTGGCGTTACCTTTGCTCCAGATTTAATGGATTGTCGAATAACTTTTCCGCTTCCCTTTAAGATTACTTTTACTCCCATTTGCTCCAAAAGAGAGAGGGCCACCATGGCAGGCATTCCTTTCAAATTTGGGATGGTTTTAGACAGGACTAATTCATCGATGGAAGGATAGCTTTTACTGGAGGACTGTTGTAAGGAATCTAATTCAACAACCATTTCTATAGGTGTTGAATAATACATTTTTTTGGCAATTTCTTTAAAGACTGGAGCCGCTACGGTTGCACCGTAATATCCTTTTCTTTTATTGGGTTTATAGATCAAAACAATACAGGAATACTCGGGTTTCTCAGCAGGAAAATATCCCACAAAACTGGAAATATACTGCACATCGTCTGAGGTATAATCTACCTGGCATGTCCCTGTTTTTCCAGCCATTGTAAAGGTCTCATCTTTGATCGCATAGCCTGTTCCCCATTCCTTATCGACCACGTTGAACATCATTTTCTGAACCTTTTCAAGGGTTTCTTTAGAGCATATTGATGGATTCAACACTTCTTTCTCAAAGTGCTTTATTGTTTTATTCTCTAGGGAATTGATTCGATCAATAAAGCGCGGCTTAACCATCTCACCATTATTAGCTACCGCATTGTAAAAGGCAAGTGTTTGAAGTGGTGTTAACTCAACCCCATAACCATAAGCCATCCAAGGCAAAGTGATACCGTTCCAATTTTGATCAGAGGGATACGGAATTTTTGGTTGCCCTTCTCCCGAGATGGTAATACCAAGTTTCTCATTAAGCCCCATATTGTATAAACGATCGATGAACTTCCGTGGCTGATTCTTGTAATTTGAATGAATTAACTGAACAATCCCAGTGTTGGATGAAACCTCAAATGCTTTTGAAAGAGGAATTAAACCATATCCTCCTTTTTTTGAATCCCGTACTTTGTATTTTTTATAAAAGGTGAGGATGCCTTTTTTAGTGTCAATTAAATCATCTGGCTTTGCAACATTGTCTTCCAAAGCAGCAATCATGGCCATTAACTTAAAGGTCGATCCCGGTTCATAGGTCGTTCCCACAGCATAATTTAATTTCTCATAATATTTGCCATTGGCGGTTCGTCCTAAATTCGATATTGCTTTAATAGCGCCTGTTTTTGTCTCCATAACTACCACAGTACCATGGTCAGCCTCATATTTCTCTAATTGACCAAGCAATGCATGATGTGCGATATCTTGAAAGTTGACATTGATTGTGGTGTAGACATCATAGCCCTCTGTGGGTTCTTTTTCATTATTATCATTAATGGGTTTCCACTGACCATTGGCAATTTTCTGTTTTAAACGTCGACCGTTTTCCCCTTTTAAATACTGACTAAATGCTCCTTCAAGTCCTACGCGTAAATAATCTCCTCCCACATCTTGCTTTTCATACCCAATGGTGCGTTCGCCAATTTTCCCAAGAGGATGTTCGCGAATTAATTTAGATTCCACGATCAAACCTCCTCTGAGTGAGGACATAGAAAAAAGAGGGAGCTTCTTTATTTGTTTGTATTCTGAATAGGTTAGATTACGTCCAATGAGGGTGTATCGATTTCCTTTTCGTTTTGCTCTTTCAAGCTTTAAAAGGTGATGTTGCTGGGTGTCCCCAAGTAGAGCTGCCAAACCTTTGGCAAGTTCTTTTTTGTTGCGCTGAAAAGCATCATTACTAGGGACTTTAGCGTCCCAACGAATTTCATAGCGGGGCACTGTTGTAGCCAATAGACTTTCATCATCAGAGTAAATGTTCCCACGGCTTGGTTGTAAAACCACATTTTTTACAGTACGTTGTTGCGCCAGTTCGCGATAATAATCCCCCTCTTGCATTTGAATGAATACCAACTTCCCTACCAAAACAATGGCAAACAAGAAAAGTCCCAACACAAAGAGGTAAAAACGATTCATTATTTGTTTCTGCTGTTCCATTATTCTTTTGGTATTAATTTGATGGGAGGAGTATTGGCTGGACCTACACCTCTTTCGGCTAATTTTTGCGTTATTCGGGTTTCCATCTTTAGGAGCATCAAGGTCGCTCTAGTTTCCACAAACTCGCTTTTGATCTCCTTGATATCATTATTCAATTCAGCAATCTCAAATATTTTTCTGTCTGCGCTGTGTCCGCTTGCAATAATTACCAAGGCAAGAAATGAGATGAACAGAAGTATGCGCCAATTCTTCAAAGCATCATCTTTGATCAAGAACTCAATGTTTAAAAGGGCAAGTAATTGTTTCATTGTTTTTCTGCTATTCTGAGTTTTGCGCTACGAGCACGACTGTTTCTTTTTATCTCATCGGTGTCTGGCACAATGAGTTTACCTACTTTCTTTAATGGACAACTTCTATTGCCAAAAAAATCTTCTTCCGCTTTTCCTTCCACAACCCCTTCACGGATTATATTCTTTACCAAGCGATCTTCGAGTGAGTGGTAGGAGATACAAACTAATCTCCCCTCCTTACGGAGCATCTCAACACTTTGTTCAAGGAAGCTTTTAATCACTTCTAGCTCTTGATTTACCTCAATGCGAATGGCCTGAAATAACTGGGCTAGGGTTTTGTTCAAAAAACGTTCTGGTACCAAAGGCTTGACTATAGCAATCAAAGCTTGGGTGGTTTCTATTGGTGCCTCATCACGTGTAGCAACAATATGTTCTGCCAATCTGTATGCACCCCTCAACTCACCATATAACTTAAATAGGTTGGACAATGCTTGCACACTGTATTCATTGACAATTTGCTTGGCATCTAATACAGCCTCTTGATCCATTCGCATGTCCAATGGCCCATCAAAACGGATGGAAAAGCCACGCCCCTCTGCATCAAACTGGTGAGAGGAAACACCGAAATCAGCTAAAATTCCCGTCACTTCTTTGATTCCATATAACTTTAAGTAGCGTTTCAAATCCCTAAAATTTGCTTCAATCAAGGTAAATCGATCATCGGTCAATGCGTTTTCAAGCGCATCTTGATCTTGGTCAAAAGCATATAATCTTCCTTTAGGGGATAACTGATTTAGAATTTCTTGTGAATGTCCCCCACCACCAAATGTAGCGTCAACGTAGACACCATCGGGGTCAATAATTAGGGCCGTAACAGACGGCAGAAGTAAAACCGGATCATGGTAATTACTCTTGTTCATTTTTGTCGCCCATTACTTCTTCTGCTAACACACCGAAATCTAGTGTTGCTTCATTAATTGCTTCTTCATAACGCCCTTTATCCCATATTTCAAGAATATTAACCGCAGAAGAAATCACCGTTTCTCGATCAATACCAGCATGCTGAATTAAATCCTTAGGGATTAACAAGCGGCCCGTAGCATCGATCTCTATCAAACGAACGCCAGCTGTAAATCGTCGAATAAAATCATTGTTCTTTTTATTAAAGCGATTCAACTGATTCACTTTTTCCATCAGCGACTCCCATTGCTTCAAAGGATACAATTCAAGACAGCTATTGAAAACGGCACGTTTGAGCACAAAACCATCGCGGAGATTTTCCGACAACTGTTTCTTCAACGCCACTGGAAGCATTATTCTTCCTTTGGCATCTGCTTTACACTCATATGTTCCAATAAAATGCTGCATGCTAATGTATTGCAATTGATTAGACCAAATATAATTGATATTTCCCACTTTTTTCCACTAAATACCACTTTGTTGATAACTTTAACAATTGGATGACTAATCCACTGGAAGTCAATTGGAAAAAAAATGTGTAGAGTTAATGCTTTTTAATGCCTATATTTGTCGGCTAATGCGAATGAGCCAAAGGGCATGGAAAATACATTAACTCAAGATTCTAATTATACCTATTTAGAGAAAGGCGAAGGTCAGCCCATCGTTATCCTTCATGGTCTTATGGGAGGACTGAGTAACTTTGCTGGTGTACATGAACATTTTCCTGCAAATGGGTACCAAGTAATCATCCCTGAGTTACCCATTTACGATTTACCGCTCAAAGAGACAAACGTCAAGGCATTCGCTGAATACCTGCACAAATTCCTTCTGTTTAAGGGACTCAAAGATGTTATTCTTCTTGGGAATTCACTGGGTGGACACATTGGTTTAGTTTTCGCAAAAACTTATCCTGAAATGATAAAAGGATTGGTCCTCACAGGCAGTTCTGGTTTATATGAAAATGCCATGGGAGAGAGTTACCCTAAACGTGGGAACTACGAGTATATCAAAACGAAAAGCGAGGAGGTATTTTACGACCCAGCCATTGCAACAAAAGAAATTGTTGATGAAGTGTTTGAAACGGTTAATGACCGCAACAAACTCATCAAAACCTTAGCTATTGCTAAAAGTGCTATTCGTCATAATATGTCGAAAGACCTGCCGTCAATGCACACACCAACTTGTTTGATTTGGGGCAAAAACGACGGAGTAACACCTCCTGATGTAGCAGAAGAATTCAACAACCTGTTACCCAATGCTGACTTGTTTTGGATCGATAAATGTGGCCATGCACCTATGATGGAGCATCCAGATGAATTCAATCAAATACTTCATCAGTGGCTTAAAAATAAGCATTACTAAAAATTCGCCATGCGCGTTACCCATTCCGAGTTTGTTATCAGTAACACCGATGTGGCCAAATGCCCCAACGAACCCCTACCTGAATACGCCTTTATTGGACGTTCGAATGTGGGTAAATCTTCTTTAATCAATACACTTTGTTCTCGAAAAAACCTAGCAAAGACCTCTGGTAGACCAGGAAAAACCCAACTAATCAATCACTTCAAAATAAATAAACAGTGGTTTCTTGTAGACCTACCTGGCTATGGCTATGCCAAAACTTCAAAGACGAACAAGAAGGCGTTTCAGCAACTCATTACCCGCTATTTTGACAAAAGACAGCAGTTGATTTGTGCTTTTGTTTTAATTGACGTACGCCACAATCCTCAACATATAGACTTAGATTTTATGGAATGGCTGGGTACAAATCAAATTCCTTTTGCCATTGTCTTTACCAAGGCAGACAAGTTAAAACCACTCGCCATTGAACGTAATGTGTCGGCCTATCTCAGTAAGATGAAAGAAGAGATGTGGGAGGAAACACCCCCTCATTTTATTACCTCTTCCTTGCACAAATCTGGCGTAGAAGATGTATTGACCTATATCGAGCGAATGAATCAAGAATATAACGCAGCAGCGCGTTAAGATTTTCCGTTGCGGTCTATTTTTAAGTTGGTGGCAAAGTACTCACAAAAATCGTTCATGGTTGCCGTCATTTTCTCATTCTGAGTTGCACGAAAAAAAGTTTGTGCCATGGTTACCAGCGATTGATGAAAGAAGACATTCATTTGATCAATAGGCATCTCTTTTACCCACAAATCCATACGTAAAGTCTCTTGATTTTTCCCATCCCAAAGGGACATCAATAATGCTTGTGCTTCTTCTTCATTCACACCTCCATCGGGAGCAGACCAAATAATTTTCTCTGGTATTTTATTTTCATCCAATTGCACATCAATCTTGATATGGGTTTCTTTTCCTTCACTCATCATTTTACGGGTTTATAATTAGAAGCTGTAAACAACTCCATAGCTGGGGTTTGTATTATTTCTTGGGGACTTTTTCCTGGATGTTTCTGAGCATAGGCCCGAACTATTTGCCAGCCTAACCATTGGCCAATCTTGCCTGGACTTTCATTGTCAATTTCCAAATAAAATTTAGAAAAAGGAGAAGGCTCCATAAATCGCTGAAAATATGTTGCTTGAGTTTTATACAACAGCTCGTTCTCTATAAAATATTGCCATATAAAACGTTCATTTTCGGCTACCCACTCCATTTCACGTGGAGTATAACTAATCTTAATTCCGTCAGTTAGGTCAGGCAATAAAAGATCTTTTAAATAGAGTTTCTTTCCGTAATAAACCATTTGCCCCAAAAGGGTTCTATCGATTGGCGTGGGTACAACGGTTAAAGCAAATTCATCTGCCAGGTGAGCTCCAAAATAAGCCACATCCATATCGCGAACAATGTATTGGGGGATGCCCTCATAAAGTTCATTTTTCTCACCCAAAAAAGTGTCTAAAGAAATTAAAACCAGGGAATCGGTATAAACTGTTTTGTTTTGGTAATCAACATTATTGGTGAGAAAGATAACCTTAGGGTCAGACTGCCTTGGGAAATAATATTTTATGTGCTGAAATAATGGACGAATTTGATCTTCAAAGGGCGCCAAGGTTGGGAAAACTTGACTAATCTCCTTTTGCAAAAGAACCTGCAAACTATCGCGTTGCCTATTCAACCAAATACTATCTGGAAACTGGGCGGGGAAAAGGTAAGGATATTCTTTCTTGAGGGAATAAAAATCGGTGGGAGAAGCATTGAAGAACTTGACATCAAAACGATCGAATTTTATGTCAACAGGGATTTTAGCAATTTTTTCTTCAACTGGATTGGATGAGGTGCATGCATAAAACGCAATAAAAAAAGCAAATAGGGTGAGAATTGATAAAAATGATCGCTTTTGTACCTTCATTGTTGTGCTTTGTTTCTTGTCCAAAGAGAAGTTTCTTATTTTTGTACAAAGTTACAAGCAAAAAACAGAGTAGCGATGAAAAGTCCAGAAAAAGTAATTACGCATATAGTATCTTGGTTAAAAGAATACGCTGAAAATGCGCAAATGAAAGGATTCGTAATTGGCGTTTCCGGGGGAGTTGACTCTGCCGTAACTTCTACTTTGTGTGCGAAAACTGGTTTTCCAGTAATTTGCTTGGAAATGAATATTCACCAGCAAGAAAATCAGGTTTCGCGAGCCAAAAATCATATTAAATGGTTGGAAGATCATTTCCCAAATGTGAGCCATCATTCCCTATCGTTGACAGAAGTTTTCGAATCATTCAAAACAATGCTGCCTCCCACCGACCAACATGAACAAGAATTTTTAAGCCTTGCCAACACTCGAGCACGTTTGCGCATGTCTACGCTCTACTACTTTGCAGCACTTGAACGTTATTTGGTTGCGGGTACTGGAAATAAAGTAGAAGATTTTGGGGTAGGTTTCTACACCAAATATGGCGATGGTGGTGTTGACCTTAGCCCTATTGCAGATTTGATGAAATCAGAAGTTTTTGCTTTGGCCAAAGCATTGGGGGTAAACAAAGAAATTCAAGAGGCAGCACCAACAGACGGATTGTGGGGAGATGATCGAACCGACGAAGATCAATTGGGAGCTTCCTATGATGAACTGGAATGGGCAATGAGAAATGTTTCCGAAAATTCATCTCAATTTTCAGCCAGAGAGCAAGATGTAATGAAAATTTATTTGGCCTTAAACAAGCAAAATAAACACAAAATGAATCCTATTCCAGTCTGTAAAATTCCCTCGACTCTTTTATAGTACTCTATTTAACTTATTTGACACTAGACGTCTTAACTGATAGTAACTCATTACATCCTCCAACAAGTCTTTATGCTCATCTCCAGGCTTGCTCATTTCCTCCTGCAGGGATTCAATTTTCATGTTGACCAAGTGCTTGCGTAAACTCAAGATCGTTTCAGTAACCATGAGTCCAACTTGTTGATCTCTTTGCTTTACAAAAATATTTTTCTTTTCCCATTGGTGCAAAATATATTTCTCATCATTCATCAAAATAGTACTCACCAAAGCACTCAATTCTGGAGATAGGCTGGGCATTAATTTATCAATTTCAACTTTTCCATGAAGCTGAAACTGCTCCATCAAAACATAAAACAATGCCTTGAAATCTTGATTGGCAAGTTCAACTTCATCTTGTTGTAAGTCAAGAAAAATCTTCTCGTACACCTTGGCTTTTACTTCGGTAATTTCTTCTTCTATCTCCTGTGATTCATCGGAGAATTGTAAGACAGACTCTTGAAAAACCTCCTCCCTATCGCCATACAACATCAACAAAGTGATGATTTGCTTTTCCAATTCATACAATGCATCAACTGTTAGCGATGGGGTCGCTTGCTGAACAACCTGCATGGTTTGTGACTGAGATTGTTGCGTTTTGCGTTGAGTTGCTTCTCCTTTAGCTCGCTTTTGCGCAAGAGCACTAAAGAGAACATCTTCAGAGATTTGCATAATGGAAGCACAACTTTGCACATAGACTTCCCGTTGAATAGCATCTGGAATTTTTGCAATACTTTCCACCATGTCTTTAATAGTAGACGCCTTTTTAATTGGATCTTCTTTGGCTTCCTCCATTAGAAGAGAAGCCTTGAATTGAATAAAATCTTTTGCGTTTTCTGCAAAGAACTGATGTACTTCTTCTAGGCTATGGGATTTAGCAAAACTATCTGGATCTTCCCCTTCTGGAAAAGAACATACTTTAACATGCATTCCTTGTGCGAGGATCATGTCGATACCTCTAAGGGCAGCGCGAAGTCCAGCTGCATCGCCATCAAATAAAACAACAATGTTTTGCGTCAAACGTTGAATAAGGCGAATTTGATCTTGTGTTAGCGCTGTACCTGAGGAAGAAACAATGTTTTTAACCCCACGCTGATGCATTTGAATTACATCGGTATAACCCTCTACCAAATAGCAGCAATCTTCTCTAGCAATGGCCTGTTTAGATTCATAGAGACCATACAGGATTTTGCTTTTATGATAGATTTCACTTTCTGGAGAATTGAGGTATTTGGCTGTTTTTTTATTCTCCCCTAGAATACGTCCGCCAAATCCTACAACACGTCCTGCCATGCTTTTAATCGGAAATAAAACACGACCGCGAAAACGATCAATTTGTCGATCTTCATTAACGATCGTCAATCCTGTTTCGGATAAAAATTCTAGGGTGTATCCTTGCTTAAGCGCTTCATTGGTGAATGCGTTTTTATCGTCTAAGGCGTAGCCTAAATCAAACTCCTTTATGGTCTCATCGGTAAATCCACGCTCAGAAAAATAAGTCTTCCCAATGGCTTTTCCCGCCTGGGTTTCCCATAGATTGTTTGAAAAGTATTTTTGTGCATATTCAGAAACCAAAAGCATACTTTCGCGCGCATCTCGCTTTGCTTTTTCTTCATCGGTTTGCTGGGTTTCTTCAATTTCAATATTGTATTTCTTGGCGAGATAACGAATGGCTTCGGGATAGGAAAAACGTTCGTGTTCCATCAAAAAAGCAACAACATTCCCCCCTTTTCCACTACTAAAATCTTTCCAAATTTGCTTTACAGGAGAAACCATAAAACTAGGCGAACGTTCTTGCGAAAAAGGACTGAGACCTTTAAAGTTTGACCCGGCCTTTTTAAGCGATACAAAATCACCAATAACCTCCTCGACACGAGCGGTTTCATAAACTTGATCAATGGTTGATTTTGTTATCAATGGTAGCGTAATTAATGGTAGTATAAACTTAGTGAAAAACGGCTTACTGCTTACGAGAAATTACATAATTAACCATTTTCTCTAATGCAATGCGGTATTCATCCTCGGGAAAAGTGAGCAAAATCTTCATGGCTTTTTGACGATATTCCTCCATCTTTTTTTCGGCATAGATAAGTCCACCAGCAGCTTTCACTTTATCGATCACCTCTTTAACACGCTTTTTGTCACGGTTGTGTTTGCGTATAGATTGTATGAGCCAATTTTTTTCATGAACAGAAACGGTATTCAACGTATAGATCAAAGGCAAGGTCATTTTCTGCTCCTTTATGTCGATACCTGTGGGCTTTCCAATGGCAGTATCTCCGTAGTCAAAAAGATCGTCTTTGATTTGAAAAGCCATTCCAATATATTCACCAAACAAGCGCATTTTTTCAACAATAGCGTCGTCTTCCTGAACAGTTCGAGCCCCCATCGCACAGCAGGCAGCAAGCAGGGTGGCTGTTTTTTGACGAATGATATTGTAGTACACCTCTTCAGTAATATCTAATTTACGTGCCTTCTCAATTTGCAAGAGTTCACCCTCACTAATTTCTTTAACAGCTACCGAAATAATTTTTAGCAAATCAAAATCATCATTTTCTATACAAAGTAACATCCCTTTGGACAGCATAAAATCACCAACCAAAACGGCTATCTTGTTTTTCCATAAGGCGTTCACAGAGAAAAATCCACGGCGCATATTAGAATCGTCCACAACATCATCGTGAACTAAAGAAGCTGTATGAATTAGTTCAATTACTGCAGCTCCTCGAAAAGTACGCTCATTTACTTTTCCTTGATTCAACATTTTGGCCGTAAGAAAAACAAACATAGGTCGCATTTGCTTTCCTTTTCTATTCACAATAAAATGTGTAATACGATTTAGTAGGGCAACTTTAGAGGACATCGAAGCGGTAAACTTCTCTTCAAAGAGTTCCATCTCTTCGTAAATCGGTTTCTTAATTTGCTCGACAATTTTCATCTGTTAAATATACACTTTCATCAAGTGTTTTGTTTGTTTTTGTTGGCTAATTGCCCGCAGGCAGCATCGATGTCTTTCCCACGCGAACGACGAACTGTTGCAGTGATATGAGATGCCGATAAAAACTCCATGTATTGATTAATTATTTCTGGTCTAGCCTGTCTAAAAGCATCCTCCCCTATGGCATTATATTCAATCAAATTAACCTTGGAAGGCACCTGCTTACAAAAGTCTACCAAGGCGCGAATATGCTCCATATTATCATTAATTCCCTCCCAAACCACATATTCATAGGTGACAATTTTACCGGTCTTCTCGTGCCAATATTTGAGGGAATCCAACAAATCTAGAAGGGGAAAATTTTTAGCAAAAGGCATGATTTGCTCTCTTGTTTCTTGAATGGCTGTATGGAGCGAAACAGCTAGATTAAACTGAACCCCATCATCTGCCATTTTTTTAATCAACTTCGGCAAGCCGGAGGTTGAAAGGGTAATACGTTTTGGTGACATTCCCAATCCAGAAGGTGAAGTTATCTTTTCTATAGCACCTAAAACATTGTTGTAATTCATTAGGGGTTCTCCCATTCCCATGAAAACTATATTGGACAATGGGCGATTAAAATAAGCCTTGCTTTGATGATCTATGGCGACAACTTGATCAAAAATTTCATCAATTTTTAGGTTGCGCATTCGATCTAATTTTGCTGTTGCACAAAACTTACAATCCAAACTACAGCCCACTTGTGACGAAACACAAGCGGTGGTTCGGTCTTTTACAGGAATTAAAACAGACTCCACTACCCTCCCATCGAAAAGCTGAATGGCGTTTTTTATGGTACCGTCTTTACTACGCTGTTGTTGATCTACAGCAATATGATTTATGGTAAAATGTTCATCCAAAAAGGCACGCGTCTCCTTGGAAAGATTGGTCATTTTATCAAATTGATGAATGCCTTTATTCCACAACCATTGATAGACTTGTTTTCCCCGAAAAGCTTTATCTCCTTGCACTTTGAAAAATTCTTGTAATTCTTCTGAGGAGTAAGCTCGGATATCTTTTTTGGCTGCAGTCATCTGTTTAATTAGATAATAAGCATTGCATCACCATAGGAATAGAAGTTATACTTCTCTTTTACAGCCACATCATAAGCTTCTTTGATGAAATCTGGATCTGCAAAGGCAGAAACCATCATCAATAAGGTTGATTTTGGCGTATGAAAATTAGTAATCATACAGTTGGCAATCGAAAAATCAAAGGGTGGGAAAATAAATTTATGCGTCCATCCTTGATAGGTGTTCAAGGTATTTTGTGAGGAAACAGAACTTTCCAAACCGCGCATTACTGTTGTTCCAACTGCACAAATTCTTCGTTTACTTTTTAATGCAGCATTGACAATGTCTACCGCATTTTGCTCAATTATCAGTTCTTCCGAATCCATTTTGTGCTTGGATAGATCTTCCACCTCAACTGGATTAAATGTGCCTAAACCAACATGGAGTGTAAGCTCTGCCAAATCAATGCCTTTGATTTCAAGGCGTTTCAATAAATGTTTAGAAAAATGCATCCCTGCCGTTGGGGCGGCAACTGCTCCTTCATTTTTTGCATAAATGGTCTGATACCTTGTTTTATCTTCTGGAACAGGATCACGCTTTATGTATTTAGGAAGGGGGGTCTCACCCAATTGCTTTAGCTTTTTTCTAAATTCCTCGTAGGAACCATCAAAAAGGAAACGCAAAGTTCTTCCGCGAGAAGTTGTATTATCAATTACTTCAGCCACCAAACTATCGTCATCGCCGAAATAGAGTTTGTTCCCAATTCGGATTTTTCGAGCGGGATCAACCAACACATCCCATAAACGTTGCTCTTCGTTTAATTCTCTCAATAGAAACACTTCAATTCGCGCTCCTGTTTTTTCTTTATTACCAAACAATCGTGCAGGAAAAACCTTGGTATTGTTCAACACCATTACATCTCCTTCATCAAAGTAGTTGATGATGTCTTTGAACTGATGGTGTTCGATGGTTCTTTTTTCACGATTCAAAACCATTAAACGAGATTCGTCACGGTTTTCTGCTGGAAATTCTGCCAATAATTCTTCTGGCAATTCAAAATTGAAATCAGATAGTTTCATATGATTTGATTATACTGCATTCGGTTTTATCGAATGCTAGCGGCAAATATACGTTCTGGAGGTAGGCCTTGTCAAGTAAATGAAGGTATTTCCCTTGACTATTTTTCAACTATTTGAAAACCAGCATGCTGCATATCCTCCCAAAAGCTTGGATAAGACTTAGTCACCACATCAGCATCATTAACTTCAAGAGGAATCTTTAACCCAAGTGGTGCAAAAGCCATAGCCATTCTATGATCGTGATAGGTGTCGATGGTTTGTCCTTTTTGAAAATTTTGTACGGGAGAAAGATGGAGGCTATCGTGGGTTACTGTTATTGTAGCTCCCAACTTACCCAGCTCTTTTTCCAATGCTAGAAGACGGTCGGTTTCTTTTATTTTGAGGGTATGTAAGCCAGTGAGTATACATTCAACACCCAATCCATAACAACTTACAGCAATGGTTTGAGCAATATCTGGTGCTTCGACCAAATCCAGTTCTAAGCGGCTAGGTAAGACAAATCCCTTTACTTTTTTAAGCTGGAGACCCTCTGCTCCAAAATAACTCTCAACGCCAAGCTTTTGGTAAATGTCAAATAAAACCCTGTCCCCTTGTAAACTATCCTTTCGATAACTTGACAAGGTGAGCTCTCCTTCCTGGCACAGGGCAAGACTACTGAACCAATAAGAGGCAGAACTCCAATCGGATTCCACAATTTGTTGCTGAGGAACAATATCAGCCTGATAGGGAACTCGTATTGAGGTACCGTCAAATGTTGTTGATATTCCAATTCGCTCTAAAAGAGCAAGGCTCATTTTAATGTAGGGTAAAGAGGTGATCTCTCCTTCAAGATGTATTACCAGCCCCTTTGTCAACTTTGGAGCAATCAACAGTAAGGCAGAAATATACTGACTACTTATATTGGCCGGCAAACTAACTTCTCCTCCGTCCAATTGTTTTCCATTTATACGCAAGGGAGGATAACCCTGCTTTTGATCGTATGTAATGGAAGCCCCCAGTGAATTCATCGCATCTACCAATAAACCTATAGGGCGTTCTTGCATACGTTTTGATCCAGTCAAAATAATTGAACTATCTTTTTTGGTGGCAAAATATGCCGTTAAAAATCGCATGGCAGTACCTGCATGGTGAATATCTTTCAATTCGTCATTGGATTCTAAGGCCTTGGTCATGGCAATGGAGTCGTCAGAATTAGAAGCATTTTCAATGGTCAATTGTGGATACAGTGCTTGCAACAGCAATAGTCGATTTGTTTCACTTTTGGAACCGGTAATGACGAGCTTGGTTGCTATGGTTTTTGTACTATGGTCTACGGCTAATTGCATTGACAGTGCTCTATTTTAATTTTTGATTATTGTGATGACGGTCGTGATCCCGGTCCGATTTTAGGTTGAGTTTTTTGTCAAAAGAAGCTTGTAAATCAACACCCGTTTGATTGGCTAAACAAAACACCACAAATAAAACATCGGCTAATTCCTCACCAAGGTCTTTGTCTTTATCACTTTCTTTTTCGCTTTGTTCGCCATATCTACGGGCAATGATGCGAGCTACTTCCCCAACTTCTTCGGTCAATTGGGCCATATTGGTTAATTCATTGAAATAGCGAACACCATGCGTCTTTATCCAATTGTCGACGACGGTTTGTGCGTTTTGAATGTCCATATAATACGTTTTTACAAAATTACGCTAAGTTTAATCATCTCCAAGAAATGATTAAAGGTATTCCTCAATGGCCCCCAAACTATCGACCACAAGGCAGTTGTCATGAAGGGGCTCCTCATGACTATTAAAATGAATGGCTTGCATCCCTAAAGCAAGCGCAGCCGCAATATCTGCTTCAAAGCTATCGCCAATCATGAGTGCCTTCTCAGGAGAAGAATCCGCCAAGGCAAGTGCTTGTTTAAAAATGGCTAAGGCAGGTTTTTTAATTCCAGCTTTTTCGGCGGTAAGCACCACCTCAAAATAATCTGCAATTCCAGCATTTTTCATTTTCTTTTGCTGTACATGTTCAAAACCATTGGTTATTATATGCAAACGATATTGCTTTTGAAGCTTTTCAAGCAATCCTAATGTCCCTGTAAACAAATGAGTGTGTGTAGACAATTGATCAATATAAGTGTCCGATATGCGATGGATAACCTCATTAGATTGAGGATGTCCCAAAGATTCAAATGTTTTTTGCAAACGCACAAAACGCAGTTCTTCAGTGGTAATTCTATTTTCCCTGTATAATTTCCAATAGGCATGATTAATTGGTGAATAGACTGTCATAAATGCTTGAGAAGAAAACGGAAAATTAAAGGGAGGCAATATATTCTCAAAAGTTGCGGCTGAATTGGCTTCAAAATCCCAAAGAGTATGGTCTAAATCGAAGAATATATCTGTGATTTTATCTTTTCTTATCATGTGCTTGAAGATAAGAAATAAACACCGATCGCAGGGCTTCATTTTCTTTAGAATTCTCCAAAACTTTATTACTGATTGCGAAGCAGTGAACAGCCGAAGCCAGGGGCAGACTTTTCTCAAACTGTTTAAGTTGTCTGATGATATCAATGGACGTTAATGCTGAAAAAGCATTTTCGGTTGCCACAACTGGATAGACCATTAAAGACTTAGACATTTCATTGGCCAAATCGTAATAAAAAAAAGGAACTGCGGTACTTGCTCGATAGCCAAAAACTGAGGAATAGCCGAGGCTAAAATCAGCTATGACCTCTTGGGCCAAAAGACTCCGGTATGATTCATTAACAGTGGTTACACCCCACGCAAATCGAATACTTTTAACGGATCTGTGGATCAGTGCATTTAAATTATTACGCTCTTTTCCCAATTGCTTTCCAACACTTCGCGAAGGATAGGAAGCTAAAAGGGAAACCTCAAAGTAGTCTGCCACACCTTTTATCAACGTCTGGAAAGAAACATTTGTTGTCGATATCCCTCGATCCAAATAGGATTCTTTGGAATACAAAAAAAAGAATCTTAACGAAAATGGCATTTTATAAAACATGGAAATGAATTCTTCAAAGGTATTCCAAGGGTCTTTGCGCAGTCCTAACAAAACAAGTGGATGCTCAACCACTTCCCATAAGTTTAGCTGAACAATAGACTTACACCATTGATACACATTCCTAAAAAAAGACTTATTCCTGTATTTATATGGAGAAACAACCTCAACCAAAGGAAGAAAGGTTTCTTTTCGCTCTTTAGGTACAGGAAGTTCTGGAAAACTAGCTTTAAACTCTTTATAAAAAATGCCTATCCAATGATCTACCAATGGAATTTGAAGAAACTTTTTTTTGTGCGCCAAACTATTTTCCACTAAAAAACGGCCATATTCGTCTTTGACATGAGGCAAGTATTCTTCATAACGGCTTATCAAATAAAATGAAGCTGCAAAAAGATCGAAAGGCAGTTTTGATTTTTCACTTACTTCAAAAAAACAAGGTAAATCCCTCCACTGTTTTACATTTATGTCTACTTCTTGAATCCCTTGTTCAAAAAGTAAATCGGTTGCTTCAATAAAAAATTCATTCCCAAGGGGAGCTTTACCATAGCTCATTTTAGGCCCAGAATGAGCGATAAAAGTGTCTAAGGTTGTGGTGAAACTCAATTCTATACCTAAGGAAGTTTCAAAAACATGCTTAAAGGCATAATCGAGTCGAGCTGTGATTTTTTGGCAAAAGACCAATAACATTATAGAATATTTTCGTCGGCAAAGCTAAAGTAGCCATTTTCAGATACAATTAAATGATCGAGCAATTGAATGTCAATAACTTTAGCTGCTTTTTGAATTTTAGCTGTTAATTGCCTATCTGCTTGGCTGGGTACTAAATTTCCTGTGGGATGATTGTGGGCTAAAATCAATGCAGTAGCTCCAACCTCTAAGGCTTTTTTTAAGACCAAACGCACATCTACGGTCGTTGAGGCAATGCCACCTTTACTCAAACATTGATGGATAATAACGCGATTCTGCTGATTTAAATAGGCCACCCAAAACTCTTCATGCTCTAGAAAACTCAAAACGGGTTGAAAAAGACGATAGGCATCTATACTTCGTGTGCAATTTAATTGTTCCTTTGGTGTTTCTAGTTGAATTCGCTTCCCTATTTCCAGAGCAGCTTTTATTTTAACCGCTTTAGCTGGCCCAATTCCCTTCCAATCCATCAATTTTTCAAGGGCCATTTTATGCAGCTTTGCCATATTATTTTCTACCGATGCCAGTAGGCGTTGCATAAGATGAACAGCAGACTCTACTTGGTTTCCGCTACCAATCAACAGGGCTAATAATTCTGCATTTGAAAGTGACTGCTCCCCTTTTATGAGCATTTTTTCTCGCGGCCGATCGTCTATAGACCATTCACGAATGGTAAAATGTGTAGTATTTTTTGACATGATTTGGGTTATTTTAATACATTCGTTCAGTATCAGAAAAATACATATTTTATGCAATATCCGCCAAATCATCATCAGGAAGAAGGTTTTCAAAACATTATTAATTTAATGCAAGCCTATCCACTGGCGACCATTAACAGTTGCTTAGACAATGAAATTGAAAGTAGTCATACCCCTTTAATTTATGAAGCAAATGATGGTCTTGGTTTATTGATTGGACACCTGGATAAATTCAATCCTCAATTGGTTCATTTTAAAAAGAATGAAAAGGTGAATATTATTTTTAATGGTCCCGATGTATACATTTCACCTTCTGTGTATAGCACAACGCAACTCCCCACCTGGAACTATTTTAAAGCGCATATTAAAGGACGGGTGATATTAGAAACTGATCAAGAAAAAGTAAAACAAAGTCTGATCAACATGACGGCTTTCTTGGAGGGAGATTCGCCTAATTATGTGTTGGAAGCAGACAATCCAAGGATGGCGAATGCATTGGATTATATTGTTGGTTTTCAAATAATTATCGATGCATGGGAGGGGAAGTATAAAATCTCTCAAGACAAACGAAAGGAAGATCGTGCTTTGGCGAAGCAAGCCATGATTATGGACGCCCAAAAAACCAAAAAAGCAGTAGATTTATTATACAGTGCACATCAAACAAAACCTAAGCAAACTTAGAAGAAAGTAATTCCCAGTTCAAACCACCATAGTTCCCAGAACTCATCATTAGCAAGACCGATTGATCGTAGTTTTTATCGATTAAATAGCGATGCAAAGAAGCTGGGTCAGTGAATACGTGAAGACCAGCAAGTCCAAAAGCAGCCTTGATGTCTTCCGTTGCGATTACCGGCCGACCCTTAATTTTTAATGCTTCTGGATCATAAAAAACGATGGCTTCATCTAGGTCATTTAAGCTGTTTTTATAATTGGGTAAAAAAGCAGGATCAAGACTACTATAGGTGTGCAATTCTAAACACCCAATACATGATAAACCCCTAAACTGTTGGGATACTGCCTTTGCTGTTGCAGCCACCTTACTGGGAGCGTGGGCAAAATCTTTAAAGAGATATGATGACTTGCCTTGCGCCACTTGTTCCATACGTTTTGAGGCACCTTTAAAACTTTCAATAGCCTCATAGAAGTCCATTTCATCCACCCCCATTAACTGACAAATCCATTTTGCTCCAGCCAAATTGGAGAGATTATGCTCCCCAAAAACAGCCAAAGGTAAATCGCCTTCTTCTGTTTGAAGATAGGTTATGCCCCCTTCTATGGTTGCGGCAGGTTTTTGATAACTTTGTCTACGAATTGTATTTTCACTCTGCAGAATTAATCGGGTTAAAACAGCATCATCTTGATTGTAAATAACAGCGCCTCCTGGAACAATGGTTTCTATGTATTTTCGAAATTGATCTTCATAATCACTTAAGGTTGGGAAAACATTTATATGGTCCCAAGCAATGCCTGAAATCAATGTAACATGTGGTTTATACCACAAAAACTTGGGCTGTAAATCAATGGGAGACGAAAGATATTCATCTCCTTCAATGAGCATGAAATCATTTGTATCGGTTAAATGTACCATGGTATCGAATCCATCTAACTGCGCCCCAAGCATGAAATCAACTTCAATGCCATGGTAATTCAACACATGTAAGACCATAGCTGTGATGGTCGTTTTCCCGTGACTCCCTGCTATGACCACCCTTGTTTTAGTTTTGCTTTGCTCATATAAGAACTCCGGATAGGAATAAATTCTTAAGCCAAGGGCTTGTGCTGCGAGAAGTTCTGGATTATCTTTTTTAGCATGCATCCCAAGAATCACTCCGTCGAGCTCTGATGAAATTTGCGATTCATCCCAACCCAATTCAACAGGAAATAAGCCTGCTTTTTGCAGACGCGACTTAGAAGGTTCAAATATTGCATCATCACTTCCTGAAATCTCATAGCCTTTGGCTTGAAGGGCTAGGGCAAGATTATGCATTGCACTTCCTCCAATAGCAATAAAATGTAGTCGTTTCATAATCTCCTCTGGTGGTTTTGTTTGAACTGTTTGGCTTGTTTAAAGTTAGGATTAATTTCCAAAGCTTTGTTAATCCATCTTTTTGCTTTTGCATCCTCTTCTAATTTCAAATGGAGCTGTGCTTTTCGAAAATAAGCCCATTCAAGCGGGAGATTATACAATGGTGTCTGATTTTCAATAAAATAATCGATTGCGCAAACACCAATGGTGCTTGCTATTTCAAAATGCGCACTGACTTCCGCAATTTTGTAGGGGAAATTCATTGATTTAGAGGCAAAAAAATTGGACAAATCCACATCACAAAAATTCATATGAATCAACAAATCAAACGCCTTCCTATAATGGGTTTTTGCTGCTGTTTCACCCCTAAGTGTTTTTGCAATAAACCCCTTCGCAAAATGCCCCTCAACAGGACTCATTTCTTCTAATTTTGCTGCAAGCTGTTTGGCCTTATCAAGATCTCCACCCAGTAGAGATGGTACCATACACAGCGCCTCAACATAGCCTTCGTAGGTCGGTACATATTCAGGGTCAATCTTTAAGGACACATCAAAATTTTTTATCATGGCTTTTACATAAGGAATTGAAAAAAATTGACTTGTCTGAAGGGCAATTATTCCATTTGTCCCAGCAATCAAATAATATAAAGCTGCCGTTTCGCCAGTCAAAATAAGCTTCTCTTCCAAAGCAACCAATACATCTTTTTGCTTTTTATAGGTTGAAGCAAGTCTAATTCTTTGATTGATTTTTTCCAATTGACTAACCTTACTATTCACTACCTCATTATACAGGAATTCATACTCCTTGTTTTTGTTTGCATCACTTTTAAGAAAGGGAGGTTTTTCCTGTGCAAAACAAACAACAGTAATCAAACAAAATAAGAGGAATGCATTTAGTCGATTGGCTCGTTGATCAAGGCCCATAATTTATCCTTTAATTCAATCATACCCATTTGGCTTACTGAAGAGATCATCATATGGGGAAGATCACCAAAGCTTTCTTTCATTTCTTTTGCATATTCTGCTTTTAGCTCTTCGTCCAAAAGATCACTCTTTGACAGAACAATCATATAGTTTTTATCCAATAACTCTGGATTAAATTCTTGGAGTTCACTTCGCAGAATTTCAAATTCTTTCTTAAGGTTTTTTGTGTCAGCAGGAATTAAATACAACAAGACTGAATTCCGCTCTATATGCCTTAAAAAATAATGGCCCAAACCTTTGCCTTGTGCAGCACCTTCAATAATTCCAGGTATATCAGCCATCACAAAAGATCGGTAATCTCGGTACTCTACAATTCCTAAGTTAGGTTTTAGGGTGGTAAATTCATAATCGGCAATCTTAGGCTTAGCCGAAGTAAGAGCAGACAAAAGAGTCGATTTCCCAGCATTAGGAAAACCAACCAAGCCAACATCAGCCAGAACTTTCATTTCAAGGGTAATTTGCATTTCTCTCCCTTTTATTCCTGGTTGTGCATAACGAGGGGTTTGACGTGTTGGCGATTTAAAATGCCAATTTCCTCGACCCCCCAATCCGCCTTCAAGCAAAATAACTTCTTGGTCCTTTTCTGTAATTTCCGTAATAACATCACCTGTTTCGGTATTCTTCACTAAAGTACCAAGCGGTACATCAATAAAGATATCTTCACCTTGAGCTCCAGAACTTCTGTTTTTACTTCCATGTTCTCCGTGGCCTGCAGAAAAACTTCGTTTGAATTTAAACGTAAAGAGTGTCCATAAATTTGGGTTTCCACGTAAAATGATGTGTCCACCTCTTCCGCCATCTCCCCCATCTGGGCCTCCTTTGGTAATATATTTTTCACGATGTAAATGCGTAGAACCTTTCCCTCCGTTTCCCGAATGAATGCTTAGTTTAACGTAGTCGACAAAATTTCCTTCGGTCATAAAATGGGTTTAAAGTGCGTCAATGACGCTCATTAATCGCGCTGTAATTTCTTCAATTGATCCAATTCCATTGATACTATGAAATTTTCCTTGGGCTGTATAAAAAGTACGTAATGGAGCTGTCTTTTGATTGTATTCCTCAAAACGATTGCGGATTTTATTTTCGTCTTGATCATCTGTACGACCGCTAGTTTCTCCTCTTTTTAACAGGCGCTCTACCAATTCGTCATCTGTTGCTTCAAGGGCAATTGTAGCTGAAATGGTCATTTCTTTTCTTTCTAAAAAAGCGTCTAGACTTCTTGCTTGTGCTTCTGTTCTGGGAAAGCCATCAAATATAAATCCTTTTGCGCCCGGGTGTTTTTCTACCTCAGCTTCCAACATATTTATGGTCACCTCGTCTGGAACCAAGTCACCTTTATCCATATAGGATTGCGCCAATTTTCCAAGAGCCGTCGTATTCTTAATGTTATATCGGAAAACATCCCCTGTAGAAATATGAACCAATTGATAGTGCGATTTTAAAAACTCCGCTTGCGTACCTTTTCCTGCCCCGGGTTTCCCAAAGAGAACTAAATTAATCATAGTTTGTGTTTAATGAAGCAAAGATACCTAAAATAAGCCTTTTTCCTATTGAGGTTTACCAATCAAAGATATATACGTATTTTTGTGGAAAAGTTTTATGCAATACTTCTCTTCCACAGCGAAACTAGGCATCTTAGGCGGAGGCCAACTGGGCAAAATGCTCTTGTACACCACCCGTAAGTGGGATATTACTACGCATATACTTGATCCAAGTCAAAGTGCTCCTGCAAAATTAGCCTGTGATCACTTTACGCAAGGAGATTTCAAGGATTACCAAACAGTCTACAATTTTGGTAAAAATTTAGATGTTATCACCATTGAAATTGAACATGTTAACACAGAGGCATTGCATCAGTTAGAAAAAGAAGGTGTGCAAGTTTATCCAAGCGCAGCTTCGCTAGAGTTGATTCAAAACAAGGGAGTGCAAAAAGACTTTTATCAACACAATCATATTCCGACATCTAAGCACCAACGTTTTGAAAACAATACCGTTCTAAAGCAAGCCATTGAAACTGGAAAACTTTCTTTTCCCTTTGTTTGGAAAGCTGCCTTGATGGGATATGACGGCAATGGCGTAAGCATCGTGCGTACTGAAAAAGATATCGAACAATTGACTGACCAAGAATGTATCGTAGAACAATTGGTCCCATTTACTCACGAATTAGCTGTGATTGTTGCTCGAAGTTCAACAGGCGAAATGAAAACTTATCCTGTTGTAGAAATGGAATTTCATCCAGAAGCGAATCAAGTAGAGTATGTCCTTTGCCCTGCCCGTGTTAGTGATTCAATAAAAGAAAAAGCAATCGAAATAGCCGTTAAGACAGCCGAAGCGTTTTCGCATGTTGGTCTACTTGCTGTTGAACTTTTCCTTACAGAAGATGGAGATATACTGGTCAACGAAGTTGCACCCCGCCCACATAATAGCGGACATCTGACCATAGAAACTTCTTTAACCGATCAGTTTGAGCAACACATTCGAGCAATTCTTGGTCTTCCTCTTGGTAGCACCAATGCAACTGTAGCGGGAGTCATGGTGAATCTAGTTGGTGCTGAAGGACATACAGGTCCTGTTCGTTACCACAACATCGAACGGGCATTGGCCATGGAAGGGGTTACACCCCATATCTATGGGAAGAAAGATACACGCCCTTTTCGCAAAATGGGACACGTAACTATTGTCAACAATGACATTAAAATTGCCCGCGAAGAAGCGGAGAAAGTAAAAAAATTAATCACCGTAATCTCAAACTAATGGCACAGGTAGGAATTATCATGGGGAGCGAATCCGACTTACCCGTAATGCAAGCAGCAATCGACGTATTAAAAGAATTAAAAATCGAACACGAAGTCGATATTGTTTCAGCACATCGAACACCAGAAAAAATGATGAGTTATGGCCAACAGGCGCATCAACGCGGCATCAAAGTAATCATAGCTGGAGCAGGTGGAGCTGCACATTTACCAGGAATGGTGGCCTCTATAAGTCCTTTACCCATTATCGGAGTTCCTGTAAAATCAACTAATTCGATCGATGGTTGGGATTCTGTCTTATCCATCCTTCAAATGCCAGGAGGTGTTCCCGTAGCAACTGTTGCCTTAAATGGCGCCAAAAATGCAGGTATACTTGCTGCACAAATTATTGGTTCATCAGACAATGTGGTCCTAGACCGGATCATTGCCTACAAAGAAGAACTAAAAACAAAAGTTATCGCTTCTTCCAAAAAGTTAAATTCCTAATTTATTCCAATTGAAAAACCCTTTATTAGTCGATTTTTCGACTCCTTTTGCGACCCTTCCATTTGAGCAAATAAAAACGGCAGATTTCCTTCCTGCCATTGAGCATGAAATTGATGCAACCTTGAAAGAAATTGAGCTAATTTGCACTAATCCAGCTGAACCAACTTTCGAAAACACCCTAGAGGCGATTGAAAAAAGTGGCGCTAAACTAGGAATAATTTCTGGAGCGCTCTTCAATCTTAACAGTGCAGAAACCAGTACTGAATTACAGGAAATTACACAAAAAGCGGCCCCTCTACTCACCAAGTTACAAAACGATATCCGTCTAAATGCTGTCCTATTCGAGCGCATTAAAACAGTTTTCGAGGGAAACACCGATGCATTATCGACCGAGCAAAAAACATTACTCGAAAAAGAATACAAAAGCTTTGTGCGAAATGGAGCTTTATTGAAGGAAGAAGCGAAAATAACTTTACGAGAAATCGATCAACAATTGGCTAAATTAAGCTTAAACTTTGGTGAACATGTGCTGGCCGACACCAATGCGTTCTCTCTACACATTAGTAATGAAGATGAGCTTAGAGGACTTCCCCAAAGCGCTATAGGTATGGCAAAACAAATGGCTGAAGCTAAAAATTTAGACGGTTGGCTTTTTACACTCGACTACCCAAGTTATGTGCCTTTTATGACCTATGCTGAAAATAGGGAATTACGTCAACAAATGAGTAAAGCTTTTGGTCAACGCGGTTTTCAACAAAACGAAAATAACAACGAAGAAACCATCCTCTCTATCGTGCAACTTAAACACCAGCGAGCCTCACTTTTAGGGTATGAATCTCATGCGGCCTTTGTCTTGGAAGAACGTATGGCCAAGGACGAAGAAACAGTTGTTGCTTTTCTGAATGACTTAAAAGAAAAATCCTATCCCAAGGCGAAAGAAGAATGGGAAGAAATCCTCGAATATGGAAAAGATCGATTAGGCTATACTGAAGTTAATAAATGGGATACAAGTTTTATTTCGGAAAAAATAAAACAAGAGCGTTTTGCTTTCAATGAAGAAGAATTAAAACCTTATTTCTCCCTTCCAAAGGTCCTTAAGGGGCTCTTCAAAATAGTAGAAAAATTATATGGATTAAGCTTCGAAATCAACCCCAAGATAGAAGTTTATCATCCAGATGTACTCCCCTATGAAGTAAAGAAAAACGGAAAATTTCATGCCGTTTTATATGCCGACTTTCACCCAAGAGAGGGGAAACGAAACGGCGCATGGATGACCTCCTATCGTTCGCAGAGCAAAGACCAACGACCTCATATTTCGATTGTTTGCAACTTTTCCCCTTCCACAAAAGATACACCTGCACTGCTTAGCTTCAACGAAGTTACCACACTCTTCCATGAATTTGGACATGCCCTACACGGCATATTGGCCAATACCACCTACGGAGCATTGAGTGGTACCAGCGTGTCCTGGGATTTTGTTGAATTACCCAGTCAAGTTTTAGAAAACTGGTGCTATCAGCCAGAGGCGCTGGCATTATTTGCTCAACATTACCTAACCGATGAATTGATCCCACAAAGCTATATTGAAAAAATTGTAAAAGCTGGACAATTTCAACAAGGATTACAAACCCTGCGACAGCTTAGTTTTGGCTTTTTAGATTTGTCCTGGCATGGGAAAAATGGACCTTCAATCACTTCTGTCAAAGAGCATGAAACAAGGATAATGCAACCCTTTCAATTTTCAGAAGATAGCCCTGAAAGCTGCATGAGCACTGCATTTTCTCATATTTTTCAAGGAGGGTATTCTGCCGGATACTACAGCTATAAATGGGCTGAGGTCTTAGATGCAGACGCCTTTGAATTATTCCTTGAAAATGGAATTTTCGATACCAAAACAGCCCAATCTTTTCATGACAATATCCTCTCCAAAGGAGGAACAGAACACCCCATGGAACTCTATAAACGATTCCGTGGAAAAGAACCTAACCCTGAAGCATTATTGAAAAGAGCTGGGCTAGTTGTTTAATTTTTTGCGGCTTCCCAGGCCGAAATACCCCCTTCGAGTTCATAGATTTTAGAAAAACCAAAGGCTTTCATAACAACGGCTGCTTGCGCACTTCTTCCCCCTGATTTACAATAAATCAGTACTGGCTGATCCTTTTGCAATCGATTGATTTTAATGGGGAAGTCCAAAGCCGAAACCGATATGTTTACTGCATTGGGCAAAGCTCCTTGAGCAAACTCCTCGGGTGTTCGAACATCAACAACCAAATAGTTTTTTTCCATTAAAACTGAAAACTGATCTACATTTTGTAAACTACTAAAGGATTGAAGAACAAAAAACAATATAAGTACGCGCATGCTAAAAAGGTTTCAAACAATATAACAAAAAGCCCAGTACTGGAATAGCTTCTACCCAAAATAAAGTACTGTTTTTTGAACTCGATGGTCGAATAACATACAATGCAATGCCATAAGCCAAAAGCATGCTCCCCATAGCATAGGCTTCTAAGGTGGTGAACTTACTGTTTACAACCAATAAAAGTCCCACAAGTAGGAGTAAACCATAACCCAAAAATTGTGTATTCTTCCTTCCAATGACTTGAGGAATCGTTCCTAAATTCGAGTCATCTGTCGATGAATCTCGTATCTCAAAAGGAAGGGTAGCTATAAACACCAACAAAAAACGCTCTGCAAAAAAGAGGTAGTGCGCCCAAGAAAAATAATCCTCTTTTAGCAATGGAAAAACTGCCGTGAACAATGTCCAACACAAAGCAACGATGAAAATCTTGACACCGTAACGGTTGCGCAGATTTTTATTTCTTCTTGGAAGCGGAATGGCATAAACCAAACAAAAAAGAAAACAAAACAAAAGAAGTAGTTGTTCCTGCCAAATAAGGCCAAAAAATAAGAAACTCCCATAAAAAAAAGCAGCTGTGAATAGCGCAAAGTAAAAGCGGGCTAATTCATGTTTAACATTGGTGAAAGGAAAAAATCGAATTCCATTGTAGGCCAAAAATGTAAGTAAAAAAACCAGTGCTCTAGCTGAATAAGAAGAACTTAGCCCCCATTGACTGAAAGTCAATTCACAAAAAACGAGTGCCATCAAAGCCACATGAAAATTTCCCTTTACATACTCCTGAAACAATTGTCTAAACACATGCATACGGTAAAATTAACGAAAGTGTTTATAAGTTTCTTAATGGGGTTGAAAACTTCTCTAAAACTGATGAAAATAGCTTTAATCCTTTCCAATATTAAAGTAAATTTGCATAAAAAAGTAGCTTATGTTTGCGAACAGACACTTGGGTCCAAATGAAAAAGAAAGAGCACAAATGCTTAAAACCATTGGTGTAGATAGTATCACTACCCTCATCAATGAAACCATACCAGCAGATATTCGATTGAGCAGTCCATTGGATTTACCTCAAGGTATTTCAGAGCATGCCTATCAAAAAAAAATCCAACAGCTATCTAATAAAAATAAACTATATGACAACTATATTGGGATGGGGTATCATCCTGCAATTGTCCCTGCCGTTATTCAACGTAATATTTTAGAAAACCCAGGATGGTATACAGCCTATACCCCTTATCAGGCTGAAATTGCGCAAGGACGATTGGAGGCTTTATTCAATTATCAAACTGTTGTAACAGACTTAACTGGGATGGAGCTTGCAAATGCTTCTCTACTGGATGAAAGCACTGCGGCTGCAGAAGCGATGAGCCTTCTCTTTGCTGTTCGAACCAGAGAAAAAAAGAAAAACAAGGCTAATCAATTTTTTGTTGCAGAAAACACCCTCCCACAAACAGTTGCACTTTTACGCACACGTGCAACGCCTGTTGGCATTGAAATAATACTTGGAAAAGTAGAAGATTTTACCCCAAGTCCAGAATATTTTGGCGCTTTTTTCCAATACCCCGGTAAAAATGGAGCAATCATTGACTTGCCTCGTCTTGTCGAACGTGCCAAAAGTCAAGAGATTAAAACAGTTATTGCTGCAGATTTATTATCTCTTACCTTATTGGAGGCCCCTGGTAAATACGATGTTGATGTTGTTGTGGGTACCACACAACGTTTTGGGATTCCATTGGGTTATGGTGGCCCCCATGCTGCCTTTTTTGCCACCAAAGCGTCTTATAAAAGAAATATCCCTGGCCGTATCATTGGTCAAACTAGAGACATGGACGGGAAACCAGCACTTCGCATGGCCCTCCAAACTAGAGAGCAACACATAAAACGCGATCGGGCTACTTCCAACATTTGTACCGCTCAAGTTCTTTTGGCAGTAATGGCAGGCATGTATGCCGTCTATCATGGACCTAAGGGATTGAAAGGAATAGCTGAAGAAATTCACCACAAAACCAAACGTCTAGAATCCATTTTAAATGCCTTGGGTATTCAACAAAACAATAGCGCTTACTTCGACACTCTGCACATTAGTGTTGATGCAAAAAAAATGCAAAACATAGCTCTAAAACACCAAATCAACTTATTCTACCCAGATGCTAGCTCAGCTACAATTTCTTTGAATGAAGCTACTACAGCCGAAGATTTCGAGAAATTAGTTGCTGTCTTTACCGCATATACAGGGGAAGAAAAAACCGCCTCCAAGGAAGAGTTTGAGCGTCTTCCTTCCAAACTAAAACGGGAAAGTGATTTCATGACTCACCCTATCTTCAACTCCTATCATTCGGAGACAGCCTTGATGCGTTACATTAAAAAGTTGGAGCGAAAAGATCTGGCCTTAAATCATTCTATGATTTCCTTAGGCTCGTGTACCATGAAATTAAACGCGGCAAGCGAGATGTTACCTCTGAGTTCTCCTCAATGGGGAAATCTGCATCCCTTTGCCCCTCTTGATCAAGTAGAGGGCTATCAAGAAGTACTGAGTGCATTAACTCATCAACTCAATATTGTGACTGGATTTGCGGCAACTTCATTGCAACCAAATTCTGGTGCTCAAGGTGAATATTCTGGATTAATGGTGATTCGTGCTTACCATTTATCGCGCGGCGACAGTCATCGAGATGTATGTATCATCCCTGCTTCTGCCCATGGTACTAACCCAGCTTCAGCTGTAATGGCTGGAATGGAGGTTGTGGTAACCAAAACCGATGAAAGAGGAAACATTGATTGGAACGATCTTCAGGAAAAAGTTCTTGAAAATAAAGAGCGTTTGGCCGCATTAATGGTGACTTATCCCTCTACCCACGGGGTCTTTGAAGCAAACATAAAAAGCATTACTGCATTGATTCATAAACACGGCGGGCAAGTTTATATGGACGGTGCAAATATGAATGCTCAAGTTGGACTAACTAGTCCAGCTGTCATTGGTGCTGATGTTTGTCACCTCAATTTACACAAAACATTCGCTATTCCTCATGGTGGAGGTGGACCTGGCGTTGGTCCAATTTGTGTGGCTGCACATTTGGCTCCTTTCTTACCCTCAAATCCCATTGTCCCTACGGGTGGAGCACATGCTATTGAGGCCATTTCTGCTGCCCCATGGGGATCTGCACTTGCCTGTCTAATTTCGTATGGATACATTGAAATGTTAGGAAGTGAAGGATTACAGCAAGCAACTGAGGTTGCTATATTGAACGCCAACTACATTAAAGAAAGAATAGACGGAGCTTACCCCGTTCTCTATGTGGGAGATCATGGCCGCTCTGCACATGAACTCATTATTGATTTACGCCCATTCAAAGAAAAAGGTATAGAGGTTGTAGACGTAGCAAAACGATTAATGGATTATGGCTTCCATGCTCCTACCGTATCTTTTCCCGTGGCTGGAACCATGATGATAGAACCGACTGAAAGTGAAAACTTAGCTGAAATTGATCGTTTTTGTGATGCAATGATTTCAATCGCTACTGAAATTGCTTCAAGTGACCATCATGACGAAAACAGCCTCCTAAAGAATGCACCGCATACCCTTGAAATGGCTACAGTCGATGAATGGAACTTCAGCTACAGCCGTAAAAAAGCATTATACCCACTTGAGTTTGTACGTGAAAATAAGTTTTGGCCTACTGTTAGACGAGTAGACGAAGCCTTTGGAGATCGTAATTTAATCTGTAGTTGCCCTTCGGTAGAATCGTATGCAAATAATTAATAATCAGATAATTGCGTTTTTATTTTGACGCAAAAAAGAAAACAATAAGGCCATTGAAAATCGTTGGGTTTTTTACTGATTTATCCAACAATGCATTGCAAATGATACATTTGAAATGAAATTGCTTTAATTATGAATATTTCTATTTCGGGTACTGGAAGAGCCGTCCCAACTTCCATTAAGAAAAACAGTGACTTTTTATCACATCAATTTTTAGATGAGAAAGGAGAAAGGTTTTCAAACGACAACTCAGAGATTATCGAAAAATTTTCCTCTATCACAGGAATTGAAGAACGTCGCTACGCACCCGATGAAATAAATTCATCTGACCTCGCTACTGAGGCAGCCATTAAAGCAATTGCAGCGTCTGGAGAAGACCAAGAAACTATTGATTATATTATTGTAGCGCATAATTTTGGAGATACACCCGCTGGATCATGCCAATCGATGGCATTGCCAAGCATAGCTTCGAAGGTTAAAACAAACTTAAAAATTGTCAACCCAAATTGTGTAGCCTACGATTTGTTGTTTGGATGTCCAGGATGGGTTGAGGGCGTGATTCAAGCGAAAGCATTCATCAAAGCTGGGATGGCAAATAAATGCTTGGTGATCGGTGCAGAAACCCTCTCACGTGTCGTTGATCCGTCCGATCGCGATTCCATGATTTTTGCCGATGGAGCTGGTGCAACAATGATCAAAAAAACTAAAGACGGCGGCTCTATTCTATCCCACAAAACCGTTACCTACACTTCGAACAACGAAATCGATATATTGAATTTCGAACAATCCTATGATCCTGCAGACGAGAATAAGTATATCAAAATGAAAGGACGCAAGGTCTATGAATTTGCTCTCTTGCACGTACCTCAAGCCATGAAAGCCTGTATGGAAGACTCTGGAGTTCCCATCGAAAATTTAAAGAAAATATTCATTCACCAAGCGAACATGAAAATGGACGAAGCAATTGTCAAACGTTTCTATCGCTTGTACAGACATACTGCTCCTGAGAATGTTTTGCCGATGAATATTCAGACCCATGGAAACAGCTCTGTTGCTACTGTACCTACCCTTTATGACCAAGTAATCAACAACGATCTTGAAAACCATAGTCTTGAAAAAGGCGATGTTGTTTTGTTTGCCAGTGTAGGCGCAGGAATGAACATCAATGCAATTACTTACCGCGTATAAATTTCCTTCCGTTTTATAATCCTCTTTTAATTGATGCATTAATCCTGTTAATTGTGTATTTTTAGGCATGCTAAAATTGCTTGAACACATAGGAAGATATTTCATTATGCTCCAAAAAACTTTTGGAAAATTCACCAAATCTTCTGTTCTTCGAAAGCTTGTTGCTCGTGAAATTGATGACCTAATTATTGGTTCACTTGGAATTGTTGCATTTATTTCCTTCTTTGTTGGGGGAGTTGTAGCCATTCAGACTGCTATCAATACAGACAATCCCTTACTTCCAAAATACTTGGTAGGCTATGCCACCCGACAATCCATCATTTTAGAATTTGCACCGACATTTATTTCCGTCATCATGGCTGGAAAGGTGGGTTCATTTATTACCTCTTCAATCGGAACTATGCGTGTTACTGAACAAATTGATGCACTAGAAGTCATGGGAGTAAACACCTACAACTATTTGATTTTTCCTAAGATTGCTGCAATGACACTCTATCCTTTCATCATTGTAATTTCAATGTTTTTAGGGATTTTTGGAGGTTACTTTGCCTGTATCACAGGTGGGTTTTCTGCACATGCAGATTTTATAGAAGGCTTGCAATTAGACTTCAATACCTTCCATGTAACCTATGCCTTTATCAAAACGTTTCTTTTCGCCATGCTTTTGGCCACCATCCCATCCTATCACGGATATTTTATGAAAGGTGGTGCTCTAGGGGTAGGTAAAGCAAGTACTACTTCTTTTGTATGGACTAGTGTTGCCATTATTTTAATGAACTCCTTTGTAACTAACTTTTTACTGACCTAATGATTGAAATCAACAATTTAAAAAAGTCGTTTGGTGAAACAGAGGTTTTGAAAGGAATTTCCACTGTTTTTGAGCAGGGAAAAACCAACCTTATCATAGGTCAAAGTGGTTCTGGGAAAACTGTTTTTTTAAAGTGTATTTTGGGACTTCATCAGGCTAGCGAAGGAGAAATATCCTACGACAAGAAGCCAATTTCAAGCATGACAGAGGAGGAGCGCTCATTGTTGCGTCAGGACATGGGGATGGTTTTTCAAGGAAGTGCCTTGTTTGATTCTATGACCGTTGAAGAAAATGTAATGTTTCCAATGCAAATGTTTACAGAGGCACCAGCCGATGAAATTAGAGATCGTGCAAACATTGCCATTAAACGGGTCAACCTGATCGACGCAAACAGTAAACTCCCTTCTGAGATCTCAGGAGGAATGCAAAAGCGAGTTGCCATTGCAAGAGCGATTGTGATGAATCCAAATTATCTATTTTGTGACGAACCCAACTCTGGACTTGATCCAAAAACAGCCATCTTAATCGATAATCTCATTCAAGAAATTACCAAAGAATATAAAATTACCACGGTAATCAATAGCCACGACATGAACTCTGTAATGGAGATTGGAGAAAAGATAATTTTTTTAAAAGATGGAGAAAAAAAATGGGAAGGGAGTAACAAAGAAATTTTTAAAACCGACAATGAAGCAGTAACCAACTTTGTCTATTCTTCCGAGTTATTCAAAAAAGTACGAAAAGTATATTTGGAAGAGAGCGAATAGTTAAACCAGTGAATCGTCTCCCGAATCGTTTGCCTTATTGCGCAGTTGCTTAATACTTTGATCGTCTCCTTTGGGACAGATCAACAAAACATCTTCTTGGTCAACAATGACAAAATCCTCCAAACCTTTAATTACAATTAGCTTTTCTTTTGAGGTATAAACCATATTGCCTGTCGACTCCTCTGCTATTATTTTGGCATTAACCACAACGTTCTCCTTTTCGCCTTTTGTTAACTGACTGTACAATGAAGTCCAAGTGCCAAGGTCATTCCAAGAAAAGCTTGCCTTAATCATAGAAATATTTTGTGCCTTTTCTAAAATGGCATAATCAATCGAAATATTTTCTGCTTTTTGGTATTCCGCAGCCAAAAAAAGTTGCTCTTCTTCGGTGTCAAATGTGGAAACTCCTGCCTGTAAAAGAGAAAACATATCTGGTTGAAAAGTGTTAAAAGCATCCAATAAAGTTTCAACAGACCAAACAAAAATACCCGAATTCCAAAAATAGTTTCCGTTCTCTATAAAAGTAATCGCATTTTCCTTTGATGGTTTTTCTGTAAACGCAGTGATGGGGGAAAAGGCCTTCCCCTTATCCTCAACCTCTAAATAGCCATAGCCCGTGTGAGGTGTGGTTGGAGAAATTCCAAAGGTGAGCAATTCGTTATGCTTTGAAACATGTGACAAGGCATTTAGCACATCCTTTTTGAACAAAGATAAATCTGAAATGAAATGATCACTCGGAAGAACAACAGTGCATGCGTTTGGATTTTTACTTTGAATTTTCAAGCTTGCAAATAACAAACAAGGGGCTGTATTACGCATTGCTGGCTCGCAAATAATTTGGGCTGTGACAATTTCTGGCAATTGCTCTTTGACCAACGATTTGTATCGGTCATTGGTCAAAATATAGATTTGATCCACAGGAATAATTCCATCCAATCGGTCAAAGGTTTGCTGGAGTAAGGTTCTTCCCTCGCCAGTGAGGTCCAAAAATTGTTTAGGAAAGGACGATCTACTGCTTGGCCAAAAACGACTTCCTATGCCCCCAGCCATAATTAATGCAAAATTATTCTTCGTTTCAATCATCCTCAATCCATTTGAATTACCTCTGCGTTGGGTTGGAAAAGATAGGTTTTTCCAGTTTTAATCTCAAGACACTCGAAACGCTTTCGGCGTTGGCTTCCTTTTTGAAATACACGCCCATTATCTAAACTAAAATTAATGCCCTCTGCAAGTTCAAAGATAGCTTTTTTATGGGTGGGTGGGTCGTAAACTCTTAATGCAAGTCCTAGTTGTTGATCAGTATCACTACTGGCTTTGGGGTTTTTCAAGTGTTGAGCAAAAACAGCAAGTAAAGGTTGGGGAAATATTTCTTCAACTAAAAATGGAACGCTTACACTTCTAAAACAATTTTTCCATTCCTTCCCATGTGACCGAATCCGAAATCCATGATTGATAAAAGCTATATGGTGCCCCACTTCATGCAATAGCGTAATCAGAAAACGGTAGGGGTTTTGCTGCTCATTGAGCGTTATTTGAACCCGTCCCGAGGGGAGCTTTCTAAAATCGCCATGCTTGGTTTTACGCTTTCCCACAACCTTAATATCTATAGGATATTCCTTCAAAAGGGCATTGATTTTATCTTGGGCGGTATCAGGAATAAAGTTAAAAAACTGCATGACACAAATTAGCTAGGGCGTGCTGGAAGAAACCTGCAGTGTTTTGCCATTGTAATACTGATGTCCTGTTAGTCCAAAATTGAGCAAATAAGGAGCGAAGCCTGCAGCCGTAATAGGAGCTTCGAAGCCCGGAAAGGCCTCCGCAAGCATTTGCGTTTGGACGGCTCCCAAAGCCAACGCATTAAATTTTGGTCCAGTTGCTTTAAATTCTTCTGCCCATAGCTCCGTCAAAGTAATTACAGCGCCTTTACTACTAGAATAAATAGACAAACCAGCAAATTTAGAACTGCCTTGGATTCCTCCCATGCTGCTTATATTCACAACATGCCCACTGGAGGAAATTTGTGGCAGTAACTGACGTGTTAATTCTGCCAAGCCAAAAACATTGACCTTATATATTTTTTCAAAAAGAGCAAAACTACTTTCTCCTACCGGTGTATTCGTCAATAAACCAGCATTATTGATCAACACATCTATCTTTAGGTTGGTAATTTTCTGCACAAATCCCTGAATAGCCTCTTCAGAAGACAAATCTACCGAATAGGCCCGAATGCCCTCAATTGCTTCCAAGGCACTTATATTCCGAGAAATAGCAATAACACTGTGACCTTCATCAACTGCTAACTTAGCTGTTTCCAAGCCAATGCCTTTTCCTGCACCTGTAATCAAGATTGTTTTCACTTTTTTTATTTAAAGTTAAATGAGGCTGTCTGAAAAAGTATAAAAGCTATCATTCTAAATCAATTTCAACATCTCAAATGACTGTTTTTTTTTGTTTTAGAAAGCTGAAACCAGTTTAGCTTAAAAACCCTTTTCATACAGTCTCAATCATTTAATCAAATTGAATTAAACCAACATTGTAATTGGGTTTTCAATATATGATTTCAAGGTTTGTAAAAACAAAGAGCCCGTTGCACCATCTACCGAACGGTGGTCACATGCAAGGGTCAATTTCATGGTATGGCCCACCACGATTTGTCCGTTTTTCACTACCGGCTTCTCGACTATCGCTCCAACAGATAATATTGCTGAATTTGGTTGATTAATTATTGATGTAAATGTCTCAATCCCAAACATACCCAAATTTGAAATTGTAAACGTGCTCCCATCCATTTCGGCTGGAGTGAGTTTTTTATCTCTTGCTCTGCCAGCAAAATCGCGAACCTGAGCTCCAATCTGCGGTAAGGCTAATTCATCAGCAAATTTAACTACTGGAACAACCAAACCATCCTCTACTGCTACAGCAACTCCCATATGAACATGGTGATGCTTCACAATTTTATCATCATACCAACGAGAGTTGACTTGAGGATGTTGTTTAAGCGCTAGCGCGGTTGCTTTAACCACTATATCGTTGAATGATATTTTTGTGTCTGGAATAGCATTGTATTGACTGCGGAACGCCATTGCATTTTCCATATCAAATTCAACACCAAGATAATAATGAGGTGCGGTAAACTTGGATGCTCCCAATCGCTTGGCGATTGTTTTACGCATCTGGCTATTGGCCATTTCCTCTACAGATTCAATTCCTTGAGGTGCAGCAAAAGCAACACTGGCCGTGGCCTGATAATTTTCTATATCGCGTTTAATGATGCGTCCACCATCGCCAGACCCTTGAACAGTTGCTAGTTGAATTCCTCGTTCTTCAGCCAAACGTTTGGCCAAAGGAGAGGCAACTACTCGCCCATTGGTGTTTTGAACGGGAACAGCTACAGCAACAGAATTTGTTACTGCCGCTACTTCTGGAGCGGGTGCTACAGCAGCACTTTCTACTTGTTCGACCGCTTTGGTGGGTGCTGAAACCTTAGACGAAGCAGCGGCTACTGCCTGATCTACGTCTGCATCTTTATCACCTATAATGGCTAAAACACTGTCTACAGGGGCCGATTCGCCTTCTTGAATTCCTATGTATAAAAGAGTTCCATTGTCAAAGGCTTCAAATTCCATCGTTGCCTTATCCGTTTCAATTTCAGCAAGAATATCCCCTTCGCTTACAGTATCCCCTACTTTTTTGAGCCAACTCGCCACAGTTCCTTCTTCCATGGTATCGCTTAAACGAGGCATTGTAATAATTTTTACATTATCTGGAAGTACTGGAGTCGATGTTTCGGAAGCAGCTGGAGCTGCTACAGCAGCAGGAGCGCTAACTTCTTCAGTTGTAGGAGCAGCTGTCCCAGCGAGGTGAGCTGAAATATCCTCTCCTTTTTTACCTATAATAGCAAGCAAGCTATCTACAGGAGCGGTTTGTCCTTCTCCTATTCCAATATGCAACAATTCTCCTTCGTAAAAAGCTTCAAATTCCATCGTCGCTTTATCCGTTTCAATTTCTGCTAAGATATCTCCTTCTTTTACCGTATCGCCTACCTTTTTAAACCAAGTGGCAACGGTTCCTTCCTCCATGGTATCACTCAAACGAGGCATGTTAATGACTTCTGCCATGACTAACTTAATTTATGTTTTAAAAATGGGTAGTTGGGTTCTTCGTAAACAGCATCATACATCACTGATTTTTCTGGATAGGGAGACTCCTCTGCGAATTTTTCACATTCCAGAACACGTGCCTTAATATCAGCATCAATGGTTGCTAACTCGTCTGCCGATAAATATTTTTTCTCTAAAATTATATCTTTTACTTGCGTAATAGGATCTATTTTGCGGTACTCTTCGACTTCCGATTTGGTTCGATAATGTTGTGCATCTGACATTGAATGCCCACGATAACGATAGGTTTTCATTTCTAAAAAAGAAGGCCCCTTTCCGTCGCGTGCATGTTTTATGGCTTTATCTAGGGCTTTGGCCACAGCTACTGGATCCATTCCATCAACAGGGCCACAAGGCATTTCATAGCCAAGACCTAATTTCCATATCTCTTGATGGGAGGCTGTTCGAGCAACAGAGGTCCCCATGGCATATCCATTATTTTCAACAACAAATACCACAGGTAGTTCCCAAAGTGTTGCCAAATTAAGTGTTTCATGTAATGAACCTTGTCTAACTGCTCCATCTCCCATAAAACAAAGGGTTACTGCCCCAGTGTTGTGGTATTTATCACCAAAAGCCATTCCAGCTCCTAAAGGGATTTGGCCGCCTACAATACCATGACCACCATGAAAACGATGTTCTTTTGAAAATATGTGCATTGAACCACCCAATCCATTGGAAGTTCCTGTAGCTTTCCCGTATAATTCCGCCATTACTCTTCGAGGATCAACCCCCATTCCAATGGGCTGTACGTGATTTCGGTAGGCGGTGATCATACGATCTTTCCCCAATTCAATGGCATGCAAAGCACCGGCTAAAATAGCCTCTTGACCATTGTATAAGTGAAGGAACCCACGTACTTTCTGCTGGATGTATACAGCGGCTAACTTGTCTTCAAACTTTCGCCAAAAGAGCATGTCTTTGTACCAATCGATATAGGTTTGTTTGGTGATTTTTTTCATGCGGAAAAAAAAGATTTTAGATTTATTATTTGGTCAAAAATACCACTTTTTACGGAAAATATTAGCATCTCAGAGACACATAACTTCAGTCTAATGTCATAAAAACAACATTTGAGAACTTTCTTCTTATTCTGTTGTTTCGAGAACTGAATTGATCAAGTTAAACGTGAGTGAAAAACGAAGGGTATTTTCCAAAGGATTCCGTATCCTGGAGGTCGAAAATAAATAGGATATATCGATTGTTGCAAAATCAACTTGAAAACCTGCTCCCAAGGTTAAAAAGCGGCGCGATCCTTTTTCCAAACTTTCATTAAAATAACCCGTTCGAAGGGCAAAAACATCTTGAAAAACATATTCAACACCTGTTGCCCAAGTGATTTCTTTCAATTCTTCGCTAAAACCATTTGGCGCATCACTGAACGACTTGATAATTCCATTCAAAAAACTGATGTCTGGTTGTTCGTAGAACGTTACACCATTTTGTTGGCCCACCTCAACAGGAGAGGGCACCAAAAGTTTATTCAATTCTAAGTTAAAATGCACTATATTACTTGCTCCTAAATCCAAATTCATTCCAGCTCCAAGTCTGAGATTGGTTGGTATGAAGTTTTTTTGTCCGCCTTCATCATATTTTAATCGCGGACCAATATTGGACACATTAATCCCATATCGCATACTGGCTTTGTTGGTCCCCATATCAAAATATTCTCCTTGATAAAAGGCGGCAATATCAATTCCAATACTGCTTGCGGGAGTTGCATCTGCATCACTAGAGAGCTTTAAATCCGAACGAATATAGCGTGCAGCTACAGCCATTGAAAATTTCTTGTTGAGCAATAAACCATAAGAAAGGTCTAAGGTGAGTTCGTTGGGTCGTTCAATTCCTTGTTGAACAATGGTGTTTCCAATCAGATCATTGAATTGAATATCTCCTAAACTAAAGTATTTCAAACTTGCTCCCCAAGCACTCCTATCGGTATTTTTGGTGAAGAAGGACAAATTCGCTAGAAAAATATCGTCGACAAGCTTACTTAGATAGGGGGTATAACTCACCCCAATTGCCTGATTTTCTTGGGCAAAAACATATTTAGCTGGGTTCCATTGTTGCGAAAAAACATCTGCTGAACTAGCAACTCCTAACTCCCCCATTCCAGCTGAACGTGCATCTGGCGTAATCAATAAAAAAGGGACACCAGTTGTGATCACACGACTTTGGCTTTGCGCAAACGACTTAGATCCTAGCAGCATCGCTAAAAGGGCAATATAGCTGAAGAGTTTCTTCAAAGAATAATATTTATTTCATTTATATAACGTATAAATTTTAATTTTCTTGCCTTTTATAAAACATTTTGATTGCTTCATTATTTCCTGCAATAAATGCATTATTTTTGCGTTATAGATTTGTATTGGTGGAAATAATTGTGATTACCACTGTACAATAAATTGTATATTGCAGCTTAAGAGTAGCAGTTTAGTCGATAAAAAAACTAATATGAACGTGAAGTTTATTTCAAAATGTACGCTTTTTATTGCCCTTGGGTCAATGATTTTTTCTTCTTGCGGGAAAAACAATCAGTCTAGAGCCACTGGCTGGAGTATTAACTCTAAAAAAGGTGGTTTTCAGTATAATGTTGATTTTGAGGATCAAGAAACCGGACCTGGACTTGTTTTTGTTGAAGGAGGAACCTTTACAAAAGGACAAGTACAGGATGATGTAATGCACGACTGGAACAATACACCAACCCGTCAGCACGTTATGTCCTTCTACATAGATGAAACAGAGGTTACCAACCTCATGTATCTTGAATTCTTGGATTGGTTAAAACTAGTTTTTCCACAAGACAACCTTCAATACAAGCAAATTTATGAAGGAGCTGTCCCAGATACATTGGTTTGGAGAAACCAATTGGGCTATGTTGAAGAACTAACCACAAATTATTTACGTCACCCAGCCTATGCAGAATATCCAGTTGTTGGAGTAAACTGGTTGCAAGCTGTTCAATTTGCAGAATGGCGGACAGATCGTGTGAATGAATTCATTTTAGAGAGAGAAGCATACATCGAAAAAGATGTACGCTACACTGAAGTAGATGCCAACAGTACATTCAGTACCAGTTCATACCTTAAAGTTCCCGAAACAACCTATGGTGGAAAAATTGATAGTCTGGTTGGAAAAAATGGACGTCAAAAAAGAGACACCACAGAAGTGAATGTATACGCAGGTGTAGATAGCGGATTATTATTACCCGCCTACAGACTTCCCACCGAAACCGAATGGGAATATGCAGCACTTGCCCTGGGGGGAGAGCGTGAATACAATGCCTACAGAGGAAAGAAAAAATACCCCTGGTCTGGAGAATATACTCGTTCTGTTGATAGAAGATCTGAAGGAGATCAATTGGCCAACTTCAAACTTGGAAAAGGAGATTATGGTGGAATTGCTGGATGGTCTGACGATGGAGCTGATATTACCATACAGGTGAAATCATACCCACCAAATGACTTTGGTATCTATGATATGGCTGGAAACGTTGCCGAGTGGGTTGCCGATGTATATCGCCCAATTGTTGACGACGAGGCAAATGACTTTAACTACTACCGTGGAAACGTTTACCTAAAAGAAGTTATTGGAGAAGACGGAAAAGCGCAAGTTATCTCACCAGATCAATTGGTCTATGACACCCTACCCAACGGAAAGGTTTTACTAAAGCGTTTACCAGGACAACTAGAAAAGATAGCCATTGACGAGGAAGAAACTTTTTTACGTCAAAATTTCTCTGAGAGTGATAATAGAAACTTTCGTGATGGTGACATAGAATCTACTCGCTTATTTGCGGATGTACAGAATGGAGACGGGCCAGGAAATGGTCGACCTGAAACCACCAAAATGTATGATGCTCCAACGCATCCTAAAGTAACTCTAGACGAAAACGGCAATAAAGTCCGATCAAAAGATAAGTCGCCTAAACGAACCTCGTTAATTACCGACGAAGTACGTGTGTTCAAAGGAGGATCTTGGAAAGACCGTGCATATTGGCTAGACCCTGCACAGCGACGTTATTTACCTCAATACATTGCAACAGACTATATTGGCTTTAGATGTGCTATGACACGATTAGGATCAAAAAGCAAAAGCAAAAAGACAGCCCGACACAAGAGAAAAGGCTAAGAAAAACATTAAAGGAACTGTCTAAAATTATATTTACGTCAATCTGAATTGGTTTCAGATTCTCGACTATTGAAAACAGTCATTTAAGATGCTGAAACGAGTTTAGAATGATCGCTTTTATCCCTTTTCAGATAGCCCTTTTTACAACATGACGATTCCTGAATTACATTCCCACTTTTTAAAAAGCAATGGCTTTTCTACAGACACTAGAACACTAAAGAAAGGAGCGCTGTTTTTTTGCCTCAAAGGAGAAAATTTTAATGGAAATGTATTTGCCCAAAAGGCCATCGAGACTGGTGCATCCTTTGTCATATTCGACGATCTCGATTATCAGCCAAAGGCAGAGAATGCCATTCATGTTAACGATAGTCTCGCCTGCTTACAAGCATTGGCTAGCTATCATCGAAAACAATTTGATATTCCAGTCATTGGTCTAACTGGATCAAACGGAAAAACAACTTCCAAAGAACTTATATACAGCGTACTTTCTCAACAGTACAGAGTTCATGCTACAAAAGGTAATTTAAACAACCACATCGGTGTTCCCCTCACCCTCCTCGGCATCAATAATGACACACAAATTGCCCTCATTGAAATGGGAGCAAATCATCAAAAAGAAATCGCATTCTTGAGTGAACTTGCCCAACCTACCATGGGTTATATCACCAATTTTAGCAAAGCGCATTTGGAGGGTTTTGGTGGAATTGAAGGAGTAATAAAAGGAAAAAGTGAACTCTATGATTTCTTGAGAGAAAGAAAAGGAAAAGCCCTGATAAACGGAAATGATTCATTGCAACTTCAACAAAGCAAAGGGCTAGACAATATCTTGTTTGGTTCAAAGAAAGACAATCACTATCAAATAGAGAATGCTCTCGATACAAACGCTTACTGTACTGCTCTTTTTGAAGGTGTGACCATAAAGAGTCAACTAACAGGTTCTTATAATTTCGACAATATAAATGCTGCAATTAGTCTAGGAATGATTTTTTCACTTTCTATTGAAAAAATCAAGCAGGGGATTGAAGCTTATTTACCCGCAAACAATCGTTCACAATGGACAAAAACCGAGAAGAATAGGATACTATTGGATGCCTACAACGCCAATCCAACAAGCATGAAAGCCGCCATAAATGCATTTGCATCCCAAAAGGCGCTACATAAGACCGTAATCTTGGGAGACATGCTCGAACTTGGTGATTATGCTGCAGCAGAACATCAGTCCATTGTTAGGCTAGTTAAAGCAGCTAATTTTAATGAAATCATCTTGGTTGGACCGTTGTTTTCTTCTACAACCAAAGAAGATGGATTGCACTATTTCACTACTACAGTTGCTTTAAAAAAACACCTACAAAATAATCCAATACAAGAGTCTACCGTATTAATTAAAGGCTCACGAGGAATCGCCCTTGAGCAACTCCTCGATGAACTATAATTAATTTTTCAATTCGAAATACTCAATCGGTTTAAAGCTTGAAAGTGAAATTGCTTCGATTTCAGCTTGCAACCCCTCCCAGCTATCTTTGTAAAATTGATTTACCTTATCTAAGCCAAGCTTTGTTTCGTTTTCAGCATGCTTCAATAGTGTTTTTTCGGTAGAAGTAATTCCTTGTGGACGACTAGCGACATAGCGTCTTGCAGTGGAAATACGGGTCATAACTGTGCTTTCAGGATTTCGAACAATTCCTTGTCGCTTATCTTCTTTCCCCAAAAAGAGATCAATTAATTTGCTCATCTCTTTGGAAGCCTCGCTACATTTCTTCAACAAATCTTTGTGTTTCACAGAATCTTGTTGTTTGATTCTCTTTTGATAATCTTTTAATACTCCTTGAGATGTAACCAATTGTTTCACTGCAGCTGCCGAGGCAGCCATATAGCCTTCCAATTGCTTTGACGCAGCATATTGTTGATCAATGCTTGCTTGGGAAACCTTTATTCGTGGATCGGATTTTACTTCAATAGAAACCGAATTGGACTGCTCGCCAAAACTAAGTTCAGCACGGTATACACCTGGCTTTACACCCACGCCAGAAGGTTCCCTTTTTGAATTTCGGATATTTCTACTTGGACGATTTACCCCTTTTTCATCCATATTCCAGTACCAGCGGTGGAGGCCTTTTTCCTTTGGGGCCTTGCGGGTTAGTGTACGAATTAAGCGATCTCCATCATAAATTTTCAAAAGTAAGGAGTCGGCTTTGGCTTCTTTTTTATCTTCTTCCTTCTCTTCTTTAACTTCTTCTTTTTCTGAAGGTGAAAAGAAATAGCTAATCATTGCTCCATATGCTCTGTTCTCTCCATGGTACATAGCATCAGCGCCAAAGCGAGAACCTGTTGGTTGCTGATAGGCAGCCAAATAGGCTGTAGGAGGAGTAAAAACATGCACCTTTTTCTCAAGTATGGCATTGGCTTTTGCGATGGCTCGCATGGGACGAATATCATCCAACACCCATGCTGCTCGACCAAAGGTTCCAATAACTAAATCGTGTTCTCTTGGATGTATGATCAAATCTTTGGTTGACACTGTTGGGAATACTTTTGGATCCATCTTTTGCCATTTCTCTCCAGCATTCATGGAATAATACAAACCATCGTCGGTTCCTAAAAACAATAGGTTTGCTGTTTCTGGATCTTCCACAATACAAAGGGCATAACTTTGAACATCGGACTGATCGACAATTCGCTGCCAGCTTTTCCCGTAGTTGGTTGTTCTATAAGCATAGGGTGTATAATTGAAACGACGATAGTCGTTTGCTACCAACAATGCTTCTCCTTTATTTTTATTGGATGCTTTTATTTGGGTAATCCAACTTCCTGCAGGTAATCCCTTCAGGTTTTTAGTGACCTCATTCCAAGATTCACCAGCATTTTGGGTAAAGTGTACACGACCGTCATCTGAAGCAACCCATAGCATGTCTTTTTCCAAAGGGGAAGGTTCGATTACCAAAAGGGTACAGTGGTTTTCTGCTCCTGTGGCGTCTAGCGTGAGTCCACCACTTTCACTTTGCTTTAGTTTTTCAGGATCATTGGTGGTTAAATCAGGGGAAATGACTTCCCACGTCAGGCCTTTATCGGTACTTTTATGGACAAATTGGCTTCCAAAATAAACAGTACTGTTGTCAAAAGGATCTTGCCCAATGGCTGCATTCCAATTAAAGCGCAAACGAGTATCTGGATCTGGATGTGTAGGTCGAACAAGATAATTATTCCCCGTTTTCCAGTCATAGCGCGAAACAACTCCCTGCTGACTCATGGCATAGCCATAGCGTGAATCATCTTTGTCTGGAACAACATCGAAACCATCACCAAAGGCAATTTCTTGCCAATATGAATTTCGAATACCTTGAACTTTCCATACATAAGCTGGCCCTCGCCACGAACCATTGTCTTGCATACCACCGTATACATTATAGGGGATTTCGTTATCTACACTAATATGGTAAAACTGTGCCACGGGAATATTCCCTACAAAACGCCATGATTTACCACCATCACGAGTAATGTTTAAGCCCCCGTCATTTCCGTCTATCATAAAGTTTCCATCTTCAGGGTGTATCCACCATGCGTGATGATCGGGGTGTACTCCATTGCTCACTCCATAGGCGGGCATAAGTTGCGAAAAGCTCTTCCCCCCGTCTTCCGATACATTCACATAAGTAAAGACCGAGTAGAGACGGTTTTCATTTTCAGGATCAACTCGGATATCAGAATAGTAAAATGGGCGGTTTCCTATCCCCTCTTTGTCATTTACTTTTTTCCATTTGTCTCCTCCATCGATGGATTTATAAAGAGCATTTTTCTTGGCTTCGACCAAGGCGTAAACAATATTAGGCTTGTTTTTGGCTATGGCTAAGCCGATACGTCCCAAATCGCCTTTGGGCAAACCATCTTCGTCCGTTTTTTCTTTCCAAGTAGCACCTCCATCTAGGGTAACGAAGATTCCGCTTCCCTCTCCCCCAGAATTAAAAAACCATGGATCGCGTTTGTGCTCCCACATTGCTGCGATTAATTTATTTGGATTGGACGGATCCATTATCAAATCGGCTGCACCCGTTTTTGGATTCTGGTACAGCACTTTAGTCCAAGATTTTCCACCGTTTGTGGTTTTGTATATTCCACGTTCTTGATGCTCTCCCCAAGGCGAACCAATGGCAGCAACGTAGACCGTATTGGGTTGGGTGGGATCAATGATGATTCTATGGATATGTCTTGTTTCTGCCAAGCCCATTGCATCCCAGGTTTTTCCTCCATCCAAAGACTTGAAAATTCCATAGCCACCATTGAGGCTATTTCGTGGGTTACCCTCGCCTGTTCCTACCCAAATCACATCAGGATTAGATTGCTGAATGGCTAAGGCACCAATAGAAGCTGTGCTTTGGTCGTTGAAGATAGGCGTCCAATCAATTCCACCGCTGGTCGATTTCCATACCCCTCCAGAAGCAGTACCCACATAAATATTATCGGGAGAAGAATTGACCACATCGATGGTCGTTATTCTACCACTCATACCACCAGGACCAATGTTTCGGGCGGGTGTGTTTTTGAGATAGGAAGGTGAAAAGTCTTGGGCAATGCTTACAACAGAACAAAGTAGTAAGAAGGATAAAAAATATGTTTTCATAGGAATAGATTATCTGACAATATAGAAAATTATTGTTAAAAAGATTTACCAATAATAAACGAATATAAATGTCGACAAAGCAACTAGAAAACGTTTTTACATCAAAAAACAAGAATTCTACCAACGAAAATAATAACACAAAACAGGAGCAGTTCACATAAAAATGCTGCTGAATGAGCAACTAAATGATGTGTAACTTCAATGGAGTATTGGAAGTTCCCCAAAATTTGACTGGCAAATTAATGAATTTAAACGCTTTAAAAATTTAGCCTAAGTAAAAGAGAAGACAATTGCTTTTGCTTACACAAACACTTTCTGTAATTCTTCACAGCTAGGTGTACTGCAGGTTGAAAACAACCATCTCTTGTCTTTGAAACTTCAATTTATTGGATTGACAAAGCAAACAAGTCTTGATCAAAAATACAAGGTATAGAAAGAAAAAATTAAATAAAATTAGCGTAACTGGAATTAACTAATGCGTATAGCAAAAACTACTCCTTACAACATCTAATATAGGCTGCCCACATTTTTTGTGCAGTCTTCACATCAATCTTTCCTTCCTCAAGTTGATTCTGGATAACTTCGTAAACCTTCATCTTCTCTTGAGTAGTTTTCGTGTGTGCGTATGTTACTGATATGAACATGAACGCAAATAAAAATAAAATATTTCTCATAATATGTAGGGTTTATATCTCTGAATATACAAATATATATTCTAATGTTACCTTAATGTTAAGGGATTTACTTAAAAAAGTATTTTTTGTTAACATTGACTTAACTTTGAGGAAGGGAAATTATACTGAAATATATACGCAACTACTTGTAAAATAGATCATAACAAGGAAAAAAAGCAATAATTAAGAAGCCAAAGAGGTTTTACTTGGGCGTAATATTAAGGGAGAAGAAAAATATCACCTATGACGAAAAGAGATCGTCAGTTAACCAGTGAATAGCTTTCTATGGGTATTTATTTAAATAATTCAATCCTTTATTAGAGCAATTGAACATCAAAACCATAAGATAAAATATTAATCTTTATGATTTGATTACAATGAGTTCTGCCAAAGCATTTATTGAATTACTTAATTTTGAATGCTCCTCAAGAGTTAAACCATTTTCACATCGCAGTGAAAGATTCGATCCATGAATATACAGCAGCCTAATCATTTCGGGTTTATTGTTAATACAAGCGTAGGCAATGATAGGTTTACCTTTGTGATAGGAATTTACATCTATTTGTTTACTTTTTAATATGCCTTCAACAGTATTAAAATCGTCATTCTTTATACCTTCAATTAATTGAATTATCAATTCATCTTGGATAGAATTTGACTCAAATGGCAAAGAGGAGTTGAGTGAAACGGACAATTGAAATAAGTAGGCAAGCGCAAAGGAGGTTTGTAGATACATAGGTTTTATTTTTGCTGCTAAATTATTTATTCGGCTGCTAAAGTTTGTAAGCTTATGGTTATTTAATCATTCACTTATCATTAAAGATTCTTTATGTAAATATTAATGATTTGAAGAATAGCAGAAGCGTTTCAAAACCCTAATTATCCTAAAGAAACAAACATTCCAGAGATAAGAATGGGGAATGGGGAATAATTAGCCTAAAAAGTCGATTCCACCACTGAGAAAAAAAACCTCAAAATCTCTCTTGAGGTAGTGTGGGTGTTAAGGGATTCGAACCCCTGACCTCTACCCTGTCAAGGTAGCGCTCTAAACCAACTGAGCTAAACACCCTGTTCTTTCTTTGACCTAATCTGCTTACGAAAATAAGTAAATTCACTTGATTTCATCCCTTTGCCATGAATAAAACACCAAATCATTTTACTGGCTATATTACTCCTACAAGAAGATACAGCTGTGGCTAGTCATTTGGACAAGTCCCCCACACGGGTTTGTTGGCATCTGTTAGCGCAGAATAGTCAGAAAAATAAGAAGGTTCAGATGTGAAGTTTGTAACACACCAAGCTGTTAAATCCTGATTAAATGATGATGCCGCATCAAACATACCATACATATTTACTACATTCGATGTATCCCAATTTCCAATATTTTGATTAAAATTTTGAGCTCCAAGAAACATATGCATTGTACTTGTTACTTTTGAAATATCCCAACCACTTATATCTTGATTAAATGGAGTATTCCAAAACATCCCTTGCATATCAGTAACATTTGAAGTATTCCAGTTGCCAATATCTTGGTTAAATGAACTATTTGCAAACATATATCTCATTGAAGTAACACTAGAGGTGACCCAATTACTAATATCCTGGTCAAATACTAAAATGGCATCTGTTGCTCCATCAAACATATGAGCCATATCAGTTACATTTGAAGTATTCCAGTCGCTTATATCCTGATTGAAAGCCAATGCAAGATAAAACATCCAAGCCATATCACTGACATTACTTGTATCCCAGTTGCCAATATCTTGGTTAAATACAGATGCATTAGCAAACATAAAATACATATTAGTTACACTAGAAGTATCCCAATTGCCAATATTTTGATTAAATGATGATGCCCCTTCAAACATATGAGCCATATCAGTAACATTTGAAGTATTCCAAGAACTTATATCCCCATTAAATGCTAATGCTCCTGAAAACATCCCAAACATATGTTCTACCTTGGATGTATCCCAGCTCCCAATGTCTTGATTGAATGAAGTTGCCCCCTTAAACATATCGGGCATATTGGTCACATTTGATGTATTCCAATTCCCAATATCTTGGTTAAATGAGGCAGCACCAGCAAACATTGTATTCATATCAATAACTTCACCAGTATTCCAGTTTCCTAAATCTTGATTGAATGATAATGCCACATTAAACATATTCCTCATATGAATTACTTTAGAGGTATCCCAATTTCCAATGTCTTGATTAAATGAATCTGCTGAAGCAAACATTTCCCACATATCTGTTACATTAGAGGTATCCCAAAAACTAATATCAGAATTGAAAGAAGCGTTTTCCATAAAAAGCTGACTCATATCGGTAACTAAAGTTGTACATAAATTCACATTTCCATTCGCTATTTCTGTTCTTAACAATGTGTTGTCTACAACTGTGTAAGTTATATCATCAATTACAACTGTATCTCCCACAGATGCTTCAGGACACATACATTTTCCTTCTTCGAAGTAAACCGTTGGCAGAGGACAGCCATAATTATTTACATCTCCAGCTTCTTCAACGCAATTGTCAAGCAAATCATAAACTGTATCTCCGTCAGAATCTGGAATTTCTATCCCTTCTATTCCTCCAACAATATTGTCTATATAAAATATTCCTGGATTAGATGTTCCCAATCCCACAAAGAAAGAGAGAAAGGCAAAATTACTTAAATCCTCTAAGGGCTCTTCAGTGAAAGGAGGGCTATTGCGTCTGTTTTCCCTAAAATCAAAATAAACAGTTTGCCATCCTGATTGATTCACGGTTACTTCTACTTCTACATCTTTTTGCGCTAAATTTTCATTGTCTTCTGCACCTACAAACTGTTCAAGCTTGGCAAGTAAAATTATTTCAGATGCAGTCTCTTGATAGAAGTCTAACTTCAATATTTGATTTTCTAACGAACTAAAATCTATAGTAACTTGAGGAGAGATGATAACTCCTTCATAAATGCCTCCGTAATTGTCAATCCTAGCAACCCCCTCGGAATCATTTATTCCTAATCTATCAGGGTTTGAATCTAAACTAATTCCAGCGCCATTGAAAGAGAAAAGATTCAAAGCTTCGTTCTCTTCAAATCCTGCAATTACTCTATCTGCTCTTGGCGTAATGGTGTCTGTGGTTTCGTCATAATTTTCATCTCTATCCCCTTGATTATTTCCTGAACATCCTGTCGATAACTCAAGGGTAAAGCCTACATAACTATTTGTTAGAACAAGATTTGTGATTGTTCCGAATGAAGAAGATCCCAATAAGAGACTAATGGCAGAGTTTGATTCTACGTTAAATTGTCCTGTAACTGTTGCCGTTCCTGTAATGATTGTAAACGAACCATCTGTTCTAAAGATTATTTCAGAAACGCTGCATTCATTGTTTTTCCCTGATTCTTCCCCTGTTGGATTATTTTTTCTAATCTTCCATTTACCTACTCCCAGGAAAACACCATCTTGTAAGACATTGCTTATCTGCTCTTCAAAGGTTGCGGTAACAGATTTTGTCCCATCAATAGCAACATCAATTTCATTTGTAGTTTGGGTAGATGAACCCGACCAGCTTTTAAAAATCCATCCAGTATCTGGTGTTGCGTTTAATCGAACAACTGTTCCAGAATTGTATTCTTCTGATGTTTTGGCTGGGTTAATAACCTCTTTGGTCACGCTACCCTGACCAACCACACCAACATTAAGTGTGTATTGTATTCTGCTGAAGGTAGCGGTAATCGTTTTGTCTCCCGTCATGGTAACACTAAGTGGATTTGTATTACCCGAGGCATCTCCAGACCATTCTATAAATTCATATCCTTCATTGGGTATAGCTGTTATTACAACACTTGAACCTTCGTCGTAACTTCCTCCTGTTTTATCGACCGTTCCCCCCTCCGAAGCTGAAACTGAAAGTGTGTATTTTACAACTGGAGTGTCCTTTGAACAAGAATTTATCACTAATAAGAAAGAAATAACTCCCAAAAAATTTTTGAAAATATTTATCATAAATATAGTATATAATTCAAAAATACTAATTTGTTTCAAGAAACACATCTAATTAATAAACAACGGCACGTATTCTGAACAAGGTTCGATTGTTTTTGATAACGATATGGTTCAAGAAATTGACCAAGCAATCATAATGACTGATCATATGTTTTAATTTATTTTCCAATAAAGAAAATATTTTTCTTCATCAAATATATTTATCATACTGTCAAGAATTTTTTGGTCATCCTTTACTTTTTGGGAATAATCTTCAATATGATATTTAATATTAAATTCCCACAATTCCTTTCTTCTATGAAGTAGATATTTTAATTGTCCATCATTTTGAATAAACTTTCTGTTTTTTATCCAAAAATCATTTTGATAATATTCCGTCACATCAATATCCCTTGACCATTCCTTAAGAATTTCTTCATATTCCTGAATCATTTTTCTTTCTATCTCATTGGTGTTTTCCTTCAAGTATTTTAAATCTGTACCCTTCATAATCTCTGCAATAATCTTTGTTGTAAATGGGTCTACTAATTTGAAATCTTGATTTCCAGATTCAAAAATTCCAAAAGAACCTGAAATTATTGGTGGGTTAAAAGGATCATATTCTTTAAACCAATTCATAGGAGCAGAGTAATATTTACCATCTGGTTCTTCTTCATCCACTATAAAATCAATAAAAATACTATCATTGTCTACCTCCCATTTATCTAATTGCTTATTATATCTTTCTGCGACAAAATCAATTTTTTCTTTATATCCTTCGGAATAAACAAGGATATCATTCATACCACTCCTGATGTCTTTTACTAATTTTATGTATTTATGTTTTGTCTCATACTCATCCCCAAGATTTTCCACATAAAATGTAAAATTCACGACCACAAAAAGACCTACAGCGTTCAATAAGAATTTTTTAGTGTTGTCACTAAAGGTTTTTGAACTAAATTTTTTACCTAAAGTAAATAGCTTTATGTACCACTTTCTAGGCTCTTTAATTACAGTCATTCAATAAATTTAGATAAACAATATACAAAAAGTGGATCAACTCAATCTATCACAATAAACAAAGGTAGGTCTTCACTTATTTCATTTGTAGCTTGCTTCATTCTTGCTAGAGTGTATTGTAAGACAATTTGAAGCATCATTGTTTTTTGGTTAATCTAATCGTGTGATCTATCAAATCGTGGAATAGGCCTTTTGTCATAATAATTACATTTCCTTCTAGTTGAAATTTTGAACAGCGCTATCCCCTAAAAAAAAGTTAGGAATCACACATTAATTGCTATTTTTGTTGAAAATTTCGCTCATGATTATAGGCACCCCCAAGGAAATAAAGAACAATGAATTTCGTGTCGGTTTAAATACGGCTAGCGTAATGGCGCTAAGGTCTCACGGACATAGCGTTCTGATCGAAACCAATGCAGGAATTGGCAGTGGTATGTCGGATAAAGACTATATCGCCGCAGGTGCGACCATCCTCGCTTCGGCTGAAGAAGTATATGCCAAGGCAGAGATGATCGTCAAAGTGAAAGAGCCATTGGCTGCAGAATATGAATTGATCCGTGAGGGACAAATTGTCTTCACTTATTTTCATTTTGCTTCTTCCCTGGAACTAACAGAAGCCATGATCAAAAGCAAGGCCATTTGCATTGCCTATGAAACGGTTGAGGACAAGCAAGGACGCTTGCCCTTATTGACACCCATGTCTGAAGTGGCTGGGAGAATGTCCATACAACAAGGAGCAAAATACTTAGAAAAACCCCAAGGTGGAAAAGGGCAATTGCTTGGAGGAGTTCCTGGTTCTGCTCCCGGGAAAGTAATGATTATTGGTGCAGGTGTTGTGGGAACAGAGGCAGCAAAAATGGCGGCAGGTCTAGGAGCACAAGTGCTCTTGCTGGACATTAATTTAGATCGACTACGTTATTTGAGTGAGGTGTTACCACCCAATGTAACGCCCCTCTATTCTACGCAAGAAACCATCGAAAAAAATTGTGCTGATTGCGATCTTATCATTGGAGCGGTACTTATTCCAGGAGCTAAAGCACCCAATATCATTTCTCGAGAAATGCTTAAGAATATGCAAGCTGGAACTGTTCTGGTTGATGTTGCCGTTGATCAAGGCGGTTGCTTTGAAAGCTGCCGACCCACAACCCATGAAGAACCCACCTTTGTAATCGATGATATTGTTCACTATTGTGTTGCCAATATTCCTGGAGCAGTGCCCATGACCTCAACCAACGCATTAAACAACACCACCCTACCCTTTGTTCAACTTTTGGCTAAAAAAGGCTGGAAAGATGCCTGTGCACAAAATGAGGCATTAAAAAAAGGCCTGTCTATTTACGACGGAAAAATTGTGCATGCCCCTGTAGCCAACACTTTTGACCTTCCGCTATATGAAAAAGTCATTTGATTCGCTACATTTGATGTATTGAAAATGCACAATGATTCAAGAACTCACATCGATTGTAGGGGAAAATAACATTCTTGCCCACGGAAAAGAAAAAACCCGCTTTAGTCACATTTGGAAAACCGATATCCCCCTCACAGCTTTGGCGGTGGTGTTTCCAAGAAGTACAGAAGAGGTATCGGCCATTATGCAATTGTGTCATAAAAACAACCAGGAGGTAGTCGTCCACGGTGGAGTGACCAATTTAGTGGGAGGAACGCAAACCCAAAAAAAACAATTGGTTGTCTCCCTAGAAAAAATGAATAGCATTGAAGAAGTCGATGAAAAAAGTAGAACCATCAGTGTTCAGGCGGGTGTGATTCTTGAAAATGCAATTGATGCTGCCAATGATAAAAACCTCTTCTTGCCCCTAAGTTTTGGTGCCAAAGGATCGGCACAAGTTGGCGGAGTTGTTTCCACTAACGCAGGGGGATTACGTGTTTTTCGGTACGGCATGACCCGCCAAATGGTGCTGGGATTAGAAGCAGTATTACCCGATGGAACAATCATCTCCTCTTTGAAAAAAATCATCAAAGACAATTCTGGCTACGACCTAAAACAATTGTTTATTGGAGCTGAAGGAACACTGGGAATCATCACCAAAATCATTTTTCGTTTGCAAGAAAAACCACAAAGCCGTTCTTCCGCCATTGTGGGACTTGATCGTTATGAAAACGTCATTGCCCTACTCAAGTTTATGGAAAAAGGACTTGCAGGAACACTCTCTGGTTTTGAATTGATGTGGCAACGAACCTATATTGCCATGACTTCTTCTCCCGATTTTTCTCCCCCAATTCCAACCACCTTTCCCTATTATGTTTTTATCGAAAGCCTTGGAGGAGACGCAGCTACAGATTTTAGCCGCTTGGAAGACCTCATCGCTCAGGCATTTGAAAACGAACTCATCGGTGACGGTGTCTTGGCCCAAAGCGAGCGGGAACTTCAAAGCATTTGGAAAATTCGAGAAGATGTTTCCGTCTTGGCCGATCTAGCCCAATATGACCAGCATTTTGACATCAGTTTACCCATCCCCGTAATTGGCAAAGAAATAGACGCCGCCATTGAACAACTGGAGCAGCTTGACTTTGTAGAAAAGATTTTCCCCTTTGGCCATGTTGCCGATGGGAACATTCATTTTATTATTGGTAAGAAAGAGAATTCCCCTGAAATAATCGACGCAATCAATGCAATAATCTATGGTTGTCTGGAAAGAAACCGTGGATCGGTATCGGCTGAACACGGCATTGGACTAGATAAAAAGAAATACCTTTCTACTTCTAGAACCGAAAATGAAATTAATTTAATGCGAACACTTAAACGCGCTCTTGACCCAAAAAACATACTTAACCCTGGAAGAATTATCAGTGTTTAGTCTTCTTTTATTTTAATGGTCATATTCCTTATGTTTAAATTGTAAGGATAGCGAACGTGTTGAATAACATACTTTGGAATACTTGTCGCATCCAACGGATCAGATCCATTTGCGGCTTCTGTTACATCCAAATAGCCATCATTGTCATTGTCGGTATCTTCGTTGTCACCATAGCCATCTCTATCAGTATCATATTGCTCAGAAGAATTTAACGGAAATGCGTCGTCCATATTACTTACACCATCACTATCCTCGTCTCCAAAAGGGTCTAGAGTGGTAGAAACTGTTGCAGTACCTTGTGTAAAAACATCATTAGGCGTGGCATCTGGCACAAAAGGAATTAATCTTGTAATCATTTCTTGGGGTTCACGCAATAAAGCTATACTAAAAGAGGATAGAGAGGGCAGGTCCAATCGAACATGTTCATAATACTCCTCATTGATCCGCGTTGCCGACCAAATGGTTATGTCGTTGTACTCAATGGAAAAACGCTTTTCACCTGGGTAAATTGCTGGAGATTCTACGCGAGTTGTATTGGTAATCACTCCTGTATTGGCTGGGGAAACATATTCGGCAGAGGCGGGAGAACTAAGCGATGTTCCTGATAAACTACTGTTATCAATAAATATGACCGGAAGACGATCCAATTTATAGTCAAACTCCAGTACCAGTTCATTGGTTGGAAAATTATCAAAATTTTTGCGTGCTTCTACCATTTGCTCAATATCGTAGGAAACCATCGCCCAGTTTTCATAAGCTAAGCCGCTTTGATCTACTGGATGAGTAAAAACAGTTGTGCCAGCTGCGGTTCCGCTGACAGTCCAACTGCTTGCATCTGGACCATCAAATAAAAGATTGTCTTTGTAATAAAGATCAATAAAGTTTTCAAAATAGCGGCTATCTGTATTCTCAAGGTTAAAAACTTTTAAGCCTACATCATAGCGTCCATAGGCATCATAGTTCACCGTTTCACCGATCTCATTGATGGAATCGTTTGTTTTTCCTCCTGGAAAAGACCAAACTAAACTGTCAATATTACTCGCAGAGGCAATAAAACTAACATCAAAGGAGGGAGAGCTTGTGTTTGTTGACACCCCTATAGACCTTGAGGTGGAAATAAAGGATGCGTTTAGAATCCCAACATTTTCCCATCCTGGATTTTGTATTTCCTCCTCTTGAACTAATGGCTCAAAAAACGGAGGAGTACAGGCAACCACGAGGGATAAAAGAATCAAAACAAAAAAAACACCTTTATACGATTTCATACAACAAAAATAGTTTATTTATTATATTTATGTAAATACATAAAAATCATTTATCAAAAGGCTCGCTGAAAAGTTATATTTTACTCCTTTTACAGAATTAATTACCCATTGAATAATCGCCAAAATTATGCTAATTTTAGTGTGAATCTTTTCATCGAATAAGACAAAACATCAAAATCATATTGACCTAAACTAATCTTCATCTTATGCATTTCCCTTTTCAAAAATACAAAGCACTGATTTTAATCTTATTCTTGGGTGGTTTTATAAGTTTTGTCGACAGTTTTATATTGGGTGGACAATTTAAAGGAGTGGAAGAACACAAACATTTGATCTACCTTGGCACCTTGGTCGCAGGGCTCGCCGTTGTGCTGGCCATTATTTTAAAAGAAGACAATCCTGCTGATTAGCCTTATCTTTGTCAAAAAAAGATGCAGCATTTTACAAAAGAAGCGATCGATGAATTGGCTTCCCGCTATAAAAACAATTTGATCAACAGTATTTCTGGCTACAAGTCTGCCAATTTGATCGGGACAAAATCAAATGCTGGTTCGTGTAATTTAGCCATTTTCAATTCTGTTGTTCACTTGGGTAGTAATCCCGCTTTGCTCGGGTTTATACTCCGCCCAACAACTGTTCCTAGACATTCCTATCAAAACATGAAAGAAAGTGGGGTGTTTACCATAAACCACATAGCGAAGAATCAAATCGAAGCAGCCCATCACACTTCTGCCAAGTACCCCGAGGGTATTTCAGAATTCGAACAAAGTGGTTTGATTGAAGAATACAAAAATGATTTTTTCGCCCCTTTTGTCAAGCAGGCTCCCGTCCAAATTGCATGTTCCTATGTCAACGACTACCTGATTGAAGAAAACAACACCTTGTTAGTTGTTGGTGCAATAGAACATTTGTATATAAAGGACGATATGTTAGTTGAAGATGGATGGGTACAACTTGACAAAGGCGAGATTGTTACCATTAATGGATTGGATGGCTATGCGCTGCCATCGCTCTTGGAGCGCTTTCCCTATGCCCGACCAAAATAAACAAACTATGGAATTTATTGCTTCTTCACTTTTTGACTATGTTGTTAAACACTCACAAGCAGAGCCAGAGTTATTGGCTGAATTGACACGCGAAACACATTTAAAAGTATTACAGCCCCGCATGTTGAGTGGCCCATTACAGGGGCGCTTCTTGAGCCTTCTTTCCAAACTCATTGCCCCCAAACGCATTTTGGAAATTGGTACTTTTACCGGCTATGCTACGCTTTGTCTCGCCGAAGGATTAACAAAAGAGGGGCATCTTGACACCTTGGACATCAATGAAGAATTGGTTGATTTCCAACGTTCCTTTTTTGATCGCTCTCCGTGGGGATCCAAAATTCTGCAACATACAGGAAACGCCCTAGAACTCATCCCAAATTTAAGTCACACTTATGATCTTGTTTTTATCGATGCAGACAAAAAAAATTACCTGAATTATCTTGATCTGGTTCTTCCAAAACTAGCTTCGGGTGGACTCTTGTTGTCTGACAATGTTTTGTGGAGTGGAAAGGTGCTAGAGGAAACACAAAAAAAAGATGAAGATACAAGAGTGCTAAAAGAATACAATGCCCTTTTGTCCAATCATCCTGAACTCGAGACGGTTCTCCTTCCCTTAAGGGATGGGCTTACCATCAGCCGTAAAATTTAAAGTTTTCGCTTAACGGAATTGGTCAAGTTGTCGAAATCTTCTTTTACCTGATTGATTTCTTTTTGAATATCCCCACCTATTTGCTTGGTTGGATCAATGTCAGCAGACTTTTGAATCTCCGTTTTAATCTCGTTGGTCGCCTGTTTCACTTGGGTTATTCCTTTGGCTAAACCACGTGCAATGGTAGGGATTTTATCGGCTCCAAAAATGAGCAGGACGATAAAAAAAATAAACACAATTTCAGCTCCACTAATGAATAACATGGTTCGATTTTTTTCAAAGATAGGTGAAAAAAAAAGCAGTGAAAATATTCACTGCTTTTTTTGCTTTTATTCTATGCTAATTAGCCTTGCACCTTTGCTTTAAAAGCATCAAAGTCAGAATCGGCTTCTTTTTTAGGCCAAGCATTGTTGGTTAGGTCAACGTCGGCCGTTTCAGCATCTGGATCTATGGTTACCCCAATCAGTTCTTTGTCGGATGTTATGAGTTTTTTTACAGAAGCGTCGTTCTTACGCCATACTTGAACTGGGTACGTGATCCGCTCAGAAGTTCCATCTGCATAGCTGTATTCAACAATGATTGGCATTACAATCCCACCAGGTTTTTCGAATTCAATTTCATAGAAATAGCTGGGCAGCTCTTGACCTTCCTTAAGCGCAGAGGCAAGTATTTCAGAATGATCTGCTGGTTTTCCTTCAGCCAAAGAGGCATCAAATTCTTCACTGTCCTCGGCAACCATAAAGACCGATGGATTTAGATCATCTACAGTCATGCCATAGCGAGCCAGTAGTTCGTTTACTTCTTTACTTGGTTTTGGTGAAACATAGTAACGTTTAACCTCTTTAACACCTATGTCAACAACATCTGTTGAATAGAACCAACCTCTCCAAAACCAATCTAGATCTACTGCAGAAGCATCTTCCATGGTGCGGAAAAAGTCTTCGGGAGACGGGTGTTTAAACATCCATCGCTGGGAGTATGTTTTAAAGGCAAAATCAAACAGTTCTGGCCCCATAATGGTTTCTCGCAAAATATTCAATGCAGTTGCCGGCTTTCCGTAGGCATTTGGCCCCAATTGAAAAACATTTTCAGGGTTAGACATTATAGGACTAATATAGTCTTGGTTGCCAGACATATAGCGCACAATTTTCGATGGATCCCCTCGGCGTGAAGGATAGCCTTCTTGGAATTCCTGCTCGGTGAGGTATTGCAAAAAAGTATCCAAACCTTCATCCATCCATCCCCATTGACGCTCATCAGAATTAACAATCATAGGGAAATAATTGTGTCCTACCTCATGAATAATCACACTAATCATACCGTATTTTGTTCGATCAGAATAGGTTCCGTCTGGATTGGGACGTCCATAGTTCCAACAAATCATTGGGTATTCCATTCCTTGGTTTTTAGCATGGACAGAGACCGCTTTAGGATAAGGATAGTCAAAGGTGTATTTGGAATACACCTCGAGTGTATGGGCGACGACACGGGTAGAGTATTCTTCCCATAATGGGTTTCCTTCTTTTGGATACAAAGAGGAGGCAATTATATTTTTACCCCCAACCTTGACTGCCATCATGTCCCAAATAAAACGTCTGGAGGTTGCAAAGCCAAAGTCTCGTACATTGTTGGCGATAAATTTCCAGGTTTTGTACTTAGTTGCCTTTACTTTTTCTTTCTCTACTACCTCATCTTGTGAAACAATAATTACAGGATTATCAAAAGTGTTCAAAGCCTTTTTATAGCGCTGGTATTCGGTTTTGGTCAATACCTCTTTTGGGTTTTGCAAACTTCCTGTTGCTTCCATGATATGATCTTCAGGAACGCTAATTTTTACCTCATAATTTCCGAAATTAAGTGCAAACTCACCATTGCCCCAAAACTGGTAATTCTGCCAACCCTCAACATCATTGTAAACTGCTAAGCGTGGAAAAAATTGAGCTATTACATAGGCGCGATTGTCATCCTCTTCAAAGTACTCATAACCCGAGCGCGCACGGTCGACAACGTGATTATTGATTTTGTACCACCACTTGATCGAAAAAATGTATTTTTGCCCGCTTTGTAAAGCCGTTGGCAAGTCTACTCGCATCATGGTCTGGTTGATGGTATAACGCAATGGTTTCCCGTTAGCGTCTTTCACTTCTTCTATATTGAATCCACCAACAAATTTCTCCGATGTAAACGCTTCAACAAAAGAATCTACCCCTTTGTATTTTGACACTGAAGAAGGATTTTTTGCTCCTTCCATATCGTTCTCATTGCGTATGTTCTGATCGAGTTGAATCCAAAGATAGGGCAATGCATCAGGAGAGTTATTGGTATAGGTTATGGTTTCACTACCATATAATTTTGTATTGGCATCGTCTAAACGAATGTCCATTTTATAATCAACCTGTTGTTGATAGTAATCAACTCCAGGAGCTCCAGCAGCAGTTCTGTACCGATTGGGGGTAGCAAACTCTTCATACAATTGTTTAAACTTATTGTTGTTTTTATGCCCTTGTATTGCTGTTGAATCTTGTGCAAATGCAAAGGAGGCTAGAAACAGTGTCATTGAGGCAAATAGGTATTTTTTCATTGGTATTGACGTTAAAATAGGGTTAAATATACTTTAAATTATTTCAATTCAAATTCTAGAGAATAAGCTTTATTTTTCAACAAAAAACTTTTCTTTTTTGTTGGTGTTTGAACGTGAAAGATATTTTGTTGATTTTCAATGAAATCTAACAGAAAAGTACTCGCAAGCTCAAGACGACGAAACTCAAGAGTAAGAGCGGATATTTCTGCATAGATAACCAATAGATCATCTTGATACTCCCTTCCTAAATAGGATGTTTTTTGACTTATATCATTCACTTTGATGGTCAGATTATCGTTAAAAAAAGCTTCGATGAATGCATCCGTTTCATCTGGATGGGAATCGGGAGAAAATACAACCTTACTGTTCTGCTTTTGTTGCATATAGGCTTCAATATCGTCTATAAAAAATCGACTTGTCAACTGCAATTGTTGTTTTTCAGGAACCCATTTCACCGTGGTTGTACTGAGATAAAAATCATGACTCGATACAAAAGACATTGAAAGCACTACTGACAGTAAAATCATGATCTTAGTTTTCTGCATAGGATTCGGTATTAAAACGTTTAAAACTAGTCAGAACTTGTTCGTGCATTCCTTTGTTATAAAGTTCAATAATCGGAAAGTTTTCGGAACAACTCAAAACAAAATCATAAATTTTATCTTGCGATAAGCCATACTCTTGCTCAAAAAAGAAAACCCCATAAAATTTAATCATTGAAAAAATGGTTTCAAATTCTCCTTCTAATTTCCTTCGCTTTTTTAGTTTTTTATAATACCCCGAGAGGTGTTTGTATACAGCATCAACATTGATTCCTCCTGAAATTGGCAACAATAAAGTGCTTAAAATAAGGCTTTTTGCTGAGACAATTTTCTCCTCGCGTTCTCCTTTAAAACCGGGTATGCCAACATCACTAAAATTGAGTTGCTTTGGAACACTTCTGAGGTCACTCGACAGATTACCGCTTAGCTCATGTGGTTTTACAACAACTTCATTGAGCTCGTTGACAAATTCTTCCAAGTAAACGGTTACTTCTGCTAGAGAAAAAATGTCTGCAGTGATAAGCAATTCTCGCTGCTTGAATTGAACACCAGAAAATAGCAGCCGCTCTCCAACTGCTATTGAGATTTCAAATTCTCCATTAACATCTGTAATTTCGGCATTTCCACGACTAGCATTGATGACATGAATTCCCTCAACAGCCAGCCTTGGGTGGCTTACTTTTCCCTCCAACAAACGATAGTTTTGCGCACTTAGTCCACAAGGCAAAACAAACAATAGAATGGTGAAAAGTAATGGCCTTATTTTCAACGAATTTTCTTCTTGTATTTTTCGCTCTGTAGGTATAGGTATTCGATCAATTGGAACTCCATGTCTTTTTTCAAAAAACGATCACTGGGCAGAACGCGGTCCAGTTCTTCTAAAAAGCCAACAACTTCATTAGTAGCTAGATCCAGATCTTTGGTAAAAAAGTCATCCTCAAAAATCTGTGGGAGAACTTTCGAGGGAACCAGTGTTCTTTTCTCTACATCTTTGTTGGCCGATACAGCTTTGGCTAAAAGTTTGGCTATGTTGATAATATTGAGCCCATTGGTCAACTGCCCTTGGGTAGTGATTGTATTTCGAACCCGAGTTGATTTATCCTGTGTGTAATCCACCCGTGAAAATTCTTCCTTTTTTAAGTCTAAAAATTTTTCAGTATTCTCTGGACCAACGACAATTTCGTCTAAGAGAGTTGTTCGTTCGTTTATCTCAACCACTAAACGGTTTTTCTTTATTATTTCTTCGGTAACAACAACGCTTTTAATTTTGAATTGTACAGATGAAAAGATAATCTCATCGCCAACTCTAGCAAGAATTTCAAATTCCCCTTCTCCATTGGTAATGGTATTGGTCAAGGCAGTGTTGTTGACCACATTTGCTGCAATTACATTGCTGTTTCTGTATAGCAACTTTCCTTTTAATGGGCTGCGTTTTTCTTGGGCTGATACCAATAAAAAACAAAGGCTAAAAAAACTAGAGATTACAATTTTCATAAGATAAAAATAAGAATTATCTGATGATTAACTCCTAAGGCTATGTTAATATAAAGGTGGAAAAAAGGAGGAAGTTAGAGCGGGAGACCGGGCTCGAACCGGCGACAATCAGCTTGGAAGGCTGAAGCTCTACCAACTGAGCTACTCCCGCATTAGTACAAATATAGGGCATTTTCATCAAATTTCATTATTCCTAAAAAGCTGTATTTACAAAAAAAGAGTTGATTGGAAGGATAACCAAATTTCATTATGATAAATTCTGTACTTTCATGCTATGATTAGTTCGATCAAAATTAGACCTATTTCTGCCGAAGAAACACATTTGGTTCGTCACCCAATGCTTCGAAAAAACAGACCCATTGAAGACTGTGTGTTTGAAGGAGATGATCTTGAAACCACCATTCATATAGGTGCATTTCATGAATTTAGGTTGGTTGGAGTTGCTTCAGCTTTTTTACAACAACACACCCAACTAAAAAGCAAATCGAGCTATCAAATTAGAGGAGTTGCAACAGTAGAACAATACCATCGTCTTGGAATTGGTATAGCACTAATGAAAGAAATCGAAGAGCAACTCACAAAAAAAAACGCCAAATTAATATGGCTGAATGCGCGTATAAATGCCGTTCCATTTTACAGAGCTTTGCACTACACAGCTCACGGAGAAGGATTTAATATCGCTCAAATTGGAATGCATTTTTGTTACTTTAAACGCTTAAATGATGAATAGACCTATCTTTTTCCTCTTACTCATTCCCTTTTTGGGATTTAGCCAAGATACACTGGACTTTGACAGCTCATTTCTAATGGGTAAAAAAGAAGGCCTTATTTCAACAAATCATGGTTTGCTTCCTCAGGTCGAGATGGCCTTTCTTGAAATGCAAAAAGCAGCAAGAAAAGACAGTATTGAACTTAAAATTGTTTCTAGTTTTAGAAGCTATGCAGCCCAAAAAAGAATTTGGAATAGAAAGTATTTGCGCTTTACCAATGAAGGACTTAGTCCTGAAAAAGCGATAACAAAAATAATTGAGTACTCCACCATTCCAGGCACTTCACGTCATCATTGGGGAACAGAAATTGATGTCGTTGACGCTCAACCCCTGGTTGAAGGTGATGTTTTGTTGGAAGAACATTTCCATGACAGCGGCCCGTATGTAAAGCTTGGGAGTTGGCTGAATGAAAATGCTGCAACCTATGGCTTCGAATTGGTTTATACTAAAGATCGTTCTCGGAAAGGTTTTTTTTATGAGCCCTGGCACTATAGTTATTCTGCGCTATCCGTTGGGTTTTTGTCAACCTATTTAAAAGAAAAGCTGATTGATGAAATTGCAATTGACAGCAGCTTGCTCGGAAACTCTTATCTTTCAAAACCTTTTATGGATCGTTATTTAGAGGAAAATATTAAGGGAATTTCAACTCAGTTAAAAGACTAACATACGCATCACCTGTTTCGCATAAACCCCATTAATCCTTCATAACGCCTTCTAGAAAGAGGAAGGGAATCTCCGTTAGACATTTCACAATAGTTCCCAGCACGTTTATTTATATTGATCAAATGGGATAGATTGATTAAATAAGAATTGTGTATTCGATAAAAAACCACAGGATCTAAAAGGTGTTCATAATCTCCAATTGGCTTCGAAGAGGTAACTTTCCGCTTTTTATCCTTGAGATAAAATTCTGTATATCTTCCAGCCGACTTGAGGTAAACAACTTCTTCTGGATGAATAAAGTCGACTCGATCCATGCCGGAAATCATGATGAAATTTATAGGGTGTTTCGCATTGATAGATTGGGAAATCTTTTTTATGCTGTCGATGTTTATTCCTTTACTTTGATCTATTTTATCAGAAACCTTGTCTACTGCCGCAACAAGTTCTTCAATAATAATTGGCTTCAAAAGATAATCTATGGTATTGTATTTGAAGGCTCGAATTGCATACTCGTCATAGGCCGTAGTAAAAATAATTTGAAAGTCTGGGGCGTCCAATTCTTGCAATAAATCAAAAGAGGTATCACGATCAAGCACTATGTCGAGAAAAACCAAATCTGGCTTTGCAGTTGTGAGGGTTTTATATGCTTCGTCATAGGTTAAACAGGAAGCTATGACCTCAATATTCTTGCAATATTTTTTGATGAAATGATTGAGAAGATCTAAATTATTTTTCTCATCATCAACAAGAACTGTTTTAAATATTTTCATGAGAGTAAATTTATTTTTTAGCCATAATTTTTGGAACAATTAAAACTGCTCGAGTTCCACATACCTTTCCTTTATCAAGAATATCTTCTAGGTAAAAAACAGATTTTGTTTTGTAGATATAATTCAAAACATCGATGCGCTCTTTCAAGATTTTTGTCGCATGAGATTTATGAACGTCTTTCCCCAATACATTGGATTTTAGTTTTTGACTTGCCGCCTTTCGACCCATTCCATTATCTTCAACATTTAAAACCAACGAATCGTCTGTATGCCTAATTTTTAGTTCAATCCAACCGTCTTCTTTTTGGTGGATCAATCCATGAATAATCGCATTTTCAACTATAGGCTGAAGCAGCATGGGTGCAATTAAACAGATCTCTGGATTCATCTTGGTTTCAAAAGTGACACTAAAGTTAATTGGCCGCTCCAAACGAATATTTTGAAGGGCAATATAACCTTGTATATAATCAATCTCCTCGGCTAAGGTCATATTATCGGAAGAAGACATATCCAATGTTTTTCGTAACATCCTAGAAAAAATACCCACATACTGATTGGCCATCTCCTCCCCTTTGAGCATCAATACGCTTTGAATTCCATTAAGGGTGTTGTAAATAAAGTGAGGATTCATTTGCGCTTTCAACGATTGTGATTCAAGGCGGGCAATTTGATCACGGTAGGCTGTGCGTTGTCTGGATCGATCTCGACCAAAAAACACAATGAGTGTAATGGTAATAAAATTACTCACAAACAGTGGAATCGCGATGTTGGAGGTTAATGAGAGCATTTCAAACAAATAATTTAGTTTGGAAAACCAAAAAACTGGTTTTCTTGTTTGAAATAAATATAATAAAGTATATTATATTATGCATGATTTAAGGGCAATAAAGTAGGTTTATTGGATAAATGTATAAAAAACTCATATCATTGTAATAATAATCTACTTTAAACAAAAACATAACCCATGAAAAAAGAATATTACAATCCCGAAGATTTAAAGAAATTTAGCTCAATAAGCGAATGGAATAAAGAGTTAGGAGACAAATTTTTTGACTATTATTCAAGTGTTTTCAAAGAAGGGCACCTAACTGCTCGAGAAAAGTCTTTAATTGCTTTGGCAGTTTCTCATGTTGTACATTGTCCCTATTGCATCGATGCGTATACCAAGGATGGGCTTGAGCGAGGAATCGAAAAGGAAAAAATGATGGAAGCTGTACATGTAGGTGCAGCCATAAAAAGTGGCGCAGTTCTTGTTCATGGAGTGCAAATGATGAATCGACACGACCAATTAAGTATGTAACCAAATGGCCACTAAATCTCTAAAAGCACAACAAAGCGAACTCTCCAATACCCAACGACAATTGGAAATTTTATCCAATGGGATCTTTAAAAATGGGCAACTACCCACGTTTAAACAAAAGTTAAAAGAGCACGCCCTACCCTCAATACAACCAAAAAAACTATCCATTCTTCAAATCAATATTGGCTATATGTGCAACCAAGTTTGTGCACATTGTCATGTTGATGCAGGTCCAGATCGTAAAGAAATGATGAGCCGTACAACCATGGAAGAATGTATCGCAGTCATGGAAACAAACGAAATTGAAACTATTGACTTAACTGGCGGAGCTCCTGAAATGCATCCAGAATTTCGTTGGTTTGTGGAACAAATTAGGGAGAGAACTTCAGTAAACGAAATCATTGTGCGCTCCAATTTGACCATCATCATGGCCAACAAAAAGTACCATGATTTACCCGAATTTTTTGCCCAACACAAGGTACATATCATCTCTTCTTTACCTTTTTACAAACGCGATAAAACCGACCGCCAAAGAGGGTCGGGTGTTTTTGATCAATCGATCAAAGCACTACAAAAATTGAATCGTGTGGGTTATGGAAAAAAAGGTACCCAGCTGCAACTTGATCTTGTTTATAATCCTTCAGGAGCTTTTTTACCTGGAGATCAAATGGCATTGGAAAACGATTTCAAAAAAGCATTGAGGGAGGATTTTGGCATTGAATTTAATCATTTGTTCACCATCACCAATTTACCCATAAGTCGTTTTTTAGATTATTTGATTGCCTCTGAAAACTTTGAAGAGTACATGCATGCTTTGGTCGATGCATTTAATCCTGCTGCTGCAAAAAATGTTATGTGTACCAATACTCTTTCGGTAAGTTGGGAAGGCTATTTGTTTGATTGTGACTTTAATCAAATGCTTGAATTAAAAGTGGCCAGTAAGCATTCCCATATCCGTGATTTTAATGCAATTGAATTAGAACAACGCAAAATTCAGCTCTCTCAACATTGCTATGGCTGTACCGCTGGTGCAGGAAGCAGTTGCCAAGGAAGTATTGCCTAATTATATGAATCGTTGAAAAAACCACTCCTACTTGTTTTTTGTAAAAATCCTGTTTTAGGAAAAGTCAAAACTCGCTTGGCTGCTTCCATTGGAGAACAGAAGGCCCTTGATATTTATCAGGCACTCCTGCAAAAAACTGCCCAAGTCTTGTTTGATGTTGCTATTGAAATCCAATTATATTATTCCTCGTATATAGACGATAACGATATTTTCCAAAAAAACTCCATCACAAAAAAAGTACAATCAGGGGATGATTTGGGAATACGCATGGCCAATGCATTTAATGAGGGTTTTAGTACTCACTCTCCCATTGTTATCATTGGTACAGACTTGTGGACACTTAATGTTTTAGATATTCAAAAAGCTTTTGAAGCCTTCAAAACGCACAAAACGGTTATCGGCCCTTCTGCCGATGGAGGCTACTATCTTTTGGGACTACAAGAGTTTATCCCTAACTTATTTGAAGAAAAAAAATGGGGATCACCAACAGTTTTGACAGACACCCTGAATGAGCTCAAAAAAGAAGATGTTTATTTGTTGAAAGAAAAAAACGATATCGATACCTACAATGACCTGAAAGATCATCCAGAATTAATGCAACTCTTAAAATGAACAAACAAGAACAAATCAATCAAAGCCTTGCCTTTTTAAAAAATCATGGAATCGAAACTGGTGCCATTGGAATAATTTTAGGGACCGGTCTTGGAGACCTTATTGATTTCATCTCCATCGAAAAAGAGATACACTACACGGATATTCCTCATTTCCCTAAACCAACCATGGAATTCCATAATGGTCGACTTATTTATGGAAGTCTTAAAGGAAAAAAGGTATTGGTTTTTGATGGACGATTCCATGCATATGAAGGTCTCAGCTATTTTGAAATTACCTATCCTGTAAGACTCATGCATGCCATTGGTGTTCAACAACTCATCATCAGTAATGCAGCTGGTGCGATCAATCTGTCATATGAAAAAGGAGAAGTCATGCTTATTGAAGATCATATAAATCTCCAGGCTGGCTCGCCATTGGCAGAAAAAGGGATTGAAGAATTGGGACAACGTTTTGTGGACATGAGCAGCCCCTATTCACCCCGTTTGATGGACAAGGCAAAGCACATTGCAAAACAACATGGCTTTCCATTACGTACAGGTGTTTATGCTGCAGTAACAGGGCCTCAGTTGGAAACAAAAGCTGAATACCGCTACCTTAAAATCATAGGCGCAGATGCTGTGGGAATGTCTACCGTTCCAGAAGTTATTGTAGCAAATCAACTCCAAATGGAATGCATCGCATTTTCCGTTTTGACCGATGTTTGTGATCCCGATAACTTAGCACCAATAAATATTGAAGACATTATGGCTGCAGCTAAAAAAGCGGAACAGTCTTTGATAATAATTGTAAAAGAATTACTATCGACCCAAAAAAAAATAAAATGAGCTATTTAGAAGTCACCAAAGATGTATATAAAGAAGCAGCCCTTACACCAGATGTAGGCTTGTGTTGTACTACAACCCCAATATGGCAATTCCCTGGATTATCCATTCCAACCATAATGCAAGAAATGAATTACGGCTGCGGATCTACCGTTCACCCCAGAGACTTGGTCAACAACCCAAAAATCCTTTATGTTGGGGTTGGAGGTGGAATGGAATTACTGCAATTTTCTTACTTCTCAAGACAAAAAGAAGGTGTCATTGGTATTGATGTCGTAGAGGAAATGCTCGAAGCTTCTCGTAAAAACTTTGTGATTGCTGAAAAAGAAAACGATTGGTTTCAATCTGATTTTGTTCAACTTAAAAAAGGAGACGCTTTGGCCTTACCAGTAAAAGATGAAAGCATTGATGTTGCGGCTCAAAATTGTTTATTCAATATTTTTAAATTGGATGAACTCAAAAAAGCACTCATGGAAATGTACCGCGTTTTGAAACCACACGGTCGTTTGGTGATGAGCGATCCCATCTGTGAACAACCCATGAACGAAACCCTTAGAGAAGATGAACGTCTTCGCGCGCTATGCCTCTCTGGCTCAATTCCCTTGAATGACTATATAAAGCTATTGACTGATGTGGGTTTTGGCACTATTGAAATTCGCGCAAAGCGTCCCTATAGAATCCTTGACCCAAAGCATTATCCTACCGATGAAATCATCTTTATTGAAAGCGTAGAAGTATGTGCCATTAAAGATCCTATGCCTGCTGATGGACCTTGTGTCTTTACCGGTAAAGCGGCCATTTATTATGGAAGTGAAGACTTCTATGATGATAAAAACGGCCATGTATTATTGAAAAATCAACCTTTAGCTGTCTGCGATAAAACAGCCAATGCACTAAAAAAGAATAATCGAAATGACCTCTTCATCAGTGAATCCACTTTTCACTACGATGGTGGTGGTTGTTGTTAATACCCTCAATCCTATGAACCTACGTTATATCACTTTATTAATGCTTCTTTTTTCTTTGTCTGTTGTTGCACAAAAAAGCATACACAATTTATGGACTGCCGCATTACAAGAACATGTAGATGACGACGGAAATGTTAACTATAAAAGCTGGAAAGAAGACACCACCTATTTGGATAATTACATTCAAACTTTGGAAGATAATCCACCTACCAAAGTCTGGTCTAAAAACGATTCATTGGCCTATTTTATCAATGCCTACAATGCGGTTACGGTTAAATTAATTTTAGATAATTATCCCTTAAAAAGCATAAAAAATTTAATTACCCCCTGGGGATTAAAACGTTTCACTTTGGATGGAAAAAAGATATCACTGAATGATATTGAACACGAAATTCTGCGAAAAATGAATGAACCTCGCATTCATTTTGCCATCAATTGCGCTTCTGCCTCTTGCCCAAAACTGATCAATGTTGCTTTCGAATCGCATACCATGGAAACTCAATTGGAAGAAGTTACCCGCGACTTTATTAACGATCCCGAAAGAAATAAAATCGGTGAGAAAAAAATTCAGCTTTCCCGTATTTTTCAATGGTTCGATGCTGATTTTGGGAATAAGAAAGAACGCATTGCTTTTATCCGAAAATATGCCAATCAATCCTTTGGTGAAAACCCAAAAGTGAGCTTTTTGACCTATGACTGGCTACTCAACGAGTAAAGTAGGCTTGTCCATTATTGTGCCTATTCTAAACGAAGCTACTGTTCTCCCCTCTTTTATTGAGACCCTTCTGGCTAATTCGTTTTATGAAAATCAATTGATCTTTGTTGACGGAGGAAGTGTTGATGGTGGAGCAGAATATATAAGCTCTCATGAAAAATGTACATTGCTTAAGAGTGAAAAAGGGCGTGCAAAACAGATGAATATTGGAGCCAAAGCGGCTCAATTTGATTTACTTTATTTTTTACATGTTGACAGCATCCCTCCCAAAAATTTTGACCGACACATTCTAGAAAAAAACCGACAAGGAGAACAAGCTGGTTGCTTTCGAATGCAGTTTGATTCTAATCATATTGCCTTAAGATGTACAGCCTTTGCGACCCGCTTTAACAATCGTTTTTGTAGAGGAGGAGACCAATCTTTATTCATTGATAAAACCCTTTTTAATCAATTAAATGGTTATAATGAGCTGTATCAAGTCTGTGAAGATGGGGAATTTATTGATCGCATTTACAAACAAAATGGATTTTGCGTTTTACCTCAAAAAATAACAACTTCTGCACGAAGATTTGAAGAAAATGGCGTGTGGCAACTGCACTTCCATCACGGAATTATTCACCTAATGCGATCCATTGGATGCTCTCCAAAAAGGCTTAGCAATTACTATTCGTTCTTTGTGAAATAGGATTGTAAAACTGCTTCAGCCATTTTATTTTGCGGAGTAAAACCTGTATTCCCCTCTCCACCTGATGTTGAATGCTGTGGAAACCATTTCCACACAAAACCACCTGCCCACCAATTTTTTGACGCAAATGTTTGCAATAAAGCTTCTAGAGCAATGGCCTGGCTCTTTGAATTATATCTTACACTTTTTTGATGGTAATCCCATGGACGAGAAACTGGATCATCAATACTTCTGTATCCCATTTCTGAAAATAAGACTTGTTTTTGTAAAGAATCACTCAATCGCTCCAAAGCAACTACTGTTGGAATCCATCGCTTTTTGAGAATAGATACGCTTAAGGTTTCCTTTCCTTTTAAAGGAAAATAAGCATTAACACCAATCAAATCTAGTTGATCCCAGAAGGGAACCTTTGAATAGCTATCCCAATTTTCAGCATAGGTGATCTTCCCAGAATATAATTGTTTGATTGCAACAATCAAATTCTTCCAGTAAACTGGGTCATTTTCAACAACTGAAGCCAACTCTGTGCCAATACAAAATAAAGGTAATTGATGATGCTCCGCTAAAGCGGCAAAGTGTAAAATAAATTCTTTGTAGGAGTTTTTGAATGATCGCCAACCCTCCTCACTTTTGGGGTCAATTTTCCCTGTAAACTCTCCATTTCTTATCCACAATTGTGGTTTTAGCATAAGCTTGATTCCTGCTTGATTAAACATTGGAATCGTTTGATTTAACCCTTCGGCTGTTTCACCTTTCCATTGACCTGCTCTGTTAAATTTCACAAGGCTGTCCTGCATGCTGAGGAGATAACCAAAGGGCATTAGGGTAACCCAATTGGCGTTTACAGCCAGAACACTCTCCACTTGATTGAGTTGAACATCGTTTCGAGTACCAACAAAACTAAGTCCATGTATTTTCTGTCCATACACTAAAAGTGAACTTAACAAAAATGCACTCAGCAAAAAATATTTCGTTTGCATCAATGTAAGTTAAGCAACTTCTTCTGTTTTACTTATTCGAAGAACAAATAATAGGGTGTGAAGACCACAACAGCTATAAATGCTGTTGTAACCAAGAAAATCAATAAAAATCCTGCAATAGAGAATAGGTCATCTGCATCCTTAAAAATAGGAAAGTAATGACGAAAAAATAAAAAAGAAAATAAAATTGTAATACAAGTAAATACGATAAACATAAGGTAAGATTTAGGTTGGTAAATTAGTTAAGCGGCCTTGAGACAAGTAGCAATTAAGTCTTTTTGAATAAATTCCCAGCCACGTTGACATTCAGCATGGATTACTTCCGCCTGAGGAAAGCTCGAGAAATCTCCTTGCTCTATGGTGAGCAATACTCCCTCACTATGAGGGGAAATCATAAAACGCAATTCTGAACTTTGCCCTTTAAGACCCGATCCTTTATGGAAAATGGTGAAGCGTAGGCATTGATAGGGGTTAAATTCCAGAAGTTCTCCGTTAACGTGGATAGTTTCTGATCCATCTTCGTGTACTTCTACCCATTGAACCTCGTCCCCAATTTCCCAATTGCATTTTAGTTTGCAATTGTACATGTACTTTTCGGTATACTGGGGTTCTGTTAATACAGACCACAAAACTTCTTTAGTTACTTTTAGAGGGAGTTCCAGAACAGCCCATAATGGTTTTTTCATTCTGTTGAATTTAAAACCTTAAAAGAGAATAGATTTATGCAATCAAAAGTTAAATCACGCTCATTTTAAGTAAGATTTGGTCTTACTAATTTACACTTTTTTTTATAACTGATATAAATATGCTACCTTAGGGTAAATATTTTTTATGGTATCTCAAGCCCCGATCATCATCATTGGAAATGGAATTGCTGGTATTACTACCGCAAGACATATTCGCAAAAGAAGCGACATTCCAATACTAATTATCTCTAAAGAAAGTCGCTATTTTTTCTCCCGAACTGCATTAATGTATGTCTATATGGGTCATCTCAAATGGGAACACACCCAACCCTATGAAAATCATTTTTGGAAGAAAAATAGGCTAGACTTATGCCAAGAAACGGTAACCAATATTGATCCTCAAGCAAAAACCGTCAAGCTTTCCAACGGATCTATTCTTTCATACACCTCCCTTGTTTTAGCTACAGGATCCCTTCCAAATAAATTTGGTTGGCCTGGAGAAAATTTAAAAGGCGTACAAGGACTTTACTCTAAACAAGACCTCGAAAACCTAGAAGCACTTAGTTCCTCGATCAAAGAAGCTGTTGTAGTTGGCGGGGGACTCATTGGAATCGAATTGGCTGAAATGCTTCATGCAAGAGGTAAAAAAGTTACTTTTCTGGTGCGAGAAGATAGCTTTTGGAATACGGTTATTCCAGAGTCGGATTCAAAAATGATTAACCGTCATATTATATCACATGGAATTGATCTCAGACTTTCAACTAACTTGAGTGAAATTATTGAAGATGAAAACGGAAGAGCTAAAGCAATAAGAACAGACAAAAATGAAATTATTCCCTGTCAATTTGTTGGATTAACGGTTGGCGTTCGGCCCAATATTGACTTTATAAAGCACACCTCAATCGCTACTAATAAGGGAATTCTTGTCAATAAGTACCTAGAAACAAGCCAAACAGACATTTATGCGGTTGGTGATTGTGCCGAACAACAAGAACCCCTTCCGGGTAGAAGACCTATTGAAGCAGTTTGGTATACAGGACGCATGATGGGTGAAACGCTAGCAAAAACCCTTACTGGAAAAAAAACAGCCTATCAACCAGGACATTGGTTCAACAGTGCAAAATTTTTTGACATTGAATACCAAACCTATGGTTTGGTCGCTGCTCGCCCAACCAAAGCTGAAATCCATTTTCATTGGGAGAATGCTGAAAAAAATATTGGCATTACAATTGCTTTTAATAAATCTACTAATGAATTTCTAGGAATCAATTCGTTTGGAATACGTTTACGTCACGAAATTTTCGATCAATTTCTAACAGAAAAAAGGTCGGTATTTCATGTTCTTGAGCATTTGAATGATTGTAATTTTGATCCAGAATTTTTCACCTCCCTTGGAGTTGAAATAGTGACAAAATTTAACCACGAATTCAATACGAATATTCGATTAAAAAAGAAAAGTTGGACCCGTATTTTTAACAACCTAATTACAATAAAATGAAGACATTACAAAAATTCGGATTAGGCATTTTCTTGACTGGGTTAACGCTTTTTTGTTCACTAATATTTTTAGGGAAATACCAACTCACTCATCAAGAATTTGACGCTTTAATTGATGAGAAAGGAATTAAAAGCGACCTGTTTATCGCAAATATAAACAGTAAGGTGACTGACAAGGTCTTCTTAGGACCTTTTGAATTTTCTAAAAGGGTTATTACCGCCCTGGAAGAAGCGAATAAAGTTCATCGAAAGAAAAAAGAATGGAATAAAGTGATTTGGGATAAACCCCATAGTTTTTCTTATGAAGTGTCTAAAAAAGCTGGGAAGGGAATGATTCCCAACAACAAGGGTTGGTTTTGGTTTTTAACCTTCGGATTGGGGATTATTGGATCCCTCCTATACATCATTCCTAACCTAATAACTCTTGGTCCTCCAGGAATAAAAAACAATAATATTTACTTCGATTCTAGTACCAATAGAGGTTTTATGGGATGGTCAGTATTTATCTTCTTGGTTAGCTTTTATGTTTTGCTGTATTTTTTCCCTGACTATATTGTCAATTGGACGTATATCGTCGATCCAATTAGCCAAAGTATAAGTGGTAACCTAGCCAGCCAATGGTTTTTATACGGCTTCCTGTATTGCGTTGTGATGACAGTTATGGCGATTCGCATGTACATAAAATACCGAAACAACAAATATCAAATTCTAAGAACAACATCTGTCCTTTTTTTTCAAATTGTATTTGCTTTTTTAATCCCTGAAATCTTGGTTCGCTTTGAAAAGCCCTGGTATGATTTTAAAAATGCCTTCCCTTTGGATTATGATTTTTTCTTTAGTTGGAATCTAAACAGTTTAATTTCTAGTGGTGGATTTGGCTTATTTATTCTAGTGTGGGGAATTGTTTTGACCTTGGTCATTGTCCCTGTAATGGTCTATTTTTTTGGCAAACGCTGGTATTGTTCATGGGTTTGTGGTTGTGGAGGTTTGGCAGAAACCCTTGGCGATCCCTATCGACATCTTTCAAATAAATCTATTGGAGCGTGGAAATTAGAACGTTGGTTGGTACATGGTGTACTTGCATTTGCTATCGTGATGACTGGTTTTACACTTTACACCTATTTCTCTGGCACGAGTGCTATTTTAGGCATTAAAACACAAAGCATTCAAAGCACTTATGGCTTTTTAATTGGATCGGTTTTTGCTGGAGTAATTGGTACAGGGTTTTATCCCATTTTTGGAAATCGCGTTTGGTGTCGTTTTGGCTGCCCACTGGCCGCCTATCTAGGTTTAGTTCAACGCTTTAAATCACGTTTCCGTATTACGACAAACGGAGGTCAGTGTATCTCTTGTGGAAACTGTTCCACCTATTGCGAAATGGGAATTGATGTACGTGCCTATGCTCAAAAGGGACAAAATATTGTGCGTTCCTCTTGTGTTGGCTGTGGAGTCTGTTCTGCCGTTTGTCCAAGAGGTGTATTGAAATTGGAAAACGGCCCTGTAGCAAATAGAACCCACTTACCTAACTTCCCTTTAGGGAACACACTAGACTAATTATTATTCAAATAAATTAAATTGAACAATACAACTTCTCTCTCTGTAACTGTCATTATTCCTGCTTTTAATGAAGAAAAATCCATTGCCAAAGTTATTGAAGAGATCCCCACTTTGGTCGATGAAATTATTGTCGTTAATAATTGTTCAACAGATAAAACAGCAACAGTTGCCGCAAGCGCAGGAGCGACCGTTTTGAACGAAAACCGTATGGGCTATGGGTATGCCTGTTTAAAAGGAATTGATCATGCGGCAAAGCAAGAAAAACAACCTGATGTGGTGGTTTTTCTCGACGGTGACTTTTCAGATTACCCCCAGGAATTGACAAAAATCATTGCACCAATCAATAAAAATGAAGCTGATTTTGTGGTTGGAGCTCGGGTCAAAGAATTACGGGAAGAGGGTTCAATGACTCCCCAACAAATCTTTGGGAATTGGCTAGCGTGCTTTTTAATGAAGGGGCTATTCAATTCTACTTTTACCGACCTTGGCCCTTTTCGAGCCATTAAATGGGAAACACTTCAGGCCCTGAAAATGTCGGATAAAACCTATGGATGGACAGTGGAAATGCAATTGAAGGTTTTACGTCAAAAAATTAGTTATCAAGAAATCCCTGTTTCCTACAAAAAAAGAATAGGAGTCTCCAAAGTATCTGGGACGATAAAAGGAACTATATTTGCAGGAGCAAAAATTATTGGCTGGATTTTCAAACATTATTTATCGTAATTTATATATTATGGAATACTTTTTATTAAACTTTTCCTTTCTTGTGATGGGTTTGTATTCTTTATGTTTGATACTAATTTTTTTCTACAGTCTTGCCCAACTGAATCTTTTATTCAATTACATAAAAGCACAAAAAAATAAGCCGACCTTAACCAATTTAGATACTACCGATCTTTTAAACGTTCCCTACGTAACCATTCAACTTCCTGTGTTCAATGAACTCTATGTAATGGAACGCCTCTTGGAATGCATCAATAAAATAGAGTATCCGAGAGAACGCCTAGAAATTCAAGTACTTGACGATTCGACAGATGAGTCTGTTGAATTGACTGAAAAATTAGTGCTAAAACTTCAAAAAGGCGGCTTAGACATTTTGCAAATCCGACGTAAAAAGCGTGTTGGATTTAAAGCAGGAGCCCTCAAAGAAGGTTTAGAAACAGCAAAGGGAGAATTCATTGCAATCTTTGATGCAGATTTCCTACCGCGAAAAGATTGGCTTCTAAAAACTATTCCGCAGTTTGACAGTCCCGAAATTGGTGTAGTGCAAACCTGTTGGGAGCATATCAATCACGATTACTCTGTGTTAACGCAAGTGCAAGCCTTTGCCCTAGATGCCCATTTTACCCTTGAACAAGTGGGAAGAAACGCAAAAAACCATTTTATTAACTTCAATGGAACTGCTGGTGTTTGGCGAAAAAAAACCATCATTGACGCGGGAAACTGGGAAATAGATACTTTAACTGAAGACTTGGACTTGAGCTATCGCGCCCAATTGAAAAATTGGAAATTCAAATATTTAGAAGACGTAAAAACACCTTCAGAACTCCCCGTGGTCATGAGTGCCATCCGCTCACAACAATTTCGCTGGAATAAAGGTGGTGCCGAAAACTATCAAAAAATGATCAAAAAGGTGATACACAAAAAAGAGCTTCCTTTTTCAACCCGTCTACATTCTATACTTCACCTACTCAACAGTAGTATGTTTTTAAATGTTTTGGTTGTTGCCCTTTTGAGTATCCCCATGTTGTACATCAAAAATGAATGGGGGCATTTGGCTTGGTTTTTTAAAATATCTTCTCTCTTTATCGTCAGTACACTTATCTTCTTTTATTGTTATTGGGAATTGTATAAGCGTCAAAATGGTATTAGCCTGGTTAACTTCTTGGAATACATCAAAACGTTTTTTACTTTCTATACTGTTGCAATGGGATTTTCTTTTCATAATGCTCTGGCTGTTCTCGAAGGGCATATTGGCAAGAAAAGTGACTTTATTCGCACTCCAAAATTCAACATTATGAACATGAAAGACTCTTGGAAAAAAAATAAATACATTCCAAGTAAAGTGCATAAAAATACCCTAGTAGAGGGATTGCTCGCTCTGTATTTTCTCTTTGGTATGTATAGCGCATTTATTGTGGGAGAAAATGGTGATTTTGGTTTATTCCCTTTTCATTTACTTTTATTTTTGGGCTTTGGCTTTGTTTTTATTTCATCTTTTAAGACGCAAGGATAGTGCTTTGGCGAATTCCTTTTCGCTCCTATTTTATCCCGTTAATTACGGGAGCTATTTATCTTTTTGTAGGCTATTTTACCACACGTGAACAAAGCTTTCAATTTCTTTTTCTTACGTTTGGTCTTTTTGGACTAAGCTATTTTAGCCTTCAAAAAATATCCCTCAATCAAATCCTATGGCAAGGACTCCTCTATCGCGGATTATTACTCTTTGCACTACCGTGGTTATCCCAAGATTTCTATCGTTTTATTTGGGATGGGCTGTTACTCTTCAACGATCTTAATCCATATGCCTATACCCCAAATGAACTTATCAATCAGCCACAACAGTTCTCTGTTCTAGCAGAAATGTTACATCAGAACATGGGAGAGCTAAGTGCTGGTCATTACTCCAATTACCCACCAATCAATCAATTTGGTTTTTTATTTGCTGTTTTATGGGAATCAAATTCCTTATTTACATCAATCATTGTGATGCGTTTGTTGCTTATAGCAGCTGATATTGGCCTCTTCTTTCTAGGGAAACAATTGCTTAATTTCTTTGGTTTTGCACAGGAGCGCATTGGTTGGTATTTCCTTAATCCTCTAGTATTGATTGAACTTACAGGAAATTTACACTGGGAAGGTGTAATGCTTTTTTTCTTTGTTCTTGGCTGGTGGCTATATGCGCATAAAAAGCCATGGCTATCCAGTATTGCTTTTGCTTTGTCTGTTGGTACAAAACTAATTCCACTTCTTTTGGTTCCTGTATTTATACGTTATCAGTCCTGGAAAAGAAGTGTGCTAATGGCTTGCGTTGGAATACTTAGCTTACTTCTACTTTTTCTTCCTTTCTTCAAAGACATTGGGTTGGAAAATTATCTAGCGACCATTCAACTGTGGTTTAAAAACTTTGAATTCAATGGAAGCCTCTATTATATAGTGCGGTGGATAGGCTATGAAATAAAAGGCTATAACATTATTCGGCAATTGGGAGAGGTTACACCATGGTTGGTTGTCTTAATTGTTCTGGGCTTTAGTTGTATAAAAGCAAAAAAAACGGCTCAGCAGGTTTTTACTGCAATGCTGCTATTGCTTTCTTGTTACTATTTTATGGCCTCGATTGTACATCCGTGGTATATAATTAGCCTAGTGTTTTTAACGCTTTTTACACGCTTTAGTTTCCCCCTATTTTGGAGTGCGCTTGTTCTCTTAAGCTATGTTACCTATGCGCATCCTTCCTTCCAAGAAAATTATTATTTGATTGGAATAGAATATGGAATTGTGTTTGCTGTACTTGGCTATGAATTGGTGAAGAAAAAATCCTTACTTCAGCATTTTTAAGTTATTGATTTCTTGATCGCTAAGATGTCTCCATCTTCCTCTTGGTAAATCTTTCTTTGTCAGATGAGCATAGGTAACCAAATCCAATTGCTCCACAACGTAGTCCAGCGATTCCATAATTTGATTAACCGCCTTATAGGTTTGATCGTGAATCTCAACTCCAATAACGCGTTTTGGTTCGCCACGTACAAAACTAATTTCTTCAACAAACAATTTCTGGTGCCGATCAATCGAGACTCCCTTTTTTATTTTTTCAATCGAATCAGCGGTTAGGTTTTTATCTAAAATTACTTGATATATTTTCTTTACCCGAGTTTTTGGCGCACGTAACTTAGCCATCAATTCTTGATCGTTGGTGAACAACAATAAGCCAGTAGTAGAACGATCCATTGCTTGAATTGGATCAATGCGAAAAGGTACGGCTCGATCAATCAATTCCATTACATCTTTCTTATAGGTCCCTTTTTTAACAGAAGCCAAGAAACCTTTCGGTTTATTCAACAACACATAGGTGGGTTTGTCTGCCGTTATTCGTTGTCCATCAAAACGCACATCATCGCCAGGGGCCACTTGATAACCCATTTCTGTGATTACCTTGCCATTGACCTTAACGGTGCCCAATGAAATATGCAGATCGGCTTCTCGGCGAGAACACAAGCCCGAGTTAGCAACAAACTTATTGAGTCGTATCGTATTTTTTTCAGCCATTTCGCTAATTATCATTTAATTTTAAAGTGGAATGCCGTTGTTTATTAACGGTCAATTGAGTAATGTCAGGGCGAGAATAATGCCCGAGTGGTTCAAACTTTTGGTGTTTTTTATTGATCCGTTTTAATTTGAAACGGTCGCAAAAAACACCTGCTTGGTTTGTCCAAACTGGAGCTAGTTGAGCCATCCCAACAGTAATAATTCCATCCATTTTATTGACTTTATATTGTGTATCGGACAAGTACAATACTACCTACACCTGCAAGAATTAATGCTTTTAGCAGATTGTGCAGCCAAAGATACATCTTTTGATCCTTGGCTCTCCATAAGAGGACAACTATTCCAATCAAATAAGGAATACAGGCAGCAAAATAATAATACATCCACCCCAATTGTTCTGTTTCTCCCAAGAGCTTTAAAATTGGAATGGAAGAAAACATGATTAAAACAGTTGTGATAATCTTGGTAATCCTAACCCCAAAAACAATTGCTACGGTATTGTACTTTCTGACCCAATCCCCTCTAAAATTCTGTAAATCTTTGACTAAATCACGAATCAAAATAATCAGAAAAAGAAAACTAGCGTGATATAGCACCCAAGTAGATAAATTATTGAAATATAGACTAATGGCAAAAAATGGGCTAATGGCTAAAAAAGCAGCAAATACATTGCTTGCCCAGAAGGTTTTCTTTAATACATGACTGTAGAGCCATATCCCACTGATATAAGCAAAGAAAAACAAGAAGGCTTTCTTACTCACTAAAAAGGCCAACAATAAACACAACCCATTGAAAAAAGAATAAAAGAGCAATTGTTTTTCTGTGGAGATCAGTTGGTGTAAAAGGTACTGTTGTGGCCTGTTGATTCGGTCTTTCTCCGCATCATAAAAATTATTAATCAAGTAGCCTCCAGCAATAGCAAAAGAGGATGCAAGTACAAGGAAAAATAAATTATAATCCGTTAAATGAGTTACCCAAGAACGTTGGGGAGCGAGGATATAACGTGCACTAAGATACTGTGCAACTACCAAAACAAGAATGGTATATCCACGTGCTGAAGCAAATACAGCGAATAAGGGCAAAAAAGATTTCAAAAATGGTTTAGGGAAAAGCCGCATGCTTTTCAGAAATTATATACTACTTCAAGTCGATAGTCTTCCAAAGCTAATTTAGCTTTTTCAAAATCTTCCGTAAAGCCTAAAATATAGCCACCTCCTCCAGATCCACAAAGTTTAAGATAATACTCGTTTGTTTCTAAACCTTTGCTCCAAAGGGCGTGAAACTGTTCTGGAATCATGGGCTTAAAGTTATTCAACACAAGTTGAGATAATTTTTTTGTGTTGGCAAACAAAGACCTAAAATCTCCACTTAAAAAGTCATCAACACAGTGGTCTGTGTAGCGAATAAATTGCTCTTTCATCATCAAACGGAAAGGCTCTTGTTCCATGTTTTTTAAGAAAATTGAAACCATGGGGGCTGTTTCACCAACAATTCCACTGTCTAGCAAAAACACAGCTCCTTTCCCCTTGGGGTTCTGCGACGGTAAGCCAGTTGGCTCTATACTGTCTTTGGAATGAATTAAAATGGGTAAACTCAAATAACTATTCAAGGGATCTAAACCCGAAGATTTACCGTGAAAAAAAGATTCCATGGCGGAAAAAATTGCCTTGAGTTGTTGCAATTTTTCTTTGGTAAGATTTTCTAAAACGGTAATCTTATCAAGGGCATATTGATCATAAATAGCAGCGACTAAGGCACCACTACTCCCAACACCATAACCTTGAGGAATACTGCTGTCAAAATACATTTTTTGATCTAAATCGGCCTGTAAATGATCCCAATCAAAACAAACGATTTCTTTTGGAAGCTGGCGCAAGTACTCACAAAACGCAAGAAGTTTTTTATGCGAGTCTACAAATTCTCCCTCAGCAGATAATTTTAGTGCACCACGATAAAAATTATATGGAATGGAAAGGCCTTTGGAATCTTTAATGATTCCATATTCTCCAAAGAGAAGTATTTTAGCATAAAATAACGGTCCTTTCATATCGCTACAAACTTACAACATTTTAGCACCAGCACCAACTTGATCTTCAATGTACTGCCCATCTTGACAATAGGTTGATAGCTCTGTTTTAATAAAATCTAGAATTACCGCTTTATTTTCTTCTGGATAAAGTAAATGTACATTTGCTCCAGCATCAAGAGTAAAGGAGAGTGGCAATCCAGTGTCTTGACGAAATGCCCATATTTTATTTAACACAGCCAAGGTATTGGGTTGCATTAACACAAAATAGGGGTTAGAAGCCATCATTAAGGCGTGCAGGGTTAGTGCTTCCAATTCGACTAAGGCAATAAAATCGTCCATTTCTCCAGTCGATAAAATAGCCAATAAACTTGCAAAATGTGCATGAGCTTGTGCAAATCGTGTGGCAGCATAGGGATGGTTTTCCATCAATTGATGTCCCAGGGTGCTGCTCACCTTTTTCTGTCCTTTATCGATAATCAAAATAGTGTCTTGAAATGTTTTGAAAACAGGGTGAATTTTTTCTGAGAGCTGTGTTCCATAGGTTTGCGAACTGTAAACAAGGGAAGTTGTTTCTCCCCAAGTCATTATTGGTCCAACAATACTTCGTGCCGCACTTCCAGATCCTAGCCGAGCCAAGAAAGAAGCTTTTTGATTAAAGTAGTCTAAAGACATGGTTGGATTTACAATTCGTTCCATGGAAACAATTGCCAGTGCCAAAGCGCTCATGCTTGAGGCAGAAGAGGCAATTCCACTGCTATGTGGAAAAGAATTTGATGAGGAAATCTCTAAATGATGCTCAAATAAATAGGGGCAATAAAGCGCAATCCGCTTTAAAAAAGACTCGATTTTGGGATGAAAAGCGATTTCTTTTTTTTCTTCAAACAAAAAGGAAAAAGAAACTTTATCTTGATTTTTTTCTTTTGGCTTAAAGGCGACCGTAGTGGTAGAAACACATTTTGAAAGTGTAAAACTCAACGAAGGGTTTTGTGGAAACTGCTTTCCGTATTTTCCCCAGTATTTGACCAGGGCAATATTGGATGGAGATGCCCAAGTCGTCTTTCCCTCAATAGGTGAAAATCCACTGGAAATAAATTCTTTTGTGCTGCTCATACTGGGCAAAGATACCATTTTCAATGGCAATTTCACCTCAAAATATATTCACTATCTTGCTGATAAAATCCTTCTTAATGAAACGAAAAACCAAAACTGTTTTGGGGATAATTGTCGCGACGAGCCTTTGTCTAACCATTGGTGGGATTTCTGGTTTTATTACGCAAGCCGCAATTCAAGTTTGGTATGCAGGCTTGGAGAAACCTTTTTTTACTCCTCCCAATTGGCTCTTTGGCCCTGTTTGGACCACTCTTTATATCTCAATGGGAATTGCAGCAGGTTTGGTTTGGGCAAAAGGGAGTCATCATCGATGGGTTAAGATAGCGCTGTTTCATTTTGCTGCTCAACTCATTGTAAATGCATTGTGGAGCATTGTTTTTTTTGGATTAAAAAGCCCGTTCATCGCCCTTTTGGTCATCGTCTTGTTACTTATTTTAATCCTGCAAACAATCCGCTTTTTTTTAATTGTTGAAAGAACTGCTGCCTACCTGCTTTACCCTTATTTGGCATGGGTGTGCTATGCAAGTCTTCTCAATCTTGGAATAGTCTACTTAAATTGAGAAAAATATTCTTTATTGAGGGTAAATTCTTTCCGGGTAATCGGTAATGATAGCGTCCACTCCTAGGGTTTTCATTCGCTGAATATCTTCTGCATCATTTACTGTCCATGGATAAATGGCTAAATCCTCTTGATGGATTTTCTTTACATTTTTTTCTGTCAAACTTCTAAAGTCTGGATTAATAGCAAAGGCATCTAACTCCTTGGCAATTGGGATAGCATCTAGAGGGTCATCTTCTGTGAGTACTGCAATTCTCACCTCTCGGGTTGCTGCATAAAACAACTTTAATTCATTCCAGTCAAAGCTAGAAATAAATACATCTTTAGGTGTCAATTTCCCTTGATTAAAATAGTCTTTCAACAGTGCAGCTGTGGGCTCAGCAGTCTGAGTCCCCTTGAGTTCAATATTTAAAACAACTGCTCCATTAATTACATCCAATACCTCGTTAAGGGTTGGAATGAGCTCACGCCCTAAAACAGTAATTTTCTGAATAGAATCAAGTGTTAAGGATTCTATATATCCTTTTGCATCGGTCAATTTCTCGAGGGTTTTATCGTGAAAAACCACCAATTCTCCAGAAGCACAAAGAAAGACATCGATTTCTATTCCGTCCACCCCTAGTTCCATCGCTTTTTTTACAGAGGCAACCGTGTTTTCGGCTACATGCCCGCGTGCACCGCGATGCCCAACCACAAGTGGTTGAGAGCTATTAGTACATGAAATAAGTGACAATAATAACATATCGATCATGAACTTTGTGTGCATTGAAAACTTCATCTTTTATTTTTTTAAAATCCAGAATTCCCAGGGCTTCATTCGGTACTCATAGGAATAAGACAGGCGTTTGGGTTTATTATCTTGATAGCGCTTAAAATAACCATTGTAGGGGGAGGTAAAACCAATGTGCTCCTTCGATAGATTAGCCATAAACACTATGGTATCTCCTGCTTTTGTGCGTTCAAAAGCCAATACTTTTTCTCCCAAAGAAGTTTCTATTTGATTATATTCTCCTGCTTCTTTTCCAGCATTGAGCGAGGGATGATTTTGCTTTAGTTCACCTAGCTGTTTGAGAAGTTGATAGGTTTCGCCAGCAAGACGAGGGAAACTGTCTTTCTCAAAAAAGAGCAATCGTTTGTTTAGATCATATTCAACTCCACTATACAAAAACGGCAAACCAGGGGACATATAATTTAGCGCCATCATGGCGTGACTGGCTTCTCCATATATCTCATCAACTGTTCCAGACCATGCATTTTCGTCATGAGAGCTAACAAAATTTAGCAGGAAATGAGATGGATCATGTTTGTTGATGAAGTTTTCGCGGTGATTTGAGAAATCCAACACGGTTTTTTTACCGTGGGCAATTTCTTTGGTCAAATGATGCCCAGGGAAATCATAGGAGGCGTCAAAGTTTTTCAAATGCTCAAATCCACCAGGATGATTTGCATCGGTTTCTCCCAATAAAAAAACAGGTTTAAGGGCACGCATAGCGGCAAAAGTATCCTCATAAAAATCCATAGGAACAGCATAGGCCTGGTCCACGCGATAGCCATCAATATCGACCTCTTTGATCCAGTATAACATGGCCTCTTTCATGGCTTCTCTCATGGCAGGATTGTCATAGTCTAAATCGGCAACATCTGTCCACCCAAAAGATTCGCCTGTACGGGGATCTATTGGGTCAATGATCTCTCCTGCCTCGTTTTTCAAATAAAACTCTGGGTGTTCTTTTATCCAAACATGGTCCCAACCTGTATGGCCTGGAACCCAATCAAAAATAACATACATTCCCATCTCATGTGCTTTATTGACAAGAGATTTTAGGTCTTCCAAAGTACCGTATTCTGGATTAACACCCTTATAATCTGAAACAGCATAATAGCTTCCCAAAGGGCCTTTACTCTTTGTTGTAGAAATGGGGAAGGTTGGCATAAACCAAAGAATATTTACCCCTAGCGCTTTTACTTTTGGAAGTTCCTTTGCGAATGCTTCAAAGGTACCTTCATTGGTAAATTGACGTATATTTACCTCATACAAAACTCCTTGGGCTATATCTTGATTAGTGATAGGCGTAATTGGTTGTACTTCAATAGTAGAAACGGATTGTTGACAGCTAAACAGGCTTAGACAGAACAAGAATAGGCATAGTTTTTTCATCGAATGAATTAAATTAAAAAATAAATATACAAAGAAGTTAGTCTTCTTCAGGGGCTAATTCAATTTCTAATCCGTCAAGTGCTTCGGTAATATGAATTTGACACCCCAATCGACTTGTGACTCGAACATTAAATGCCTCGGCTAGCATAGCTTCTTCATCGTCTGACTTTACATCCAAGGTATGATCTGACAGAATATAGCACTGACATGAGGCGCATAAGGCCATTCCACCACATGTGCCTTCAACGGGCAACTCATGTGCCTTGCAGACTTCCATAATATTCATGGCCATGTCCGTAGGAGCGAGAAGTTCGTGTCTTTCTCCTTCTCTATCTATGACAGTGATGGTAATATCTTTCAATTGTTAGTTGTCTAAATTAATGACCTCTTCAATTTCTGGTGCATGTTTTTTGATCGTCATTTCAACACCTGACTTTAAAGTCATCTGATTGACAGAGCAACCAGCACAGGCCCCTTGAAGTTGTACCTTAACAATTTTACCTTCAACAATATCGACCAAGACGATATCTCCACCGTCTGCAGCTAAAAAAGGTCTAATTTCATCAAGGGCAAGTAATACTTTATCTTTTAATTCCATTGAATTTAGTTTTACTATTTCACCGCCGAACATCCGGCCATAGTGGTTATTTTTACTGCCTGTGTTGGCGGTAAATGATCGTTTCTTTTCATTAATTCAGAAACGGTATTTCGAGTAATTTCTTCAAATGCCTGAGCAACCAAAGTATTGTTTTGAAGTGCCGCAGGTCGACCAACGTCGCCCGCCTCACGAATACTCTGAACAATGGGCACTTCCCCTAAAAAAGGAACTGCTTTATCTTCAGCTAAATTTCTTGCACCCTCTTGTCCAAAGAGATAGTATTTATTGTTTGGTAATTCTTTAGGCGTAAAATAGGCCATATTTTCTACTACTCCTAAAACAGGAACATTGATGTTTTCTTGTTGGAACATGGCAATTCCCTTGCGGGCATCTGCCAAAGCAACATTTTGCGGGGTAGAAACTACAACAGCACCGTTGATGGGGAGTGACTGAACGATACTTAAATGAATATCTCCTGTCCCTGGGGGTAAGTCAATCAATAGGAAGTCAAGTTTTCCCCAGGCGGCGTCAAAAATCATTTGATTCAATGCTTTTGCGGCCATAGGACCTCGCCATATAACTGCCTGATTAGGTTGGGTGAAAAAACCAATGGACAGTACTTTTACTCCATAATTTTCGATGGGTTCCATTTTGGAAGCGCCATCTACATTGATGGACAAGGGACGAGCCCCTTCCATATCCAACATTGTGGGAATAGACGGACCATAGATATCAGCGTCTAAAATACCCACATTGAAACCCATTTGGGCGAGTGTAACAGCAATATTAGAAGTAACGGTTGATTTACCAACACCCCCTTTTCCAGACGAAATTGCAATGATATTATCGATTCCAGGTATAGGATTTCCTTTTATGGCTTCTGCTTTTGAAGGAGCTTCAACGGTTACATTAATTTTAATTTTAGCCTTTGGATGCACTTCTTTATGTATGCACTTTAGTATTTCTACCTCAACTTTTTTACGGGCCTGTAAACTTGGGTTGCTTAGGATCAAATCAATGACTACCTCATCTCCAAAGACAACTATATTTTTGACTGCCCCGCTTTCCATTAAATTTTTCCCTTCTCCAGGTAAGCTAATGGTTTGCAATGCTTGTTGAATATCTTGTTTAGCTAGATTCATTTGCTTTTTTAAACTGATTCTAAATTACAAATATACAGGGAAGAAGTGGACTAAAAAAGTTTGTTCGTTAAAGCTTTAGCTTTTGGTGTTACTGGGATCCCAAAAGATTTCCTCAAAGTTTTGGATTTGATTTTCAATTACGACAATCCCTTCGTTTTCGAGCAATTGTTGCATTAGGTTTGTTCCCTCAAAATGATGCTTCCCGGTCAGTAATCCTTTACGGTTTACCACTCTGTGAGCTGGAACATCACTTCGATTGTGCGAGGCATTCATGGCCCAGCCAACCATGCGTGCGCTTTGAGGAGAACCAATGCATTTTGCTATGGCTCCATAAGAGGTAATTCTACCTGCAGGAATTTGCCGCACAATTGCATATACTTTTTCGAAAAAATTACTTTTATCCTTTTTTGACATTGGGAAAACGAAAGCTTAAGTAGGTGATCAGTTTGTCCTTCGACATAAATAAACGCTCGTAGTGAGTTTGAATAGCGGTTACGTGCTTTGGCGAATAGGCATTTCCATAAACATCATGATGCGCATAGTCAACCTCCCATCCTTTTCCTTCCAACAATCCCAGGGTGTAGCCATGTAAAAACTCACTATCTGTTTTTAAGTGCACCTTTCCATTGGGTTTTAAGACTCTTTGATAGCGGTCTAAAAATGCTGGGTTTGTGAGACGGTGTTTGGTTCGTTTGAATTTAATTTGTGGATCGGGAAAAGTAATCCATATTTCGTCAATTTCATTTTCTCCAAATACACGGTCAATGAGCTCAATTTGAGTACGTAAAAAACCTACATTATCCAGACCTAGTTCAAGTGCTTCTTTAGCACCAAACCAAAAGCGTGCACCTTTGATATCAATACCGAGAAAGTTTTTATCAGGATAATTTTGAGCTAAATAGACCGAGTATTCACCTTTTCCACAGCCCAACTCAAGAACAATGGGTTTGTCGTTTTTAAAAAAATCCTTCCGCCATTTTCCTTTGAAAACATATTCAGTCTCTGTGATTTCTTCGCGAGAGGGCTGAACTACATTTGTAAAGGTTGAATTTTGATTGAATCTCTTGAGTTTATTTTTACTTCCCACCGTTGTGCTTTTGTTGCAAAACTAACTAAAATTTCCACAAGAAATTAGGCTTTTGCTTTTGCCAATGTAAATGAGAATTCTGAGCCAACATTGAGTGTACTTTCTACATAAATTTTCTCGTTGTGAGCTTCAATGATATGTTTGACAATAGCGAGACCCAAACCAGACCCTCCTTCATTTCTGTTACGGGTTTTATCTACGCGATAAAAACGCTCAAAAAGACGCGGTAAATGTTCTTCACCAATTCCTTTTCCGTTATCAATGATCCGCAAAAGTACTTTTTCATTGGTTAAATCTTTTATCTCGATTTCTGTCGTACCGTTTTTTACTCCATATTTTAATGAATTTACAACTAGGTTTGACAAGACTTGTATGATTCGCTCCCTGTCTGCTTCAACAAAAATTGGGGTGTCTATATCTAAGTTGCATACCAAATTTATTTCTTTCTTTGCGGCATTAATTTCCAGTAATTCGATCATTTCATAGATTAGTTTAACCAAATCAAACTGAGCTATATCTAGCGATGTTACCCCAGTTTCAAATTGTGTAATCAAATCTAATTCCTTGATGATAAAACTCAAGCGATCTAAACCATTGGCTGCTTTTTGAATGTATTTTTGACGCGTTTTCTTGTCTTTAACATCTCCTTCAAGAAGAGTGAAAATATAACTTTCCACCATAAAAAGAGGGGTTTTTAATTCATGGGCTAAATTTCCAATAAATTCTTTCCTGTAATTTTCTTTATCCTTTAGCAATTCAATCTCTAACTTACTGTCTTTGGCAAATTGCTGAAGACTCTTTGTTAGTGCCCAAACATCTTTTTGCATGGAGGTCTGGTTAAAAGGAATCCCCGTGGGTAGTAAATCGTGGTACATGGCCTCGATTTTGGTGGATATAAATCTTTCAACATATTTTTGAATGACTAAAAACGAGACAACGAATAGAATGAATTGGCAAGTAATTATGTAATACACAATTTCATACAAAAGAGTAAAACTTCCCGTATAAAGGTAAAAAAAGCCTAAAATGATTAGGCTGAATACTCCAACAATAAGAATAGATAACTGAATCGCAGCACTATAAATTTTAAACATATCAAGAATACTTATTCTTTTTCAATAACAAATTTATAGCCTACTCCTTTGACTGTTTTAAGGAAGTCATTGCCAATTTTCTCACGTAATTTACGAATATGAACATCTATGGTTCTATCTCCAACAATAACATCACTTCCCCAAACGGCTTCCATTATTTTTATTCGTTTAAACACTTTCCCGGGTTTAGAGGCAAGTAGGTAGAGGAGTTCAAATTCTTTTCGAGGTAAACTAATTTCTTTGTCATCTTTAAAAACTGTATACTCTTCCGCATTAATTAGCAAGTCGCCAATAACAATATTTGCCTCTTGATTGACAAATCGTCGCAACATTGCTTTGACCTTGGAGTTGAGTATCCTTGGCTTAATGGGTTTAGTTACGTAATCATCTGCTCCAGACTCAAAAGCAGCTACCTGAGAGTAATCCTCTCCACGTGCAGATAAAAACATGATTAGAGTGTCTTTAAATCGTTTATCCATTCTTAAACGTTCACAGGTTTCGACCCCATCCATGATAGGCATCATCACATCTAAAATAATTAAATCTGGCAGCTGTTTAACAGCAACATCAAGGGCTTCTTTACCGTTTTCTGCCGTGAAAATTTTATAGCCTTCATTTGATAAATTAAAAGATAATATTTCTAAAATATCTGGCTCATCATCGACAAGAAGAATCTTTATTTTACTTTTTTTCATTCAGCCCGGATTTCTACAATTCCAAATGTACTAAATAATAGCATTAGGGTTTTTCAATTTTAAAAAAAAATCAAAATCATAACATAGCCATAATATTAAAAACTGTTCTGTAAAAGGAGAATAATCTGGGTAAAATTTTAATAGCTTTGACCCATGAAAAAGTCACTTCCTTCCTTTCTCAAAATTGTCTCTACATCTGATTTTGATCGTGAAGTTGTTGCTACTTTCCAATACCAATACAATAACAATGTTGTTTATCGGTCCTATTGTGATTTAATCAATATTTCCCCTACTGATGTGCAAAGGGCGGGGGATATACCCTATTTACCCATAGGTTTTTTCAAGAGCCACCCTGTACAATCGTTCAAGGGAAAACCCATCAAAACCTTTAGCTCAAGCGGAACAACTACGAGTATCAATGCCCAGCACCATTTGGCCGATTTAAGCAACTACCAAGGAAGTTTTCAGGCAACTTTTGAGCAATTTTACGGATCTCCTAAGGATTGGGCCATTTTAGCCTTACTCCCTTCTTATATGGAACGTGAAGGCTCCTCTTTGATTTATATGATGGATTCCCTCATAGGGCAAAGTAAAAACCTGCATTCGGGCTTTTACCTAAAAGATTTAGCTCAATTGCATACTGTACTTCTTCAACTTGAACAACAAAAAACACCAACCTTACTGCTGGGTGTTTCCTTTGCTCTCTTGGAATTTACAGAAAAATATTCAATGAATTTATCTTCGACCATTGTCATGGAAACTGGAGGCATGAAAGGAAGAAGAAAAGAACTAACTCGGGAAGAGCTGCATCAAAAACTACAAAAAGGATTTGGTGTATCTACCATTCACAGTGAATATGGAATGACCGAACTATTATCTCAAGCATATTCCAAGGCAAAGGGACGTTTTCAATGTCCAAATTGGATGCAAGTCACACCTTTTGAAATCAATGATCCATTTACCCCAACTGAAAAAGGAAAAATTGGACGACTCAATATCATCGATCTTGCCAATCAAGAATCTTGCGCTTTCATTGCAACCGATGATCTAGGCAGATCATTTTCCGATGGAACATTTGAAGTAATGGGCAGACTAGATGCAAGTGATATTCGAGGATGTAATTTGTTGGTCTACTAAACAAATTCTATAATAAAATAACTTTTCTTCCCACGTTGAAGCAAGACGTATCGATCATTGATTAAATCGGTGGTATTGATCTTCTTTTCTTCATCTACCTTGGCTTTGTTTATCGAAATAGAATTTTCTTTTAATGCTCTTCTCGCCTCTCCATTGGATTTCAACAATCGCCCTTCTCCGGCTAAGGCAGCAATAATATCTAAGCCATCGACTAAAGCTGTTTTATCAATCTGCGTCTGAGGAACACCGTCAAATACATCTAAAAAAGTTGCACTATCGAGCTTTAATAAATCCTCAGATGTCGATTTCCCAAATAATATCTGCGAGGCGCGTTGTGCATTTTCGAGATCTTCTTTGGAATGTACCAAAACAGTTACTTCTTCTGCAATGCGTTTTTGTAATAAACGCAAATGTGGCATTTCTTGATGCTCTTTGATCAGGCTTTCAATTTCCTCTTTTGATAAAAAGGTGAATATTTTTATGTAATTGGCTGCATCTTCATCAGAAGCATTGAGCCAGTACTGGTAAAATTTATAGGGTGAAGTACGTTTTTTGTCCAACCAAATATTTCCTCCCTCGGTTTTTCCAAACTTGGTTCCATCAGCCTTTGTGATCAATGGACAAGTAATCGCATACGCTTTTCCACTCGCCTTTCTTCGCACCAATTCTGTACCAGTAGTTATGTTTCCCCATTGGTCACTTCCCCCCATCTGAAGGGTACAGTTATAGTTTTTATACAAATAAAGGAAATCGTATCCCTGCAACAATTGGTAGGTAAATTCAGTAAATGACATACCTACTTGTGATTCTGAGCCCAAGCGTTTTTTAACTGAATCTTTCGACATCATATAGTTTACAGTGATGTGCTTACCAATATCACGTGAAAAGTCAATGAGTGAATAGTTTTTCATCCAATCAAAGTTGTTGACCAACAAGGCAGGGTTTTTCTGGCTGTCAGAAAAATCGAGAAAGCGTGAAAGTTGGGCTTTAATTCCAGCAATATTTTTTTCTAGGGTTGGGCCATCCAATAAATTTCGTTCATCAGATTTTCCCGAAGGATCGCCAATCATACCGGTTGCTCCTCCGACCAATGCAATGGGTTGGTGACCTGCACGTTGAAAGTGCATCAAAATCATGATTTGCACTAAACTTCCAATATGAAGAGAATCGGCCGTTGGATCAAAACCAATATAGCCAGCAGTTGGCCCAAGGTTTAAATGATTTTCGGTTTCAGGCATTATGTCATGCAACATCCCTCTCCATTCAAGTTCTTCAACGAATGTATTTCTCATAGTTTCTTTGGTAAACGACAAAGATAGATTTCTCTAGTGAATGGAAAAAGACAATCAGAAAAAACAGTACTTTTAATCCATGATTTTAGTTACCGGAGCGACAGGATTGGTTGGGGCCCATCTTTGTCTCGAATTACTGGAAAAGGAAATTCCCATTGTTGCCCTTTTTCGTCGCGACAAAAAAAAAGAGGCTACACGTGCTTTTTTTAGCGCAAAAAATAAATTAAATCTTTTTGAGCAAATCGAGTGGCGCAAAGCCGATCTATGTAATTTACCCGAACTCACCGAAGCATTTAAAGGAATTACGCAGGTTTATCATTGTGCTGCATATATTTCTATGGCTTATCACAAACAGGTCTATCTTCAAGAAGTCAATCAACAAGGAACGGCTTATATCGCCAATTTATGTATTGAAAATAAAGTCGAAAAATTAGCCTATGTTAGCTCTATCGCTGCACTTTGCAGTGAAACTACCTCAGCCGCTATAGACGAAACAACTCCGTGGAATCCAACACTAGAGAAGACGCCTTATGCCTATTCTAAATATGGTGCTGAACTTGAAGTTTGGCGAGCTTCTCAAGAAGGTGTTCCGGTTGTTATTGTTAACCCTGGTGTCATATTGGGTGCCGGTATGCCGCGAACTCCATTAGATCAATTGACAGAACAAATTCGCAAGGGAATGCGTTTTTATCCTAAAGGCAAAACAGGCTATGTTGCCGTGGAGGATGTAGTAGATGTGTTGATTCGTTTAATGAAAAGTGATGTTAAAAATGAACGGTTTATTTTAGTGGCAGAAAATTGGTTCTTTAAAGATATGATCGAATTTACTGCACAGGCCTTAGGAAAAAAAGTTCCAACATTGGCATTAAAACCCAGCCTACTTTATATTGCCTGGTTTTTTGAGACCTGCCTCAGTGTTCTAAAACTTCGCCGAAAATTTCTAACTAGGGCGCTGATAAAAAGTCTTTCCGACACGAGGGACATAGACGGAAGTAAGATTCAAAAAACGCTTAAATTCAACTATCGCCCTATTGCAGATTATTTAAACAAGCTACTCAGCACTTAATTCTTTCATCTCTTTTTCCTGTCGCAACAACGCATTGATGCTGTCTTTCGCTTTCTTTAATCGCTGTTCTATCCGCTTGTAAATAACCATAGATTCTTTTGGGCTTTGCGCATAGTATAACTGATTTTGCGCCAAGATTGTACTGTCTATATTATATTTTCGAAAAATATAAGCATCATTAAAAAGTGCTTTTCCTTCTTGATCATTGTAAGAGGTTTTGATTGCTTTGAGAAGTGTCAAATCATACAATATATTTTCCATTTTCTCTGAAGACAAAAAGACATCGGGTTTCGTTATGGACGAATTGGTATCGCAGGAGAGTAAAAGAAATACGATAATTACAAGTGCTTTTTTCATCGATCGAAAGTTAATTGTTGTGCTGCTTCTACCTCAATAATCTTACCATTTGCATAAACTGTTTTTCCGTTGACCCAAGTCCGATCTATAACAGCATCAAATGTTGTTCCTTCAAAAGGAGACCATCCACATTGGTACAACAAACCTTCTTTGGTTACAGTTGTTGTACGATCCAAATCCACCAACACTAGGTCAGCGCAATAGCCTTCTCTCAAATAACCTCTTTTGGCAATTTGAAATAAGATTGCTGGATTGTGACAGGCTTTTTCAACCAGTTTTTCAAGGGTAATCTTCCCTTTTTTGGCAGCTGTTAATAAGGCCAATAGTGCATGTTGCACGAGGGGACCTCCAGACGGGGCTTTGGTATATACATTACTTTTCTCCTCTAAGGTATGTGGCGCATGATCTGTTGCTAAAACATCAATCCTGTCATCGTTTAAAGCAGCCCATAGTGCGCTTCGATCAGCCTCATTCTTAACCGCCGGGTTCCATTTAATAAGGGTCCCTTTCTCTGCATAATCATCTGCTGAAAACCAAAGATGATGCACACAGACCTCTGCGGTTATTTTTTTGTCCTTTAGTGGTATTGTATTGTCAAATAGTTCCGTTTCAATGGCCGTTGACAGATGAAAAACATGTAGTCTGGCCCCCGTTTCTTTTGCCAATGCTATTGCTTTGGAAGAAGAAATATAGCAGGCTTCATGGCTTCGAATAATTGGATGTTTCTCCATGGGTATATCCTCACCATATTCTGCAATATGGGCAGCAAGGTTAGCCTTTACTGTGGGCTCATCTTCACAATGCACCGATATGACCAAATCTGTGCTAGCGAAAATCTTGCGTAAGATTGCTTCGTTGTCTACTAGCATATTCCCTGTAGATGATCCTAAAAATAATTTTAAACCAGCCACTTTAGAGGTATCCAAACGTTGGATTTCATCAAAATTATCGTTGGTCCCACCAAACATAAAAGAGTAATTGGCAAGTGAATTTTCTTTAGCAATAGCAAGTTTCTCGTCAAACTTTTCAACTGTGGTTGTTTGAGGAACAGTATTTGGCATTTCAATAAAAGAGGTTATCCCGCCTGCAACTGCAGCGCGAGATTCCGATTTGATACAAGCTTTGTGTGTCAGTCCTGGCTCACGGAAATGAACTTGATCGTCGATTAAACCTGGCAATAAGTACTTCCCTGTTGCATCTATTACTTCCTCATTTGCTAGGGGCAAAAGTTTTTCTGCAATGGTCAAAATTTTTCCGTCTTGTATACGAAGATCGTGTTGGCTTGTCTTCCCCTCATTAACAAGAAAAGCATTTTTAATCAGTTGTGTCATAAACGTTTAAATATTGATTTAAATCGAAGGTAAAATACACCATAAATGGCTTCCCAAATGATCGTTTTATCCATTTTTGAATTTCCTTTTTTACGATTTGTAAATATAATGGGCAATTCTTTTAGGCTAAATCCGTTTTTCCATAGCTTATACTTCATCTCAATCTGAAAGGCATATCCAACAAAAACAAGATCATCTAAATTCAATGATTGAAGAGCCGCACGACTGTATCCCACAAAACCAGCTGTTGTATCTTTGATGGGTAATCCTAAAATTATTCTTACATAGATAGAGGCAATCATTGATAGTGCTATTCTAAAAAGTGGCCAATTCACCACATTAACACCGCTTAAATACCTGGATCCTACAACAACATCTGTCCCATTTTTTAGTGTTGCTAGCATTTTGGGAAGCGCTTCTGCAGGATGAGACAAATCGGCATCCATTTCAAAAATAAAGCTGTATTCTCGTGCTAAGGCCCATCGAAAACCATGGACGTAGGCCTTGCCTAATCCTTCCTTATTCTGGCGTACTTCAAGGTGAATTTGGTCAGGAAATTGTTTTATGAAAATGCGCACACAATCAGCTGTTCCATCTGGGGAAGAATCATCGACAAAAAGTAAATGAACTTCTGGTAAAATTGAGAATATTTCAGCAATTAGCTCGGCAATATTTTCTTTTTCATCATAGGTAGGAATTATAATGAGCATTTGTTCCATAGTGTGCGTAAAAGTAGTGAATAAAAGACTAAAGACAAATTGAAATTCAATTAGGCTTAAATAAATTTGATACCTTTACAGCATGGAAGAATGGATCTTAATTCCACGTACAAACGACAATTGGATAACCTTTGTACTAGGGTTCAATTTCTTGGTATTTGTATTTATAAAATGGCGATTTGAATACGTTTTTTTTTCTTTTTTTCGCCTTATTGACCGTTCGACTCATTTCAAAAATTATGGCGAAAAAGGATTGCTTAAACAAGGGTTTATTCTGTCTCTGACCCTATTTATATTGTCAAACATATCGCTACTAACAACCCATATAATGGGGCATTTTCAACTAATCAAGATTAGTTTCTCCTCGTTTATATTGATTTTTTCAAGCATCATTTTGATCATTGTTTTGCGGCATGTTTTACAGCTAATTTTAGCCTATCTCCTTGATATAGAAGAATTCCTTCATCAATTCCAATTTAGAAACATTACCTATGTTTTTCGTTTGTCAGTAGTGCTCTATATTGGACTTGTTCTTTATCAATATACGTTTCAATTTTCTACGCTTTTTTCTAATGGATTTCTGATTTTAATGTTTATTGCCTACCTATTTACGCAGCTATTACTCGTTCGCGATTTCTTTAGCACCATCAATAGAGGTGGCTTGTATTTTATTTTGTATCTTTGCACTCTCAAATTAAGTCCTTGGATTCTTTTGATTCAAGGCTTGAAACAATAACACACATGAGTACAAAAAAAGTGAAAACAATTTTAGTTTCTCAACCTGAACCTAATAGCGAAAACTCACCTTACACGCGCCTTAAAGAGAAGTACAACCTCACCATTGATTATCGACCATTCATTCATGTTGAAGGAGTTGAGGCCAAAGAAGTACGCATGCAAAAGATTGATTTCAAAGACTTTGATTCAATCATTCTTACCAGTAGAAACTCTGTAGACCATTTCTTTCGCTTAGCAGAAGAAATGCGCTTTAAAGTACCCGACACTACCAAGTACTTTTGTGCTTCTGAAGCAGTTGCCTATTATCTTCAGAAATATGTGGTTTACCGCAAACGCAAAGTCTATGTGGGTGAAAAAAACTTAATTGACCTAGAAGCAACCTTTAAGAAATTTAAAGAGGATCGTTTTCTTCTTCCCTCTTCAGATATTTTAAAACCCGATATTCCAAATTTCCTTGACAGATTAGAACTAAATTGGAAACGCGCCCAATTGTATAAAACCGTTGTTAGTGATCTTACAGATCTTCGCGATGTTTACTATGATATTTTGGTTTTCTTTAGTCCTTCTGGAATTGAATCTTTATTCAAAAACTTTCCGGAATTCAAACAAAACAATACCCGAATTGCTGTCTACGGTAATACTACAATAGACGCTGCAGATAATGCTAAATTACGCATAGACATCAAAGCTCCGTCAAAGGAAACGCCTTCCATGACAATGGCGATAGAAAAATACATCAAGGAAATGGCTTAAGTCCAAAGGGCCTTAAATAGCTGGAAACTTAGATATCCCCAACCCACCAAAAGGAAAAGTCCTCCTATGGGTGTGATTGGCCCTAAAAAAGAAACTGGAAGGCCGTGAATTGTCTTGGTTGAAAGCAGCAATATACTTATTGAAAAAAGTGTTGTCCCCACCACGAAAGCAAGTGCTATCCATTCTTTGGTATTCTCAGGAATAAAAGGAAATGCAGATAATACAAGTAATGCTAAACCATGGAACATCATATATCGTATTGCTATCATAAAACTATTGAGCGAATCTTGGCTTAATTTTTCTTCCAAAGCGTGACTTCCAAGCGCACCCAATAGCACACCAAAAAACATGAACAAAGCCCCTATAAAAGCTGCAAGTACTAATTTCATCTTAAAACTTTTGAACGAAGTTAGCTAAATATTAACAATAATCTCTGTTGGTAAAATCAATTGATTGCTTATTTTTGATATATATTATTAATTTATTAAATGAAAAAGCAAGAAATAGTTAAGATTGATGGAATTGATAAAATCTTGTTGAATGGGCTAATGCAAAATGCCCGAATGTCGATCAATCAATTATCCAAACAAGTTGGAATTTCCGGGGCAGCGGTGCATCAGCGCATAAAAAAATTAGAGAAGTCTGGTTTAATTCATGGCTCACAAATCACGATCAACCCAAAGCAATTAGGCTATACTACACTTGCATTTGTTGGAATTTATTTGGACAAAGCAATGAACAACCCTTCTGCCGTAACTCAATTAAAAAAAATAAATGAGGTGATTGAATGCCACTACACAACAGGAGATTGGAGTGTGTTGGTGAAAATTCTTTGTAAGGACAATGAACACCTGATGAATTTACTCAACAATCACATTCAAAAAATTCCAGGAATTTCACGAACAGAAACATTTATTTCCCTCGATCAACAAATTAGTCGTCAAATCACACTTTAGTCGCGGCTGTTTCCCATAACTCTTAACAAGAAATAAAGTAAGGTCGCTAGCGACCCAATTGCAGCAACGACATAGGTTCTGGCTGCCCATTTCAAGGCATCTTCTGCACCAGCCAGCTCTTGTTGACTAACCATGTTCTTTCGTTTCAACCAATGAATTGCTCGGTTACTGGCATCGTATTCGACTGGAAGTGTAATAAAACTGAACAATGTACCCATTCCAAAAAGGCCAACTCCAATCAAGGCGATTGTTTGTCCAAAGGCGGTACTTTGCCCCAAGATAAGGCCTCCAAAGATTACCCACATTGAAAAACTGGAAGCTACGTTAACTACTGGAACCAAGGTCGAACGCATAGTGAGCCACTCATAGCCAATATTGTGTTGTACAGCATGACCACATTCGTGGGCAGCCACAGCAGCAGCAGAGGCGTTGCGTTGCGAATAGACTCCTTCGCTTAGGTTAACTATTTTAGTTCGTGGATTGTAGTGATCGGTTAACATTCCAGGAGTAGATACTACCTTGACATCTCGTATGCCGTCTTCTGCTTGAAAAAAAAAAGCAATTTCTTTTCCAGACATGCCATTGCGCAGCATTACTTGTGAGTACTGTTTAAACTTTTTCTTTAATCGACTACTCACCAATGAGCTTACAATTCCAAAAACAATGATTATTAAGTAATATCCTCCCATAACGAATTCATTTTATTTATACTTTATTTTAAAGTAAATAACTAATATCAAAAGTAATGCCGTAACAATATTTGCAACAATAATGGGTGGACTTTTTATGATTAAACCATAGACCCCCCATAAACAGACTCCGCTTAACATGACTAAATACATTGTCATGGAGACATCTTTAGCAGATTTTAGCTTCCATATTTTATAGACTTGTGGCAAAAAGGCAGCAGTGGTCAAAATGGCAGCAATAAATCCAATTGCATCTATATACATTAGCCTACAATATTGATTATTTTCCCAGGAACAACAATCACCTTTTTTGGAGTCCTACCTTGTAACTGCTCCAGTGTTTGCTCATCTTGCAAGATGATGTCTTCAATTTCTTTTGGTGAAAGATCCAAAGATAATTCTCTGGTAAAACGCATCTTTCCATTAAAAGAGATTGGATAATTTTTGGTGCTTTCTACCAAGAATTTTTCGTCAAAAACAGGAAAATCAACAAAACTAATCGATCCATTATGTCCGAGTAATGACCATAATTCTTCTGCGATATGAGGCGCAAAAGGGGACAACAAAATAGTCAAAGGCTCAAGTATTGCCCGTTGATTACATTTTTGTGCCGACAGTTCATTGACACAAATCATGAAAGCACTTATACAAGTATTGAATGAAAAGTTCTCGATGTCTTCAGTTATCTTTTTAATTGTTTGGTGCAATGTCTTTAAAGACTCTGCAGAAGGAGCCTTGTCACTTACCAAAAGTGCATCGGCAGGAAAGAATAATTTCCATGTCTTTTTTAGGAATGAATAGACCCCAGACATCCCAGCGGTATTCCATGGTTTTGCCTGTTCAATGGGGCCTAAAAACATTTCGTACATCCGCAATGTATCTGCTCCAAAATCTTCACAAATTTGATCTGGATTAACAACGTTATACTTGGACTTGGACATTTTCTCCACCTCTCTTCCAACAATATATACCCCATCCTCTAGCACAAAGCTGGCATTACTAAATTGCGACTGCCATTTTTTCAGGGCTTCACAATCAAGTTCATTTGACGCATTTACCAAAGAAACATCTACGCGAATTGGTTCGACTTCCAGCCCTTCGATCAAACCTTTGGAGAGGTACTCTTGAGTTCCTTTTCTTCGGTATACAAAAGCAGATGAGCCTAATATCATTCCTTGATTAATTAGCTTTTTTGCGTATTCTTCTACAGGTAAATGCCCACGATCATATAAGAATTTTTGCCAAAAACGGGAATACAATAGGTGACCCGTTGCATGTTCGCTTCCTCCTAAATATAAATCGACATCCTGCCAATAGGCAGCCGCTTCTTTGGAAACAAAATCTGTTGAATTACTTGCGTCCATATAACGATAAAAGTACCATGAACTCCCTGCCCAGCCTGGCATGGTGTTCATTTCAAGTGGAAAGATTGTTTTATGGTCAATGAAAGAATTAGAGACTACTTTTTCGTTTTCAGTATCCCAGGCCCAATCGATTGCATTTCCTAATGGGGGTGCACCGTCTGCAGTGGGTAAATAGTTTTTTACCTTGGGTAATTTCAACGGAAGGTGCTTTTCTTCTAGGGGCACTGGAAGGCCATTTTTATAATACATTGGAATGGGTTCACCCCAATAGCGTTGACGACTAAAAATCGCATCTCTTAGGCGATAATTTATCGTCCCCTCTCCTGTTTTGGTTTTTTCTAAATGGGTGATTACAGCTGACATGGCTTCGGTATACTCTAATCCATCTAAAAAATCGGAGTCCTGTAATTTCACTCCTGCATTTTTGTCGCTATATGCCTCCTCAGAAATATCGATGTCAGCAAATATATTTTTTATGGGAATATTAAAAAATTTAGCAAAATTTACAAAATTTGATTATAATATAATACCAGATATATACACTTATGATATTGAAGTAAATAAAAATTTTAAAACATTTAAAACAAAAAAAAGTGATAACACGGAAAAAATAAAAATTAAAAATTATATCAATGAAAATATTAAAAAAGATGATACTCATTTTGAAATAGAAGAAGAAGATTATATAAAATATGAAAATAAAAAAGAACAGAATGATATTCGTAACGAAGAAAAAGGTAAATGTGATGATAAAAAAATAAAAGAATGTAAAGAAAAAGGAAAGGTATGTAATCCTGATTCTGGAAGATGTGTTGCTAAATTGAAAAAAGATGTTAAAGAAAAGTTTAAAGATGTAAAACAAGAAGTAAAACAAGAAGTAAAACAAGAAGTAAAACAAGAAGTAAAACAAGATGTAAAAGAAGATGTAAAACAAGAAGTAAAAGAAGATAAATGTTCTGATAAAAAAATAAAAGAATGTAAAGAAAAAGGTAAGGTATGTAACCCTGATTCTGGAAGATGTGTTGCTAAATTGAAAAAATAAGTTTAT
>ENA-OUOG01000065-OUOG01000065.1-marine-metagenome-genome-assembly--contig:-NODE-65-length-114931-cov-5.055209_pt1 | contig 114931 bp, 92 predicted proteins | sample MGYA00248635_ERZ508505 | MGnify/ENA primary metagenome ERZ508505 (study PRJEB26176, sample SAMN06267871) | marine metagenome | isolation source: Saanich Inlet, British Columbia, Canada | place: Pacific... | reverse complement strand
CCCTTCACCGCATGGCCGTGGCCGCAACGGCGGCACACGAATCCGTCGCCCCATTTTTGGTCCGCCAAATACGATTTTCACGATTCTTCGCTGCCAAATTTCTGTGTGAACTCAATGATTGTCAGTGACTTTGCCATGGTCATCCTGGTTTGATGTTCCAAAACAAGACCCTCACTTCGTATCCCATTTACGATAGGCGCACTAACCCGTTAATCCGTCGACAATAAATCGTTGTTGAGTAGTGATAATTGGGCTTCCAGCGAAAATACGGGACAGCAAAAAGCGGATTTATGTGAAGGGGTGGGCTGTTGAAAATGGTGATACGTGATGTGATGAGTTGTTACCCGGTTCAAATCAGAAAAATTCACATAAATCAATGGAATTGTTCGAACTCGAGCGAACAATGTTGAACGGTACGTGTTTAACCTTTCGTTACAAACCTTCAACACATGAAACATTCGTTCAATCTCTTGCTCCTCGCGTTGGGAGCCCTGACCAGCCTCACGGCAGCGGCTCAGAACCCTTGCAACACGCCCGGCGTCGTGGTCGAGGCCAGTGGCCTCTCTTACACGCCATCAAACTTGACCATCGAGGCGGGTGAAACCGTTGTTTGGGTGAACTATGGTGGTACGCACGACGTCAATGGCGTATCCTCTACCACAGGAGCGGCTTGGTCCAATCCCGAGACCTTCTCGTTGCCGCTCGTTTCAGGAAACACGGCCGGGGTTTGCATGGGCTCGTTCACATTCACCGAGCCGGGCACGTACCAATACGATTGCTCGTTTGGTGCACACGCCGCCAACGGCATGGTGGGAACCATCACGGTTACTCCGCCTCCGTCCAACACAGTCGTCGACATCATTGTCAACAGCCCGGATCACACCACGCTTGAGACAGCAGTCGTTGCTGCGGGATTGGCAGGCACTTTGAGCGGAGAGGGTCCGTTCACGATTTTTGCTCCGACGGACGCTGCGTTCGATGCGTTGCCAGCGGGCACTTTGGAAGCGGTTCTCGCGGACAATGAGCTGTTGACGGCGATCTTGACCTATCACGTGGTCGCAGGAACGACCTTGAGCACCGACCTCATGGACGGCATGGTGGTGGAAACCTTGAACGGCGAGTCCGTGACGGTGTCCATCAACGCAGAGGGCGTTTTCATCAACGATGCGGAAGTCGTCGTTGCGGATCTCGTCGCGGACAACGGAGTGGTGCACGTCATCGATGCGGTGTTGTTGCCGCCGACCTCCGTGCAGGAGGCGCAAGTGGCAACGTGGAACGTGTTCCCGAATCCTGCAGTGGACGTCATCCGCATCGACGGGTGGAACAATATGGAGCGTGACATCTTGGTGGTCAATGCGATGGGCCAAACCGTCGCTCAGTTGAACGCCACGCAGCAAGCGTTCTCCATTGAAGCGCTCGAAACGGGCATCTACTTCTTGGGAACGCCCGAATTGGGTTGGAAACGATTGGTGATTCGTTGATTCTTCAACGATGGGTTGAAAGGCCTCGATGCTTCTGCATCGGGGCCTTTTTCATGGATTGAACAGCACCACCCAGGTGTTCAAAGAAGTGGCCACGATCAACCAAAGCACGTAGGGGATCAACAACCAACCGCCTCTTCGGCAAAACCGCCACATCATCAAAACAGCCACCAGCAGCAGCACCAAATCCAGCAATGCAAGGTCCGTCCACTGTGCTGAGAAGAAGAGTGGATTCCAAGCCACGTTGAGAACCCACTGGATGCCGTACCACAGGTAAAACCGCCGGGGATGCCGGGGATGGTTTTGGCTCATGAACACCGACAGCGAAAGCATGACCACCGTCCAAGCGATGCCGAACGTCGCGCCTGGCGGAATCCATGGGGCCTGATCGAGGCCCGCATACCAGTCAGACCGAACGCCGGGCCCCGTGAACAGCCCTCCGATGGCAAGGGCGGTGAAATTGAGCACCCCGAAGAGACCGAGCGCTTTCCCGTTGATTCGTTTCATGTCAGGAAATTAAGCGACAATGCACGAAGCAATCCAAATCCGATGGCATCTTGATCACAGTGGCGCTCGTAACACGCCGCCTACGCCGTCGATTCACTTGCGCGCAAATCGCAGGCCCAACAGGTGTTCCAGCTGAGTCAGGGGCATGGCAAAGCCCAATCCTTCCACGCCTTGGTCCATGATTTTTTCAGTCACGATTCCCACCAGCACGCCGTTCGGACGAGCGAGTGCGCCTCCGCTGTTTCCGGGACTGATGCTGACGTCTGTTTGGATGAGGGTTTTGGCGCCATCTCGGCGCTTCCCAGAGACGATGCCGCGCGTCAACGTGGCGCCCAATCCCACATCGTATGGCGTGCCGATGGCAAAAACATCTTCTCCCAATTCCGGAAACGCCTCAACATCCATGGCGAAGGGTTGCAGCCCGGTCGCTTCCACTTTCACCAAAGCGAGGTCCCAAACGGGATGGAATCGCACCAGCCGCCCATCGAGTTTCGTGCCGTCATGCAGGGTAACCGTGTAGGTTTTCGCCGTATCCGAGGCTACGTGATGGTTGGTCAAAATCCATCCCGACGCATCGATGATGCATCCGCTTCCGTGCCCTTGTTCGTCCTCAATGGTCACCATACTGTTCACGGTAGCGGCAACTTTGCCGGGTGCGGTTAGGGCCGGCTCAAGGGAAAGGGGTTCCCATTGAGCGGTCCAAAGTGAATCCGCTTGCCCCAACGAACGTGCGTCCCGCAAAATGCGCTGATCTTCCGCTGCCAAAAAGGCCGCTCGTGAAACGGCATCCAAAAGCGCTGCGCGGTTGAAGCCCAAATCCCCGGTTTCATAAACGTGCCACGTCGATGGCGTGCTCAATTCTACCGTATCCACTTCCAAACCAAACGGGTGCTCTACCCACCAGCGGGTGGTGGCTTCGTATCGAACAGCGCGTGCCAAGCGGTCCTCATTCAATCCGACCAGTTCCCCATGCAAACTCCACGTCCCTTCATCGCGCAGCAAAGAATAGGAGGGAGGTGCTTGGAACCCTTGTTGGGTGAACCAGTCCGCGAGTTCCTCATCGAGGTTGGTGTCCTCCAACGTCACATCTTCCCGGGACGCATTGCGCCCCACCCAACGGCCGCGTTCGAAGTCTTTGACCGTTTCGAAGTAGCTCCACGAGTGCGATCCTGCAACGAGGTTGAAATCGAATTGCTGCAGTTCCATTTTCGGGAGTTCATCCGTTGCGCGGGGCATGGCGGTCAGGGCTTCAAACCGGTACTCCGATTGAAACACGCGCTTCGGATTCATCCAAACCGCGACGAAATTACCGAAGGTCACAAAGAATCCGCCAGCGATGAGGGCTTCCGTGTCGCTGCCGCTTCCGCGAACCATCGAGGCGATGCCGCCGGTCATGCCCGCGACGTCCCCGAGCTTCCAAGGATTGAATCGGGACGCCTGAACGATGTGGTGTTCGGGAAAGTGTCCTGGGGCATCCAACGCGATGAGTTCAAGTCGGGCGCGATTGGTCAGTGGAACTTCTGCGCGGTGGGTCCCCGCCTCGCGGTACAACGCGCTGTACTGGGGGTTCCATGCCAGCCCCACATGAAGCGGCGCATGCGCGATCGACGTGCTGTCGCCGGATTCGACTTCGATCCATGATTTGGTCGTGCTGGCAAAGGGACTGCATGCGGCCAAACCGCACCCCACCAGCCACAACCCCACAATCCGTCTGCTCACAACTTGTTGCCGTAGCCAAAGAACAACCCACCACCCAAGACTGGATACGAACCGACGGGCCCAACGCCATAACCAGCAGTCAACCAAATTCCCCAATCGCGCTTGCCCCAAAACGAACTGCGTCCCACCCATGCCACTTCAAATCCCAACGACTCCGATTCAATGGGGGAGGCTTCGGTGGCATCGGCTCGCTCCGTCCCTAAAAACAACACCGCGTCCGCCGTCAATTGCATGGAAGCGGTCCCTTGTGCACGGTAGGCCGCACCGTTCACTTCGCGCATGATGGAAATGTGCTGTGAACGGAACATTCCAACGCCGGCCATCAATTCCGTGTACGTGACGAATTCATTGGTGCCAAATGGTGAGTACCGCGTATCTCGGTATCCCAAGCCACCGTGCACCCCGAAACGCGACTTCCGGTCGATGGGGGTTTCGGTGCGGTATTTGGTCACCACGTCGCCGGATTGCGTGGACATCAACGTGATGGGCTTCATTTTCGTTTTCGACGACGCGTTGAGGAAGAAGAGGCCCGATGCGCGCAAGGAAGGGGAAACGGAATTGTCCAGCAGGGTCAACAGGCTCGGCAGGCGCAATTGGAAAACGCCGAGGTCTTCATTGAAGTAGTCAACCTTCAGGCCATCGCGGACGTTGCCTTGGGTGGCTCCGAACGAAAGGGTAATGGGGGCCAAATTGTCCGGAGAGTTCGATAGGATTTCATATTCCATCGTCGTTCCGTCCTCGAATTCCGCAGTGACGCGCTGAGCACAAGCATGGTGAGCAGCCAAAGCGGTGGCGGCCAAAATCAAAATGCGTTTCATGGTTCAATTTATTACCGCGTGAACTTACCGCAATTTTCGCGTTCTTCGACGCTCCAAGCCCTCCAGGCCCGCAACATGAAGGACCATCAAGAGCAAACCGTACACCAGGTCATCCACGGGCATGGAGAAAATTCGCCAGCCTGTGTTTTCTGCGTTGTTGTACCAAACAATTTGGTCCACAACGGATTCGGGTCGGTTGTGGAGGAGGGGGTAGGCGGTGAAGTCCAATCCCGTCAGCACGCCGTTGCTGAGGATGAACGGAATCAAGAGTACGGCATAAGCTAGCCAAAAGTGTCCGAACCAGCGATTAGGCCGCAGGAGCAACACCGTCATCGTCAGGAAGAGGAATGCTGCTGTGGTTGCGGGATAGATTTGGCCTGAAAAGGCCCAAAGCATCCACGCGGAAAGCACCCACGCCGCGAACGTCACCGACCGAGCACCATAGCGGAAAGCCCCCAACTGCGGGACATAATGCTTCAACGTGGCGTACGAAAACGTGCACGCGTAGGGTACGGCAATGAAGAATCCCCACTCCTCAATCGGCAACCCCAACAGATCCACGCCCACCAGGTACGCCGGATTGAAGCCCCAAACACCCCATTGCGTAAACAGGATGTCCCACGCCACGAAGCCAGCCAAGACCGCTGCATTCACGGGCCAATACGACCTCCACTGCTTGTAAAACGCCACGCGCCGGTCGAAGCTCAACAGGAACGTCGGTACGAACACCGCGAGATCCACCCACAGGTACACCGGATTCATGCCCGCTGGCGTTCTAAACTTTTGCGCGCCTCCCGGAAATACTTTGGAGGCACGTACAACATGCCGAAGCATTCGCCATCCTCCTTCCCGAGGTGCTTGTGGTGCACTTTGTGCGCCTTTCGAATGGCCATAAAGTACACGTTTTGAGTCCGTTTGAACCAAGGGAAACGCTGGTGGATGAACACGTCATGCACGAGGAAGTAGGCCAAACCGTAAACCGCGATGCCCACTCCAATCCACAGCTTGAAGTCGCCGCCGGCCATGAGGCCGGTCATGATGCCGAGCGCGCTGGGAACGGCAAAAATCAAGAAGAACGCATCGTTCTTTTCGAAAAAGCCCGGTCCGTGCGTGTGGTGATCCTCATGGAAGAACCACATCGCTCCGTGCATCAAATACTTGTGGGCCAACCACGCCACGCCCTCCATGCCGATGAAGGTGCCGATTACCCATACTGCAGCCATCCAACCGTTCATATCATGACCATTCAAACACGTTCAACAAGGTGAAAAACGACACCATCACCCACCACAACCCCCGCCACACTCGCTGATGCTCCAACGAAGGTACAGCGGGAGCGAACAGGAGCAACACAAATGAAACCACCCACCACGACCCAAAGTTCCACCACGGGATGGATTGGCCCGACACGTCCCAAGAAATCCACGACATCCAAGGCGATTGAACCGCAGACCAGCTCCACCAACCCGCTCGGATGGCCACCGGTTCAATGAGTCCGTCCATGCCCGTCATCAACGTCGCGCCTAAAACCGCTTGGCCCCATCGCCCGCCCCACCGATACCGACTCCCCTGCAACAGCAACAGCCACATCCACCCCAACATCAGCGGAACCCCCGCCACCACGGGCCCCAAGGCCGTCCCATAAGCATACGATCCGAACAACCAGCCCTGCTGAACACCGATGACCTCTGCCACATAGCCGCTCAGTGCGACCACCAACCACCAACCCGTTCGAGCAGGCCAGGCCCTCCAAATCGCCAAGCCACCAGCCACCAGCAAATTCAACGGCGTTAGCGGCCAAATCCACGCTCCGTATCCGAAAATCACTCCAAGGACACCGACGGCGTGCAACACGGCGATGATTCCGAGCGCTGCGACGTTTGGTTTCATGCGCCCCGTTCGTTTTCCATGACCAAATCACTGACGATTTTACCGCTCAACAAACACAACGGAATGCCTCCTCCAGGGTGGACGCTGCCCCCACAAAAATAGAGTCCCTTCAAGTCGGTGGAGCGGTTGCGATGCCGCAAAAACGCGGCTGCGGGCGAGTTGGAACTCGTCCCATAAAGCGCACCGCGCCAACTCGATGTGCGCGATTCGATGTCGCTCGGGGTCAATCGGTCCTCCACCTCGATGTAGTCGCCCACGTGCTCGTCGGGTCCAAGGTCACCGGCCTCCCGCAACGCGGCATCAACGCGCTGGAGCGTGGCCGCTTTCAAAGCGGCAATCCGTTGCTCCGTCATGTGCTCAGGATCCGCAGCAACATTGAGCAGAACAAACCAATTCTCTCCCCCAACCGGCGCATCGCCCGCTTCCAGTTTCGATGAGATGTGCACGTACACCGTGGGGTCTTCCATGGGATCCCCCAGCCGCCGAATGGCATCAAATTCCTTGGCGTAATCGGCACTGAAAAACAAATTGTGGAGGTGCAGGGAAGGAAAGCTCCGCCGAACGCCCCAATAGAAAATGAGCCCCGATGTGGAACGTTCTCGTTCCAAGGTAGAAGCCGGAGCGACCCGATCGCGAAGCAGTCGGGTATACGTCGGATGGATGTCGGCATTGCTGACGACCAAATCAGCAGCAAAGCTTTGCCCTCCCGCCCGTACGCCCGTTACCCGTTGGCCGTCGTGTTCGATGGCATCTGCCGCTGTGTTCAACTCAAATCGCACCCCAGCCCGCTCTGCTAGTCGGCGCAAATGGTGCGTGATGGCGACCATGCCCCCTTCAGGAAAAAACGTACCCATGCCGTGTTCCAAATGGGGAATGACCTGCAACATGGCAGGCGCGCGCATGGGGTCCGAGCCATTGTACGTCGCATAACGATCCAAAAACTGCACCAGCTCATCGGGCAATCCATAAGCGGAATTCCGACGATGAAACCTCCCCAACAAAGGAAGTCGCCCCACGTGCCGCCCGACCTGCTTCAACCGCCCCCACGAATACGTCGACCGCTCATGCAAACTCGATTCCAGGAACAGCGGTCGCGTGGCCTCGAACGCCGCCTTGGAATCGGCCAAATAGCGTTCCAGTCGCTTCCCCGTTCCCGGTCCCCACAACGCATCGACCGACCCCGATCGCGCTGCGGAATCCGCCCAAGCAATCCATTGGCGACCATTGGGCCAGAAGTAATGCGCAGATCGGTCCAATTGCTGAAAAGGGAAGGGGGGGAGGTCGGGGTGATTGCTCCGCACCAACGCATCGAGATCCATCACCAAATCGGGCCAAGTAAACAACGATGGGCCCGCGTCAAAACGGTAATTTCCCAAGCGAATTTCCCTCAACTTCCCGCCGGGTTCGGACGCCTGCTCCAGCACCGTCACGTTCCATCCCTGAACCGCAAGCCTCGTGGACGCGGCAAGCCCCGCAACTCCCGCACCGATGACCACTGCCTCCCTCATGGAATCGGATGAACTCGAGTCAGCACTTCGGGGAAACAGATGCGAAACCACGCAGTGAATCGCTCGGGATGATGCGCCATTTCGGACTGCAGCTCCTCCAATGCGACGTATCGATGCGAAGCCACTTCCTCCGGATTGATTTGGGGCGGAGCATCCGAGACCCCAATGAGCACGTGATCGAGCTCGTGTTCGATCATGCCGTGGTCCAGTTCCGCTCGGTAAATGAAGTGAAAGGCCCGTTGCATGGGGGCTTCCAAGCCCATTTCTTCCCGCAAACGGCGCACAGCCGCCTCTTCCACCGTTTCACCGACACGCGGATGGCTGCAACACGTGTTCGTCCACAATCCACCGGAATGGTATTTGCCCAATGCCCGTTGCTGAAGCAGCAATTCACCGCTTGAGTTGAACAAGAAAATGGAGAATGCGCGGTGCAGCAAACCACGCTCATGCGCTTCCATCTTTTCCATCGTGCCTTGCGGCGCGTCGTGTTCGTCAACCAAGATGACGCGTTCTTCGAACAAGTTCATGGCGTTGCAGCAAAGGTTTTCTCCACAAAGGCTTCGAATTCAATGGAATGAGACCAAAAACCGTCCCGAAGGGCTTTCAAGCAAAGCTTCCGATCGGAATCCAATTCGTTGCGATAGCCCAAGAACTTCGGGGCGCTCGACTGAATTCCATAGCGAACGAGCCTCAGATTCGGGGCTTGGGGCGACGATTCGATGGCCGCCTCCAAGGCGTCCCGCCACGTCACAAAAACATTCCATTGCTCGAGGGGATTCCAACCGTGGTTCGCATGGATCATTTCAGCTGCTGCGCGAAATGCCGTGACTTCTTCGGGCGACAATTCCGATGCATCCGCGGTTTGGACAAAGGCCAAATACGCTTCTGCTTCTTCTGGAACTTCCCACCGCTCACAAACGACGCGGTAGGCCTCCAGCCAGGGCGACTGCGCAGCAAGCGACCCCACCAACACGGCTCCCAACAACGCCAACCACCCACGTCGCATCACAACAAATTCAGCTGGTGTCGAACGAAGGAACCGAAGAACAGCGTCGCCTTCTTCGAGTTGGGAATGCGAATGCGCTCCTCCAGAATGCGCTCGCTCGGAAGCTGCTTGATCTTTTGGAACAAACGGAGGTAATAAATGTAAGCGACGTACACTCCCAGCCGACTCTCCTTCGGCAGCTGGATGATGCCGGAATACGCCGCCTCAAAGTCCTCACCGATTTCCTGCTCAATGCGAGCCTTCGTCTCGTCGTTGAATTCCTCCATGTCCAAGCCGGGAAAATACGTGCGCCCCATTTCCAAATAATCCGCCCTCATATCGCGAAGGAAGTTGATTTTCTGGAATGCCGCACCGAGGCGTCGGGCGGGGGGGAGGAGTTTTTGGTACAACGCATCGTCTCCGCTGACGAACACCCGCAGGCACATCAGTCCAACGACTTCTGCTGAACCGACGATGTATTCCTCGAATCCCGTTCGGTCGTAGGCCTGGCGATCGAGGTCCCATTCCATGCTGCGCAGGAAGAGCTCCACGTGCTCGAGCTCAATGCCGTGTTCGTGGTAGGCCACCTGAAACGCCTGCAGGATGGGATTCATGCTGAAACGGCGCTCAAGGGCTTGATGCGTATCCCGCTTGAATTCATCGAACAGCATGCGCTGGTCCTGGTCATGGAACGAGTCGACGATTTCATCGGCAAAACGGACAAATCCGTAAATGGCATAGATGGCGTCCCGCACGCTCGGGGCCAAAAACCGAATGCCCAAGCTGAAGGACGTGCTGTAACTCCGGGTGGTTCGGTTGCTGCACGCTTGGCAGACCTGGTTGTATAAGTCGATCTTATCCATGAAGTTGCTTTAACCGATGGACGCGGACTGCGGTTCACGCCGCGTCGCTTTTCGCGTCCGTTTCAAATAGCGATTCGCTTCGTTGGCAGCGACGTCGCCGCTGATCAAGCTGGGGGGAACGCCGGGTCCCGGGGTGGTCAATTGGCCCGTGAAAAACAGCCCTGGAAGCTTGCTGCGCATCTTCGGCTTCAGGAACGCTGTTTGCATCAGGGTGTTGGCCAAACCGTATGCGTTGCCTTTGAATGCCGAATAATCAGCAATGAACTCCTCGTGCGCGAAACTTCGCTGGTACACAATGTGCGGGCGAATGTCCACGCCCGTGTGCGCTTCCAAACGGCTCACGAGTTCATCGAAGTACCGCTCGCGAAGCCCGGGTTCATCGTTCAAACCCGGCGCAACCGGGATGAGGAAGAACAGGTTTTCGCATCCGGCCGGAGCCACTGAAGCATCCGTTACGGACGGAGCAGAGACGTAAAAGAGCGGATTTTCCGGCCAGGTTTTGGAATCGTAAATGGTCTCCGCGTGCGGGCCAAAAGGTGTATCGAAAAAGAGGTTGTGGTGCTCCAATCCGGGCACACGGCGATTCACGCCCACGTAATACAGCAAGGAGCTGGGGGACATCGTGCGTTTCTCCCAATAGGACGCATCATAGCGCCGGTAAGCGGGCGGCAAGAGGTGTTGTTCCACGTGGTGGTAATCTGCTCCAGCCACCACCGTGCTTGCGGTCCACTCGGTCCCGTCCTTCAATCGAACTCCCGAAACTGCGTTCCCTTTCGCCTCAATGCTTGCCACCTCCACGCCATACTCAAACGCGACGCCGTGCTGCTCGGCCACCCGAACCATGGCCCGAACGATTTCGTGCATTCCGCCCATGGGGTACCACGTTCCGAGCATCGTGTCGGCGTAATTCATCAAGCTGTACAGGGCCGGTGTTTGTTCGGGTTTGGCCCCCAAAAACAAAACCGGAAACTCCATTAATTGCAGGATCTTCGGATGCTTGAAGTACCTCCGAACGTGTTCACTGAAGGACTTGAATAAGGTCAGCTTGGTCGCATTGTACAGGGTGGATGCTTGTGCAAATTCGATGGGAGAGTGTGCCGTTTTCCGCACGAATTGCCCCATGCCGATGGCATACTTCACTCCAGCTTCCTCCATGAAGGCCTCCAGTTGAGCGGCAGCACCAGGCTCAACGGCTTCGAACTGGGATTTCAAGGATTCAAAGTCAGCGGCAACCGACCACGGCGCGTCGTCAAACCAGACCTTATAGGACGGGTCAAGGCGCACCAAATCCAATTCCTTGTGCACATCGGCTCCAAACATGGCGAAGTACTCTTCGAAAACGTCTGGCATCCAATACCAGCTTGGGCCCATGTCGAAGGTAAACCCGTCCGATTTGAAGACCCGGCACCGTCCACCCGCGTGGTCGTGCCGTTCTAGAACAGTAACTCGGTAACCTTTATGCGCGAGTGAAGTTGCGGCTGCAATGCCGGCAAAACCCGCACCGATGACCAGAGCATCCGTGGCGTGCCGTTGGATTTGTTCGTTCATGTTGATGGGAACAAGGTCGTCCAATATTCGGTTCAATCAACATCATTAACATTTCAGTCATTCAGCCCACATTGAATGATAATATACATTATGTCAAATAGGATTCTGCGCACAAAAAAAGGGCGACCAACCGGCCGCCCTTTCATCAAATGATTGTCTTCATAGCCCCAAATCCTGCAGCGCCTTGGAAACTTCCAACATCTTGTCGTCCTCACCTGTCCGTGCGTAAATGTCGCGCAAGCTTCGGAGGGTGTCGGCATCTTCAGGGCTCTCGGCACGAGCAGCCTCCAAGTAAGGCTTGGCCTTGCTAAAGATTTCTTTGGCGGCATCTTCGTGCGCCTTCTGTTCTTCGGATTCAGCCTTGGACATGCGTGGCTTCCACATTTCATTGGCGAGGTTCGTCTCCTGAACTGCCTGATTGAAGAACATGGCCCCAAGGTTGTAGTTGGCATCGAAATACGTGGGGTTGATTTCGAGGGCCTTCAAATACGCAGCCTGTGCTTCCTCGGTATTTCCCAGGTTGTCGTGAACACTGCCCAAGCTAAACCAAAGAATTTCATTCGTTGGATCCAATTCCGCGGCCAATGCCAGGTTGGACAACGCCCGATCGTATTCCTTGTTCTCGAGGTAAATGTTCAGCTCTTCAATCAGAATCGACTGCTCACGAGGGTAGTTCACGCGTGCGCCTTGGAGAACCTTCAAGGCTTCCTCTTTCCGCTCGGCATTGCGCAGAATGGTCGCCATGAATAAGTAGACATTGGGCACTTGATAACCGATTTCGGCGCATGCTTCGTACCGCTCAATGGCTAAATCAACAGCACCAGCCTTCTCATAGCACAAAGCCGCATTGAAAATGGCCATCGTGTCTGTGATGGAGAAGCTCTCTGAAATGGTCGTGCTGAGGTCGAAAAAGCCCCCTGCTGGCAAGTAATTGCCCTCATTGTAGTTGGCAATGGCATTGTCCAACGCAACGGCTTGTGCTTGCCCGAAGCCCGCAGTGACTTCGCGTTCATATGATCCCTTCGTGTCCAATTCCCGAGCCTTCATGAACGATTCATAGGCCAATTGAAGCGCCGTGGGGTACATGGCAAACAGTTCGGGGTCCTTCGCCACGTTGACGTATATGTCTCCGCGGTAGCGCCAGGTCTTCTCCTTAACAGCAGCCTTCTCGTTCAAGATCGCCTGTTCGATGTAAGTGACCGCTTCTGCATAATTTCCGCTCTTGTTGGCATTGTACGCAGAAACCACTTCTTTTTGGCCCCATGCAGCGATGGTTACGAGCATCAAGCTGAAGGTGAGGAATTGTCTCATGAGTTTGGTGTGCATTTTGCTTGCAAAAGTAGGGATTCATTCAAGGTAGGCAAGGAATGTGCCAAAAGGCATCACTCCCCTCCTTCCATGGCTTCGTTGTTCAGTTCGTTTTCTGATCCGTCCTCCATGTCCTCAGGAGCTTCGTCGTTTTTCGGCACCCGACACACTGAAGCAATGCTGTCCTTTCCTCTGAGCTGAATGAGCCGGACCCCTTGTGTGGCGCGTCCCATTACCCGCAGGCTTTCAACTCCCGTTCGGATGGTGATGCCGCTTCGGTTGATGATCATCAAATCGTCTTCGTCGGTCACATTGAGGATGCTGATGAGCTCTCCTGTTTTCTCAGTAATGTTCAAGGTTTTAACCCCCTTGCCACCGCGGTTGGTGATGCGGTAATCCTCAACCGGGCTTCGCTTGCCGTAACCGTTCTCAGAGACCACCAACACTTCGGAAGCCGTGTCCCGTACGCAGACCATGCCGATGACCTCGTCGTTTTCATGGCCAAGCGTTACCCCCTTCACTCCCATCGCCGTGCGCCCCACCGCCCGGGCGGTGGATTCATTGAATCGAATGGCTTTGCCGGACCTCAATGCCAAGATGATTTCATTGGTGCCGTCAGTCAAGCGTGCGGTCAGCAACTCATCGCCTTCGCGCACCGTGATGGCGTTGATGCCATTGGCGCGTGGGCGCGAGTAAGCCGCTAGCGTGGTCTTTTTAATGAGGCCTTTTTTCGTTGCCAAAACCACGAAGTTGTTCTCGACGTATTCGCGGTCTTTCAAATCCGTAACGGGGATGTACGTCAATACTTTGTCTCCCGGTTCCAGCTGAATGAGGTTTTGGATGGCGCGCCCCTTGGACGTTTTTGAGCCTTCGGGAACTTCGTAGATGCGCATCCAAAAACACCGCCCATTTGCCGTAAAGATGAGCAACCAATTGTGGTTCGTTGCCGCAAAGATGTGTTCAACGAAATCTTCTTCTCGGGTAGTCGCACCCTTTGAACCCACCCCTCCCCGGCTCTGCGACCGGTACTCGGTAAGCCGTGTGCGTTTGATGTAGCCCGCGTGGCTGATGCTGATGATGACTTGGTCATCGGCTATCAGGTCTTCCATGCTGACATCGGCGCTGCTGAGCTCGATTCCGCTTCGGCGTTCATCACCGAATCGGTCGCGCATGTCGATTAACTCTTCCTTGATGATGGACATCCGGCGTTCTACGCGATCCAAGATGTCCTTCAAATCCGTAATGAGCGTCATCAGCTCGTCGTATTCGGCACGCAACTTGTCGCGCTCAAGCCCTGTGAGGCGTTGAAGGCGCATGTCGAGGATGGCCCGGGCTTGAATTTCACTCAACCCAAAGCGATTCATCAACCCCGTCCGCGCCTCGTCCGGCGTAGCGCTTGCGCGGATTAGCGCGATGACTTCGTCGATGTTGTCCAGGGCAATGATGAGGCCTTGCAGGATGTGCGCGCGCTCTTCTGCTTTTCGCAATTCGTATTGCGTGCGCCGCGTCACCACTTCGTGACGGTGCTCCACGAAGTACTTGATGAGCTGCTTCAGGTTGAGCAGCTGAGGCCGACCGGCAACGAGGGCGATGTTGTTGACTGAGAATGTGCTTTGTAGCGCAGTGTACTTGAAGAGCTTGTTCAGTACAACCGTGGCCATCGAGTCGCGCTTGATTTCATAAACAATGCGCATGCCGTTCCGATCGGATTCGTCTCGGATTTCGGATATCCCCTCGATTTTCTTGTCGTTGACCAACTCCGCAGTTTTGCGGACCATGTCGGCCTTGTTCACCATGTAGGGAATCTCCGAAACGATGATTTGCTCGCGACCTGAAGGGAGCTCTTCAATTTCGGCTCGGCCCCGTACCACCACGCGACCTCGGCCGGTGTGGAAGGCTTCCTTCACCCCTTCTACCCCGTGAATGATGCCACCCGTCGGGAAGTCAGGGGCTTGAACGTGCTCCATCAAGCCATCGACCGTGATGTCGTTGTCTTCAATGTAAGCCACCGCACCATTGACCACCTCCGTGAGGTTGTGTGGGGGCATGTTCGTGGCCATGCCAACCGCGATGCCGCTGGCTCCGTTGATGAGCAAATTGGGAAGCTTGGAGGGAAGAACCGTCGGCTCCTTCAGGCTCTCGTCGAAGTTCGGGCGGAAGTCAACGGTCTCCTTTTCCAAGTCCGCGAGCATTTCCTCCGCGACCTTTCGCAAGCGCGCCTCCGTATAACGCATGGCAGCCGGGTTGTCCCCGTCGATGCTACCGAAGTTTCCCTGGCCGTCCACCATCGGGTAGCGCAGTGACCACTCCTGGGCCATCCGCACCATGGTATCGTAAACGGAACTGTCTCCGTGCGGGTGGTATTTACCCAGCACTTCACCGACAATCCTGGCCGACTTTTTATATGCACGATTTGAAAGCACGCCCAAATCGAGCATGCCGTAAAGCACCCTGCGGTGCACGGGTTTCAATCCATCCCGAACGTCCGGAAGCGCGCGTGAAACAATCACCGACATCGAATAATCGATGTAGGCGGATTTCATTTCATCAGCGATGTTGATCTGGACGATTTTCTCTCCTTCTGCCATGTTGTCAGGTTCTATTCAATCAGCCGCGCACTCTACAGGTGCAGTCCAATAGACGAAAATACGGCGGACCACAGCGCCCTTTCCCCGAACGATTCAGCAATTCTTCACAAAATTCAGCATTGGCTTGTGGAAAAAGCGTTCAAGCGGCAAGGTCTTTGCCAATGCTGGGCTGTAGTTTTAACGTTGCGAAACTTTGCGCCGGGATTTGGCGTAAGTGAAACCGTACTAAGACGAGCCCTCCACCATGGATGCAAAATTCTCACCCCGCGTCAAAGACGTGATTTCCTACTCCCGTGAAGAGGCGTTGCGCCTTGGACACAATTACATCGGCGTGGAGCACCTGTTGCTCGGCATCATCCGCGAGGGTGAAGGCACGGCGGTTCGCATTTTGGAAGCCCTCAACGTGGACCTCCAAAAGCTCCGCAAAGTGGTCGAAAGCAGCATCCGCCCCACTTCCGGGAAGTCGGTCGGTTCGGGCAACATTCCCGTCATGAAACAAGCCGAGCGCGTCCTCAAAGTGACCTACCTCGAAGCAAAAGTGTTCAAAAGTGGCACCATTGGCACCGAGCATTTGTTGCTCAGCATCCTCAAAGACGAGGACAATGTGGCCACCAAATCCCTCAACGTTTTCAACATCTCTTACGACGTGGCTAAAGAAGAATTCGAAAACCTCCTCAACGAGGACAGCGGTCGCACCGATTTCAACCCGCGGGCAGAATCCACGGGAATGGGCGACGACGACGATGACATGCCCGGCATGGGCGGAGGCGCTTCAGGTTCGTCCGGTAGCAGCCGGAAAGTGGACCCGAAAAGCAAGACCCCGGTGTTGGATAACTTCGGACGGGATTTGACGAAGTTGGCCGAAGATGGCCGCCTCGATCCCATCGTTGGTCGGCAGAAGGAAATCGAGCGCGTGAGCCAAATTTTGAGCCGACGGAAAAAGAACAACCCCATCCTCATTGGAGAGCCCGGCGTGGGCAAAAGCGCCATCGCAGAAGGGTTGGCCTTGCGCATCATCGAGAAGAAGGTTTCCCGCGTGCTTTTCAACAAGCGCATCGTCACCTTGGACGTGGCTTCACTGGTTGCGGGCACGAAGTACCGGGGGCAGTTCGAAGAGCGGATGAAAGCGGTCATGAACGAATTGGAGAAGTCACCGGATGTGATCCTCTTCATCGACGAATTGCACACCATTGTTGGGGCGGGAGGAGCAAGCGGGTCGCTCGACGCGAGCAACATGTTCAAGCCGGCTTTGGCCCGAGGAGAAATCCAATGCATTGGAGCCACCACCCTGGACGAATACCGGCAGCACATCGAGAAGGATGGTGCCCTTGAGCGCCGTTTCCAAAAAGTGATCGTCGAACCCACGACCATCGATGAAACCATCCAAATCCTGAACAACATCAAGGACAAGTACGAGGAGCACCACAGTGTAGCGTACACGGACGAAGCGATCGAGGCCTGCGTTCGGTTGACGGCTCGTTACATCACCGATCGTCACCTCCCCGACAAGGCAATTGATGCGCTCGATGAAGTGGGAAGCCGCGTTCACTTGAACAACATTCATGTGCCCGAATCCATTCTGAAGATTGAGGCCGAGATTGAAGAGATCAAGGACGAGAAATCGAAAGTGGTGCGGAGCCAGCGCTACGAAGAAGCCGCGAAGTTGCGGGATCGGGAGCGCACGCTGTTGAACGACCTCGAAACGGCAAAAGCCCAATGGGAAGAGGACAGCCGCAATCACCGCGTAACGGTCACCGTCGAACACGTCGGCGACGTTGTGGCCATGATGACGGGCATCCCCGTGCAACGCATTGCGGAAAAGGAAAGCGGCAAATTGGCCCGCATGGACCAGGACTTGCAAGGCAAGGTCATCGGCCAGGAAGAGGCGATTACGAAGGTCGCGCGCGCCATCAAGCGGAATCGCGCGGGGTTGAAAGACCCGAACAAGCCCATCGGCTCGTTCATCTTCCTCGGCCCGACTGGCGTGGGGAAAACGCAACTCGCCAAGGTCCTCGCACGCTTCATGTTCGATTCTGAGGAGGCCTTGATCCGAATTGACATGTCGGAATACATGGAGAAATTCGCCGTGAGCCGTCTGATCGGGGCGCCTCCTGGTTACGTGGGCTACGAAGAAGGTGGGCAGTTGACCGAAAAGGTTCGCCGCCGCCCCTACTCCATCGTCTTGTTGGACGAGATTGAAAAGGCGCATCCGGACGTGTTCAACTTGCTGTTGCAGGCGTTGGACGATGGCCAAATGACGGACAGCCTGGGCCGCCGGATTGACTTCCGCAACACCATCATCATCATGACCTCCAACATCGGAGCGCGCCAGTTGGCCGATTTCGGCGCGGGGGTAGGATTCGGCACCGCTGCGCGGGAGGCGAATGAGGAAGCCAACCGCAACAGCGTCATCCAGACCGCACTGAAGCGCGCGTTTTCGCCGGAATTCCTGAACCGCATCGATGACGTGATTTTGTTCTCGAGCTTGAAGCGCGAAGACATTCACCGCATCATCGACTTGGAGTTGGGAGCGTTGGTGAAGCGCATTGAGGATTTGGGCTATGGCATTGAAATCACAGACAAAGCGAAGGACTTCTTGGTCGACAACGGCTACGACGAAAAGTACGGAGCCCGGCCGCTCAAGCGCGCCATTCAGAAGCACCTCGAAGACCCGATGGCGGAACAGATCATCAACGCCCAAATGGAGGAAGGCGATTTGCTCAAGGCGAGCTACCGCAAAGGAAACAGCGAATTGAAGTTCGAGGTGGTCAAAGGCGGATTCCTGCAAATGCCCGATGGGGCTGCGGAAGCGCTGGAAGGCACCGGATCGGATGACGGTTCTCCTGAAGGCGAGGCATGATCAAGGTCATCCGGCGCCGAATTCGGAAGGCGCTGCAGACGAAGTACGGACTCACAGCATTGGTGGCCCTCCTTTGGGTCACCTTTGCTGCTGATATCGACCTCATTCACATCATACGCACCGCCTATGACGTGAAGGCATTGAAGCGAGAAGCGAATCGGGTCGAGGCGGAGGCTGAGCGCGTGAAACTGGATTTGGCCGATCTCATGACTTCAGAAGAAGCGATGGAGCGGTTCGCCCGCGAGCGGTACTTCATGAAGCGGCCCAACGAAGACGTCTACCGCATCGTGGAGCGCGAGCACTGAATCGAATCAAAACCAACTGGTGATGCGTTCGCGAAGCACCTCAAACGCCTGCGGAAGCAGTTGAGGCTCGTAAACCAGTACGAGAGCCGCACCGAATAGCGCTCCCACCAAGTGGGCGTCGTGTGCAATCCCGGTTCGTCCCCGTCGGTTCATGTAGGACTCGTACAGGAAAAACAACAGGCCTGCCACCACTGCGGGCATCGGAATGATGAACATCATCAGCAGGGTGCTTGTGGGGTACATCAAGATGAACGCCATCATGACGGCGGATACGGCCCCACTCGCGCCGAGCGATGCGTAATTCGGATCGGTTCGATGCTTCGTCAATGCCGGTATGGCAGCCGCCACGAGCCCCCCGAAATAAAGGATGGGAAACGTCCAGTTCCCTGTCAAACCAAAAACCGGTGAATCGAGTTCGCCCGCGCGAAAGGCCTCCTCGACGCTTCCACCGAAACTCCAAAGCACAAATGCATTGAGAAACAAATGGGTGGTATCAGAATGAATGAAGCCGTGAGAAATTACGCGATGCCATTCACCGTTCTCGTAGACCCGGTGGGGAATCATCAGCCACTTTTGCAGGAATTCCGGACGCTTGAATCCGCGATATGAGGCAACGAGGGTGATCCCGATGATGGGAAGAAGCCAAGTCATCAACTGCTGTGATCTGCGATGATGCGCCACCCCTCCTCCGTCAACGCCCAAACCAAGCTGTAGTGCCCCTCAATGGGTTCTCCCGTGGGTCGATCGATGCTCCACTTTCCGACGACGAATCCATGCTCAGCACCCAGTGGAATCCAACGCAACTGCTCAAACGCGAGGACGCCTCGAGCGTTCCCATCGGGGTAGGCTCGCTCGTAATTTGCCAACACCGCATGGTATCCGTAAGTCAATCCACGGCTCCCGATGAACAGCAAACTGTCATCTTGAAGGTAGCCCGCGGACATGAACCGTTCGATGTCGCCCGCATTCCAAGCACGGACTTGCTCCTCCATCGCGGCTTGAATTTCCAAGGGGAGCGAAGCAGACGGAACAGATGATTGGGGCTCGCTGCATCCAAACAGGATGAAAGCGAAGGCGACCACAATCGATGCTTTATACATTGAATCGGAAATGCATGACGTCCCCATCTTGCACAAGGTACTCTTTTCCTTCGACTTTCAACTTACCCGCTTCTTTCACAGCGTTTTCTGAACCCAATTGCACGAAGTCTTCGTAGGCAATGACCTCCGCGCGGATGAACCCTTTCTGGAAATCCGTGTGAATGACACCCGCTGCCTGCGGTGCGGTAAATCCGCGTTTGATGGTCCAAGCGCGAACCTCCTTCACCCCTGCCGTGAAATACGTCTGGAGGTTGAGCAGGCCGTAAGCCGCGCGAATCAGTTTCGCAACGCCCGGTTCTTCCAATCCCAAATCTTCCAGGAATTCTTTGCGTTCAGCGGGGTCTTCCAATTCAGCAATGTCCGCTTCGATTGCGGCGCCGATGACCATGACTTCGGCTCCTTCAGCAGCCGCCATTGCGCGCACGCGCTCGACGTATTCATTTCCAGTCACCACAGACCCTTCGTCCACGTTGCACACATAAAGGACAGGCTTCGCAGTCAACAGCTGCAAGTCATGCAACGCAGGAAGCTCCGCTTCGTCCACGTCCACAGCTCGTGCCGAAATGCCCGAGGACAACGCTTCATGCAAACGGGTGTAGAGCGCGAGCAGTTTTTGGGCATCCTTGTCTCCCGTTCCTGCGGCCTTCTTCACTTTTTGCATGCGGACTTCCACCGATTCCAAATCCTTCAACTGAAGTTCCATGTCGATGACTTCCTTATCCCGAAGGGGATCCACACTTCCGTCAACGTGCACCACGTTTCCGTCATCAAAGCAACGCAGCACGTGCAACACCGCATCGGTCTCGCGGATGTTCGCCAGGAACTTATTGCCCAACCCTTCCCCTTTGCTTGCGCCCTTGACCAATCCCGCGATGTCCACAATTTCCACGGTGGTCGGCTGAACGGCTTGAGGTTGAACCAATTCTGCGAGCTTATTGAGGCGAACATCCGGAACCGTGATGACCCCAACGTTGGGTTCAATCGTACAGAATGGGAAATTTGCGCTCTGGGCTTTTGCGTTGCTCAGGCAGTTGAAGAGGGTGGATTTGCCAACGTTGGGCAAACCGACGATGCCGCATTTCAGGGCCATGGATTTCAGCTTTGAGAGGCGCGAAGGTACGATACAACGCACCCCGCGCGCCACTTGCACACACGTTGTTCACATGTCACGCTTTTTAACCAGGGACGCGGTATTTTTGCCGCGCAAATCACCTTCACATGTCCCACGACCTCACAGCCATTGCCCACCAAGTTCGACGCGACATCGTTCGCATGGTCCACGGAGCCGCTTCGGGGCACCCAGGAGGTTCCTTGGGGTGCACGGATTTGGTGGTCAAACTGTACTTTGATCGGATGCACGTCGTTCCCGAGCCGTTCAACATGGACGGTACGAACGAAGACCTGTTTTTCCTCTCCAATGGACACATCAGTCCCATGTGGTACAGCGTGTTGGCCCGTCGAGGTTTCTTCCCGGTCGCGGAGCTCGCAACGTTTCGGAAACTCGGCACGCGCCTTCAAGGCCATCCCGCAACGGAAGAAGGCCTTCCCGGCATCCGCGTGGCTTCGGGGTCGTTGGGCCAGGGATTGAGCGTTGCACTCGGAGCGGCTCAGGCAAAGAAATTGAATGGCGACGACCGGACGGTGTTCACGCTTCACGGCGACGGCGAGTTGCAAGAAGGCCAAATCTGGGAAGCCGCCATGTACGCAGCCCACCACCGCATCGACAACGTCGTGAGCTTTGTGGACTGCAACGGGCAACAAATCGACGGCGCCACCGACGAGGTCATGTCCTTGGGAGATCTTGAAGCGAAGTGGAAGGCGTTCGGATGGCGCGTGTTGATCTGCAACGGTCACGATTTCGAGGACCTCGGTCGGGTCATTGCAGCGGCCGACGCCGCTCGCGGTTCCGGCGTTCCGACGGTGGTGCTGATGCGCACGGACATGGGGCGTGGTGTCGACTTCATGGAAGGCACCCACCATTGGCACGGCATCGCGCCCAACGACGCGCAACTCGCTCAAGCCCTGGCGCAACTTCCTGAAACGCTGGGCGACTACTGATGCGCCTGCTGCTCGCCGCATGCCTCATTTGGTTTACCACAGCGGAATCTGCTTGGGGCCAAACCGTGCGCGAAGAGTTGGGCGACCTTAGTGAACCCACGCGACTGCTCTTCGTGTTCGATGCTTCGAACAGCATGAACGCGTTTTGGGGCGGCACCCGGAAAATTGAAGCCGCCACCCGGCTCCTGGGCGAATCCCTGAATGAGCTTTATGGAATCGAAGGGCTTGAGCTCGGGCTTCGCGTTTACGGACACCAAACCACCTTTGTCCAAGGCGAGCAAGACTGCGATGACACCGAACTCGTGGTTCCCATTTCCTCGGGCAACAACCTCCACATTCGACAATCCCTCAATCGGATTCAAGCGCGCGGCACCACGCCCATTGCCCACTCGCTGGAATTAGCGGCTGGCGATTTCGAGGACACCAACGGGCGCAACGTCATCATCCTCATCACCGATGGCATCGAAGCGTGCGATGGAGATCCGTGCGCCGTTTCCCGTGCCTTGCAAGAACGCAATGTCATTGTCAAGCCGTTCATCATCGGCATTGGATTGGACGACCAATTCAAGGACACGTTTCGGTGCGTTGGCAACTATTTCGATGCAACGGATACGGACATGTTCCGCGAGGTGCTGGACATCGTCATCGAGCAGGCCATGCACGACACCACCGTCGAGGTGGATTTGATTGCCAAAGCCGCAACCGGTGAAGCGCGACCTGAGTTCGAGTCGAACGTGGCCATTACCTTTCAGGAGGTTCATTCGGGCAAGGTAACCGAGCGCTTTGTGCACACCTTGAACAGATTGGGCTTGCCAGATACGTTGCACGTCGATCCGGTTCCCACTTATCGGGTTACGGCGCACACCATTCCGCCGCTTGTCCAGGATTCGATTCGCTTGAACGCGCGGTCGCACAACCGCATCGTGTTCCCGAATGCCGGCCAAGGGGTGGTCCAAACTGCGTTCGCCCGGATCGACCGCAATCCCTACGGCCAAACGTCCATTGACGTGCACCGCTCGGGCGAATGCGAACGCATTCACACGGTGCCTCTGGGCGTTGATGTGAAGGTGCTCAATGGCCAGTACGACTTTTTGTTCGGTACAGTCCCTCCCATTTGGGTAAAGGGCGTCCAAGTAGGCACTGGACGCGTCGTCCCGGTGGAGGTTCCTGCTCCCGGCGATCTCTTACTCGATGCAGGCGTCGCCGGTTATGGGGCCATTTTGGACGACGATGGCCGCTCGGTCATCAAGTTTGACTCAGGAAATCCTTCGGGTCGCTATGTGCTGCAACCGGGGACGTATCATTTGGTCTTCCGCGCACGCAGCGCCCAGTCAACGGAATTATCCGTCCAACGGACGTTCACCATCACCTCAGGCAACACCACCAATCTCACCACCCATGGTTGATTCTCGCTTCATTTCCACCATTGAGCCCACCGAAAAGAAAGACACCCGCAGCGGTTTTGGCGCGGGATTGCTCGCAATCGGTCAACAAGATGACCGCGTGGTCGGGTTGTGCGCCGACTTGACGGGCTCACTGAAGATGAACGCGTTTGCGGATGCGTTCCCCGATCGGTTTTTTCAAGTGGGCATTGCGGAGGCCAACATGATGGGATTGGCCGCGGGAATGACCATCGGCGGCAAAATTCCGTACACGGGCACGTTTGCGAATTTTTCAACTGGCCGGGTGTATGACCAAATCCGTCAGTCCATCGCCTATTCGGAAAAGAACGTCAAAATCTGCGCCTCGCACGCGGGCTTGACGTTGGGTGAGGACGGGGCAACGCACCAAATCCTCGAGGACATAGGCATGATGGCCATGTTGCCGAACATGACGGTGATTTGCACCGCCGATTACCACCAAACGAAGCAGGCTACGGAAGCCATCGCTGCCCACCACGGTCCCGTTTACCTGCGTTTCGGTCGTCCAGCGGTGCCGATGTTCCTGAAGCACGATGCGCCCTTTGCAATTGGAAAGGCTCAGAACCTCATGAGCGGCAACGACCTCACTTTTGTGGCCACGGGGCACCTCGTTTGGGAAGCGGTTCAAGCGGCGTTGGCCCTTCGCGATCAAGGCATTCACGCGGACGTTTACAACTACCACACCATCAAGCCGTTCGACGAACGGGCACTCCTCGATAGCGTGAAGCGGACCGGCCGAGTTGTGGTCGCTGAGGAACACCAAAAGGCAGGCGGCCTCGGCAGCATCGTTGCCCGCGTGCTGGCATCCCATCACCCCGCGCACATGGAACACGTGGCGGTCGATGATCAGTTCGGTGAAAGCGGAACGCCCGCTCAGTTGATGGAAAAGTACGGACTGAATGCCGCGGCGATCATTGCCGCGAGCGAGCGGGTTTTGGCCAAGCGAGGTTGAGGCATCACGGGGCGGACGTTCCAGGCTCCATGTGCGCAATGACGCGATAGACCGATTGGGTCCACGCGTCGTCCATCGGCGCGAGCGGCAACCTCACGTGTGGCTCGCAAGTGCCCAACTGGTGCAGGACAGCCTTGATGCCCGTTGCCGAAGCCGTTCGTTCCAACAACCGGAGCAAAGGGGCCAACTCATGGTGCGTGGCACGCGCTGCATGCAGTTCTCCGAACTGCGCTTGTCCCACCAAATCCGAGAACGCCTTCGGAAAGGCATTTCCGATGGAAGACAACGCGGCATCGGCCCCCAATGCCAGCAGCGGCAACGCCGAAACGTCATCCGCGCAAACAACCGCAAATCCCGGGGCCCGCGAACGAATCACCTCTCCGGTCAAGGCGAAATCGCACCGAGCATCCACCCACCCGATGATGCCCGGATGGTTCGACAATTCCACCACCGATGCAGCCGTCAATCCCGACCCCTTGGGCCCCTTGCGTTGATGCAGGAGCATGGGCAACGGAGCCGCTTCGGCCACTTCCTTGAAGTGCTTGACCAATCCCGCCTGGGGAATTCCCGGATCGTTCGGAACTTCGATGAGCACGCCAGCCACTCCCCTTTTCGCATTGAGCCGAGTTGAACCTTCCGGGAACTGCACCGCCAGTTCAGCCAGTGTCGCCTTTGTCGAACTGGAAGCCATGCCCAGAAACAGCGGTTTCTTCCCTTGAAGTAAGTCCAGCGCAAAGTCCACGAGGCGCTGCGACTCCTTGGGCGTGAGGGCGCGCGATTCAGATCCCGGTCCTAGAACGGTGAAGAAGTCCACATTGCCTTTCAGCGCACGCTGGATGATGCGTTCGAAAGAGGGGAAGTCGATTTGATCTGCGGATGTAAACGGGGTGACCAAGGCTAAACCGTGGCCCATGAGGTGCTTGGATGGCATCTTCAGGTCAATTGCGTGGTGGAAAGAAACCGAATCATTCGGTGAATGCGTTCGTGCTGAGACTCGTTAGAAACGGGCTCGAATAAGATGTCATAATCCACGTTCCGAACCGGTTGACCCACGGCCACCTTCATGGAAGCCTGTGCCGATCGCACTGCATGCAACAGCGGCGTTGGCAAAGAGGTCTCGACGTTCATGAGCAGGTCCCAAGGCTCATTGCAGAACCATTCCGCTGCTCCGCGAGGACGCCCCCACAGGTTGACGTCCTCCTTCGCGATGAACCGAGATTGAGGCTGTTGGACCATCCAAAGTGGGAAGTCTTTGGGGGCCAAATCCACAAACGCAAAGCGAACCACCTCCACATCGTGCTCCTTCGCGATGGATTCGGAGATCGCCTTCAGCTCATTGAACCCATGCTCATCCCTGAAGGTGTAGACCAATGCCATCCGACGGGCGGACTGCAAGGAATGCCCTTTTAGGGGCCGCGGTGCTTTGGGCAACCGCGCAGCGAGGCGTTGGCGAAGTTGTTCGGTCCAGCTCATGGGCCTCAAAAATAGGCCAAGGCCGACGCCACTGCGACCCCGGCACGCATTACATTTGGCATGATATTGGTTAACATGTTCGAAAAATCAGCAGCATGAACACGTTCATTCGTTTCTCTTATGCCATGTGGATCGTGGCCGCCGTTTCATTGATCGTCGGATGCGGAAGCAATCCCATGGGCTCACAGGTAAAGGAGCCCTTCCAAGGCAACAAGTACGAATCCAACAACCGGTATTTTCGCTCAACCGGCAAAGCGAGTTCGACGAAGGACGCCATCGCCCAAAGTAAAGCTGAGATGGATGCCCGCACGGGGCTGGCACAGCAGCTTCAAACCACCATCCAAGTGGTCACCGACAATTACAGCAAAGACACGCAAGGTGAACACGTCAACGAAGCCGTTGAACGGTTCGAAACCCTTGTTCGCGAGGTGACGAACACCACCCTCGCGGACATCCGCATCATCGGTCAAGAAAAGTATCTGAATGCTGATGGGATGTACACCGTCTACGTGGCCATGGAAATCAAAAAGGCCGCCATGTTCCGCACCATGAAGAAGCTCGCCAGGCAGGACGCCCGCCTCAGTGCAACCGCTTTGGAAGACATTGAGCGCTTACTCGACGAAAAAATCGAGGAGGCCGAGGGCGCGGAGTAATCAATTCACTTTGAACAGCGGCGCAAAGGCTTCGTGTACCTTCTTCATTTTCGGAGCAATGACCGCACGGCAATACGGGGCCTCCCCGTTTAACTCGTAGTACTGCTGGTGGTAATCTTCAGCGGGGTAAAATGCCTGCTCCGGAGCAATTTCCGTTACGATGGGGCCTGACCAATGCCCCGAAGCATTCCACCGCGCAATGGCTTCAAGCGCTTGGGTCTCTTGTTCTTCTGTTTGGAAGAAGATGCAGCTCCGGTATTGCGTGCCCACATCGGCTCCTTGCCGATTCGGCGTGGTGGGGTCGTGGGCGGTGAAGAAGACATCGAGCAAGGTCTCGAAGGGCAAGATTTCGGAGTCGAAAGCAACTTGTACCACTTCAGCGTGTCCCGTTCTCCCCGTGCAAACCTCTCGGTATGCAGGGTTTTTGATGTGGCCTCCCATGTAACCGCTCGTGGCGGATTCAACTCCTTGAAGCGAATGGAATACCGCTTCGATGCACCAAAAGCATCCTCCTCCCAAGGTGATGGTATCCATCGTTTGTGCGTTGATTTGAGTCATTAACAACCCGGACACCATGAGGGTTCCAAGTTGCTTGGCTTTCCGCTTCACCAAGTCCATCGGGCAAAACAGAATTGCGTGCTCACATCCGATTGAATGCTGTTCCAGATGGCTTGAATGTCACCTGCTCGGAGTCCCATCTCAAACCCACTGTTCTCAAATCGGAACACGCTTCCAACTGGAAAGCGCACCCCTCGTTCAGCGGTGTGGCTGATGCCTAAGTCGATGCGCCAATTCGCCAGAAGCTGCATGACCATCGATGCGCCCATTCGACTCCCTACCCCTCCCAACCGATCGCGGTTGTCGAAGCTCGCGTCTGCTGCCAAGAGGACATTCTCTGAAACGCGGTACCCCCCGCCCAGATGAACGCGACCAGGCATGGAAACTCGGCGCACCTCAGCCACTCCCGACTCAAACCAAGTGGACGGGTTCAGGGATGTCGTCATGAGTTGAACAATTTGAGCCGGTCCGGTTGCCGAAGCGGCCCAGTTCTGCAAAGCGTCGTCCACGGAGTAGCGCTCTCCCCTCCACTCCATGACGCCCATATTGGTCACAGCTGCGGACACCCAATGCCCATCCGGGTGACGCATGGTGGCCCCCAAATCCCAACTCCATCCTTGGCCAACTGGCCCCCACTGCCGCAGCCCCTCAAAAGTGGGCGAAAGCGAAACCGAATCCAACTGCGGAACTTGAAAACCCGAGGAGAATGCACCAAATGCGTCCAATTCACCGTTTTCATCAGCCCGAACCTCGAAGTATCCGTTGCCGAGTAGAAGCCGTCCTGTGATCCCGGTGTGCAATTGCCAGCCCTCTTCGGCTCCCCATTGCTTTGAAATTCCCAACTCGTGACTTCGCAAGTACTGGAATCCCAGTCGGGTCTCACCCAACAAATCCCCTACGATCGCATCCCCTGGAATCAAACTCACCACTTGATTCAACAAGTCAAGCGTATCCAAATTGATGTCCGCCAATGAAAACAGGCTGTCGTTCACCAGCACAGAAGTGAAGACATCGGAAGGCGCTCCCCCGAGGAGTACTTCGGCTGCGTTGCCATCAAATCGCACTTCTGATAGGAAGTGTTGCCGAGAACGGTAAGCAAAGCCCCAACGCTTGCCTTTTCTGAAGGTTCCCGCTACCGTAAAATTGCCTTGCGTGTTGATGTCTTCATCCACAAGCCGCTCCACCCACTCTTCACGGGTCAAACCGCGCCAAGCATCTTCGTACCCCGTGCGATTGAACACATCGCCCCACAAGTCCTCACGTCCTAAAACCGAAGATTGCAGACCAAACCCACCTTCAATGGATGCAGCCGCTCCGACCAAGTCTGGGTTCAATCCCGAGGCCGTTAGGGCGCTCGGATTCCAACCCAGGGCCCGGTAATCCGAAGCCAATGCGAACGGAGTGGCTCCTACGCCGATCGGTTCGTTTGCGAATTGAGCGAACGCGCTTGCAACAAGCAGGGGCGTCAACAAGAGGATGAGGGCGCGTTGATGCATTGCCCTAAGTTATTGATTACAAAGGGATGTTCCAACCAAAACGGTCTTCAATTCGCCCCCGACGCAAAGCATCCAATTCTGTTGCGATTTGCGGTGCAATCCTCCACTCTTGGTAATTGGGCAAACTCAGTTCCTCCGACTCAAATGCGATCAGTGCCATGGGCGCAATGGTCGCAGCGGTCCCCACTCCGAAGGCCTCGGTTACCTTTCCAGATTTCAACCCTTCGCGCAGTTCTTCCACCGAAATCCGGCGCTCTTCCACCGGCATCCCCAAGTCACGTGCAAGCGCCAAAACCGAATCCCTCGTAACCCCCGAGAGAATGGTCTCGCTGGTGTGTGGGCTCGTCAAGGTGCCGTCGATGACGAACATGGCGTTCATCGTACCGCTCTCTTCGATGTATTTGTGCTCGATCGCATCGGTCCACAGCAATTGATGATATCCCTGTTCTTGCGCCAACTTCGAAGGGTACAACGAACCGGCGTAATTCCCAGCGGCCTTAGCATAGCCGGTTCCACCGGGAGCCGCGCGCGTGTATTTGGTCTCCACCTTGACTTTAACGGGATCCTTGTAGTACGCGTTCACGGGGCACGTGAAAATGCTGAAGGTGTAGCGCTCACTCGGCCGCACGCCAACAAACGAATCCGTGGCAATCATGAACGGCCGGATGTACAATGAAGCACCTTGTCCACCCGGGACCCACGTTTCATCCATCGAAACCAATTGCACCAGAGCATCCATGAACACCTGCGGATCCAATTGCGGCATGCACATCCGCTCAGCCGACTTATTGAAGCGCTCAATGTTTCGGCCAGGCCGGAACAACGATACGCTTCCGTCGGCTTGGCGGTAGGCCTTCATGCCTTCAAAAATCGCTTGGCCATAATGAAACACCATGGAGGCGGGACTCACGGTCATGGGACCGTAAGGTTCGATGCGCCCTTGCTGCCACTTTCCATCCTCAAAATCCATGGTGAACATGTGATCAGAAAAGGTTCGACCAAACGTCAAGTTCTCGAAGTCCACTTGAGGCAAGCGGGAGGCACTGATGGGAGTAATCTTAAACGAAGAAGTGGTTTCAATCATGGCAATCTTTCATTGAGCGCGCTGCAAAGTTCGTGATTTGGTGGCCGTGTTGCAAATGACTTCGCACGCTACAGAACAAGTTGGGATGTTTTGGCAACAACCCCGTCGGAGCGCGCGATGAATTCAATTCTGATGAAACAGGAATCGGTTGGGACTTGTGAATCCGCTTTTCACTGCATACATCACCAAAGCCGCCGTATTGTTCACCCCCAGCTTTTGCATGATGTTCTTTCGGTGCGTGTTCACCGTGTGGGCAGAAAGGAACAACCGCTCCGCGATTTGGCCATTCGTAAACCCCTCCGCAATGAGTGTAATGACCTCAGCTTCTCGTGCGGAAAGGCCCACCGGATCGCAACTGTAATCGACCGCTGCGAGGTCTTCGACATTGATGCTCTCTTTTCGAATGGCTTCCAGGATTTGTCCACAGAAAAAACGGCCTCCAATCGCCGTTTCTTGGATGGCCTCCATCACTTCCCCAAGGCTGCAATTCTTCTTCACGTAACTGTCCACACCGGCGCGAAGGGCATTCAAAAGTACGCTTCCCGACTGCTGAGGAGTGATGGCCAAAATCCGTGCTTCCGGAACTTCCCTTCGCACATCCACCAAATCGTCAACGGAAAATCCGTCCGACAAAAAGTCCATGATCACCACATCGGGCTTGAAGGAACTCAACAGTTCGAGCAGTTCACTGGGCGTCGATGCTTCTCCAACGAGTGCATAATCTCCCGCATTGTTCACCAAACTGGTCAACCCCATCCGAAAGACGGGGCTGCTGTCGGCAATGGCGATGGATACGGATTTGGGCATTATTTAGAACAATTCTACATAACAAAGATAGGCGCACAAGCCGCTTACTCCACAACCTGGCTACAACAGAATCTTCATCCCGTCAGAAGCCAAGGTCGTCGATGGGAAAACGGCTTGAGCCTCAGCCAACAACGGCGTCAAATCCCGGTAGCGTGAAGAGAAATGCCCCACCACCAATCGTCCAACGCGCGCATCCAAGGCAATCCGAGCCGCTTGTTCCGCCGTCGAATGGCCCGTCTCCCGAGCGCGCGCAGCCAGGTCCGCCTTGAACGTCGCCTCGTGGTACAAACAGGTTGCTTCCGTCACCGCTTCAACCACGCGGGTTGAAGGGCGCGTATCCGCAGCAAATGCATAACTTCGGATGGCAGGCCCTGCATCAAACACTTCTTCCGGCTTTACGCTTCCATTGCGGATTGCTCGTCCCGATTTCAGCAGGCGAATTTCCTCGAAAGAAAGCTCCAAGCCTGCAATGGACTCCCTCCGAATGCTTCCCATTCGGGGCCGTTCATCCACACGGAATCCGTGGGTCGGAATCCGATGCTGAACGGGGAACGCCGTGACCCGAAACGTGGATTGCTCCCAGGCCATCCGAACCTCCCCAGGGGGATTCACTTCGAAATTCAACGGAAACTGAAGATGCGTTGCGGTGAGGCGCAGGTTGTCCATCAACCAAGCTTCCAACGCCTCCGGACCGTGCAGCGTCAACGCGTCCTTCCGTCCCAACAGGTTCATGCTCCCAATCAATCCCGGCAAGCCCAGCACGTGATCCCCGTGCATGTGGCTCACAAAAACGTGATGGATTTTCGAAAACGGAACCTTGTGCCGGCGCAAACTGACCTGCACGCCTTCCCCCGCGTCAAACAGAAACCACTTCTCGTGCACATTCAACGCTTGAGCCGTGGTCATAAAACGCAAATTGGGTGCGGCAGCGCCGCACCCAAGTATGAGGACCTCAAATCGGTATTTCACTCGAAGGGGTTCAGTGGCGGACCACCAATCGCTCCGTCCATTGTTGCGTTTCGCCCTCCAAGGTCACGAAGTAAATGCCTTCGGCCCAAGTGGCCACATCCACCACCAATTGTCCGTTGGAGAAGAGTTGCGTGCTGTGCATGACTCGACCTGTCAAATCGCGGATCGCGGCGGAGGTTACACTTCCTGCAGCAGGCAAATTGATTTGAACGCGCTCGTTGGCAGGATTCGGAAAGAGGGTGAAATCGAGATCGGATGATTCTCCAATGTCGTTGGGTCCTACGATGGTTAAAATGTACCCATCAAAGACATACGGCTGGGGTACAGCAACACCAAACACCGTCACCCAAGCCTCCACCTCCAACGACATGGCGAAATACCCTGCCATCGTCGGAGTGCCCGTTAAATCTGCGCAGTATTGCGCACCTCCGTGGAAAGCACAGGGATTGGGAGAAACGCCTCCATTGTTGCATTGAATTTCCAATCCCACTTCAGAAAAGTTCATGGTGGCCCCCGCACCAGAATCGGCAATCAATGTCGTGTTGACCAAAACGATGGAGTCGAGCGGCAACTGAAACGTGGGTTCAATCGCCGACGCATCAATGGGTACCAACACGTGAAAGACATCGTTGTACGGGACGTTCACATAAGCCGTATCGAACTGCTCCCCGACGGAAGCATCGGGAGAGGCTCCCCACAACGAAGTACCGAAATCAAAATCGGTCGTGCACTGAGCAGAAGCAGCCCCAATCGAAGCAACTGCAAGCAATAAGGAAAATACGCGTTTCATGATTCAGAGGTATCAGCACCCAATGAACGTTCCGTTTCTTCCATCACAATCAAATCGAAGGCCTCGGAGGCCGTCGGGGTAATGTTCAAAACGCGATCGAGTTGGGAGATTTGGATGAGTTTTTCAACGGAAGGCTGCAGGCCACAAATGACGAACGAGCCGCCGTTGTCCCTGCACAATCGATTTCCGACCAACACCGCGCTCAATCCACTGCTGTCGCAGTAACGCGATTCGGTCAAATCCAGCACCATGTTGAATTTTCCATCGTTCGCCAACGTGACGAACTCGGCCTTCAATTCGGGAGCATGGCGCGCGTCGAGCTTTTCAACGTGCACCGTCAAGGTAGCGATGGGTTCGCGGTATTCTACTGAAAACTTCATTCAACTGGAACTTTGAGGGCTAAGATAGGAACTTGTATCGTTTAACGAACACCTGCAAGCAAGTAGATTACCGCCATCCGCACCGCCACACCGTTTTCCACCTGATCGAGGATGATGGCGTGCTCGCTGTCGGCCACAGCGCTCGTGATTTCCACCCCTCGATTGATGGGGCCCGGGTGCATGATCGTAATGGGGTGATCAATTTGGCTTAAACGCGCTTCCGTCAGGCCAAATCGCGCCTGGTACTCCCGCAAACTGGGGAAATAAGGCACCCGGTCTTCCCCTCCTTGCCGCTCCAGTTGGATGCGCAACATGTTCGCCACGTCACACCACGCCAACGTCGCGTCCAAATCGTGACTCACCTCCACCCCCAAACTCGCGATGTGCTTGGGAATGAGGGTCTTGGGGCCGCAAACGCGCACGCTAGCCCCCAGTATTTGCAAGCAGAGGATGTTCGAAACGGCCACGCGGCTGTGTCGTATGTCGCCGACGATGGCCACGCGCTTGCCCGCTAGATCGCCCAGCCGTTCCTGCATCGAATACGCATCGAGCAGGGCTTGAGTTGGATGTTCGTGCGTACCGTCTCCAGCGTTCACGATTTGGGTTTGCACCCGTTCTTTCAAGAAATGAGGAGCTCCCGGATGGGGATGCCGCATCACCACCATGTCCACTTTCATGGCCAAAATGTTGTTGACCGTATCCACCAACGTCTCCCCCTTTTTCACGGAAGAATTGGCCGCGGTGAAATTCACCACATCTGCAGACAGCCGCTTCTCAGCCAACTCAAACGAGAGCCGAGTCCGCGTTGAGTTCTCAAAGAACAGGTTCGCGATGGTGAGGTCTCGCAAGGAAGGGACCTTGCGAATGGGGCGATTGATGACCTCCTTGAACTCTTCGGCCGTCTTAAGAATCAACCGAATGTCGGATTCTTTCAGGTCTCGGATGCCGGTCAAATGGCGGTTCGACAGCGTATTCATTCAGGCTTGCGATTGAAAAGCTCCACGTAATCTCCCATTCCGTCCTTGCTCCAGTGCACGCGAACGTGCTGCTCGTCGATCGAGTCGATGGACTTTCCGATGTACTTGGGCTCGATGGGCAGCTCCCGGCGAAAACGGCGGTCAATCATCACAAGCAACTCCACGCTGCGCGGCCGACCATGCGCCATGAGCGCATCGATCCCTGCGCGGATAGTTCGCCCCGTGTACAGCACATCATCCACCAGGATCACCCGACGATCTTCCACGAGAAACGGCATGTCCGTGGCGTTGGGTGTGATGGGGTGCTGACGCCTGCCGAAGTCATCCCGGTGAAACGTTGCATCCAAGGCTCCACATCGAACTTCCACCTCAGGAAGCAAGACCTTTAACCGATCCTGAATGCGTCGGGCAAGGAAAATGCCTCGAGGTTGCAGCCCGACCAAATCCGTTTCCAAAAAGTCGTGGTGCTCGAGCAATTGATGCGCGAGGCGATCGATGATGCGATCGAACAATTCCGGGGCAATCAGGACATGCGAATCCATGGCGCAAAGATACGGAAACAAGAAAGGGAGGCGACAGCCTCCCTTTCGATGTTGACAAGTTCAAACTCGGATTATTCTCCGGCTTCGTCTGACTTGGTTTCTTCTGAATCCGCAGATGGAGCTTCGTCCTGTGCAGGAGTTTCCGCAGCAGGTTCCTCCTTCTTCGGTTCGGCTGGAGCGGCCGGCTCTGAACCGCCTTCCATTTGTTCCTTCAACGCTGAGAGGACGTCCAAGTCACCGAAGGTGCTGCGCTCAACGGTCGAGTTCACCTCGTCCATCATGCGGCTGCTCGTTCCGCCACCGGTTGCACGCGGCTTGCGTTCTTTGGTCGCTTCTTTCTTCTTCGGTCCTTCGTCGTACGTGCGCAAGTGGCTGACCGTGATGCGCTTGGCATTGCGGTTGAACTCCAACACAACGAACTCGCCGGCTTCCTCGACGCCCATTGCCGTTCCGTCTTGCTTTTGCAAGTGCTTCGTGTGGCAAGCGCCTTCGAGACCGTAAGGCAAGGCCACCGTGGCTTGGTTGCCATCGATGCGGACGACCGTTGCCGTGTGCGTAGAACCCACCGCGAAAATCGTTTCGAAGACTTCCCATGGGTTTTCTTGCAGTTGCTTGTGACCCAAGCTCATGCGGCGCTGGTCCTTGTCCAACTCGAGAACCACCACATCAATGGTGTCTCCGACGTTGCAGAACTCCGACGGGTGCTTGATTTTCTTCTCCCAGCTCAAATCCGAGATGTGAACCAAGCCGTCGATGCCTTCTTCCAACTCAACGAACAAACCAAAGTTCGTGAAGTTGCGAACGGTGCCCGAGTGCTTCGAGCTGACCGGGTAACGATTTTCGATGTCCGCCCACGGGTCGTCCTTCAATTGCTTCAATCCCAGCGACATCTTGCGGTCTTCCCGGTCGATGTTCAGGATGACACACTCGATTTCGTCTCCGACTTTCAAGAAGTCCTGAGCGCTGCGCAAGTGCTGCGACCACGACATCTCGGAAACGTGGAGCAAGCCCTCGACACCCGGAGCGATCTCGACGAACGCACCGTAATCGGCCAAGACGACCACCTTTCCTTTGACCTTGGCACCTTCCACGAGGTCTTCGGTCAACGCATCCCATGGGTGCGGAGTCAATTGCTTCATGCCGAGCGCGATGCGCTTCTTGTCGTCGTCGAAATCGAGGATGACCACATTGAGTTTGTCGTCCAATTGGACCAACTCTTCGGGGTGATTCACGCGGCCCCAGCTCATGTCCGTGATGTGGACCAAACCGTCGACGCCACCCAAATCCACAAACACCCCATACGAAGTGATGTTCTTGACCGTGCCTTCCAAGACCGAGCCTTTCTCCAAGCCCTGGATGATGATGCGCTTCTGCTCTTCGAGCTCGGCCTCGATGAGGGCCTTGTGCGAAACGACAACGTTTTTGAATTCTTGGTTGATTTTCACCACCTTGAATTCCATCTGCTTGCCGACGTAAACATCGAAGTCGCGGATGGGCTTGACGTCCACTTGTGAACCGGGCAAGAACGCCTCGATGCCGAACACGTCAACGATCAAGCCACCTTTCGTGCGGCACTTGACCTCACCCGTAATGATGGTGTCTTCTTCCTTCGCCTTGTTGATGTTGTCCCAAGCCGAGAAGATGCGTGCGGTGCGGTGGCTGACCACCAACTGCCCGTTTTTGTCTTCTTGACGTTCGATGAAAATCGGAACCACGTCACCGGGCTTCAAGTCGGGGTTGTAACGGAATTCGCTCGCGTTCACAACACCTTCTGACTTGTAACCGATGTTGACAACGACCTCCTTTTTCGAGACGCTCAACACCTTGCCTTCAACGACCTCTTTCTCCTGAATGAGGTTCAGTGAATTTTCGTAAACCGACTCGAGTTTCTGGCGCTCTTCTGCGCTGAAATCATCGGCATCGGCTTCGAATGCGTCCCAATCGAAATCTCCCGGCTCAGCAAATGCTGGACGTTCTGTCGGCACCACTTTCGGTGCTGCAGGGGTTTCAGAAGAGGTTGCGGTTGCTGCAGCTTCGGCCGCAGGTGCTGCCTCAGCAGCTTGATTCTCGGGAGCAACCTCGGGGGTGTGCTCCTCGTGATTCTGGGTTTCTTCGCTCATGCGTCCCAGTTGGAATTGATTCCACCACAAGGGCATTGGTGGAGAGGTGAAACGAGTCGCTGCCCTGCGCGACCTTAATTGAGGGCGCAAAATTAGGGACAAAACTCACAACACCAACGAATTCAACTCATTATTTACAACACGAGCAACTTCGACACGGCAGAGGCCCCTTCGCCCGCCCACTGGATAAAGTACATTCCAGGCTCTAGCGGGGCTTGAAATTGCAAGGCATTGTCCCAAGAAGCGATGCGAGCGCCTTGGGTCGAGTACAAAGTGCCCGGGGCATTCACAGCGACCTGCCCCCCACGTCGAACCGGGTTGGGAGCCACCACGGCCGGCACCGAATTGGGTTCAGCGAGGTCCACAGTCGCGCCATTGTTGCTTGCGTTGGGAGTGGTTTGTTCGAAAAACACCCAGGGCGCCCCCGCGTCTTCCAACCGACCATAGCTGAAGCTCGGCCAAATTTCTGGGAAGTTCAACGAGTCCACCAACGTGAAGCCATCTGGGGAGCGAAGCGCCAGGTGTTCGCCGGAATTGCTCAGCCGGAAATTGACGTGATTCCACCCTTGGTTTTGGTCTTCATCGGCCCAAAACAGCAGGAATCCGCCCGGCGCAATCACGGTTGAGTCCGGCAGGCCGACTGGAATCCGGAACTTCGTGGGGTTGTTCCATTGATCCGTCAAGTAATACCCTGCCAAATCTACCGGCTGGGCAGTCGGATTGTGGATCTCGAACCAATCTTCGCGCTCGCCAGCTTCATCGGCAATGCCCCACGCGTTGTCGCTGAGCAACTCGTTCAAGACCAAATCGGCACCCGGAAACAGGATGAGCTGGTTGCTCACTTGGGGAGTGGGCTGTGCGAACACTTGCCAAGTCAAACCGCCATCGGTTGAACGCCCATAGCTCTCATCTTCTCCTACGGGAACCCAGTTCGCCTCGTCCACGATTGCGCCATTGGGACCGGTCAAGGTCCATTGCGCCGGGGGCGTTTCGCCTTCGTTGATTGCAATGCTGGCGTGGTTGCTGCCCCATTGGGTTTCGCCGTTGAGCCAAATCAACAGGAATCCTTCAGGTTCGATCACCGTGGCCACGGGGTCGTTGGCAGGGAGCGTCCAGCTGGCGCCCGGGTGCGCCACGGAATAATTCGCTGCATTGACGGCGAAGGCGTTGGGGTTGAACAACTCAAGCCATGCGCCCCCGGGCCCCACCTCGGCTGCGACGGTGGACGCATTCACGTGCTGGAATTCGTTGAAATACAATTGCGCCGTTTCCGGTTGAACGTAAGCATTGGGCTGTTCGGGGGTGGGGACATCGAAGAAGATCCAATCGGGGCAACCGTCGCACGCACGGCCAAAGGAGATGTTCTCTGCTTGCGGGCCGAATGCGATTTGGTCCAAAACGGTCACGCCATCGGGCTCGACGAGGAATACCTCTTCACCATCCGCGCTCAATTTGAAACTCGCGTGGTCTTCGCCCTGATCGACGTCGTTGTCGCACCAAATTCGCAAGTGCCCCCCTGGAAGCACCGTGGTCAAACCCGCATTCGTGGTCGGAAACATCCACTTCGTTAAGCTGTCGGGATCGTCGGACAGGTAGTAACCTGCGAGGTTGACGATGCCCCCTGAATTGTACAACTCAATCCAGTCCTCCGCCTCAAAGAAGTCGTCGTAATCCGTGCTGTTGTTGACCGCCATCAATTCGTTGATGACGACTTGGGAGGAGGCCAAATTCGCGCCCACCAATCCGCACGACATTCCAGCAAGAACACGCAATACGTTCCAATTCATGGCACTGAGGTTTCCGCAAATATACGCGGCATGACGCGGGTTCAGTTGCTTGAAGTGGACAGCAGCCGCGCGTCCTTGAACCCCGCTTCCACGATGGCTTGCAGCGCTCGCAAAGCCTCGCTCTCGCTGTGAATGGGCCGTGTGATGTACGCATCGCCACCGCCCCAGGGAAGGCTGCGTACGCCCAAGTCATCGGGCAGGCGCATCAGGGCTGCGCGGTATTCCAAGGATGCCCCATCCGGGAACTCCGCAATTCGCACCACCCAAACCGATTCGTCCGCCTCCGCTGTGACCGCTTCCACTTCGGGCCGAAGCGCACTCGAATGAGCTGAGGGCACTTGCTCGATTGCCGTTCCACCGGGAAAGGACAACACTTCACCGCGGTGGCCGCTTGCGGATTGCGCTCGCCACGCTTGTGCTTCCGTCCAATATGGCCCCAGCAGCACCGCCCTCTTGCCTTCACCGCGGGGCCACGATCGGAAACGATCCGACCAGCGGGCCTCGAGCGCAACCGCTTCGGCTTGATCGACGACGAATTGCACGCCATACCCCGACATCCTGAGCTCGTGCCATGAACGGGCTAGCGCCCACTCTTCGCCCGAAAACCCCACCACAAATGCGTCCGCGAATTGCGCAAATGGACGGAGGGCTTCGCAAGCTTCCAAAGCTCGATTTCGATTGACATAAGTCCCGTAAACTACTTTTTTCCATTTGTTTACGTGAACCAGTCTCAAGTCTCCTGAAACGCCCCAAAACGCCCAGCCATCGGGGGTCTCTTGGAACGCCCCCAACTGGACGGTGAACACTGAATCTGGCTCGAACGATTCGGTCGGCGACACGGTGGGTGGGTGAGCATGGGCTGCCACGACGGCTTGTGGTTCGGGTTCCTCGGTCATGATTGGGGGCGCTGGCTGCTCGAATGCCTCGGGCGGCAGGGGCCCCAAAATGAGGTGGGTCAATGCATTCGCTGCGGAAGTCAAGTTGGCCCAAATGGGCAGTTCGAATGCGCGCTCCAAATTCCACCAAGCATTCAGCAGTTCGGGCGACTCCTCGGGGTTCTCCTCAGAACGAAATGCTTGCCAGACGGCCCACAACCAGTCGCGCCACACCTCCTCGGTTCCCAGGATTGCTTCCCATGAATGGGTGGACCACGCCCGTTCGAGAGCCCGGTCCATGATTTGGTCAGCATCGCTGAACCACTCAATCCGGTGCGTCGCCCGCTTCAACTGCAGCGGCATGCCTTCCCGCAGTCGAGCAAAGCCAGCGGCTTGATCCCCCAGTCGCTGCCACGTGCGTCCGCGGGCCAACATGTGCTGATCGTTCTGGATGCGATCGGACCAAACGGCGCACGCGCCCTCCCAGCCATCGCTGGTTTTCGCGGAACAAATCAAATCCAATGCGTTCGTGGTTTGGCGCAACCGATCGATGACCGGCTGCATGGCGTCCGCCGTCCAAGCACAGGCCATCGGAACGCTTTCCCAGCCCCCCAGTTCAGGGGCAACGGGCAAATCCATGGTCGGGTCCATCTGCTGCAGTGCGCGAACCGCAACCCAGCGTTCGTGCACGGTAGCAGCTCGCCACCATGGCGTTTCCGCGAGCTCCTTCCAGGGCTCAGGAAGGTCGTTTGCCCAAACGGGATGGACGGGCAGTTCCCATTCGGATGCGGGGGCTTCAATCGTTCCCCATTGAGGTCCAAAGGCGTCAGCCCCCTCCCAAGGCTCCTCGCTTGCCACCACCGGAGCCAGGGAGACTTCCTCCCATCGATAACGAAACCGCTTGGGCGTCGCGGTGGTTGGCAAGGTCCATTCGGTCACGGTATAGGTGTCTCCCTTGCTGTCGGTCAGCAACGCCCGATAGCTGGCTCCATCCATGCCCTGCCAGCGGCACACTCCTGACGCCCCCGCCAAGGTGCCCTCCCACACCATCCGCCGGGAATCGGTCGACCAAACGGACAATGCCCGTTCGCCGTCGGACCAATCCCACGCCAATTCAACTTGCACTAGCCGGTGCTGGGGACCATCCAGGAGGACCTGAACCGCTTGCAGAGTCTGATTGGGCATTCTGCGGGTCATCATCCAAGCGGTCCAACCATCGCCCGTTGGGGTGTAGTGCGTTTCGTCTCCGCCCGAATTCACGGCAAAGGGCAAGGGGATTGCCCGAGGAGATGGGGCGTCCAGTTCTGCCCAAAAAACATCCAATTGACCGACCGATTCCGGGCGATCCGAACTCCAATACAACCTTCCCGACCGGCTTTCGAAGACCGGGGTTCGTTCGTTGTAAGGCGAATTGATGGGCGCAGGAAGTCGGCGCACCGAGCCCAATCGCCCTCCCGATAAGATTTCCACCTCATGGAGGTCCGTTGTGCCGCTGCCCGTCCGGTCGGAGGCGAACCAAGCTCGACCCGAACCGGGACACAGGAACATGTCCCCCTTGAAATTCGCCTTCCGGTCGAACCGTGAACGCAAGGCCTCCGGCACCTTCACCCACTTTCCCACGCTGTCAGGAACGTCGAACAACGCTGGTCCTTCCCCATCCGGAGCCCTTCGAAGTTCGAGCGGTTCAACGGGAACATAGCTCGCCAACGGAGCGGCGTGGTGGCGGGCCCGCGTTTGGCCTTGATGCGCAATCCTTGAAGCAGGGGCGTCTTTCAGGCCAAAAGCGAGGTACGCGTCGAACCAAGGAAGGGCATCAGCATGTTGTCCCAACGCTTGCAGCCGCAGGCCCTCGACGAGGGCACGATTGGCCTCCCAAAAACTCCCCGTCCCTTCCCATTCCACCGGCGTTTGCTGCACCTCTTGCCAGGTGGCTGTGCCCCGCATCAACGAAGTCGCAAGGCGAAACCAGCGGGCCTTCTCGTCTTCTGGCGCTTCCGAAAGCCGCTCCTCGCTCCAATTCGCGAGCGCATCCCATTCTCCCTTTTGCCAATGCCGCTCAAGGACCGCCAACGGGGTTTGGCACAGCAATTCCCCCCCCATAGAAAGCACGAAAAGCACCGACACGGGGATGCGCAACAAGTGGATGTGGAGTGAAGTCAAAACGTGTAAACCTTGTGAATCTGAGGTCAATCTACCCACAATGCGCAGCCCATCCACCCTCGCCTTCCATTAGCTTTGCACCAAGTTTCAAACACCTTCACCATGTCAGACGGACTTTATACCGTTCCCACTCCGGTCAACGAACCGGTGCTCAACTACGCACCTGGTTCGCCTGAACGCGAGGCGCTGCTTGCAGCTTACAACGAAATGTACCACGCTGAGCCCATCGACGTTCCGATGTACATCGGTGCAGACCAGGTGCGCACCAACGACAAACGCCCGATGTCTCCGCCTCACGAGCACGGGAAGCTGCTCGGGCACTACAACTACGGGGACGCCTCACACGTTGAACGCGCCATTGAAGCGGCATTGAATGCCCGCGAGGCCTGGGCCACGACACCTTGGGAGCACCGCGTGGCCATTTTTCTGAAGGCTGCCGATTTGCTGGCAGGTCCGTACCGCGCAAAAATCAATGCAGCGACCATGTTGGCCCAAAGCAAGAGCGCCTACCAAGCGGAGATCGATGCCGCATGTGAATTGATCGACTTCCTGCGATTCAACGCGCAGTACGTCCAGGAAATCCACAAAGTCCAGCCCTCGAGCGCCCCGGGGATTTGGAATCGCCTCGAATACCGTCCCCTTGAAGGATTCGTCTTTGCCATCACGCCGTTCAACTTCACTGCGATCGCGGGCAACTTGCCCGCTTCGGCGGCGATCATGGGGAACGTCGTCGTTTGGAAGCCCGCAGATACGCAAGTTTACAGCGCGCAGGTGGTCATGGAAGTGTTCCGCGAGGCGGGATTGCCCGACGGGGTCATCAACTTCATCACCGTTGACGGACCGGTAGCGGGCGACGTGGTGTTCAAGCACCGCGATTTCGCGGGATTGCATTTCACGGGCTCTACGGGCGTGTTCCAGCACCTGTGGAAGACGATTGGGGAGAACATTCGCTTGTACCGGACGTATCCGCGCATCGTGGGGGAAACGGGGGGCAAGGACTTCATTTTGGCTCACCGGTCCGCGGATTTGAACGCCTTGGTGGCCGCTTCGGTTCGCGGAGCGTTCGAGCTTCAAGGCCAAAAATGCTCCGCCGCTTCCCGCGCCTACATCCCTTCGAACTTGTTCGATGACTACATCGAGCGCATGAAATCGGAAGTGGCGACCATCCAAGTGGGCAGCCCGGCCGAATTGAGCAATTTCGTCAACGCCGTCATCGACCGCAAGGCCTATGAAAAAATCGTTTCCTTCATCGAGTTCGCAAAAGCTGCGCCCGACGCGGAAATTGTTGCGGGCGGAACCTACGATGACGCGACGGGCTATTTCATTCAGCCCACCATCATCGTCACCTCGAATCCCCAATTCAAGACCATGGTCGAAGAAATCTTCGGTCCCGTGTTGACGGTCTACCGCTACGACGCGGAGGATTTCGCAGAGGCCATCGATTTGGTGGACCAAACGAGCGATTACGCGCTCACCGGCGCAGTGTTCGCCCAAGACCGCTACGCCATCGACCAAGCCTCTCGCGGACTCGTGAACGCAGCAGGCAATTTCTACATCAACGACAAACCGACCGGAGCGGTGGTTGGCCAACAGCCTTTCGGAGGTGCCCGTGGATCCGGCACCAACGACAAAGCTGGCAGCCAATTGAACCTCCTTCGCTGGGTGAGCCCGCGCACCATCAAGGAAACGCTGGTCCCTCCTACCGATTACCGATACCCCTTCCTCGGTTGAGGAATAAAAAAAGGCGGTCCGATTGGACCGCCTTTTTTTTATTCAAAACATCGCATCATGCTTCGGCCTGCTCCTCCATGGATTCGAACGCTTCATCGTCGACCACTTCCATGTCGTACTCGTCGTAGCGCGGTGTCGGAATCGAAGCCATGTCAACGGCGACGTGGCGTCCTCCAGCAAGCTTGCGGAACTCCTCATCAAAAGGAGAAGTCAGCATCCCGTCTTGGTCCAACCACTTCGTGAGCACGAGGTACTTCTCCTTCTTTCCTGCGCGACCAATGGTTTCCACGCGGCCGTGAACGGTTCGCAAGCGGAATGCGCTGTTGAGGATGCTCGCACGCGCCGAAGATTCACGCTCTGCGCCCAAGTGATGAATCGCCATCGCGTCTTCAATGAGCTCCTTGTAGGTCATCGGACGGTTCCGAGCGCGAAGGCGCTTCACGATGAAGTTGCCCCAAACGCTCTTCGGGCCGCGTTTGCGTTGCTTTCCACCAGCGAACGCTGCTGCTGCGGAAACACGTCGAGGACCCAACGGCTCACCTGTTAGTTTTACTAGCATTTCTTCAACGTGAGCCAACTGGCCTACCAGCCTGCCCCGCTCTTGTTCATAGAACCGCTTCATTTCTTGCAATTCTTTCTGGGAAAATTCCATCCTGATAAACGTTTTGAAACGGAACGCAACATATCATCTCACACAATGGGATATGCCTTGAACCCTTGGTTATTTAATGAATTAGGGCAAATTTATGTTCGATACATGAATTGACAAGCCGTCCAGCCGATTTTCTTCAACTTAACGTGTTAAAAACTCCCACTTAACACCTAATCTTCCTGTAGAAGCCAGAAACACTCCTTTCCTGCCCCCCCAAATACGTCACCAAATGGACGATTATTTAATCAACTAACAAGAGACGGATGGTCAATAGAACGGGATATATGAGCGTTTTTTGACATCTGCAGAAAGGGGCACTTGTTGACCGGAATCCCGCAAAAAAAAAGTCCTTGCTCAAGAGCAAGGACTTCATAGCAACAGCCGCGTAAGCCGGATTCTGTTCACCCGAAGGTGCTTCGCCATCTATCTAACGCAATCTACCCCCTGACTCGGACGGGCCGCCCTCAATCGCCAGTGTACATGATCTTGCAACCCACAAGGTTTACCCAGGCCAAGCAATCGCTTGCTTGCCGGTGAGCTCTTACCTCACCTTTTCACCCTTGCCTGTGCCCGAAGGCCATCGGCGGTCTAAATCTCTGTGGCACTCTCTGTGAAGGTCCGAAGACCCTCCCTCCCTTTCGAGGAGTGTGGCGCCCTATGTTGTCCGGACTTTCCTCCCTGCAAAAGCAAGGCGACGAAGTCTGGTGCTGCTATCTCGTCAATCCCAAATGACGTTGACCGTTAGCCGGTCCCCGCCCCGTTCGATTTCCACTTCCGTGACCATCCCCTCTTCGAAGAGGCTCAGTCCCGTCATGTAGGACATCATGTCCACCACGTGCAAGGTGTCCATCCGAAGAACCACATCGCCGCGTTTCAGCCCCGCCATCGCAGCAGGCCTTCCTTCCGTGACGCCATCGATCCGCATGCCTTCACCGCTGAAGAGGTAATCGGGAACCACCCCAAGTGTCACGTTGAACCGGGGGGTGCTGTCCGAATCCTGGTCTTTCGTGGCCGTGAACAACCACTCGGATTCTTGATCCAACGCCCGCATCACCCGTTCGACGTAGCGCGCGATGCGCAGCATGCCCTCGTAATTGAGTTTCTCAGGGGTATCCGTCGGGCGATGGTAGTCCGGGTGTTGCCCTGTAAAAAAGTGCAAAACCGGGATGCCTTCAAGGTAAAAAGACGTGTGGTCGCTAGGCCCCACACCGCTTTCGCTTGGAACCAAAACGAACCCCTCCTCATTGCAGGCTTCCAACACCTCCATCCAGTGGGGCGAAGTGCCCGTTCCATAGACCGCCAGCGTGTCCCCGCGCAAACGACCTACCATATCGAGGTTGATCATGTAGCGGATGCTGTCGAGTGGCACCGTGGGTTCTTCACAAAAGTGATTCGACCCCCAAAGCCCTTTCTCCTCGCCGGAGAAGCCGCAGTACAGCACATGATCGCTCATCGGGGCAGCCGCTACGCGCTGCGCTACTTCCAACATCGTCGCTACGCCTGAAGCGTTGTCATCGGCGCCATAGTGAACGGTGGGCTCACCTCGGAACAACGAATTCTCCCCGCCGTATCCCAAGTGGTCGTAGTGCGCTGCCAGCACTCCGAATCCTTTTCCGTGGGTTCCCTTGCCCGTGAACAAGACGTTGCGACCAACAATCGGCTTCACCACCGCCATGCCCAAGTGTGCCTGCCCCGAATCGCCATGGATTTGCATGGGGGGATGCGGTGTGTATTGAAAGGACTGAAACGCCCCGGAATCTCCGCGTTCAGCATACCCCATCGCCTCGAACTCATCGGACAACCACTGCGCCGCCAGCGCTTCTCCTGCGCTACCGGTTTCGCGCCCTTCCAAGGCGGGATCAGCCAAGGTTTCGACGCGGGCTTTCAAGGCAGCGATGGCCGCTGCATCAGAAGCTTGAGGGTTGGTTTCATCGGCGGTTTGGCATGACCACAAGCTCAGGGCAGCGATTCCAGCGAGCCAAGTTCCCATCCGAACGTCCTTCAATCCCATATTCAAAGTATTTTCGCGCAAAATTCGACAATATGCGGACGAAATTAGGCATGATTGCAGCGCTCTTTGGGCTGCTGTTAGCAAATTGTGGCACGGAGGTCACAGAAACCCCTCCTACCACGGGTCATCAAGCGGTTGACACCGATACGTTGCGCTATCCCGAGGAAGTGCATTTGAAGAACCTGCGGCAGTTGACGTTTGGAGGGGACAACGCGGAGGCGTATTGGTCGTTCGACAGCGATGCGTTGGTGTTCCAGGCCACCAATCCTTCGTGGGAAATTCCGTGCGACCAAATTTTTATCATGGAACTTGGGGAAAATGCCAAACCCCTTCCGCAGCGGCCAACTCCCGTTTCCACGGGATTGGGGCGCACGACGTGTGCTTATTTCATGCCGGGGGACACCTCGTTTGTTTACGCTTCGACGCACTTGGGGGATGCTGAATGTCCGCCGGTTCCGCCACGGGGTCCGGGAGGCGAGTACGTTTGGCCCATTTACCCGGATTATGACATTTTTGTTGCCAATCGAAGTGGCGAGATCACGCAACAACTGACGAACTTGCCCGGATACGATGCCGAGGCCACCGTCTCTCCGAAAGGGGACCGCATGGTCTTTACCAGCACCCGGTCGGGCGACTTGGAACTGTACACGTGTGATTTGGATGGTGGAAATGTGGTTCAAGTGACGAACGAATTGGGTTACGATGGCGGGGCGTTTTTCTCTCCCGATGGGGAGTGGTTGATTTGGCGTGCGAGCCGGCCCCAAACTGAGGAAGAGCAGCAACATTACAAGGACTTGCTCAGCAACGGATTGGTCGAACCGACCGACATGGAATTGTACATCGGTCGGGCCGACGGTTCAGAGGTGCGTCAATTGACGGATTTGGGTGGAGCGAATTGGGCGCCTTATTTCCACCCCAATGGGGAGCGGGTCATTTTTTGTTCCAACCACCACACGGGCGGATTCCCCTTCAATTTGTTCAGCATTCGAACCGATGGAACGGGCCTGGAACAAATCACCTTCGACGATGCCTTTGATTCCTTCCCGATGTTTTCGCCGGACGGAAAGTACCTGAGCTTCTCGTCGAATCGGAACAACGGTCGGACCCGGAGCACCAACGTTTTCGTAGCCGAGTGGATCCAGTGAGCACCACCGCAGAGCCGCAGTACTTTGTACTGTATAAACCGTTCGGGGTGTTGAGCCAGTTCTCCGAAGAAGACGGGCATGCTGGTTTGGCTTCTTTGAATTTGGGGCTGGAACAGGATGTGTACCCGGTCGGGAGGCTGGATCGGGACAGCGAGGGCCTGCTCCTGCTCACCAATGATCGCAGCATCAACGGAGCGTTGTTGGACCCCGAGAACGGGCACCGCCGGACCTATTGGGTGCAAGTGGAAGGCGATCCCAACGAGGAGGATTTGCGGGCGTTCAATCGCCCGATGACCTTGAAAATCAAGGGTAAATGGCATTCAACGGCCCCCGCGGAGGCGACGTTGTTTTCTGAAGCGCTTGTCGTGCCCGAACGGACGCCCCCCGTTCGCTTTCGCAAGTCGGTTCCGGATCGTTGGATGGAATTGGTGGTGACGGAAGGGAAAAATCGGCAGGTCCGGAAAATGACGGCCCATGCGGGCTTCCCCACGTTGCGCCTCATCCGTGTGGCCATCGGCCAGCTGAACATCATGGAACGGGGATTGAAACCCGGGGAAATCCAATCAGTGCCGCGCGATGTCCTCCTTCAGCAACTGGGATTGCGCCTCACGACCTCCCGCACCCAACGCCGCCAACCATGAACGCAATGGGCCGGTTCATCGGTGGGGGATTGCGGACGGTGCTGGCGGTAAAATGGACGGTGGTGGCGTGCAGCCTTGCGTTGTTGGTGCTGCTTCTGGGCAAGGGATGGAGCGGCTGGGTTCTGACCCGCATTGGCGGGCGCTTCTGGAGCGCCAACATCCTGAAATGGTTTACGAAAGGGTTGACCGTTGTGGGGCCACCGGATGGGGTTTGGCCCAAGCGAGCAATTTACGTGGCCAATCACAGCAGTTACTTGGACGTCAATGCCATTTTTGCGAGCATTCCCCATCCGGTCATTTTCTTGTCGAAGGCGTCCGTTCGAAAAGTGCCTTTCCTCGGTTGGGCCAACGCTCGGGTGGGGACCGTGTTCGTGGAACGCGGGAAATTGGACTCGGCGATCCGGGCGGCCCAGGACTTGAACCACGCCTTGGACGAAGGCAAGGTGGTGTGCGTCTTTCCAGAAGGGACGCGTTCTTCAGATGGCAAGCTCCTTCCTTTCAAAAAGGGCGCGTTCCGCTTGGCTTTGGACGCCGGTGTACCGGTGGTTCCGTTCGGAATCCAAGGTGCTCGGGAAGCGCTGCCGAAAGGGAATTTTCTCATCCAAAAACGCCCCATCACCATTCGATTTGGCGCGCCAATCTCGGTTGAGAAATACCGGGAAGCGAATGACTTGGAAGGCCTTTCCGCCGCAGCGCGCAACGCCATCATGGGCCTGATGAATTAACACAGACGGCGCGCGAGTTCCCAACCTTCTCGGATGGCACGTTGCGCATCGATTCCCTTGGCCTCTTTGCTGCCTCCAATGAGTTCGACTCGCCACGGCCCTTCTCCGAAGGGGGTGAGGAACTCGGGAGCGTCGTTGCTGGTTTGGCCTGCGCAGAGGATGACGCGATCACACTGGAATTCGCGTTCGCTCCCTTCCGCATCCCGATAACGGAACCCCGTTTTCGTGGTGCCCAAGTATTCGACTCCCGTGTGGAATTGAACGCCACGCTCGCGCAAGGTGACGCGGTGAATCCAGCCGGTGGTTTTCCCGAGGTTTTGGCCGGGTTTTTCGGTGCCGCGTTGGAATGCATGCACCTGCACCGGCGAGGTGCGTTGCGGCCGATTGGGGCTTAAGCCGCCGCGCTCCTTGAGTTCACGGTCGATGCCCCATGCCGATTCGAAGGAGTGCGGGTCCCCCTGGTGGGTCAACCAATCCGCCACGTCAAATCCGATGCCGCCCGCACCGATCACGGCCACAACGCCCTCCGTTGGCGGCGGCTGCTTGAGCGCTTCGTCGTACGCTTGTACGTGAGGAAGTTGGGGGTCGAACAAGGCGGGAATGCGGGGACGAACCCCCGTGGCGAGGACCACGACATCACACCCTTCTGCATCGCGTTCTACGGCCCTGCGACCAAGAACGACCTCCACCCCGAACTTCTTCAATTGATGGGTGAAGTAACGAATGGTTTCGCTGAAGTCTTCTTTGCCGGGAATGCGTCGGGCCAAATTGAACTGCCCCCCCAATTCCTCCGCCTCTTCAATCAAGCGCACCTTGTGACCCAATCGCGCCAACTCCGCAGCGCAACTCAGTCCCGCTGGCCCTCCGCCCACGACCAAGACGCGGATTTGTCGCGTGGGTTGGGGGTCGACTTCGGTTTCGTGACCCGCTCGAGGATTCACGAGGCACGTTGCGGTCCTGCGTTGGAAAATGTGGTCCAAACACGCTTGGTTGCAGCCGATGCATGTGTTGATGTGCTCCGGCGCGCGCTGTTGGGCCTTGGCGACCCATTGGGAATCGGCGAGAAACGGACGGGCCATGGAGACCAAATCCGCGCACCCGGATTCAAGGGCGTGTTCGATTTGGTCCGGCATGTTGAACCGATTCGTGGTGACCAACGGAATCCCCACGTGGCCCATGAGCCGTTGGGTGACCCACGCAAAGCCGCCGTGCGGTACCATGCTCGCGATCGTCGGAATGCGGGCCTCGTGCCATCCGATGCCGGTGTTGATGACGTGCACCCCGGCGTGTTCGAGGGCTTGGGCCAACTGAACGACTTCCTCCCATGAACTTCCATCCGCCACCAAGTCCAGCATGCTCAGCCGGAACATGATGAGGAAGTCCTCGCCCACCGCGGAACGAATGGCCCGGACGATGGACAGTGGAAACGCCATCCGGCGCTCAAACGATCCGCCCCATTCGTCTCGGCGCTGGTTCGTAGACTGAACGAGGAACTGGTTGATGAGGTAACCTTCGGAGCCCATGATTTCGACCCCATCGTAGCCGGCTTGTTGGGCCAACGTTGCGCTGTGAGAGTAATCCCGGATGGTGCGCTGGACTCCCCGGCGAGTCAGTGCACGGGGCTTGAATCGGCCGATGGGAGCTTGAAGTGCGCTGGGCGCTACGCAGAACGGGTGGTGGCTGTAGCGCCCGCCGTGGAGCAATTGCAGCAGGATGCGGCCGCCCTCCGCATGAACCGCCTCGGGGATGACGCGGTGTTGCTTGACGTGCCAGCGGCGGCTCATGGTGGCGCCGAAGGGACCCAGTGCCCCCGCCATGTTGGGTGCGATGCCCCCTGTGACGATGAGCGCCGTGCCTGCGGCTGCGCGCTCGGCATAGAAGGCGGCGAGTTTCTTCATGCCCCCGCGTTCTTCCTCCAACCCCACGTGCATGCTGCCCATGATGACGCGGTTGGGAAGGGTGAACGGACCGAGGTCGATCGGCGTGAACAAGCGGGGATAGGGCGTGTTTTGGGACATCAATCGAATTCTCTGAACCGGTCGACGAAGTCGTTTCGGCGCTTTTTCGACCCCATGGCTTGGAATCCGAAGCGCTTGCCGTCTTCTTTGATGGTTCGGTTTTTGGCCTTGACTTCCAGCAAGATATCGAAAAATGGCGTGTCCGAAGTGCTCACATTCATGGTGCCCAATCGGTAGTCGAAGTAATACCAATTCTCTTCGCCTCCATGCAAATAGAGCCGCAGCCAGTCGCCGGTTTTCATGCGTTGGATTTCCATTTTGCCCTTCATCTGCATGAAGACTTGCTCGCCGCCCAAGAGCACGATCCCCAAGGGCCCTTCGGAAATGAACGACTCTTCCGACGGGTCATAAACGAACTCGATGCCACTGAGTACCATCGTATGCTGCAGTTCCTTCGGCACCCGTTTGAATTGACCGGTCAGGCTGAGGTCCGCAATCGCTTCTTCTGCCGCTTCTTCGCCGATGGTCGTACGCAAGGCCCGATCGTATCCCGAGGCGAACACATCGAGTGGATTCGTTTCTTGCCACATGGGGATTTGTGAAGCGATCCGTTCCAGGAGTCGGTCGTCAAAGAGGAAGTCCAAAAACAAGGTGCCCTTCAATCGCAATTGCCCCGATTCATCCACCCAGGCGGTTCCCACCATGGACTCTTGGAGCAGACCATAGTCCACGGGCAAGTCGATGGTGCCGGAGCTGCTCAAAGCGCACCCTTCGACGGCCAATTCGCACGCATTGGCGGTGGATTCGGGGTCCTTGAACCGTTCCTCAGATGAGATGACGTATCGCTTTGTTTTCGTGTCGTATCGGATGCTTCCTTCGGGCTGAATCAAGGGCACATCGTCCCGGTCGCCGCGTTGGGTCATGAACGTGGGGTAAGCGGTGTACGGGGACCGCCCAGAAACCACCACCCCGGCGATGAGATCGGTTCGATCGATGGATTGGGGCTCCATCCCAATGGGGATGGCTACGGCCTGCGGGTCGATGCGTTCATCAAAGGCCACCCACTCGGGCACGTAGGCCGCGCACGGATGCATCATTTTCGCACCGCCATCGAACCGCAGAAGCCGCTCACTGGCGTCGAGGTGCACCGCCCCGGCGTAGGCAAAGGCTGGACTCAACGAAAAGTCCTCGGTCACCACCACCTGACCCTGCGCGTGCGTTTCGTGGCGTTCACGATCCACGAAAATCTCGCTGAACGTCAGCTCGAACGGAGACCCGTTCACGTCCTTGTAGATGTAATTTCCTTCCCCGCCGTAGTCGAGCCTTCCCTTGATGTCAAGGCGAGCGTTGGTGATTCGGTGGTGTCCGGAAGTCCGATCGGCAATGACCGTGGCGCGCTGGAGTTCGTCCAAGGCGGCGAGCCTTCGAACCATCAGTTTGCCGCTATCGGGCCAAATCTGAGCATCGGCCACATCGAGGTACTTCACCCCTTCGCACGCCAAGTCCGCTGAACGCACATCGAACCGGGAGTTCGGGCTCAGGAACCGCAGGCTGTCCTGACCGGGATGGAGGGACAGGTAGTTGCACGGAAGTTCGGTCTCCCCGGAACTTGCCAAGTCCTCTTCGGGGAAACTTCGATCCGATTCGAGTGCGATTTGGTCCACATCCATGAACCATCGGAACCGCGCCAAATCCACTTCGTATTGATTCAACGGCAAATCCACCTTCAACTCACCCGCCATCGCCTCGAAGTCGCCAATGCGATCGAGGAAGTTCACATCGGCCACCACCGCATCCGTGCGGAATGCCATCCGATCATCCATGCCGCGCAAGCGGAAGCCCGCCGAATCCGACAACGCGTGGTGCTGCGTCAATTGGAAGGACTCCGAAGTCAATTGGGCTTCATCGAAATTGAATTGGCCCGTCGCAAACATGCCCGAATCGACGAAGGTAAGGGCCCCGCGGAACTTGACCCCGTCGTAGAACGCCACCAACGAATCCCGGCCCGTCGCGCATTCCAATCGGTGCTCGTACGGCGCAAACCGCAACGCCCCTCCCCGTCCCATCAAGTGCGGCACGTCGAACCCTTCATCGCTCCGGTTCGAGAACGTGCTGGTCACGCCGATGGCCTCGTCCGGAAGAAAGGTGAAGTCGTCGCCCTCCGCGTGCGCGGTTTTGAAGTCGATGACGCCTCCACCGTGCAGACCTTGCAAATCCAAGCGAATGGCCTCCGTGTACCGCGCCAAACCGCCATAGAGTTCCTTGCCCGCCCGGGTCGTTTCCGTCGAAATGCCCAGCGAATAATCGGCCATCAATTCCAACGGCTGCTCCAAATCTGGCAAAATGCCCGCGCTGACCAAGGTGCCGCGGAAAGCCAAATCCTCCGGCGCAAAACGATCCAAGTTGTTCATGGTGAACGGATCGACGGCGAAATAGAACCGGTCGCGGTCGTAGGCTCCGCCTTGAATCCGTTGCTCGTCATAATAAACAAAGGACGTTTCCTTGCTCGTCAAGACGGGGTACTGCGTGAACTGCCTCGACCGCATTCCGGACCGGTTCCTCGGGTCGTCAATTTTCAACGTTCCCGTCACCTCGCGCAGCGAAGACTGAACCGCGCGTTTCACCGGGCGACCGTAGCGATCCCGTTCGCTCGGATCATCGACCTGTAATTTGATTTCTTCCACCTCGCTGAGGGTGATCTGAAACTCATCGTAGTCGAAGCCAAATCCCTGGCCAATGAGTTCCAAATTTCCAGCCAACACCCGTCCGTCGAAGGCGAGGGCGCGGTTTTCGCCGATCACAATTTGGCCTCGCTCAGGAAGAATGCGCACGTCCTGCGAATCGCTGACTTGAAACGGCATCACGCCGTCAAGCGCCAACCGACCGTTGAGCAAACTCAATTTCCCGTTCACGCCGTCCGGGGACTGGGAAACGAACCGGATGACGTCGTAATCCTTTCTACCCGCTGCGTATTGCAGGAAGTCCAAGGCCTTCGGTTCGATGGCACAGTCCAAGGTTTCCAGATCCATTTGAAGGAAGCCTTGATTGGCCAAATCAATGAGCAAGATGCGCGTAGACAGTTCATTCAAGCGAATGAATTGCGCAAAATCCAAGGTCGTGAACGCAGATCGCCCCGTTTCCCGTTCAAACTGCACCAGCAACTGAAGGGGATGCCGGTCGGCCATTCCTTGAATCGCCTGAAACGCCTCGCGCTTGAAGTAGTTGGTGCTGGCAAAGGTGGCTGTTCGATTCGTCGCCCCAGGAACGCCTCCCAGCACGATGCTAGTGCTTCCGAGAACCCATTGCAGCGCCTCGACGTCCATTTCCAAATCGTGGTACGAGTCCTTGAACGGCTGGCGACTCAAGCCCTCCTCCGTTCGACTCAAGCTCAATCGACCCGTTGCATGGTCCAACCGAAATTGGCATTCGGGATGGTAAATGGTATCCTGCTTGTAAAAGAGCATCGCCGCGCTTTTCTCCGCCGAAATGCCCCGATCCGTGAACAGGTACGTCAACGCTTCAATGCGAAACAGGAGGGTGTCTTCGTGCAGGATTTCCAGCTGAGCCCGGTCTTCCACTGTGCCCGTCCCCTGCAGCCGAGAACCGGAAATCGTGATGCCCCCTGTGTAATTCACCCCGGGTGAAATGCCTTCAATGGTCAGCACATTGGCATCCGTTTCAAATCGCGGGTAGTCCTTGTTCTCCGGCGTGGCATTGGATTGCAGCTTCACAGTGAGCTTTCCCGGGAGGGCATCGGGGACCAAATCGCTGTAAAACAACGCGCCGGGGATTTGCAGCGAATTGCCGCCCAGCCGCAGCTCGAACGCATCGAATTCGGCGTACGTGCGGGTGCTGTCCAACGTGGTTCCGGCCCACGTCACGCGCCCCGCTCCGCCTTGAAAGCGCTCCCGGGTGACGTCCCACACCCCTTCCGTGCCGAGGATGGTCGCGCGATCGCCACGCCCCGTGCCGATGAGATCGCCTTGGATGAATCGCACAAGGGGAACGCTGTCCCACTCGAAACGGGGCAACGCTCCGTCCATGCGCCATTCGGTGTGGCCGTCGTCTGCAATCGTACCGCGTTCGAACAGCTTGGGCGAAACCGCCAAAAACGCGGCCTCATCTTTCTTCCAAGATCGCTTGCTTTCGAGTGCCTCAATGAACGCGTGCCAAGGTTCCCAAAGCAGCGTGTCGTTTCGGTTCATGAGCACCTGCGCCGCCTCGAGGTATCCGCGTCCTGCCAAAGGAAACGGCAGGCGGTCTTTGCGCATGCGCTCGGTGGTTTGGATCAGGGTGTCGATTTGGCCTGTGCGCCAAACGCCGTCGAGCAACCACGGCTTAAACGACTTCTTCAACCACTTGACTTGTTCGTCGTTTTGGTCTCCAGCCCACTCCTCAATGGACGACAACAGGGCCTCGGTTTGGGCTTCGGATTGGCTCCACAACTCGGCTGAAAAAGCGCAAAGCAGCGCCATCAAGAGCACCTTCTTCATGTCAACGCGCCTTGTTCCAGTGCAAACACGCCCACCCCTCTCGCTCCCACTGCTGCACGAGGTCCCAGCCATGCCGTGCAGCCTCCTCCGACAACCGCGGCACGTCGGCAGGGAAAAAACCGCTCATCAAGGCCCAACCGCCGGGCTTCAACACGGCATCGTAGGCCGCCCAATCCGCGAGGAGGATGTTGCGGTTGATGTTCGCGAGCAGTCCGTTGAACGCCTCCGCCCGCCCGCTCAAGAGCTGGGCATCGCCGTGTTCAATGGAAAACGTCTCGTTCGGCTCGATGCCGTTCAATAAGGCGTTGCTTCGGGTGTTCGACACGCTCCATTCGTCGATGTCAATGGCGACCACCTTGTCGGCTCCGAGGCGCTTCGCCGCGATGGCCAGGACGCCCGTTCCGCATCCCATGTCGAGGATGTTGGCCCCTTGAACCGGTTGATCGAGCAAGTAGCGGAGCATCTGCCAGGTCGTCGCGTGGTGTCCGGTGCCGAAAGACATCTGCGGCTGGATGATGAGGTCCAAACCGCTTTCAGGTGCTGCGTGAAAGGGCGCGCGCATGTGCGCGAGGCCCTCCACGTCGATCGGCTCGTAATCGGCCTCCCATGCGGCGTTCCAATTCGTGGCTTCAATGCGCTCGATTTGGTCCACCAATTCGTCCAATTCGGGCATGTTGCGCAACCGCTCCAACACCCCCGCCAAATCGTCGCGGTTCACGCCATCCCATGTGGCATGGGCGACCAATCCCCGTTCATTCGGCTCGAAGACATCGAACCCGATTTCGCTCAACCACGCCACGGCAACATCCGCTGCAGGCTGGGCTGGCGTCAACGCCAAATCCAACTTCAGAAACGCATTCATAATCCGAAGTTACTCCGCTCACTCGCGCAGAACTTCGGGCGATTCGGAAGAGTTCTTAAATGTTATTCACGAAGCGGAAACCGCATCGGCAATGCGCACGAGTTCCAAAAAGTCTTCCACATTCAAGCTCGCCCCGCCGATCAATCCCCCGTTCACGTCGGGCTGGCTGAAGAGTTCTTTTGCATTCGATGGCTTGCAGGAGCCTCCATAGAGAATCGGAATGCCTGCGGCCACGGAAGCGCCAAATCGCTCCGCCAACCACCCGCGAATGGCCTGGTGCATTTCCTGAGCCTGTTCCGATGAAGCCGTTCTCCCCGTTCCAATGGCCCAAATGGGTTCGTAAGCAATGACCAAATCTGCCGTTTCGCTGACGCCGTCCAGCGCGGATTCGAGTTGAGCGAAAATCACGCGCTCCGGATCGCCCGCTTCCCGCTGATCCAGGGATTCTCCGCAGCACATGAAGACCCGCAATCCGGCCTTCAAAGCGTGCTGAACTTTCGACCGAACAGCTTCATCCGATTCACCGAACAGTTCACGGCGTTCGGAATGCCCAATGAGCACTCCTTGTGCACCTGCGCTCCGCACCATTTCAGCGGTGAATTCACCCGTGTAAGCGCCCGCCCCTTTTGCACTGCATTGCTGCGAGGCCCATTGCAGTCGGCCGGAAGCCGCGGCAGTGAGCGCTGCGAGGTAGGGCGCCGGTGGAGCGATGTAAACCTCGGTGGTTCCTTTCAATTCATCAAGTGCAGGAAGAAAGGCGTCCGTGAATTCCCGTGCCTCGTTCATCAATTTGTTGCTCTTCCAGTTTCCAGCTACGATGTTGCGCATGACCTTTGTCTTGATTTGGGACAAATTTCGGGCATCCATGAACACCTTCAACACGCCGTCCACCCCTGAGGACATCTTGCACCGCTATTGGGGATTCCGGACCTTCCGGGACTTCCAACAAGGACCGGTGCGGGATTTGTGTGCGGGTCGCGACGTCCTCGCCATCCTGCCCACCGGGGGAGGCAAGACGGTTTGCTACCAAGTGCCCGGGCTCTATCGCGGCGGTCTTTGCTTGGTCATTTCCCCGTTGATCGCGCTGATGAAAGACCAAATCGAGGGGCTGCGTTCAAAGGGAATCCGCTGCGATGCCGTGACCGCTGAAGGTGGGCCGCGCGACGCCGAACGCGCTTTGGAGAACGCGGCGGTCGGAGCTTTGCAGTTCTTGTACGTCAGTCCGGAGCGGCTCAAGTCCGAGGCGTTCCTCGATCGCTTAGACCGGATGCCCATCCGAACCGTGGCCATCGACGAGGCGCACTGCATCTCCCAATGGGGGCACGACTTCCGACCCGCCTATCGCGACCTTGCGTTGTTGCGTTCGCGCAAGCCCGATGCGGTTTGGGGAGCATTCACGGCCACTGCTACGGCCGAAGTCTTTGATGACATTGCCGTGCAACTCCAGCTCAAGTCGCCCGCCAAGCACCGAAGCAACATGCGGCGTCCGAACTTGCATTACGGGGTTTGCGCGAGCCGGGACGCGGCGGCCACCTTGATTGAATCGGCCATGAAGGCCTCGGGAACGGGGCTGGTTTATGTCGGTACGCGCATCGCTGCTGAGCGATGGGCGGACCGGTTGAAGCGTGCGGGAATTTCCGCGGAGGCCTACCATGCGGGCTTGGACGGAAAGTTGAAAGCGGACCGCCAGCGTCGTTGGATCGCGGGCGAGTTGCGGGTCATGGCGTGCACCAGTGCATTTGGCATGGGCATTGACAAACCCGATGTCCGGTGGGTCTACCACGCGCACATCCCCGCCGATTTGGAATCCTATGTTCAAGAAGCGGGAAGAGCGGGAAGGGACGGCCTGCCGAGTGAATGCATCCTGTTTCCTGACGCGGCACTTGTGAACGAGACGGAAGAACGAATCGAACAGCGTTTCCCGTCGGAATCCTTCGTGCGTTCGGTTTACCAAGGTTTGGCCAACACGGGCAGCGTAGCCGTGGGCGACCATCCCGATGAAGCCACGCGATTTACGCCGCATGCTTGGGCGCAAGAAAAAGGCGTTTCCGGAAGAGCGGTCCAAGCGGCATTGGCCCTGCTCGCAGCGGCGCAATTCATCGAAGTACGCGAACGAACGGAGCGCCCAGCGGGAACTTGGGTGCAGCTTGCGACCCAAGCTCAGTGTGAAGCTTGGATCGAAGAACGGGCCTGGGGATGGGAACTGCTCGATCGCCTAAGGCGGTCCCCACAGGCCCTTTCTGGCGTGGCGTTTGCCCCCACAGCATGGGCCAAACAACATCACCGTCCGCTTCAAGAGGTCATCGGGTGGATGGAGCGTTGGGACCGCATGGGCATTGGCGAGTGGAAACCTGCGGCCTCGGGACTGAGCATCCGGTGGCTGACGCCGCGCATGGCAGCAGAGCGTTTGGCACTACCGAAATCCATTTACTCGGAACGTCAAGCGCACTTGCAATCGAAATGGCAGGCGATGAAGGACTACATCGAAGCCCCGACGTGTCGCGCAACGTTCCTCGATGGGTATTTCGGATCGCTTCATGAGAACGGGCCGTGCGGAACCTGCGATCGGTGCGCCTGTCAGGTGTGGAATGGCGCTGAATGGGCCCGGAACAACATCCCCGCCGAGGGCGTTGACGGACACGAGTTGATGGAGCGGATTCCTCCGTTGATGCGAGATTGTGGTATTCAGGCACTCCGAACGTTGCGGGAAGAAGGCCTGCTCTACTCCCAAGGCAGCCGCGTTTTCTTGACGCGGTAACTTATCTCCCTATTTTCGCGCAAATCCTCACCATGCCCCTTCCTGCATACGTCATTTTGAAGCCCGAAAAAGAAGCGAGCATCGAACGCCGCCATCCCTGGGTTTTCAGTGGAGCCATTCAATCCCGACACGGACGGCCCAAAACCGGGGATCGAGTCGCCGTTCGCACCGCGACTGGGCGGTGGATGGGCTGGGGGCACTACACAAAGGATCAATCCATCGCCGTCCGACTGCTCGAATTCGAGGTCGAGGAACCTTCCTCTGATTTTTGGGACATCCGAATGGAACAGGCCATTGCGTTGAGGAAGCGTCTCGGATTGATCGATGGAGAAGCGACCAATTCATGCCGATTGGTCCATGGTGAAGGAGACGGGCTTCCTGGCTTGATCATCGATTGGTATGCCGGGGTGGCGGTGATGCAACTGCACACATTGGGGATGTTAGCCGAACGCACCGCCATAGTGGACGCCTTGGCGGCTGCCCTTGGGTCTGAGTTAACGGCGATTTACGATAAGAGCGCTAATGTGTTGGCCCGTCACCACAACATGAACCACTCGGATGGCACCTTGTATGGTGAATTGCCCGAGCCGGTGCTCGCGAGGGAGCACGGGTGTGCATTCGAGGTGGATGTGGTGTACGGTCAGAAAACCGGGTTCTTCCTGGATCAACGCGACAACCGGGCATGGGTCGGGGCCTTCGCCCGTGGCAAACGCGTTCTGAATGTATTCAGCTACACGGGAGGCTTCAGCATCAGCGCATTGGCTGGAGGCGCAGAGGTGGTTCACAGCTTAGACAGCTCAGCCCGCGCATTGGAAGTGGGCGACCGGAACGTGGACTTGAATTTCAGCGATGCGAACCACCGTTCCATCGAAGCCGACGCGTTGGACTACTTGAAAGGCCACAGCGCCGATTACGATGTCGTGGTCTTGGACCCGCCAGCCTTTGCGAAGGGAGCCCATTCCAAAGACGCTGCCGTACACGCTTATCGACGACTGAATGCGATGACCCTCAAAGGAATGCCATCGGACTCTTTGCTGTTCACGTTCAGCTGTTCCCAAGCGGTGGATGAATCCCTGTTCCAACGAACCGTTCTCGGGGCCGCAGTCCAAGCAGGACGAACCGTTCAAGTGCTGAAGCGGATGCACCAACCTGCAGACCACCCCGTTGCGGGCGGTCATCCGGAAGGCTTCTACCTCAAGGGCTTGTTGTTGCGCGTCGTTTAAGGCTGCAGGCCCTCAACGGCCCACTGCCCTTCGACTTGTCGAAACCGCCAGCGGTGGTGCAACCGACTCGGTCGTCCTTGCCAAAACTCCACCTCCCCAAGCGCGACTCGAAATCCCCCCCAATGCGGAGGGCGTTGAATGGGTTCCTGCCCTGCAAATCGTTTTTCTATGGCTTCAAACTGGGCGAGCAAGTCATCGGGGCCGTCGGTCGGACGGCTTTGGTTCGAAGCCCAAGCCCCCAACTGGCTGGCTCGAGGGCGACTCTGGAAGTAAGCGTCATTCTCTTCCGAGCTGAGCGGAGAAACCACGCCTCGAATGCGAACTTGCCGTTCCAACTCGGGCCAGTAAAAAGTCAAGGCTGCGAATGGATGAGCCTTCAATTGAAGCCCCTTCTGCGAATCTCCGTTGGTAAAAAAGGAAACCCCATTGGAATTGACATCCTTTGCCAGCACCATGCGCGCATCCGGACGCCCCTCCGCATCCACGGTCGAAAGGCACATCGCATTGAACTCAGAAGGATTGACTCCGCGCGCAGCTTCAAACCAATCATTCAACAATTCAACGGGCGCAGCCGGCAACGACGACCGGAGCAACTCATTGCTCGTGTATTCTTTTCTCACTCCATGCAATTGCTCCATCAGATGGGGTTTTTGGCATAAAACATCAAGCTCCCTCCTTCTTCTACCTCTTGACCTGGCTTGTGAGCGTATCCAATGCGCGTGCATTCGATTTGGCTGAAGCCTGCCTGCTCGAGCAACTCGGTCATTTCCTGTTCATTGGTGTAGTGCAAAAAGGCCAATTCCTTGCTCCCCGTACGGGAATAAAAAACATCCCCCGCATCGTACCCTTGTTGGCCCAAATACCACGAATCGAAATCCTCAACCAGTTGTGGCCCCCATTCATGCGGGTCCTCGCGGTTGAACACATCGATGAACAGCATGCCTCCCGGACGCAAGGCAGAACGCAATTTCACCAAGGCTTCTTGCCGTTCAACGGGCGTGACCAGGTGGCTGAATGCGTACAAAAAAGTAATGGCGTCCAACGCGTTCAGACCGGAGGTCCCCTCCCAAAAGCCATCGTGCATTTCCAACCCGCGTTCCGCTGCTATTGCACGCATTTCTGGGCTCAGATCCGTGCCCAACATGCGGTAGTCCAACCCGCTCAGCTCGCGGATTTCGCATGCACGTCGACCGGTGCCGCATCCCACATCGAGCACGCGCCGAATGGGTTGCTCGTCATTCAGTCCTTGCAAATGCTCGGCGATGCAAGTGTTGATTCCTTGCGTGTATTCGCGGCGCCGTTCATCGGCTTGATCAAGCCGATCGTAATCCTGCGCTTGTTCACGATAATAAGCGGAAAGCAATTCCCTCACACGATTTGAAGCGGGTTTGGGAACCACGGGCGTGATGACATGGCTGGTCAAAACTTCCTCCTCTTCTAAAACAAATGCATTGCGCTCCACCGACTCGTATTGATGAGGGGCCAACCCCAGCACCGCGGCGGGCGCAGAAGCGGCCAACGTAAACACATGGCCATGATCCGCATCAAACAACTGCAATCCGCCCAAGTCCGCCAGCGCAGGCGAGTAAAGGTGTAGGGTAACGAGTGGCTCCACGGCGCTTCCGTTCACAAGGCGGTGAATCGTTCCATCGGGCTCGGCCAACACCCCGCCCTCGAACGCCACAACCCGGTCCTCCAGGGTCAACCTACCGCCTTGAAAACGGAAACCGTGATGCTCCAATTGACCGGACAAACAAACCACAAAGCCCCAGAATCCTTCATGAAGGTGCACTGCACTTTCTGCTCCTGGCTTCCAACGCAGCAACGCCACCTCGAACGGCTCAAGGGCCAATATGTTCCTGGAATACGCCTCGTCCTCATCCCATTGTGGAAGGGCCTCTTTCCAAGCCAATTGAGACCAATCCTGTTGAAAAACCCACTCGCCCAGCTGCTCCATGGAAGGCTCTCCTGATGTGAACGCCTCGGCACTCCGCAACAATTCTTGAAAATCAAACATCACCTGCAAGTTACAATTCAAGGTGCCTGTTCATCCGCATCTGAAACCATTTGGCTTCCATCTCCGTAATGGGCTCAACAACAAGTCAATTCAAAGCCCATTGCCATGCGAAATCTCATCGTAGCCTACAAAAACTTGCCCATGCAGGTGCGTTCTGCCCTCACCGAGCGGTATCCCGACGGATACGAGGACGAAACCTTCGAAATCGAAGTCCCCGGAAAGAACCTCATCTACAAAGCCCTTCGCATCCACATTGAAGGCGTCAATTACCTCATCAAGCTGGAATCGAGGTACAAGAACACCGATTTCCTGCTCGACGACGATTGGTGATCAATGCAGTTCCTTCGCTCGAAGGACCTGGGTCCACAAGGTATCTCCGTGGACTCCTCGCATAAGGATTTCCAAACTGCGGTCTTTTCGCGGACCGGAGAAATTCAATTCAGCAAAGTGCCGAACACCGATCATCGTGCCTGGCACCCGCAATGAATTGGGTTCATCGCTGTGGTCGTAACTCCCGCTGGTCAGCGGACTTGAGGTCAAATCATACACCCAATTCCCGCCTGGCAGTTGCAGTCGGGTCAATTCGCCGTTGTGTCGATCTCCGGATAAGAAAATGACACCGCGAATGCCTTCCTCATCGATGCGCCTGAGCAACTCATCGCGCTCTTCGGGGAATTGTGCGTGGTTTTCATAGATGGCCGCGTCGGAGAGGACTTGACCACCGACCGCCACGATTTTGAATGGGGCGCGACTTGCCGACAGGGCCCCCATGAGCCAATCCAATTGCTCTTTCCCCAATATCTGGGGCTTTTGCGTGGCGTTGTGATGATTCACACGATGGTAGCGGTTGTCGAGCAGGAAGAAGTCCACGTCCATGAAGCGGAACTGGGTCGTGATGCCTCCTCCTTGGCTACCTGGCAAACCATAGCTCGGATTTGCCCAAAACGACTCAAAAGCCTGTTGCGACCACTCTTTCCGGACGAAGTAACCATCGCAATCGTTCGGTCCAAAATCGTGATCGTCCCAAATTGCAACATGTGGCATCGCCCCCAAAAGCTCCTGCAGTTCCGGTGTAGACCTCATGTGGGTGTAGCGATGTCCAAATCCCGCATAGCTTCCAAAATCGACTTCACGCAAGTAAATGTTGTCGCCGAGCCAGACCATGAGGTCCCCATTCGCCTCGCTCATGGTCTCAAAAATCTCGTACTCCCCTCCATACCCCTTACCCGGCCGGTCGTATTCCGGCTCGTTGATGTAAGCGCAACTTCCTGCCAGCACTTTAAAGGCTGGAGGATCCGTCCGAAAATCCCAAAGCGGCTGCGTGGTGAAAACCAAGGTGTCAAGGGACACTCCTCCGGACACCAAAATTGCTTCGTACTTCGTGCCAGGCTCTAGCAGCGACAATTCGGTTGTGGCCGTTTTGAAATCCCCGGGCAGCACATCAGCTGACGTCACCAAGCTGTCTTTCCCTTCCGTGTAAACATGCCACTGGGATGGCGCATCCACTTCCGAGAATTGGCACCAAACATGGGCTGCGCGCATGTCGACGTATCCGAGCATCGACGAGCACGCCAATTGCGAAGGCGACGCTTCATTGGACGTCACGGGAGCTTGGCATCCCACAGCAAATGCGGTCGCTGCCGCCAGCATCGTCAGTTGACTGTTCATGACCGCAAGTTAGAGGATGCATCACAAAAAAAGAGGGACCGAAGTCCCTCTTTAAAGCTGTATTATCGTCCGAACAGGATCGTCAAAAACTCCTCAGATTACCGAGTAACAACGATGTTCTGAGCGTCCGTAAAGTTCGTGTGCTTGACAGAAACCATGTAGTTACCTGCAGCGAGGTCGTGCTTCACCACGATGCGGTTACCGCCAACGATGTTCTCCTGAGCAATCTCTTGAGCCATCGCAATCTTGCCTGACATGTCCGTCACTTCCAACACGATGTTCTCACCGCCGAGGTTCAACTCACGGTCGAACTTCAGGCTGAAGGTGCTTTCGAACACTGGGTTCGGGAAGATGCTCCAAGACGTCGTAGCATCAACGTTCGTGAATCCAGCAGCCGGACCGTTGTTTTGGCCGGTGCAAGAACCGTCGTTGTAAGTGGCTTCAACGTTGTAGTTGGCAGCCGTAGCGTCCGTGCAACCGAACACTTTTGCGTCCTCAGACGTGAACGTCAAATCGTGAGCGCGCCACGCTGCACCTTCAGCGTCCCATCCTTGCAGGTTGATGACACCCGTTGCCGTACCGTCCGTGGTCAATTGCATGAGCAACACGCGGCTTCCAGACTCAGCTGCTGCTTGAACGTCGGTAGGAACGACGAACCAAGCACCATCGGTCACCGTCAACTCATTTCCGCTGAGGAATTCGTTGTAATCGATGCCAACCGTCCAGAGGTTGTTGTTGTTGCTGTTGCGAGCACCAATGGTGACCCAGGTATCGAAAGCCAAAGAAGCATCCAACGACACAATCTGCTCGTTGACGTCCAAAGACGAGAAGCTTCCATACTGGTGTTGGAAGAATGATCCCGTGGTGGCCACGTTCAAAACGTGCTCTCCGTCAGCAAAGACCGCGTGCAATGAGTGTTCAGCAGAGGGAAGCACGGCGTAAACGCGGTACGTGTTTCCTTCAACTTGGCCGCCGTTATCAACGGCTTCTACGACCAACTCAACGTTGCTGGCGCTCGCCCCGTATCCGAGGAACAACGCCGCTGCGAGTGTGAAAAGGTTCTTCATGTGATTGTGTAGTTAGATGTTTCTGATTAAGTCCTGTTTGAACATACGCCGACTAAGATAAGCAGGAGATTCCATAAATCCCAACTTTCTCCCGATGAACTTAACAAAAAATTCATAGACGGATGTCAATATCGCGTCGACAAAGGGTTGATGCACGTTCATTAACTCAAGCTTGGGTTCCAGTATGAAGTGGCATGTCATTTCGTGCACGCCCCTCTTTTGGGTTCAAACACCTTAAATATACGGCGCAATCCGCGAAATCGAAACGGTTGGTGTGGCAATCGGATGAACGGGCATTCTGCTTGTAAATTTGGCCTGAAGAAAAATCCTGAGCATGTCCACCTCCCCATCCCACCTCGTCCACGGCCTGCAAGGTCAACTCATTGATAATGCGAATGCCGCGAATGCGACACCTATATATAGTGCCCTGACCGGCGAAGTCGTTGCGCTGACGAGCACCGAGGGATTGGACCTTGGAGGGGCGTATGAATATGCCCGATCGGTGGGGAATTTGGCCTTGCGCAAGATGACGTTTCAAGAGCGCGGTCGCATGCTGAAGCGATTGGCGTTGCATTTGCACGCTAAGAAGGAGGCGTTTTACCAAATCAGTTGGGCCACCGGTGCCACCCGCGCAGACGCTTGGATTGACATTGAAGGGGGCATCGGCAACCTGTTCAGCTACGCCAGTTTGCGACGAAAATTGCCCGACACACCGTTCGCTTTGGACGGCGAATCCTTGGGCCTGAGCAAGGGAGGCTCGTTCAGTGGGCACCATTTGCTGACCCCGAAAGAGGGCGTTGCCGTTCACATCAATGCGTTCAACTTTCCCGTTTGGGGAATGCTCGAAAAGGCTGCAGTGAATTGGTTGGCCGGGGTTCCCTGCATCGTAAAGCCCGCGACAGGAACAAGTTTCTTGACGGAGGCGGTTTGCCGAGAAATCGTGGCCAGTGGCATCTTACCCGATGGAGCGTTGCAATGGGTGTGTGGCAGTGCACGGGACATCTTAGACCACGTGGACGAACGCGATGTGGTCACGTTCACGGGAAGTGCGAGCACGGGGAAGAAGTTGCGGCAGTCCGCGCGCATCCAAGAACATTCGGTGCCTTTCAATTTGGAAGCCGATTCGCTGAATGCAGCGGTCCTGGGCGCCACCGTGGAGCCTGGGGATCCGGAGTTTGACCTGTTCATCAAGGAGGTGAGGAAGGAAATGACCGTGAAATGTGGCCAAAAATGCACCGCCGTGCGCCGCATCCTCGTGCCCCGGCACCTCATGGACGCGACGCAAGATGCCCTCATCGCGTCACTTGCAAAAACCGTCATTGGCGATCCGCGGGAAGAGGGCGTGCGCATGGGGGCGCTGGTCAGCAAAGATCAAGTGGCCGAAGTGCGAACTCAAGCCGCCCGCCTTGCCGAGGAGGCCGAACTCGTGTTCAACCCAGACGTGGAGTTCGTTTCGTCGACTGCCAGCGCCGGTGCGTTCATGGCGCCTATGGTCTTTCGGACCGATCGACCGATGGAGGCGGTCAACTGCCACGAAGTGGAGGCCTTCGGTCCCGTGAGCACGTTGATGGCTTATGACGATGTTGAGGAGGCAGCTGTTTTGGCAAAAAAGGGCCGCGGTTCCCTCTGTTGTTCCATCACGACCCACGACCGCGCGGAAGCCCAGCAATTCGTCTACGGCGCGGCCTCCATGCACGGTCGAATGCTGGTGCTTGACCGCGATTGCGCGAAGGAATCCACGGGGCACGGCTCCCCCCTCCCCTTGCTGGTTCACGGCGGCCCCGGTCGCGCAGGTGGCGGTGAAGAAATGGGAGGTTTGCGCGGAATCAAGCACTACATGCAGCGCACTGCCATTCAAGGCTCGCCGACCATGCTCACCGCCATCACGCAGCAATACCAGCCAGGGGCAACCCAGCCCGAATCCGAACCACATGCCTTCCGAAAGCACTTCGAAGAACTCGTGATCGGCGAAACGGTCACCACCCACAAGCACACGGTCACAGAAGCCGACATCGTCAACTTTGCGAACGTAAGTGGTGACAATTTCTACGCCCACATGGACGAGACCAGCTTGGAAGGAACGGTGTTCGAACGGCGCGTGGCGCACGGATACTTCGTGTTGAGCAAAGCCGCGGGATTGTTCGTCGACCCGAAGAAAGGCCCCGTGCTGCTCAATTATGGCATTGAGGAGGCGCGTTTCACCAAGCCGGTTTATCCGGGAAGCACCCTCGGCGTTCGGTTGACGGTCAAGGAGAAGGTGGCGCAGGAAAAACGCGACGAAGGCGATGTGGCGAAGGGCATCGTGAAGTTCCTCGTGGACGTGTACGACGAAACAGGTGAAACCGTGGCGTTGGCCACCATCTTGACCATGGTGAAAATGAAGGACCAATCCTGATTCATGCGTTGGCTGCTCCCTTTCTTGTGGATCGCGTCCTGGGCCCCAGCCCAAGATACGCTGCCGTTGCTCGAACGGTTTGTTACCGCCGAGGAGGCGTCAGCGGATTTGGCCGCATTGGAAGACTGGATGTTGGCCACGCATCCTGCTGGCCTCACCAGCGACAGCCTCATCCTGCAAGGGGCGATTCGGAGGGCTTCCAACCAGTTGAAATCAGGGGCATCTGCCTGGATGTTTGCCCGGGTCGTGGGCGAAGCGATGGCGACGTGGGGAGACAGCCACACGGGGTTGGATTGGCGCAAGCTCCTTCCCGAGATGGAGGCCACTTGGGGCCGTTTTCCAGGCCAAATCGCACTAGAAGGAGGCCGCATCACCGTTGCGCAATCCCGAGTCATCCCACCCGGAACGCCCATCGATTCGGTCGGCGGTTGGAATGCACGCGCCGTTCTGGAAAACGCCCGTGGCATGCTCTCGTCGGAGGGATTTGTGCGCCAAACCCATTACCGCCGAGCCGAGCGGCTCTGGCCTTGGGTCGCAGCGGTTCCCGCACCGGGTTCACCGAGCGGGGTGTTGCTCGTGCGCAACGATAGCGTCAAGTGGGCCCTGCGCGCAATGGCCGAAACGCGCTCGCCGAAGCGCCGCGATGTTGGCATTTCAGTGGATTTCACGACCTCCCCTGCTGCCCTTCGCTGCGAATCCTTCAACCGAGGGGACGATGGTCGTTACCGACGCGTCCTTCGCAGGAGCCTGCGCCGCATTCGCCGACGAAGCCCGGAAGGAGTCGTCCTCGATTTGCGCGGAAATTCCGGAGGGTCTGCTTCCCGAATGGAACGCCTGGTGCAGGGATTCCTGCTGGAACCAGACCCGCTCATGGACCGGATTGAGTTCCGGGCGTCGGAAGGTGCAAGGAACGCCTTCGCTCCGGATTTTGCCTTGGCAAGCGCGCGCACGCGAGCACGCTGGGCAGTAAGCGACCGGTGGGCAGCGTGGCGCATTGAAGTGGACACCTTGGCGCCGGGAACCCTTTGGGAAGGTGCCTTGCGCCCCATCGCGCCTCCCAAACGCCCCTACCCCGGGACCGTCGCAGTCTTGGTCGATGGAGGAACGGCCTCGACGGCTGCCCATTTCGCAGTTTGGGCCTCGAACCAAGAGCGCACGCAAACGTTCGGAGAACCGGCATTGACAGGGAATTCGGGCACGTGTGCACACGCGGTGAGTTGGACGCTGCCCGCCTCGGGATTGCCCGTTCAATGCGCCGCGATGCGCGTTTGGGTCAACCGAACCGCCGGCTGGAATGCGGGGACTTGGATGCCCAACGAAATTGCGCCCCGGGCCGCAGCAGAGGCCGCGGCGCGCAAATGGTTGTTGACGCAATGAGCCGTTTGCTCCTCCTGCTGCTGCTGGGGACTTCGGTCCCGCTTTTCGGCCAAACCGATCCCCCATCCTGCGATTCCCTGGAGCATTGGGCACCGAGGGAGTCGCGGTGGTGGGGGGAACTGCGGCGGGCTACGACTGAATGGGACTTGTCTTCGGAAATCCAAATCCGTTGGCAGGAGATCGTTTGTGAGGCCGCGTGGGAATTGGAGCAGATTTCCGTGAGGAGATCGGAGGCGGAGGCCCGGAACGAGGTGGCGCTGGCAGATACCTTGGCCGCGCTGCGCGCTGCGGAAGGCGCGGTCCGAAATGCCCGGAACGCCCGCTTGTTGGCCACGCTGCCCATGGAACTCTGGCCCCCATTCCAGGAAGTGCTGGCCCCACCGAAGCCCGCGGTGCTGCACTTCGGTGTGCACGACCGCATGAAGTGCGAAGTGTGCGTGCCGAGCGCGGAATAGTGGCTTGCGCGTTGGGGTTTGGCCCAAAACATCCGAATTTCGCCGCCATGAATGCGATGCGTCCCCTCCTCCTTGCCGCCCTTGCATGGGGCTGCAACCTGCCGGCTCCGGATGTCGAAAAACCCCTGCACCTAGAGGTGGACCCCTTCATCGGCACGGGCGGACACGGACACACCTACCCCGGAGCCACTTCGCCCTTCGGCATGGTGCAGCTGAGCCCGGACACCCGCCTCGAAGGATGGGACGGTTGTGGAGGATACCACCACTCCGACTCCGTCATCTACGGCTTCAGCCACACGCACCTCCAAGGCACCGGCGTCAGCGACTACGGAGACATCCTCATGATGCCGTGCACGCAATTCAAAGCCGGCCAAACCGCGTGGCGCGATCGCTACGCCAGCGCATTCTCCCACGAACGCGAGCACGCCGCAGCAGGTTCCTACCGCGTGCACCTCGATGACCACGCGTTGGAAGTGGAACTGACCACGACCCCGAGGACGGGCATCCAGCGGATCCGCTTGGACCAACCGGACACCCTCACCTACATCATCGACTTGGACCACCGAGATGAGCTGGTGCACTACAGCATTTACCCGCTCGACGATTCAACGTTGGTGGGGCACCGCGTCTCAGACAACTGGGCGCGGGAGCAGCACGTGTACTTCGCGACCCGTTTCAGTGCGCCGTTTTCGTGGCGCGATCAATTGAGCGAAGTCTCCACCGTCGGCGTCTTGGAAGATGGCCGCTTGGAGCAGGTCATGGAATACGTTCCGGTGTTTGCGGCGGATTTTGGCGTACTCGATTCGCTGATCGTGCGGACGGGGCTGAGCTTTGTGGACATTGAAGGCGCGTTGAGAAACTTGGAGCAGGAGGCTCCGCATGCGGATTTCGAAGCGCTGCGCGCAGCCAATGAGGACCGATGGGATGAGCAGTTGGGGCGCATCGAGGTGCAAGGAGGAAGCACAGACGACCGGACCAATTTCTACACGGCGTTGTACCACAGTTGCACCGTCCCGAATTTGGCCTCAGATGTGGACGGCCGCTATCGGGGCACCGATCTCCAGGTTCACACCCTCAATCCCGAAGAGGGCGATCACTACACGGTCTTTTCGTTGTGGGATACGTTTCGGGCCCTGCACCCCCTGCTGAATTGGCTGGAGCCGGAGCGGACTCGGGATTTTGCTCGAACGTTTTTGAGGATGTATGAGCAAGGTGGCCAATTGCCGGTTTGGGAGCTGGCCGGAAACTACACCGGCTGCATGATCGGCTACCACAGTGTGCCCGTGCTGGCAGATGCGTGGAGGTGGGGCATTCGGGGATTTGATGCGAATTTGGCCTTGGAAGCCATGATCCAAGCCGCGGACAGCGCTCACCTCGGCCTGCCTGCGTACCGGGAGTTGGGCTACATTCCGAGCGAAATCGAGCACGAGAGCGTGAGCAAGACCCTGGAATACGCGTTCGACGACGCGTGCATTGCGTCCTTTGCCCGTGCAGTGGGCGTGCCGGCTGATGTGGTGGAGCGGTTCGAGCGGCGGAGCTGCGCGTGGCGCAACCTGTACAACCCGGATTCGCGCTTCATCCAGCCGAAACGAGGGGGTGCGTTCATTGAGGGATTTGACCCGAAAGAAGTGAATTTCAATTACACGGAGGCGAACGGTTGGCAATACACCTTCTTCATGCCGCATGACCTTTCCACCTTGGAAGCTTATGTGGGCGGCGACGCTGCGTTGGTGGACTTCCTCGATGAACTTTTTACAGCAGAATCGGCGACCACCGGACGGGAGCAAGCGGACATCACGGGGCTCATCGGTCAATATGCCCACGGGAATGAACCGAGCCACCACATGGCGCACATTTACACGTTCGCTGGGCGGCCGGACCGGACGGCTGTTTATGTGGACCAAATCCTGTCCAAACTCTACCGCCCAACCCCCGATGGCTTGAGCGGAAACGAGGATTGCGGTCAGATGAGTGCGTGGTACGTTTGGAACGCCATGGGGCTTTATCCCGTGGCACCTGCCAGTGGTGAGGTCATTGTGGGCACACCGCGATTCGATGCCGTTCACGTGTCGCCCAATGGCCGCCCCGATTTCCACATCACGCGGTCTGGTTCGGGGCCTTTTGTGCAGGAAATCAACCTCCAAGGCGAATCACGTGATGAGGCGTTTCTGTCTGTTGATGAACTGATTGCAGGCGGCGCGTTGCACTTTGTTTGTGCCGAACAGCCCTCCACCTCGTTCGGTCGAAATGTGCGCCCGCAAGCAGCCGTCAACGCAGCCGGCTTCGTGCCCGTTCCCATCATCGACGCGCCGCGCACGTTCAAGCAATCGGTGGAAGTGGCCTTGCGGCACCTCGACCCGGATGCCGTCCTGCGCTACCGCACCGATGCTTCGGCCGAATGGTCTACCTACCGGGGTCCGTTTACGTTGGAGCAAGGGGGCACCATTGAAGCTGCAGCGGAAGGCAGCGCCGTCGTGCGCCATCACCTCGTTCGCGTGGACCACGATTGGCAATTGAACTGGAAGTCGGGCGAATTCAGCCACCAGTACCATGCGGGCGGTCCCAACGCGTTGGTGGACGGCATTGTGGGCGGACCCAATTTCAAGACCGGGGAATGGCAAGGATTCTTCGGGAAAGATGTGGTGGCGGAATTGGATTTGGGCGAAGTGAAGCGCATTGATCGGCAGTCGCTTGGGGCCCTGCGCGACGTGCGGCCGTGGATCATGTTGCCCCGGGAGGTGCGGTTTTTGGGCAGTCTGGACGGCCAAAACTGGACCCTCATCGAAGCCCTGAATCACCGCGCCTCATCGGAGGACGAAGCGGTGCTGGTGCTCCGTTTCGAGACGCAACGCACAATGGAGGCGCGCTACTTGCGGCTGGAAGTGGACGGTTTCGGGGAGTTGCCTCGAACGCATTTGGGGGCCGGGAATCCCTCGTGGCTTTTTGTGGACGAATGGGAAGTGGAAGCGCGATGAATTCGGAAGGATTTTTGGACGGGCATTTGGCCCAAACCACGCTGCATCCACTGGGATTGCGCATCCGGCGCGCGGAAGGACTGGACCTCGTGCTCGAAGACGGCAAGCGGATCATGGACCTCATTTCAGGAATCGGACCATCGGCCTGGGGCCACGGCCATCCCGAGATCCTCGCCGCCTTGCACGCTCAAATCGACGCCCACCTGCACACGATGGTCTACGGGGAGTTTCACCAGCGATCGCAAGACCAAGCGGCGCGCCTGCTCGTGGACTTCCTTCCCGACGGCCTCGACACGGTGTATTTCGTCAATTCCGGTGCGGAGGCCATTGAAGGCGCCATGAAGCTGGCCAAACGCGTCACCGGCCGAAAGGGGTTCATCGCCTGCCAAGGCGCCTACCACGGCAACACCCACGGCGCGCTGAGCGTCAGCGCCAATGCGGAACGCAAAGCCCCGTTCGAACCGCTCCTTCCCGGCGTGTCTTTTATGCCGTTCAATGACCTGAACGGCTTAGACGCCATCGACGGTTCGCAGGCCGCCGTGCTCGTTGAGACCGTTCAGGGCGACGCTGGAATCCGCATTCCAAGTGCGGAATGGATGGCCGCACTCAGGGCGCGGTGCGACGCCACGGGCACCCTGCTCATCCTCGATGAGGTCCAAGCCGGAATGGGACGAACGGGCAAGGTATTCGCCTTTGAGCATTTCGGCATCGTCCCCGACATCTTGTGCTTGGGAAAAGCGCTTGGAGCAGGACTTCCCATCGGTGCGTTTGTGTCCTCCCGCGAGCGCATGCGGCTGTTGGCCGATGGCCCGTCGTTGGGGCACATCACCACCTTTGGCGGGCACCCCGTGCCCTGCGCAGCTGCGGCGGCTGGACTGAAGTTGATGCGCCAGGTGGACTGGGAGGCCGTAGAACGGTCAGGGGATCGACTGGAACGGTTTCTCGTTTCGCACCCCGCGGTGCGGGAGGTGCGACGCATCGGGCTTTACGTCGCCGTGGAGCTCGCCGATGCCGACGCCGTGACGCGGTGCATTGAAGCGGGCTTGCAGGCCGGCGTGCTGCTGTTTTGGTTCCTTTCGACGCCGCAAGCGTTTCGGATGGCGCCGCCCTTGAACATGACCGAAAGCGATTGGAATCGGGTTTGGCCAGCCCTCACGTGTGCCCTCGACGCCGCCCGTTAATCCGCAGCGTCCACTTCCTGAATGAATCGGGCCATCGCGGCCAAGCTTCGCGCAGCTTCCGGAATGAAATCTGGAAACAGCTGCCATCCGTGCAACGCCTTTTCCTCCGTGCGCAGCACCACCTTCGCTCCTGCGGTTTGGAGCAGCGCATGAGCCTGTTCAGCGTCCGGCCACAAGTACTCATCTACCGATGCCTCGATGAAGGTTGGAGGAAAGCCGTTCCATGAGCCCTTGAGCGGCGAAGCAGCAGGCTCGTTGGGATCGGCATCTTGCAAATAGTGGTGCATGTAGGTGATCATGTCCTCACGATCGAACCAGCTGATTTCATGGTGATCCGCATGGTTGCTCGCGGATTCCGGGGACAAATCCAACCACGGAGAAAGCAACAAAAGCGCAGAGGGCACCGCCCACCCCGTCGAGAGAGCGTGTTGCACCGTGCCGGCAGCGAGGTTCCCTCCCGCCGAATCACCGACCACCACCACATCGCCGTTGAACATCAGCGCTTCCTCATACACCCGCTGCACATCCCTCAAGCCCGCTGGAAACGGATGCTCGGGAGCCAATCGGTATTCCGGAATCCACAAGCGGCGCCCTGTGAGCTGGGCCAAATGCATCCCCAACGCCCGGTGACTTCTTGCAGACCCAAATGCAAAGCCTCCCCCGTGCACCAAAAGCAAGATTCCGCGCTCATCGGCACCCGGGAAGCGCCCTTCAAAAACCGGCACGCCAGCGACCTCCTTGGAGGCAAACGTCCCCCCCGCCGGCCCCGAGTTCAATCGAGAAAACTGATCCAGGGCTTGGCGGACTTGTTGCGGCGTCAGCCCGGCAACGTTTCGGCGCAGCACCCGCCCGATGCTCGTCCCGCGGCTGAGCAATGAAGTGGGCAATGGCCAATCGAACGGCCAAGGCAACCGCGCGGGCTCCTTGCGAAAGGGAAACGGAATGGGCAGCTCAGGGCGAACGGGATGGGGCATGGCGCAAAGGTAGCCTCGAGCGGATTACTCGATGGTTTTCAGGACCGGATATCGCCCGCCCCCTGGCTCGCTGAATGGACTGCGCTCATACAGCCATTGCAAGGCCAAATCCGGGGATTCCGCCCATTCGGGGTGCGCGATTTGGGCCGCCGAAAATTCCGCCGCCAATTCCGCATCCTGGGCAAGCATTTCCGCGGCTGAATCCTCGAATACGTAGGATGAATAATGCTCCTTCCGCTGCAATGCGCTGTCGAATGCACCCCAAACCCAAAACGCATCGTGAGCCTCCAATTCCAACGCCTCCACCAAGTAGCGCTGGGCGCGCTGGCTTGTCGGAACGATGCAATCTCCGGGCTCAAGGGTCACCCGTTCGTGCCGGCGGACCAAGGAGTCCACCGCGTTGACGTGGTGGCCCTCGTAGGCTTGCTGGGAACTGTGCCAATCCACCACATAAGTGGCCTCCACCTCACGCTCTTCAGGCTCAGTGACGATGCGGATGGCAACGCCATTGGCGCGCAATCGGTCCACAATTGGGCTCCAGCCCCGTGGAATGATGTATGCGGCGGGAACGCGAGCGAATTGTGCGGGTTCGTAGGCGTTGTAGAATGGAATCGTGCGACTCCAGGGCCGTTCCCGGTCGTACCTCAAGCGCAGTGCGCCGGTCAGGGCGCTGGGTTCGTGGACCGCTTCGTAACCGGTGAAATCCAGTGGCGTGAAGGCCCCCGGGGTGGCTTTCCATCGAATGGGAAGGGAGTCCGCTTGGGCGATTCGGCGGCGTTCTTCAGATCGGATGGCCTTCACTTCTTCGGCTCGTTCAAGGGCGATTCCCAAGGTGATGTGCAAGAAGTTCAGCATCGATTGAACCCGCTCGGGATAGGGTTTGAGCATGTGTGCTTCTGCGGTAAAGCCGAGCGTTCCCCACAACGCCGCGAATCCGGTGCTGTAGCGCGGCGATTCTAAAAACCCCACAATGCCGCTGTCGGGCACTTCCGCGCGGCTGTAGACGTAGGGGCTCATCGGATAGCCCACCTCGTGCATCCTTTCGTACATCTCGGGATCCCATTCATTCCGAATGAAATCGCCCACAACGGGGCCCGCCTTGTCGGGCTGCGTCGTGATGCACGTCATGGTGTAGGGATAATCGGCGCCGTTCGTGGTGTGCGTGTCGACGAACACATCCGGATCAAAGGCCGCAAAAAAGCGGGCGAACGATGCTGCATTTTCCGTGTCCTGCTTCATGAAATCGCGGTTCAAATCGAAATTGCGCGCATTGCCGCGAAATCCATAGGCCAGCGGTCCGTTTTGGTTCGCACGGGAGCAGCACCCGCGGTTGAGCGCCCCGCCCACGTTGTAGAAAGGAATGATGGCGATGAGCGCTTTGCTCCAATCGGCGGGTGCACCTTCCCAGCTGCGGTGTTTGGAGGTGGGCCAAATCCTGGCCGCGTCCGCATCCCACTCCCCGGCCTCATCCCCCATTCCTTCAGGCAAATGCGGCATCCCCAGGAGCTGCCGCGCCAAGGCCAAACTCGCGTCCACTCCGCACGGCTCCCCCGGGTGAATCGCGTTGTTGACCAGGAACCGAATGCGTTCCGGGTGCGCATCGCGGGCGGCGAGCACGCCCGGCAAACCCGGCATGGGCAGCGGTTCCGGAGCAATCAACAGGGCATGAAGCGGCTTCCCGGCATCGGTCATGCCGAGTTCCATCCACGTGGCACGGGCATCCTGCTGAGCCAGTGCGCTGAAGGCGGCCAGTCCCTCCTCCCACGTCGGCGTTGTGGCGTTGTGAGGCCAACCTTCGGGGTCGTTGGTCGGGATTTGGGCTTGCACATCAACCCGAAGTGCCCAGGTAAATATGCTGCAAATGAGGAGGATATGGGTTCTCATGCGAACGTGGTTTCAATGGAAGCTTCAAAAGTCGGAACTTTGCACCAATGATTCGTTTCATGCCGCCCACCGATTCCGAGCCCCGCGTTGGGGATGTTTTGCTTTCCGAGCCGTTTTTGGACGACCCGTATTTCGGTCGGAAAGCGGTTTTGATCTGCGAACACAACGAAGAAGGAACCTTTGGTTTTGTGCTGAACAACTTCATTGCCATCGAGATGAAGGACCTCATGGACGATTTTCCGGAGCTCGATGCCCGGTTATCGGTGGGTGGACCGGTGAAAAGCTCGAGCCTGTATTATTTGCACACGCGCCCGGATTTGCTTGAAGGCAGCATCGAGGTGGTGGACGGGGTGCACATGGGCGGAGACTTTGATCAAGTGGTCAATGCCTTGAAGGCCAAAACCCTCGGCTCCCACGAAATCCGTTTCTTCATCGGGTATTCCGGATGGTCCGGCTCGCAGTTAAACGACGAAATCAAATCGCGTTCGTGGTTTGTCACCCGAACGGATCGCCACCTCATCATGGACACTTCGCTTGAAGAGGAAGACGTATGGAAGCACCTGATCTCCGCTCTTGGCGATGAGTACGCTCACATCGCGAACACCCCTCCCAACCCATCGGTCAATTGACCGCGACGCGCACCCGATAGCCGATGTGGCTTCGAATGTTGATGGCGTCTCCCGTATCGAACACGGCGTATTGGCCTTTCAAGCCTACGAGCGTTCCCTCGATCACGGGCTGCTTGTCCAGCCGCACCGAGCGCACTTTCTTCGGCAATGCCGTCATGGGATAGCGGATGGTGTGAACCGGTTCATCGAATTGCATGAACTCCTCGAAAGCCGTGCCTAAATGATCGAACGCCTCCTCGCGGGCTTCTTCGAGTGCTTCGACATCCGGATCCGTGGCCAAGATCATGGCGCGGTAAGCTGATTTGTCCGCAAAAACTTCTTTCAGCAGCACCTCCATCTCGCCCGCCAACGCACGATGCGGCGCCACGCACAACACCGTGCCAGCGATGGCCCCTTGATCGTACCAACGCCTTGCCCCCGTGTGCGCGCCCGTGACCCCGACCTTGATGGCGCTGGTTTGAGACAAATACACCCAATGCGGCACGTTGTGGTGGCGTTCTTCCCATTCCCGGTCGCGCAACGCAATCCCTTCGTGGATGCGGCTCAGCTCCGGACGGATCACGCTCTCGACGGCTTGCGGCGCTTTCAACCAGGCTTCGTAACTGAGCCCGTCGCCATAGGTCTTTCGAACGCGCTTGCCCGTTGCCGCGCACTGGATGACGCCATCGAATTGCATGGAAACGTGACCGCCAACCCAGTCCGACCAACAGGAATCCGGAAGTGGATCCAACCCATCCGCTCCTTGCTGGACATAGCGCAAGGCATCTCCGGAGGATTCCCCTTGTTCGATGCGCAGTTTGCGCAGGTTGCCTTCCCAAATCATGGCTGCAAAGTTACGGGGATGGATTCGGTAAAACAGGCGAATCTCGAAACAGAACTCGTCGAGCGTGGCACGAATTTTGTCGACATTAACTGACTTTATGACGGCCAATGGCACCACCTTGCAAAATGGTTATTCCGTTGCCCTATATTGCAAACTCAATTGAATACAGACGCATGAAAACACCGCTACTTTTTGGAGGCTTGTTCATGGCTTCAATCGCCTTGGGACAACAATTGTATGTCGAAGATTTCGAAGGCTACGCCGCAGGCGATTACGTGACGACAGACAATCCGAACTGGATCACGTGGTCAGGTTCGGGCAACGGCACCGATGAAGACGGTCTCATCACGAACGCAGAAGCGCACTCCGGGAGCAACTCGCTCAACGTCATCGGACAAACCGGCCCCATGGATGTCATGCTCGTCGCGGGCTTTGCAACGGGAAGCTACGAATGCACGTGGCACATGAAAATTCCAGCGAACTATGCAGCTTACTACAATGTCCAAGAGAACGTCTCTCCTGGCGTGGGTTGGGCATTCGAGAACACCTTCGCAGAGGATGGTACGTTCGAAGTGGTCATGGACGCCAACACGGTTGCCTCGGGAACCTATCCAGTGGATACGTGGTTTGAATTGAAGCACCAAGTGGATTTGGACAACGACTTCATTCAAATTTACATCGATGGTGTCTGGGCAGGCGCCTGGGCGTTTGACAGCGATTTCGGCGGGGTGAACTTCTTCGGAACCGGCACCGCTTCTGCGGTGGGCAATTGGTGGGTCGACGACATCGTCGTTCAAACGGCCGAATTCACGTTGAGCACCACCGAAATGGAACCGCAATTGGAACTGAGCTTTGGTCCAAATCCGGCACAGAACGCGATTTTCTTGACGGGAAATGTCGACCAAGGCTTGGTCCGCATCCTTAGCTTGAACGGTCGTTTGGTCCATGAGTCGCTCATCAACGGGTTGAACCGCGGTGCTCAATTGAGCCTCAATCTAGTCGATGGCATTTACTTCATCGAACTTACTGAAGGCGAACGCCGCACCATGCAGCGTTTGGTCGTTAGCCATTGAGTTCGCACAACGAATTTGAAAAGGGAACCTTGCGGTTCCCTTTTTTCATTCCAGTTCTCTCAGGATCGTTGCGGTCACTTCGAGCAGCTCGAGCGAAACGTCGCCTGATTCCCAGGGTTCCTTGGTGCCGAAGGTGTGACCTCCCGATGACAGCAAGTGGAATCGACCGTTGAGTGAAGCTGCTGCGAGGTCACGCCCTTCGTCTGGTGAGACCGCTGCATCATCCGTGGCGTGAAACACCCACACGGGACACTTCAATTGCTTGGCATTGAGAAGGGGATCCAGCTCCTGTTCGTGGTCGATGAAGTCTTGGAAGAACCGGAATGGGTGGACCAATACTTGGCCTGTGCGCGCATTGCGGACCTCCAAGCGATCGGTTTGTCGCCATTCCTCGAGCGCCTCCCCCTGCGGAAACCTCGGACGCAGGTGCGCAACGGGAGCCAGAAGAATCACTGCATTCAATTCCATTCCGCGAGCCTCTGCAACGCGGGCTGCGTGCAATGTGGACACCGCGCCGCGGCTGTGACCGATGAGCACCAAGGGTTGGTTTGCAGGCAAGGAAACCACCCAAGCCGCAAGTTCATGCGCTTCCGCGGAGTACGTGTTGCGCGACCAAGCAGCCTCGTCCTGAATGGCACGGGGCCACAGCGGTGTCGTCCCATTTCCTGAAAAGTCAACCGAATGAAATTGCCACCTACGGGAGGCCCACAGTTGAGCCCACGTTGACCATGCCCCCCACAGGCTGAACCCCTTGTAACCTGGGGCGAACACTGCCAACTGCGCCGTTCGCATCCCCGGAACGTGCCAAACCGCTTGCGGCAAGCCCGGCGCGTTCGGGCGTTCGCAATGCAGTCCAAAGCCGTGCCGATTCCACCAATCCTTCCATCGACCATCCTGAACGCCTACCAACGGGGCAGTGGGGTTTCCGGCCTTCAACCAGTTCACCGTAGCCGTCACCTCACGCGCAGACACCGAATCCGCAGGAAGAACGCGATGCGCCTTGAGTTCGGCGGAATGGACGGCTTGAAGCAAGTCGGCTAAGCATTGGATTTGGCCCTCGAAATCGGCAAATGAAATCGGTCCATTCCAAGCACTCAATGCATCCGCATCAGGCGCATGCGTCGCATCCATCAACCGCCCGAGGACCCACTCGTGCTCGCGATTTGAATCCAACTCCCTCAACCACAACCACTCCGTCTGCTCTCGCTCTTCGGCAACAAAGGGCGAAACCACGGCATGCCCAAGCCTTTCGTCGATGTCCATCAATGAACTCACCACGCTCACCTCTGGACCGAGCAATTCGAACTCATTCCTCGCCCCTTCGTCCAGCACAATGGACTCCGTCCGCATTCGACGAAGCCGGCATGCCTGCGCCAACGCTGCCGCAAACCGGTCACTCCCGATGATCACAATCCGTTCCATGCTGTCATTTTCATTCGTTGGGAAAGTTATTGCAACTCTGCCGCGGCGTCTGCGTAAATTCGCCTACGTTAAAACCGAGAACATGGAATCTGTCCGCTTTGCCGCCCTCAGTGCTTGCTTGCTTTTTATGACCGTCGCAGGCCAAACCGCAGCACAGTCGAGCTACACCATCACCCTGGAAATTGAAGGGCTGAGCCACGACACCGTCTACTTGGCCAACTACTACGGGGAGAAAATGTTCTACGCCGACACCGCCATCACCGATGGTCGTGGAAAAGCGGTTTTTGAAGGCCGAGCGTATGAGCAGTGCGGAAAGTTTGCAGCGGTCATCCCGGGGCCGAAGTTTTTCGATTTCCTTGCCGTCGAGGAGGACATCCACATCAAAACGAAAGCAGCCCAACCCGTTGCCTTCATTGAGGTGGTCGCCAGCGAGGAAAATCGGCTGTTCTACGATTACCTGAAATTCCTGCAAGACAAACGAACGGAGGCCACACCGCATGAACAAGTCATGCAAGACAGCACTGCGAGCGAAGAGGAGAAAGCGTCGGCTCGAGAAATCTTGATGGCCATGGGCGCAGATGTAGAAGCCGAGCAACGCAGGATCGTGGCCGAACATGGGAACATGCTTTTTGCCAAATACCTGTCCATGGTGCTTGAGCCCGAGATTCCTGAAATTCCGGGCATCGCCAACGCTGACGAATTGCGCTACCGGATGTACCGCGACATGTATTGGAAGCGGGTGGACTTCCAAGATCCGCGGCTTGTGCACGATGGCAGCTTCAACCGGATTTTGGACGTTTACCTCAACCAAGTCATTCCCCAATCACCGGACACAGTGCTCAATGAAGTGGTGAACTTGGTTGAACGTGCTCGCGGAAACGACGAGATGTTCAAGTACATCCTGCACTTTGCGACCTTCAATGCAGAGTCCTCAGCCATCATGTGCATGGACAAGGTATTTGTGGAGTTGGTGAATCGGTACTACAAACGGGGAGAAGCAACGTGGTTGAATGAGGACCAATTGTCCAAAATCACCAATCGCGCAGACGAATTGGCCCCGACTGTTTGCGGAAGCCGCGTGCCGGACATCATTCTGCCCGGCTTGGATCAAACCACGTGGGAGAGCCTCTATGACCTGAATACGAAGTACACTGCGGTGGTGATTTGGGAAAGCACCTGTGGTCACTGCAAGAAGGAACTGCCGAAAATCCAGGAACTCTATGAGGAATGGAAAGACAAGGGGCTTTCCATCTTTGCCATCGGCAACGACTTTGAACCCGAACCGTGGCAGGAATTCGTTGAAAAGAAGGACTTGTCGGAGTGGGTGCACGTGTCCGACAACCCGGCCATCAACAACCAGGACAGCGCCATGGTGCTCATCTCGCAAGGCATCACCACGCTGGAGAGCCTGAACTTCCGCACGACGTTTGATGTCTTCGCCACGCCCAAGATTTTCCTTTTGGACCGGGAGAAGGTGGTGGTGGCCAAGCAAATTGGTGCGGAACAACTGTTCGAAATCCTGACCAAATTGGAGGACATGGAAGCCAACGGCGTACTCCAGCCCATGCGCAAAACCGAAGAGCAGTAAACAGAACGGGTTCGGGGGCTGCTCTTTCTTCCAACGACCTCACCTCGTGACAGCGGTGAGCAACCAAATGGTGGTCGGTTGTTTGAACACAACATCCACATGGGCAGCCTGATTGAACGCCGCCCAACTTTTGCCCCTTCTCTGACGACGGATTGCACTCATTCGCCCTTGATGCGAAGCCCGTGCTCCGCATTCCTGTAAGGGGCAGGCTGTTTGCTCCTGCATCATCAGGGGGACCAGAAGGTGCAAGCCTCATAGAACCTGTTCGATCTCAAGGGGAATCATCCCCGTTGATGTCGTGCTCGCTTTCTCATCCAACATCAACGGATGCGGTGAATCAAAGCGCCTGACCCCATCCTGTTCGACTCGCGTTTCAACAGTGCGCATTCCTCGTGCTGATCTGAGAGGCGGCTGCCCCACTTTTCATGTTCGATCGGAACCGCCCCCCCTTTAAGGAACATCCTACCCATCAGAACATCCAACTGCAGTCCTTTCCAAAATGAATCCCCCCAAAAAAAAGGCCCGCCGAATGGCGGGCCTTTTTTTTCAATCAATGCGGGTTACTCACAAGGAATCCCAAATCCAGAAAGGAGGATCAACAAATCGCTTGCCCCAACAATTCCATCTTGAGTCAAATCCCCTGGGCATGACGGCTCAAAGCTGCATGTGCCATCGTCGTTGACGGCGTCGGGATTGTAGTTGGTGGCCAAATCAAACGTGCAACCGTCCAATTGGTCCGTGGCCCGCAACAACTGCCCCGCTTCCGCGGAGTTACCGCACACATCCGTTGCCTCGTAAATCCGCGTAACACTGTATACGCCATTCGCCAAACGCCCTTCGAAATCCGCATACGTTAGAGAAACCTCATTGGCATCGGAAACCGTCACTTCATAGGCCTCATCGCCCCATGTCGCTGGATCCGTTGACAAATCTACCAGTCCCTGCAGGATGATCACCGGAGCATCGAATTCGCCGATGCAGGTGGGCACTTCATCGAAGTCACACGTGCCATCTTCATCGGCATCAGTGCAGATGGTGCCCGCGCAGTCATCAAAACCTGCAGGCGGATAGGTGCACAAAGTCAAATCCGAAACAATTGCATCCGCTGCGTAATTGCACGCCGTTTCATCCCCGCATGCAGCGCACGAAGTGAACTCGCACGACCCATTCGATTCGGTGGCGTTCTCATCGAAGTTGCAAGCACCTGGGTTAACACATCCCAACACTTCAAGCGGATCGCAGACACCGTCGTTGTCTTCATCTACCAAACAGTCTCCATTGCAATCATAATGCATCTCGGGATACGTGCAAGAACCATCGTTGTCTGTGGCATCAGCATCGTAATTGCACGCGCTCGAATCATCGCAACCTGCCACCTCAAACGCATCGCACACGCCATCAGAATCCATGTCGGAGAGGCAAATGCCATCGCAACCGTATCCGGTTTCAGCGAAGACACAGCTGATGGGTTCGCTCAATGTAGCTTCCGCATCGTAGTTGCAGGCAGAAGGATTCATGCAGCCAACACAGGACTCAAACTCGCAGCTTCCGTCGGACTGGGTAGCAAGCGCATTGTAGTTGCAGGCGGACTCGTTCAAGCAGCCGAGCACTTCAAGTGCATCGCAAACTTGGTTGTTGTCCACATCCCCGTCAACCACCGAACCTGTTCCGTCCGTTTCTCCACTGCAGTAATCGCAGCCGGTTGCGAACACACACGATCCATCCGAATTCGTCGCGTCGCTGTTGTAGTTGCAAGCTCCTGGCGTGACGCAACCCGCAATTTCATCGGCATCGCAAACGCCATCGTTGTCGGCGTCGTTGTCGACGACCACTCCCTCCTCGCACACATCACAATCACCTGTGGCGAATACGCATGACCCATTGGACAACGTGGCCGAACTGTCGTAGTTGCACGCCGTAGCATTCGTGCAGCCCGCACAAGACGTGTAATCGCAGGAGCCGTTGTCAGAAGTTGCATCCTCGTTGTAGTTGCAGGCAATCGCAGTGGTGCACCCAGAAATCGTGCACGAACCATCATCAAGGGTGGCCGTCACGTCATAGTTATCGGCAGCAGCGTCCGTGCAACCATAGCACGAAGTGAAATCGGAGCAGCCCGTATTGTAGACCGCATCAGCGTTGAAGTCGCAGGCGGCTTCATTGGTGCAACCGAAGCAAGAATAGTCACAGGGAAGGCTCGGGTCTCCGCCTGGTGCGTAGTTGCATGCAGTAATATCAGAGCATCCCGTCAGTGCAGTTCCAGGTCCGGGCATACCGACCATGCCTACAACAAAGCACACGTCTAAAACTGGAAGACCTTGAATGGTTGCCGTGGCGTCGTAATTCGGAGCCCAAGGCAGCATGCAGCCAACAGAACTGAGGATGCAGGAAGCATCGTCAATCGTCGCGTTCGGAGCGTAGTTGGTGGCGGACGGGTCCGTGCAACCCGCTAATTCCAATTGGTCCGGGGTCCCGTTCTCATTTGCATCCAAAACCGGTTGACCCTCACAATCGTAATAGAGAACAGGGAACGCGCACGAGGCATAGTCTGGCTGGGTTGCTGTATCGTCGTAATTGCAAGCACTCGGTTCGGTACAGCCCACACATGAAACGGTATCGCACCCTGAATCAAAGGTTGCAGACGGATTGTAATTGCAAGCCAGCGCATCGGTGCAGCCCTCCACCTCTTCTTCATCACAGAGCCCGTTTCCGTTCTCATCGTTATCGCAATCTCCATTGCAATCGCGATTAGGAAGTGCAAATGAGCAGTTGCCTGCATCGTCCGTGGCAGTGGATGAGTAATTGCATGCTTCTGCATCCGTACATCCAAGGATTTCCTGGAAATCACAAACTCCATCGCCATCGGCGTCGTTCACGCAGGCCCCATCGCAATCGAATCCGTCCGCGGGGAACTCGCAAAGAGCGGTCTGCGAAATGGTCGCCGCTGCATTGTAGTTGCACGCATTCTCGATGGTGCAACCCGCGCAGGAGCTGTAATCGCAGCTTCCGTCATTGTCGGTGGCACTTTCGTTGAAGTTGCATGCGGCCGTGTCCGTGCACCCCTCGACTTCCAGCTCGTTACAAATTCCGTCGCCGTCTTCGTCAGCCAGGCAAACCCCATCGCAATCAAGGAATTCTGCTGGGTATGAACACGCCCCAGCATCCGTAGCCGCTGCGTTGTAATTGCAGGCGCTGCTGTCCTGACAGCCAACAACTTCGGAGGCATCACATACCCCATCGCCATCGGAATCGTTCAAACAATCACCGTTGCAATCCACTTGGTCCGTTCCATAGACGTCAAGAGGGAAGAGGCAGGAATTCGAATCCGTAATGGTCGCATCGGCATTGTAGTTGCACGCCTCAACGATGGTACAGCCGCTGCAACTCAAGAAATCGCAGCTTCCATCGCTCACCGTTGCATTGCAGTCGAAATTGCAAGCGCTCACCAACATGCAACCTGCGACGTCTGCGGCGTCCTCGATTCCGTTGCCGTTGGAATCCGGAGTGAACGCATCGCCCGCCGCAACAAGTACTTCATGCCAGAGCCGCTGATTGCCGCAATCATCGTACACCGCCAAGGCAATCGTGTAATAGCCTGCGGCAGTGGGATCGACCGCAGCAACGTTCTCATCATCGAAAACCGCCCATGCATTGCTAGCCAGGTTTTGATTGGTCGCCAGTTGCGAAATTTCCGATGGATCCAGGTTCGACAAGGACATCAAATCGGAAAAGCTCAATTCGAACATTTCGGATGACTCATTGCTGAAGCACGGATTAAAGTCGAGGTACAACCGCACATCAACATCGGCGAATGTGGCCGAGCCAAGGTCGACGTAGACTAAGAAATTCCAAGCTGACAACGACGTTGGGGTGGGGTTCGTAGGGCTTGTTGGAGAGTACCCCGTCGGCACCTGATACTTTCCATCAACGAACGGAACGTTGTCAGCGGGGGCGATGGTCGCTCGACGCTTCACCCCGATGAACGCCTCGATTCCACTGTTGCTCGCGATGGCGAGGTTGGAATCTGAAACTCCCGTGCCCAATTCTGGCTGGTTGAGGCCATCGAGGTAATCTGAATCGGCGAACCAATCGGCGTTAAACTCCTGGGTCCAATTCGATACGGGGATGTCCGCAGGTTGGGTTGGACAAACTTGAGCCGCCGCCCATTGGACAACGGCAAGGAAAGAAAGGGTCAAAATTGTGCGCATTCCGAAGGATTTGGTCTTGCTAATTTAGGGTCTGTTCGCATTGATTCGACAGAATGCTGCTGCATCTGACTGGAAAGCCCCTCCCCTTGCTCACTTCCACCTCCTTATTCGCCCTACCTATTAAAAAAAACCATGAACAAGTTGCGCATTTGAAGGCCTATGATTCATGGGGCCCCGCCTTGCGGTTCTTGTCATTCGCACCCATTCAGGTCCCAACCTGCACGCTCTTCTCCGGTGGCCGAAGCAAATGAACTGCCACACGATCATGCCTAAATTGATTGCACCGCGCCTTTGTCAATAAGATGTCAGCGCCGGTTCCTTCATTTGCGAAGCGCTTTTAGCAAAAAAGCCGATGAAACCATATTAGATAAGAAGCCTCAATGAAGGTGGATTCAAAAAAAAAACTCACTTCATGTTCACTGCCAAGGGTTTCAGTGTACCTTGCGGCATCTTAAGTCCTTATCAATAGTGAACATTTTTGTTGGAAATCTTGCTTGGGGCGTCGATGACGTCGTCTTGCGAGAAGCGTTTGAAGCCCACGGGGAAGTCGAGCGTGCGAAGGTCATTCATGACCGCGAAACTGGTCGGAGCCGTGGATTCGGTTTTGTAGAAATGCCAAATCGTGACGAAGCAGAAGCTGCTTTGGAAGCGATGGAAGGCAAAGATTTGATGGGGCGCCCTCTGCGGTGCAACGAAAGCGAGCAGCGCGAGCAGCGCGAGCGTCGTTAATCCCTCAAACAGACTATGATTAAAGAAGTGGCTTCCTCGGAAGCCACTTTTTTTTGCCACACGATTCAATTGGACGCAAAAAAAGCCCCTTCGTGATGAAGGGGCTTGGTAGCGGGAGGGGGGCTCGAACCCCCGACCTCAGGATTATGAATCCTGCGCTCTAACCAGCTGAGCTATCCCGCCGTTAAGCGGGTGCAAATATAATGCGACTGTCATGCCAAGCGAGTCTGCGAAAGACTTTTTTTATTCATCACGCTCCGATACCTTGAACAAGCGAGTTTTGGCCTATCTTGTAACCTGACGATGGAAAAGCAAAAGTATCAGATCGAATTCCCCATTAACTCATCTAAAGGTGTGCTTTTCAACGCGTTCAGCACACCGAGCGGATTGGCGGAATGGTTTTGTGATGACGTGAACATCAAAAAGGACGTTCACACGTTCGTTTGGGAGGGAAGCGAGGAATCTGCGCGTTTGGTCACGAAGAAGCGAGATGAATTCGCGAAATTCAGGTGGCTTGAAGACGAAGAACAGGGCGATTCCACTTATTTCGAATTCCGCATCAAGGTGGACGGACTGACTGGAGACACGGCCCTTGTCATCACCGATTTTGCGGAAGAGGATGAAATCGATGAGGGCAAAGAGCTTTGGGAAGCCCAAGTGGACAAATTGAAACGCGTACTAGGGGCCTAACGGCCTGAAATCAATCGTATCGCTCCATAAAAGGAGCCATGAGTCGCTTGAACTCACCGCTTCGTTCTGGGACCGTTCCCAGCACAAACCTTGACTCTTCCACGGCCAACACCTCCTCGGAGCAAGCGCTGGGCTGGGTGCGTTGCCATTCGATGATTTGGCGTTCGCAATGGTGCAAAGGGGTTCCGTGAATCTTGAGTTTTTTGGAGGCGAACCAACCCGATCGCTGAGCAGCCGCATTCAAATCGTCGATTCGGTCGGTCGGCCAAACCACGCTGAAACGGGTTGCGGGATGGGAAACGTACTCGAGCGAAGCGAACAGCACTTCGATGGGCAGGCTGTCGTCGTGGCGTGCGAGGTTGCGCGCGGGTTGGGGCGATTTGGGTTTGTCCCGAAAAAAGGGAGGGTTGCAGACAATCCAGTCCCATGGCACTGATTGGTCTCCGCCCCAATCGACGAAGTCCGCCTCGATCAACTCCAGGCGGTCGCTGAACGGACTGTTGCTGAAGTTTTCCCGAGCTTGTTGAGCCGCTGCGGGTTCCAATTCAACGGCGGTTACCGCGGCCTGAGGAAAGCGTTGGGCCATCATCAGCGCGACCAATCCCGATCCGGTTCCGATGTCGAGGATTCGCTGCGGGTTGCCGTTCGCGGCCCATGCACCGAGCAAGAGTCCGTCGTTGCCCACCTTCATGGCGCAACGGTCGTCGTTTACCGTGAATTGCCGGAAGGTGACTACTCGGTTCGTAGACTTGCCCATGGACGATTCAGCCTTTGCGGTTCTGCCACGTTTCGTAATCGGGAAAATCGCGAGGCCGGTCGCCAGGGTCCACAGGGAGCGGTTCCACCTCGAAGAGGCTGGCGTGCATTTCCCCAGGCAGACCGCGATAGAGAGCGGTTCCTTCCTTTTTATGGGCGAGCATTTCGTCGCTGACTTGGCCTTTGATTTGGGCTGGGTTGCCCAAAACCAAACTCCGCGGCTCCCAAATGCTTTTCGCCTTCAAAAACGACAACGATCCGACGATGCACCCATCGCCCAGCACCACATCGTCCATCAACACAGCGTGCATCCCCACCAGCACATCCGCTCCCACTTGGGCCCCGTGCACGATTGCGCCATGGCCAATGTGCGCCTCCTCACCAAAACGCACCGTCGTCCCGGGAAACATGTGCACCACACAGTTCTCCTGGATGTTGCAGCCATCGGCCACTTCAATGGCCCCCCAGTCCCCCCGCAACACCGCACCGGGACCGATGTAACACGACCTTCCGATGGTCACGTGCCCCATCACGACCGCCTGCGGATGAACGAATGACGATGGATGCACCACGGGAACCATCCCCTTAAACGACTGGATCATGCCCCCTCGCGTTCCAAGACCACGGCGTACCCCTGCCCCACCCCGATGCACAAGGTGACCAACGCGTATCGCTTGTTCGTGCGCTGCAGCTCGCGGGCAGCGGAAAGCAAAATCCGGCCACCGGTCATGCCCAGCGGGTGCCCCAACGCAATGGCGCCGCCATGGGGATTGATGCGCGGATCATCGTCCGCCAGCCCCCATGCCCGAATGCAGGCCAGGGCTTGTGCGGCGAACGCTTCATTCAATTCAATCACGTCCATATCGGCTAAGGTCAATTCCGCTCGGGCCAACGCGCGGTTGGACGCCTCCACGGGGCCGATGCCCATGATGCGCGGCTCCACCCCCACCACCGCGCTGCTTACGATGCGCGCGAGGGGCGTCCAACTGTGCTTCAGTAAGGCCGTGCCGTTGGCCACAAGCAAGGCCACAGCGCCGTCGTTCAACCCCGATGAATTGCCCGCGGTGACCGTCCCTCCCTCCTTGCGGAAGGCGGGACGCAGTTTAGCTAACCCTTCTTCGGTCGTTTGGGGCTTGCAAAACTCGTCCGCGTCAACGACCAAATCGTCTTGTTTGCGCCGCGGAATCCGCACGGGCACGCACTCCTCCGCCCGAATGCGTTCGGACGCCGCTGCCTTTCTTTGCGACCACGCCGCGAACCGGTCCTGATCCTCGCGGCTGATGCCGTATAAGTCAACCAAGTTCTCTGCCGTCTCCCCCATTCCATCCACTCCATATTGCGCGGCAAGTGCGGGGTTCACAAACCGCCAACCGAAGGTCGTATCGAACCATTGCGCATCCCGCCCGAACGCTGCAGAGGGTTTGCTCATGACGAAAGGCGCCCGGGTCATGTGCTCCACACCTCCCGTCAGGACCACATCTGCATCGCCCTGCGCCACCATCCGCGCACCGTTCACCGTGGCCGCAAGTCCCGAGGCGCACAACCGATTCACGGTTTCGCCAGGAACGGTGTGAGGTATTCCGGCCAAGAGGCTTGCCATCCGCGCTACGTTGCGGTTGTCTTCCCCGGCCTGGTTTGCGCAACCGAACAGGACGTCGCCCAACTCTGCCGCATCCAATTCCGGGTGCCGCTCCAACAACGCCCGCATGGCCCATGCCGCTAGGTCGTCTGCCCGCATGCCCGATAGTCCTCCTCCCAAATTGCCAATCGGAGTTCGCACCCCGTCTACGATGAACGCATCCATGCTCGCTGAATTTTGTGGCCAAAGATAGCCCGCACGCCATGGTTCCGTTGCAAATTTGCCCCATGCGCATTGCCATTCCTTCCACCTTCCCCCCTTTTCGTGGGGGAATTTCGCAATTCAACGAGGCGCTGAAATCTGCGTTGGAGGAGGCCGGTCATGAGGTGGTGGCCGTTACGTGGTCGGGCAGGACGGCTGAGCTGTTGTTTCCAGGGGGGCTGCACATCGACCTGGAGCTGCCTGCCCGGTACGAGGGGGGATTGGACTGGCTCAGGCCGGCGTCGTGGAGGCGGGTGGGCCGTGAGTTGGCGGCACTGGAGGTGGATTGGGTGGTCGTGCCCTTTTGGCATGCGGCGCTTGCTCCCGCATTGTCGGGGACCGTTCGCGCATGGAAGAAGCACTCGAAATCGGCGTCTGCGCGTGCCATTGCGCTCGTTCACAATGCGGGCAGCGACCAGACCGCGTGGTGGGATGTCGAACTGACCAAGCGGTTCTTGCGTTCCGTGGATGGGGCGTGGACGCTGAGCGAAGGGGTGACGGAGCGGTTGGCGGAGTTGAAGCCAGATTTGGCCTGCCAAACCTTGTTCCATCCGCTTTACGATCACTTCCCCAACCTGATGCAGGCGGAAGAGGCCAAGGCCAAGCTGCATCTTCCGGTCAACGCGCGCGTGCTGCTTTATTTCGGATCCATCCGTCCGCACAAGGGGCTCGAAGTGCTGCTGGATGCGTTCAGCCGCTTGAACAGTCCGCCGGAACGACCCCTCCACTTGTTGATTGCGGGAGCGTGCTCCGGCGATTGGGAGCCTTATGAGCGCCTGATAGAAGCGCATCCGGCGCGTGCGCGCATTCAAACGCATGAACGCTTCATTTCAGACCGCGAAGTGGGGCTGTTTTTCGGTGCTGCGGACGCCGTTGCATTGCCTTACCGCCGGGCTTCACAAAATGGCGTTGCTGCCGTGGCGCTGCATTATGGCAAGCCGATTGTGGCGTCCGACGTCGGGGGATTGTCCGAGTGCATCCTTCCGGGCCAAACCGGGGAACTCGCCCTACCCAACGACGCCAACTCCTTGGCCGAAGCCCTCCGACGCGCACTCAGCAGCACCTACCCCAGCGAGTCGTTCCGTGCAGCACGCGATCGCTTTTCGTGGTCGGCTTTCGTCGCACAAGCCACCGCAGGTGCGTCCCCCCTCCGTTAAAAATGCGGTTTGAGCAGCGGGTCGAAGACGAAACGCTGCAACAGCACCAATTCACCGCGGAAGCGACCGTACATTCGGGCCCCATCGTGCGGCATCAGCTCCTCGTTCTCATCATAGAGGTCCTCAATGGGATCCTTCCAAAGCAGGTCGATGGAGATGGGTTCGGTTTGGCCTTTGCCCCAAGCGCGCAAGGTGAAATCGGCGGGGGCCTCGGAAAGCTCGTGCCATTTCGCTGAGTCCAAATGGTGGTTGTACGTCTCAAGGTGGACCTTGCGGAACCGCAGGAATTGGTCCTGCCAAGCAACCGTATCGGCTACGCCAACGCGCTTTCCCTCCGGTCCCCAAAGCGAAAGCACCCCATCCGTGGCCACTTCCATCGCGTACGAAGGGTAATTCACGTCGTGGGATTCCACCTCCACCCGGTGCAACGTGCGCCCAGGAAAGTCAAAGACTCCAGTGTACCGCCATTCGCGTTCATCCGTGAAGAAGCGCGTGCTCAAAAAGCCCGTGAACCCCTCCATGTGAACGATGTAGGGGTCTCGGGCCATGCCGTTCGGGGTTTCCAACACCATGTGCGTCCCGGTGTGATCGGCCGTCGGCGTTCCGATGTACCAGGTTTTCACGGGCTCGAGGCCATCCGTGTAGATTTCCACCTTTTTTCCGCGGGCCGCGAGCAATTTGACCACTTGCTCGCGTTGCCCTTCTGGAACAGGCGACTTGACCCGAGCCCGAAGGAAGGTCTTGAGCAACAAATCCACCGCGTCTTTTCTGGCCCAATGCTCCCCATTGAGCAGCCAATAGCGCTCATCCGCAATCCGCTCGAGGTCGGCTTGTCCCCCATCGCGGTCTGCGATGAAAATGCGACTGACAGCAGCCGTGTCCCCGATGGCGAACGCCACGGCCTCCTCCTGGGCCAAACTTCCCGAAGTGCGGTTGACGTACCAATTCGCTCCCGCCACAAAAGCGGTAAGGAGCAACAGGAGGTAGAACAGGCGCAAATTTCGGTGCATCGAACGCTGGGGTTGAATGGGGTCCATGGAATCAGTTTACGGTTCGGCTGTAACGGCGGCGACGCAGGGCGATGAACACCCGCCCCAACAGGAACACGAGCAACAGCGGAAGCGCCACCGCGATTCCCTGCCAAGTGAGCCGCTGCGTGCGGATGCGCTCGCGATCCAACGGACGCAAATCAATGGTCCTCGAACGCACTGAAATGGCCGCCTGCTCGTCGAGCAAGTAGCTGATGGCATTCAACAGGAATTCCTTGTTGTCGTAGACCACCTGTTTTGCATAGCGATCAAAACCAAGGGGCACAATCTGCGGACGCCCCTGACCATCGACCACGACCTTGTTGCGCGCGATGTCCCCGTCGCCGATGACCAATTGCGCCGTGCGAACCGAACGCTCCCGGAAGGCAAATTCCGGGTCCGTGCGGAGCACCTCGGGGATGCGATCGCTGAACGCACTTTGGAACTCCCCTTCGAGCAACAACGCAAACGGCTGGTGGGGCAGGTTGTTGGAATTGAAATAGTCCGGCGGCAATTCGACGATGCTGCTGGAGATGCGCACCGGGGCTTTGTACTCCCGAGCGCGATCGGAAGAGGTCAGGAGCACCGTTTTCTTCACATCCCCTTCTCCCCGCACGGAATCCACCCGGGAAACGAAGTCAAAATGAATGGGATCGAGGTTGGTGGTAATGGGATGTCCGATGCCTTGCGGAAGCGCAATCGGAGCAAAGTACCAGGAGAACATTTCGTACTGCCGCTGATCGCCATTGGGCCCTGCATCGAGGACGATGGGCGCACATTGGGGATCGATGACCAGGTTGCGGTTCAGCCGCGCTCCGTAGGTGTAAAGCAGGTCGTACAATCCCAAGTCGCGCGTCAGGCCTTGCGTGACTTGATTCACCGCCAAGCTGTCCAAATCCGTCTGGATGGGATCCACAAGCCAAAGCACCCGCCCGCCGTTCATGATGAATTGGTCGATCAGCAGTTGGTCCTTGCTGTCCACCATAGAATCCGGTTTTGCAACCACCAGCAGGTCGAAGCGGTTGCGGCGATGCGCCATGCCTTCAAGCTTCTCGCTGAGCACGTGCAGTTTGCCATTGAGCTTGACGCGCGTAACGTCGTAATCTTCCTCCAAGGAACGGGTCAAATCCGCTACCTCCAACTCGTTCAGCTCCCGATGTCCTTCGAGGAAGGCAATTTGCGGCCGATCCTTCCGTGAGGCGCGACGCAAGGCCGCAACCAATTCGTATTCAATCGCATTGATGGAGCCCTGAATCATGAGGTCCGTCGGCTCAGGGAGGTCGCTTTTAAAGAACTGAATCGGAAGGCTCTGCCCATTGAAATTCAACACCGCTGCCGGCCACACCACCTTGAACGCCTTGACGCCTTGCTCTTGGTAGGCGATGCGGGTGAAACGCAAGCCGCGATCGTAGAGCGTTTGCTCGTTTTGGCCGATGGTTTGCGGATCGTCGATGGCATAAATGTCTTCAAAGACAAACCGAAACCGCCCTCCACTTGCGTTGCTGAACTCTTCGAATTTTTGTTCAATCGCCTGTTCCAACCGCTTCCAAGTGGCGGGAAACTCCCCGGTCAAGTAGCAGGTCACCAGCACGTCATCCTCCAACGACGACAAGAGCTCCTCGGTCGCTTCCGTCAAGCTGTAACGCTGCTCGGCCGTCCAGTCAAATCGCCAATTCAACACCCCCAACCCCCACCATGCCACGCTCAACAACGACGCCACCAACAGGAAATGCACCCCATCCACACGAGGCCGCTCCAACCGCGAACGCAGGGCCCATCGCGCCCCCACCAGGCACACGCCGATGAACCAAGCGAAATACCCCACGTCCGACAACTCCACCAAGCCCCGCCCCAAGCTTCGGAAATGCGCCTCCATTCCCAGACGGGAAAACGCATGATCCCAAGACCCCATGAGGTCGAACGTCCCCAGTGCAGTGAACCCGATGTACAGAAAGAACGAGAGCACCACGGAGTTCAAGAATGCGACGAGGGGATTGGTGGTCAAGGCGCTCATCAGCAACCCGAGCGCCACGAAGGCCCCACCGAGCAGGGCCAGCCCGAGCGCACTGCCCAACGTGGCCCCGAGGTCCAAATTCCAAGCGGGCTCTCCCAACAGCCCAACGACAACCACGTAAGCTGAAGTCGGGAGCAAGGCAGCGAGGAGAACGGACCAGGCGCCCAAGAATTTGGCCCAAACAATCGCCCCTTCACCCAAGGGCCGCGTCAACAGCAATTCCAAGGTCCCCGAACGCCGCTCCTCCGCGAAACTCCGCATGGTGATGGCCGGCACGAGGAACATGAATACCCACGGGGCCCAATCGAACAAGGGTTCCAGCGTCGCGATGCCGCCATCCAACACATTCCAATCCCCAGGGAACACCCACAAAAACAGCCCCATGATGAGCAGGAAGGCCGCCACGACCACGTACCCCATCAACGAGCTGAAAAAACTCCGAAATTCTTTTGAGATCAATGCGAACATGGTAGCGCGAAATTAACGACCGAGGGCCAGCCTTGTGCAATCACTTCGAGGCCGAGTGTTCACATTTTCCGTGCATAACTCGTGGCCCGTGGAGATCGCGCGAACAAGCGCTTGGTTGCTGGCCAAACCACGCCGAACAATTCCGAACGGCGGTAAGCGTCCAAATCCGCCTCACTTCGCCATCGGCTCACCGTGCTGAAGCCCACCTCGTCGGAAGCGTCCACCGTTCTCTCCACCAAGACGACGCCTCCGCACCCAGGCTGTTCCGAGATGGCCTGTTGGTGCTTCGCGAACAACTCCAGGAACGCGGGAGCCTCGCTTGCGTGGAAGACCATGTCCACGACACGCAAGACCGGATGGTTCGCATTCGGGGTGATTTCCATCAGGATGTGAATTCAATTCGAACGTCTTGGTCTCGGAACAATCCGAGCAAGGCATCCGCTCCTCCGTTGCCTCCGGGGGCGGATTGGTTGTTCATGGCCAGTTCCAGGTAACCGGCGGCATTGAAGAGGGCCACGCTGTCGCCGATTCCCACGTCGTCGTACTGCGCGTGCACCTTCCGGAAATCCATGCGCGTGGAGCGCATCGGAATCAAAAACGACCGCTCTCCGACGACGCGTTCGAACACCTCCCGCGTGATGTTGGTGACCGCGTTGCCATAATGGTCGATGTACAGCACGCGACCGATGAGCGCGTCCGTTTCGACGCGCGGCGGAATCCACGCTCCGGGCTGCAAGGGCGCCGCAACGCGACCCAAGAGCTCGGGGGCACCACCGTTCGCCAAATGGGCCGCAGCGGGCACGAACCATTCGCGCTCAGGAAACGTCGGCAACGGCCGTTCGCTGCGCACCTCTGAAAGGTCGAATGCGAGCAGGGGTTCACCCTCATCGAACAACAAGCCGAAGGCCTCGTTGTCCGCGCCGAGGTAGTACTGTCGCCGGTACTTCACCAAGCGCAAAGGACGATTGCACGCCACTTTAACGCACATCAGGTGAATGGTCTCATCGGGGAACTCGGGCGCAATTTGGCGCAGGTGAAAGACCGCCTCGAGCGGATCGAATTTGCGCACGCTGTGCGTCACGTCCACGGGGGTGGCCTGCGGCGCACGGCTCAGCAACGCCCCTTTCAATTGAGCGATGTGGGGACTTCCCTCCCCGTAATCGGATGTCAAGGTCACAATCGGCACATTGCAAAGGTGGGAAACCTATTTTTGCTTTCACATGCAACAACTCGAGATTTCGCTTGAATCCGTCAATCCGATGGAATTCATGGGCAAGGATGAGGCCAATTGGCGGCAGGTCAAGGCCCATTTTCCCACCTTGAACTTGGTCGCTCGCGGCAATTTGATCCGCGCGAAAGGGGCCAAAACGGATTTGGGGCGCTTCGAGGAGGTGGTGAATCTGTTGATTTGGCACCTCGAACGGTACCAGCGCATCGACGAAGACGACGTCATGCGCCTGTTGAAGGCGGAGACCGGTGACGTCATGAGCCGGGCTCGACAAGACGACACCATCGTCTATGGCGTTGGCGGAACGCGCATTGCCGCCCGCACGCCGAACCAGCATAAACTCGTCGAGGCCATCCGGGCCCACGACATGGTCTTCGCCATCGGCCCCGCGGGAACCGGCAAGACCTACACCGCGGTCGCCATGGCCGTCGCCGCCCTGAAGGATAAGCGCGTCAAGCGCATCGTCCTGACCCGCCCTGCCGTGGAAGCCGGAGAGAACCTCGGCTTCTTGCCCGGTGATTTGAAGGAGAAGCTCGACCCGTATTTGCAGCCCCTGTACGACGCGCTGTTCGACATGTTGCCGCATGACAAGTTGGCCGACCACATGGAAAAGGGCGTCATCGAAGTGGCGCCGTTGGCCTTCATGCGCGGGCGCACGTTGGACAAGGCGTTCGTGATTTTGGATGAAGCCCAAAACACGACCGTGGCCCAAATGAAAATGTTCCTCACGCGAATGGGCCGCGACGCAAAATTCGTGGTGACGGGAGATGCCTCCCAAGTGGACTTGCCGCGCAAACAGCAAAGCGGTTTGGCTTACGCCCAGCGCGCCCTGACGGCCACCGAAGGCCTGCAATTCATTGCGCTCACCGGCGACGATGTGGTTCGCCACCGGCTGGTCCAAGCGGTCATTCAAGCCTTTGAGCGCACGGATGCCGAAATCGAACGCGAAGAGCAATCGCGCGCCGCTGCACGCCGCGCCGCCCGCAGCACAAACTCCGGGGCGACCGATGCCTCGAAATCTTAACGCCCAACCTACCTTTGCGCCCTCGATTCCCGCCATGAACACGCTCTCTTCCACCCGGTTCAATTTCACCGGCCAAACCCACGCCTACCACGGAAAGGTGCGCGACATGTACACGTTGGAACACGGCCGAATTGTCGCCGTGGTATCCGACCGCATCAGCGCCTTCGACGTCATCCTGCCTCAAGGCATCCCCTTCAAAGGCGAAGTGCTCAATCGCATTGCGAGCCATTTCCTGGACGCCGTTTCGGACATCGTTCCAACGTGGAAGCTGGCCACACCGCACCCTTCGGTGACCATCGGGCACACGTGCGAGCCCATTCGGCTCGAAATGGTCATTCGCGGTTACTTGACTGGCCACGCTTGGCGAACCTACAAGTCCGGCGGACGCACCCTCTGCGGGGTCGAACTGCCCGACGGCATGCGGGAACACGATCGGTTTCCTGAGCCCATCATCACCCCCGCCACGAAGGCCGAGGCCGGTCATGACGAAGACATCAGCCGCGAGGACATTTTGAGGCGCGGCATCGTTTCGCCTGAGCGGTACGCTGAACTCGAACGCGTCACCCGCGCCCTGTTTGCGCGCGGAACCGAAATGGCGGTGGAGCAGGGACTGATTTTGGTGGACACCAAGTACGAATTTGGCCTGCGCAACGGGGAGCTCATGCTCATCGACGAAATCCATACGCCCGACAGTTCGCGGTACTTCATCGCGGAGGGATACGAGGAGCGACAAGCCGCCGGAGAAGCGCAGCGGCAACTGAGCAAGGAGTTCGTGCGCGAATGGCTGATGGCCCACGACTTCATGGGCAAAGAAGGCCAAACCGTGCCCGACCTTCCCGACGAATTTGTCCGCGTGGTCAGCGGTCGGTACATCGAATTGTTCGAACGGGTGACGGGAATGCCTTTCGAAGGGCATGAAACCGAGGATCCCGCCGGCGACGTGGAGCGGGCGGTGGAATCCTGGATTGCTGAAAATCCCGCATGAGCAATCGGCAGCCAAATTGGAAAGCCGAGGCCATTGAGTTGGTCCGGGTCTTGCGCTCGGGCGGTGTGGTGTTGACGTCCACGGATACGGTTTGGGGATTGGCCTGCGATGCCACCCAACCGGAGGCGGTCGAACGGATGGCAGCGATGAAAGGGCGGCCCGAGGAGAAATCGTTTTTGGCCTTGGTGGCCGATGACCCACTCCTTGAGCGCTTGTTGCCGGACCTGCCAGAAGCTGCGTGGGAGTTGATGGAAGCGTCCGATCGGCCCGTGACCGTGGTGGCGCAAGCCGGATCGCGGCATGGATTGGCTGCGGGGATGGTGCGGGAAGATGGATCGCTCGGGGTGCGTCGAGTGAACGATCCGTATTTGGAATTCATCGCGCGGGGATTGAATCAGCCATTGGCCTCGACGAGTGCGAATTGGAGCGGGGAGGCGAGCGATGGCACCTTCGGCAAGGTGCCCGCCGACTTGATTGAAGCGGTCGACGCGGTGGGAACGTTTCGGCGCGATGCCCCTCCCGGTTTGCCCTCTTGGGTGGTGCAATTCGATGCGGAGGGGCGGTTCAAGGTGCTGCGCCCGTAACCCTACCTTTGCAGCATCGCCATGAATTACGCCTCTGAACTTTATTTGCCCGTGTTCCGCGCAATCGGCAAAATCGCCGATGAACAAGGCGTGCGCGCTTTTGCCATTGGCGGATTTGTTCGCGACTTGCTCATTCAACGCAAAAGCAAGGACATCGACATCGTTTGCGAGGGCAGCGGAATTGAGCTGGCTCGGGCGGCGGCGGCTGCGCTGAAGGCGGGGCGCGTCACGGTGTTCAAAACATACGGCACGGCGATGTTCCGTTGGAACGACTTGGAAGTGGAATTCGTGGGGGCGAGAAAGGAATCGTACGCCCGTGGAAGCCGAAATCCCGAGGTCGAACCCGGCAGCTTGACCGATGACCAAAACCGCCGCGATTTCACCATCAATGCCTTGGCGTTGTCCTTGAACCGGCAAACATTTGGGGATTTGGTGGATCCCTTTGGGGGGCTGAACGACTTGAAGCGGGGCATCATCCGAACGCCCCTCAATCCCGATGTCACGTTTTCCGACGACCCGTTGCGCATGCTGCGCGCGGTTCGGTTCGCCACGCAATTGGGGTTTGAAATTGAGCACGACTGCTTCGAAGCGATCGCTCGGAATGCAGGGCGCTTGGAAATCATCACCCCGGAACGCATTCACACGGAACTGAATAAAATCATCAGCGCTCCGCGGCCTTCAACGGGCTTCAAGCTGTTGTTCAAATCGAAATTGCTCCACGAATTCTTTCCCGAGATGGTCGCCTTGCAGGGCGTGGAATGGCGCAACGGCATCGGGCACAAAGACAATTTCTACCACACCCTCGAGGTGCTGGACAACGTGGCTGAACACAGCGACAACCTGTGGCTGCGTTGGGCGGCCATCCTGCACGACATCGCAAAACCGCCCACGAAGCGGTTTCACCCCGAAGCCGGGTGGACCTTTCACGGCCACGAGGACCGCGGTTCGCGAATGGTGCCGAAGCTGTTCAAGCGGCTGAAGCTCCCCATGGACAGCAAGATGCGCTATGTTCAAAAGCTTGTGTTGCTCCACTTGCGCCCCATCGCCTTGACGAAGAATGAAATTACGGACAGCGCCGTGCGGCGGTTGCTTTTCGAGGCCGGGGACGACATCGATGACCTGATGATCCTGTGCCGCGCGGACATCACTTCGAAGAACGAGGCGAAGGTGAAGCGTTATTTGTCTAACTACGACCAAGTCATCATCAAGTTGCGCGAGGTGGAAGAAAAGGACCACGTGCGCAACTTCCAGCCTCCAGTCAGCGGAGAGGACATCATGCAGTTGTTCGACATTCCGCCGAGCCGCCCCGTCGGCGACCTGAAAAACGTCATCAAGGAAGCGATCCTCGACGGCATCATCCCCAACGAGCAACACGCCGCTCGGGCCTTGCTCCTTGAGCGTGGAACCGCGATGGGACTGCAAGCGGTGATGGACCCGAACGAACTCCCGGAGCGCCCAAGCGAAGAGGATAAACCCGAGGCCGCGCAGCCGCGCAAGCGGCCCCGCCGTCCGCGCAAGCCTGCGTAAATCAGCCCTTCCAGCCGTCCTTCAACGTCACCGCGCGGTTGAACACTGGTGCGCCCGGGCGCCCGTGCTTCGAATCCCGGGTGAAGTAGCCCAATCGCGTGAACTGGAACGAAACGCCCAATTCGGCATCGCCCAAGTACGGCTCCACCTTCGCCCCGTGCAGCACCTCCAGGCTGTTCGGGTTCACGTACTGCATGAAATCCACGTCGGCGTCTTGGTCCGGTGATGGCGCACTGAACAGCCGGTCGTAGAGGCGAACTTCCGCGTCCACAGCGTGATCCGCCTCCACCCAATGCAGCGTGCCCTTCGCCTTGATGCCCGAAGTGTCGCTTCCACTGCGGCTGTTCTCGAAGTACTTCACATGCACTTCCATCACTTCACCTTCCGCGTTCGTGACGTGGTCCACGTATTCCACGATGAACGCGCTTTTCAGGCGCACGGTTTTTCCCGGGGCCAAACGGAACCACTTCTTGTTCGCCTCGATGCGGAAATCGTCTTGTTCAATCCACAGCTCCCGACCGAACGGCATGGTGCGCGTGCCACTCTCGGGATCTTCCGGGTTGATGGTGGTGGGCATCCATTCGATTTGGCCTTCGGGGTAGTTCACCACCACCAACTTCAAGGGCTTCAGCACCGCCATGGCGCGCGGAGCCACCCGATTCAAGTGATCGCGCAAGGCCCATTCGAGCAAGCTGAAATCGATGACGTTGTTGCGCTTCGCCAAGCCCACTCGATCCGCAAAATTCCGGATCGACTCGGGCGTGAATCCCCGGCGACGCAACCCGCTGATGGTGGGCATGCGCGGATCGTCCCATCCATCGACCACGCCCTCCTGAACGAGGCGCAACAACTTGCGCTTCGACATGATGGTGTAGTTCAAGTTCAACCGGGCGAATTCGGTTTGTTCTGACGGGTAGATTCCGAGTTGTTCAATGAACCAATTGTACAGCGGTCGGTGGTTTTCGAACTCCAACGAGCACAAGCTGTGCGTGATGTGTTCGATGGAGTCGCTTTGGCCGTGAGCAAAATCGTACATGGGGTAAATGCACCATGCATCGCCGGTGCGGTGGTGGTGCGCGTACTTGATGCGGTACATGAGCGGGTCGCGCATGAGCATGTTCGGGTGCGCCATGTCGATTTTCGCTCGCAGGACGCGTTCGCCTTCTTTGAATGCACCGGCGCGCATTTGTTCAAAGAGCGCGCGGTTCTCCTCGGGCGACCGGTCGCGGTAAGGACTGTGCGTGCCCGGGGTGCCCGGGGCGCCTTTCTGGGCAGCGATTTCTTCCGCGGTTTGGTCGTCGACGTAGGCCTTGCCCGCATCGATCAGCTGAAGCGCCATGTGGTACAGCTGCTCGAAGTAGTCGCTCGTGTAGAACTCCCCGCCTTTCCATTCAAAGCCGAGCCAAGCGATGTCCTCGCGGATGCTGTTGACGTATTCCGTATCTTCCTTTTCTGGATTGGTGTCGTCAAAGCGCAGGTTCGTCACGCCTCCGTACTTCTGGGCCAAACCGAAGCTCACGCAAATGGCCTTCGCGTGACCGATGTGCAAATACCCGTTGGGCTCCGGTGGGAAGCGGGTATGGATGCGCCCTTCGTGCTTACCGGCAGCCAAATCCGCCTCGATTTTCTGCTCGATGAAATTGAGCGGCTTGCGCGCTTCGGCTCCCGACTCGAGCGCCTCGTTGTGACCTTCCGTTGACATGCCGCAAAGGTACGCATTCTGCCCACCGGTGAGGCAGTCAGCGCAACAACGTCACCTGTCCGGTGTAGACCTCGTGGCGGGCCACGCCATCGCGCTCAAACACCGCGATGACCCGCCAAACGTAAAGGTCTTGCGGACCGAAATACGGGTGGTCGTCGCCTACTCCGTCGGGGATTTGGCCCAACCAGCCTTCGCCCGGGTCTTCAGTGTAGAAAAATCGAACGCCCCAGCGATCCAACACCTCGAACGAATACTGCATCGGTTCGCACGAAAACTTGGGAATGAACCGGTCGTTGCGCCCGTCATTGTCCGGAGTGAATGCACTTGGAACGAAAACGGAGCACGCGCAATCCTCCACCTCGACGAAGACGCTTTGCGACCACGTTCCGCATGCGTTGCCCGCCGTGAACGTGTACGTTCCTTCATGATCCACGAGCGTGCTCAACCCGTCCCCCCCCGGAGACCAAGCGTACCACGTGGCGAACAACGTGTCCGCTGGTGCAGCCGTCAACGCATCGGTCTCTCCCGAACACAGCGTCGCGAACTCAGGAAGGCTGGGGTCGTATTCAGCCGCTACGAGCACGGTCACTGCGTCCTCAAACGTACATCCGCCCAAAGAAGCCACGGCTTGGTATGTCCCCGACGCGTTCACCACCAACGGATTGGCGTTCGAGCCGATGCCGGTCCAGTCGAGCGTTGCTCCGGATGGCAATCCTTCCGCCGCCAACAGGGCCGTGCCGCCCGCACACAGGTGCTGATTCGGTCCCAAATCAAACTCCGGAGTGGGATAAAATTCCACCTGCACTTCATCCTGGTTCGTGCACCCCAAATCGGAAACCACCACGGTAACCGTAGACGATTCCTGAACCTCGAACGACGCCCCGTAGGAGCTTCCGTTCCATTGGACCCAATCCACGTCGGCGCTCACCTCCAACACCACGCTGCTTCCTTCACAGATCCCGATGTCCTCGCCGAGGTCAACGGATGGCAACGGAACCTCCACCGCGGACACTTCAAACGAAGCTTCACAGCCCAAGTAGTCGGTGTTCAGCACGGTGGTTCCCGGCTGATTGATAGTGAGGGAGCTGCCGAAAACGAGCGAAGCGTCGGGGAGCACCCACTCGTACGCTTCCGCCCCCGCCGCGGCGAGGAGGGTCGCCGACTCGCCTTCGCAAAATGAGAGGCTCAACGGCAGTTGGGCATCGAATGCGGGCAACTCGGAAACCTCAACTTCGTCAGAAGCCGCGCACACACCGTCGTCCACGAGGCACGTCAAGGTGCCCGCCTCCTCCACCGTGACCGAAGCCACACCTGCAACGAGAGCGTTTCCGTTCCACAACCAACTGGTGATCACGTCCGGGGCTCCGCTGCTGACGACCTGAACTTCGCCCTCACACAGGGCCACTTCGAGGCCCAGGTCCACCTCCGGCACCTCCGAAGCCACCACTTCGAGGTCGAAGGTGTGCGGACAACCACTTGCGGTCACGTCCACAGCATACAGGCCGGCTTGGTCCACTTCCCACGAAGCGGCATTTGGCCCGCCTTGCCAAGCAAACGTCACCTCCCCCCCATTCCAATTCGAATCGGTAGCATCCAGAATCACCGACTCTCCCTGACAAAGGATGAGGTTCGCCCCCCCATCTACCTCGTAATCCGGCACCCAATCGACCGCGGCTTCATCCTGCACCGTGCACCCCGCATGGGACACTTCCACGAGGTACGTTCCTGCTGCATCGGGAATGAACGAGTCCCCAAATCCAACGGCATTTCCCTCATTCCACCACGTAACCCAGGCGTCCGGATACGGGACATTCCATTCCACGGCGTCTCCCGGGCAGAGGGTTTCATCCGGGCCCAAGTCGACCGAAGTGATCTCAGAAACTTGAACCTCCGTGACAAAGGTGTACGAGCAACCACCCGCGACCACGTCCACTTCGACGGGACCCAGAGCGTCCACTTCAAACGTCGACTCGGCGGAGCCATCGAGCCACTCGTAGACCACATCAGCGGCGTCCCAATTCCCATCCGCTGCGTCGAGCACCAACACCCCAGCCCCCGCACACAGCGTCCATTCCGAACTCCAAACGGGTTCGTAGGCTTGAACCGAGGTGACTTCAACTGCGGTCGTCACGGAACAGGTTCCCGACCCCACCGTAGCGGTCACCGTTTCTGGACCGTTCGCGGTGTACGTCGGCCCCACGCTGTTGTCCGCCCAAACGGCATCGGCGACACCCGCATCGAACGTGTAACTCGTCCCGGGGCACAGTTCGATGTCCGAGCCCAAGTTCACCACGGGCAAGTCCAGGTTCGTCACCGTAAGGGACTGCTCATCGGTGCATCCTTCCGTATTGGTAACGAAGACGGTGTACGTTCCCGGTTCGTCAATGGAAGCGGGGATTTGACCACCGACGGATTCCCATCCCACCGCAAAGCCGGGAGGCACCAAGATGAAGGGGACGAGCACCGGAGCTCCGTTGCACATCTGCAAGTCCGGCACAGCGTCCGCGAATTCGGCGTCGTTGACGGTGGCCGTGAATGAAGCTTCAACCGTGTTGCCACACGCATCCAACCACGAGGCCGTGTAGGTCGTGGTCACGGCGGGCGAGACGACGATGGTGGAACCGGCTGTTCCGCTGAGGCCCGCCGTGGGCGACCAATCGACGACGAATCCGTCGGGCAGGTTGATGGTTGCGGTTTGGCCAGCACACAACTCCACGTCCGCCAAATTCAATTCCGCGGGTTCGAACGCATCCAATTCACAGAATCGGTGCTCATTTTCTTCGGACTCCGTGCATGCCACAAAGCCCCAAATACCTTCCGTGTCACCGATGATGCTCGGAATGTCCACGGTGGTCGCAATTCGGAGGAAGCAATCGAAGTAAACCTTGAGGCTGTCGTTTTCGGGGTTCCACGTGACCCGAAAGAGGTGCTCATCGTTGTCCTCGATGTTGCTGAAATCGGGCAACGCCGGAACGGGGTCGAAGAGGCATGAGGGGGCGTCGTGATCCGGATTGCCATCGCGGAGCACCGAAAGGTGGTCCCAATTGGGATCGTTGGCCGCGTTGTTGTCGTCGGTGTCGATTTCGACGATCACGCTTTCATCGATGGTGCCGTAACCGAGGTACTGACCGTCTGGCCCGGGCATTTGGTTCGGTTGGAGGTCGTTGCTGCTGCTGTTGCGAATCACGAACGCCATGCCATCGCCTCCGCCGTTGGAGTTCCCTAAAAACACGGAAGCCACCACATCAAAGGGTGCGGTGAGGTCCATGGGAACGTTCGACCACGCAGCGCCGATTTCGTTGTTGTCGTCGTCGGTCACGCGGTAGCATCCCCCGCCTTGGTTCGAAGCATCTCCTTCGGTTGAAAACTGCGAAAAGGCGAAGAAAGGCAAAGCCAGCAAGGAAATGAGGGCTAGGGGCGATTTCAAGTTTCAGGTTTTGGTGTTGGTTGTACGTTGAACAAGTTGACTTTCTTGGTCAATCGGAGAAAGGATGCATCGCACGCTCAATGGCTCGGTTGATGTTGGCCGAATCCGACTCCCAATTCAAGACCTCGGCAGCGCGCTCGCTCCGGGTTTGCCAAATCTCGCGGGGGGTCGAAAGCACGTTACGGATGGTATCTGCGACTACCTCTGGGTTGGAGGATGGGGTGGTTTGGCCGATTAGGTATTCGTTTACAATCCGGCTCACCTCGGGCAAATCCGTGGCCACAACGGGCAGTCCTGCTTGGATGTAATCGAACAACTTGTTCGGCAAACTGAAGTAAAAATTGCCGCAAAGGCCCTGGTCGAGGGAGAGCCCCACATCGGCAGAAGCGGTCAAGGGAAAGAGTTCGGAATGCGGCAACTTGGGAATGCAGTGCAACCGGCCGTTCCACTTCGGCTGTTGCTCCTGGGCCCAATCGAACTCCGACCCCGCGCCGATGAGCACGAGCGTGACGTCAGGCAGATATTCCAACGTGTTCACGGCAATTTTCCCTCCGCGGTCCCGATCGATGAACGCTCCCTGCATGAGGACAATGGGGCGGTCCGCCGGCACGCCGTATCGCGCCCACAAGGTGCGGTTCGGGACGGCTTGCTCAGCCCGCCGCATCGGCATGTTCCGAACGACGAAGGGCCGACCGAAGCGCGACCGGGGGTAACGAGCCGCCAAGGCTTCAGCGATGCTCTCGTTGACAGTGATGACGGAACGGCAACTTGGCATGGTCAAGCGCTCCACCACCAGCCAGACCAGTCGCTGCAATCGCCTCTTGGACAAGGCCTCTGCCTCCGTAAAAAATTCGTGGCTGTCGTAGACAACGGGAATGCTGCGGCGCCAACCCGCGGTCCGCGCTGGAAGCAACGTGTCCAAGTCGTTGGCCCAAATCAGCTGCACGTCCCTTCTGCGCATCAAATCCCGGGTAAACACCCACGTCAATTCCGCATAAAACTCTTTCCCACGGGTGAAACGCAGCCGATGACGGGTCGCGCGTTGGGTCCAAGGGACTTCAACCGAATTGGGCAACAGCCTGCCCACCACATCCACCTCCCAACCGTCGGCTTCCAAGGTAGCGACGGTCTTTCGAACCCGCTGGTCAAAACTCAAATCATTCGACACCAATACGACCGCACGACGCGCCATGCCCTTACTTCTTCATCTCCTCCCAAACCTTGCGCAGCGTGCGCTTCGTGTAGTTCGGGAAGTCAGCATCCATCATCCAGCCGAAGTAGCCAGGATTTACGCGCAACACCTCTTTCACCAGCTTCCCCTTGTGCTGACCAAAGTTGAACAGCACCTCCCCCGCATCGTCGTAAATGAACCGCCCCACCAAATCGGCAAACGGCTGGCGCTGACAAAACGCGTGCAGGGCATCCATGTCGCGCGGCACCGGCCCCACTGGTTCTCCCATGCTGTCAAGCACTGTGGACGCTTGGTACCGTTCGAGCTGCGCCCACAAGATTTCCAAGGTGGCTTCCGTATCCGGCAACGCTTCATGCGCTCCATCGAGTTCCTTTCCGCAGTAGAACTTGAAAGCCGCCCGGAGCGTCCGCTGTTCCATTTTGTGGAAAATGTTTTGGACATCGATCAAATTGCGCCCTTCCAAACCGAAATCCACGCCCACGCGCAAGAACTCCTCCGCCAACATCGGAACGTCAAACCGGTTGCTGTTGAACCCGGCCAAATCGCACCCGTCGAGGAACTGCACCAGCCGGGGCGCCAATTGCTGAAACGTATGCTTGCCCACTACATCGGCATCCCAAATGCCGTGAACCAAGCTCGCCTCCCGCGGAATCGGCATCTCGGGGTTCACGAGGATGCGATGCTCCGCTCCCCGTTGCTCCGGCTTTTTCACCACGGAACCATCCGGGGACACCTTGATCATCGCGATTTCCACGATGCGGTCTTTCCCCACTTCGGTCCCGGTCGTTTCCAAATCCAGCACCACCAGCGGGCGCTTCAAGTTCATCTGGGACCAATTCATGTCGTGTGTGCTTTCAAGTTAGTCAATCGGTCGCTCGGGATCGAACGCTTCCAAGTAATCCGCCACCCGACGCACGAAGCTGCCGCCGAGCATGCCGTCGACCACCCGGTGGTCGTAGCTGTGCGAGAGGAACATCATGTGCCGCACCGCAATCACATCCCCTTCCGGCGTTTCGATGACCGCCGGCTTTTTGCGGATTGCTCCCAAGGCCAAAATTCCCACCTGCGGTTGGTTGATGATCGGGGTGCCCATCACGTTGCCGAACGTGCCGACATTCGACATCGTGTACGTGCCTCCTGCGATGTCGTCCGGTCCGAGTTTTCCGGCACGAGCGCGGTTCGCGAGGTCGTTGATTTGGCGTGCCAAACCGACCAAATTGTACTGGTCCGCGTGCTTGATGACGGGAACGATGAGGTTGCCTGAAGGCAAGGCCGCCGCCATGCCGAGGTGGATGTCCTTCTTGATGATGATGCGGTCGCCGTCCACTTGGGCGTTGACGCCCGGGAAATCCCGAATGGCTTTCACAATGGCCTCGGCCAACATGGGGGTGAACGTCAATTTCTCTCCCGTTTTTGCTTGGAAGGCGTCCTTGTTCTTCTTGCGCCAGTTCACTATTCGCGTCACGTCCGCTTCCACGAACGAAGTGACGTGTGGGCTCGTGGACACGGAACGCACCATGTGCTCGGCGATCATCTTCCGCATCCGGTCCATTTCGATGATTTCGTCTCCGCCCGAAACGCTGACCGCTGCAGGCTTCGATGCTGGAGCAGCCTTCGGAGCGGCAGGCGCAGGAGCCGCCACAGGTGATGGAGCCGCCGCCGGAGCCGCCGCCCCACGCCCTTCCACATACGCCAAGATGTCCTTCTTCGTCACGCGCCCTTCACTTCCCGAACCCGCAATGCCTTCCAATTCCGCCGCGCTCACGCCCTCCGCAGCCGCAATGCTTCGCACCAAGGGCGAGTAAAAGCGCCCCGACTCGCTGACCCGCGGGGGCATGCCGGACAACGGCGCCTCGAGGGCTTCAACGACCTCCGGAGCGGGCACGGACGTTGCAGCCGGCGCCGCCACGGGAGCCGGAGCCGAAGCCTCTCCCCCCGTCTCGAACCGCGCAATCGGCGCTCCCACTTGCACGACATCCCCTTCCGCGACCAACCATTCCACCAGCACCCCGTCCTCCGGAGCCGGCACCTCGCTGTCCACCTTGTCCGTGGCGATTTCGACGATGTTCTCGTCCGCTTCAACCGCTTGTCCCGGCTGTGCTACCAAGTTCGTAATCGTAGCTTCTGCTACGCTTTCACCCATCTTCGGGAGGAGGATTTCAATTGTTGCCATATCGTTGTATTGCGCGATGCGAAATTAAGGCTTCACGGACGACCGACAGGTCTGTTGTCCATCTATAATCACGAGCATAGGCCAAATCCGTTCGCCTCCGCACCCGAACATCCCCCGACTCCGACCGCCGCAGCACCGCCATCCTCAGCGTGGGCAGGCCTTTGCGAGGCTCGGAATAGCCGACCCACGTCCACCCTGCAAACGCCACCCGCAACGCCGCACGCCCCCATCCACGCCGCCCACTGAGCCAAAGCACCGGCGCTACCAACCCCACGGCCAACGCCGCCAACACATCGAACAACCGCTTCCGTCGCCTCGAATCCGGCAACTGAATGGCCCGCTGCACCTCCACGAATCCCTCCAGCCCCTCCGGTCCGCCGGGTCCGATGAGCGGACTCCCGGGTTCCCACGCGATGCGAAACTGCACGCCCCCGTCGCTCACCCCCGTCATCGCATCGATGATGGCCGCTGCCGACAATTCCCGCCCGTTGAACACCACTTCATTCACGCGGTGGATCCGCATCGCCTCTTCCAAATCCGCAACCGTCCCCACCACCCGCACCCCCTCCACCGACGCCAGCTCTTCCTTTTTCGGCGTCAACGCCCACGACTCCACCGCCGCTCCCGCTCCCCGCAGAATGGGCAACAGTTCGGCCAACGAATCGCTGCTGGCCACCACCAGCCGGCGTTTGCGGACGGCGTGCCGCCAGCCCTTCCGATGAAACAGCGTTCGGAGCCCCCAGAAGGCCAGGATGGCCCAAGCGGTTCCAAGGAGCAGGACCGCGCGGGAAAACTGAACGGTTTTGGGAAGCAACCCATAGCCGGCCATCAAAACGAGTCCGCCGAGCGCCACCCCTTTCAACACCGCCCCCAAGCGCCATGGCCGATCGTACCCCCCGCTCCACGTCACCGCCACCGACCAAACGCCCGTGTATACCGCAAACGCCGTCGCCGCCAACTTGAAATCGTACACGATGCCCGACCACTGCGAGTACCCCTTTAAAATCGCCAACAACCCGCTGAACAACACCGCCGCCTCCGCCACCTGCAACCCCCGACGTTCCACCACGCGCCGGACTACCGCAAGCCCCGCCCGCAAATAAATGGCCAGCCGAATCAACCACGTTAGCAACCGCGCTTGCCGCCCCTCAAAATGCGTCGAAGCGAAAATCAGCATCGCCCCGTAAAACACCGAAACGTAATTGAGCGACCCCTTCTTCGTGCTCTCGCCTTTGTAGTGGATGATGGAAGTGCCCGCGAAGTAGTGGTTTTCCCAGCCGCCTTGGATGAGCCGCCAAGACAAATCGATGTCCTCCCCGTACATGAAATACGCTTCGTCCAACAACCCCACCTCGTCCAACGCCTCCCGCCGCATCCACATGAAGGCCCCAGACAAAATCTCAATCGGAGCCGAAGCTTCGCGGTCCAAATGACCGAAATAATACCGGTTGAAGCGCTTCGATCGCGGCGCCAAGCGGTACAGCCCCGAAATCTTGCACAACGACGCCCAAGGTGTCGGCAAGCCCCGCTTCGACTCGGGCAAGTACCGCCCTGCCCCGTCGACCATCGGCACCCCCAGCCCCCCAAGCCTAGGGTGGGCATCTGCGTACGCGAGGGCCGCCACGAACGTGTCCTCCCGCACCACCGTGTCGGGATTCAACAACAGCACCCAACGGCCCGTCGATTTCCGAATCGCCACGTTATTCCCTTTCGAAAACCCCACATTTTCCTCCAGCGCCTCCAGTTTGACCTGCGGAAACTTCGCACGGACCATGGCGCACGACCCGTCCACCGAACGGTTGTCCACCACCCAAACCTCCGCTTCGAAGCCCGCTGCCCTCATCCGCGCCACCGCGCGCTCCACGGACGTCAAGCACTGCTCGAGGAAGTGCTCCACGTTGTAGTTGACGATGACGATGGACAAGTCGGGCCGCGCGCTCATGTGCTGTAGGGCAACCGTTGGTTCAAGCTTTGGGCCAACGTGGCTTCGTCCGCATGCTGCAAGTCATCGCCCACCGCAATGCCGCGCGCAATCGCCGTTACCCGAACGCCCGTTGGCTCCAGCTTCTTGAACAGGTAAAATGCCGTGGTTTCGCCTTCCATCGTGGTGGGCAGGGCAAAAATCACCTCCGCGGGCAAGCCATCCGCCCCTTGCACCCACTCCGGATTGCCACACCGCGCGACGAGCGCCTCCACCGTCAAATCCGAAGGCCCGACCCCGTCCATCGGGCTGATGACGCCCCCGAGCACGTGGTATCGGCCCTTGTAGAGCCCGAGCTGCTCGATGGCCAGCAGGTCCCGCAGGTCCTCCACCACGCAGATGGTGCGCTCGTCCCGAACGGGGTCCGCGCAGATGCTGCACTGTTCCCCTTCGGTCAGGTTCGCACACGTTGAACACGGACGCACTCCGGCGCGCAGTTCCGTGAAGGCGCGGGCAAACGCATCGACTCGGTCCTCGTCCCGCTTGAGCAAGTGGAGGACGAGGCGCAAGGCTGTTTTGCGGCCGATGCCGGGGAGGGAAGCCATTTGGTCCACGGCCACCTCCATCAGGCGCGAAGGCAATTCCATGCCGCGAAGGTACGCCGCCCGAGCGCGCTGCCGATATCTTTGCCGCATGCAACCCACCCTCGTCATCGGCGTGTTCATCGCCTACGCCGCCCTGTTGGCGGTCATCGGCCGGCTCACCGCGCAACGCGGCAACGCGGGTTTTTTCTTAGCTGGGCGGACGACGCCGTGGTACGTGGTGGCGTTCGGCATGATCGGGGCGTCGCTGAGCGGGGTGACGTTCATCAGCGTTCCGGGCCAGGTGCATGGCGCTGGATTCACCTACATGCAAATGGTGTTCGGGTACTTGATCGGCTATGCGTTCATCATGGGCGTGTTGATGCCGCTGTATTACCGGATGCAATTGACAAGCATTTATGGGTATTTGGGGGAGCGGTTTGGGCCGCGGGCGTATCGGACGGGGGCCGTGTTTTTCTTGATCAGTCGGGTGATTGGGGCGAGTTTTCGGCTGTTTTTGGTGGTGCTCGTGCTGCAGTTGTTCGTGTTGCAGCCGCTGGGGTGGGACCTGCACGTGGGCGGGTGGCCGGTGGGCGTGGCGCTGACCGCGCTCGCGGTGTTGGGGGTGATTTATGGGTACACGCGGGCCGGGGGCTTGGGGACGGTGGTGTGGACGGATACGCTCCAAACCGCAGCGATGTTGATCGCGGTGGTCCTGGCCGTGGATTCGGTGGCGGAATCGCTCGTTGGGGGCGATTGGGGCGCGTTGTGGGGGGAGGCGGAGGCGCGCGGGTGGACGCGGATTTGGGTGACGGAGGACTGGCGGGCGCCGAATCATGTGGTGAAGCACGTGGTGGCGGGGGCGTTCGTTGCCGCGACGATGACGGGGATGGACCAGGACATGATGCAGAAGAACTTGGCGTGCCGGAATTTGCGGGAGGCGCGGTGGAACATGGGGTCGTTTGCGGTGGTGCTGGTGGGGGTGAATTTCCTGTTCCTGTTCCTCGGGGCCGTACTGTGGTTGCAGGCGGAGGCGATGGGGTGGTCGCCGGAGCGGACCGATGGGCTGTTTCCCGGGGTGGCGTTGAGCGGGGAGTTGGGATGGGGCGTGGGGCTCGTGTTTCTCGTGGGACTGATGGCGGCGGCGTTCAGCTCGGCGGATAGCGCGTTGACGGCGTTGACGACGAGCGTGTGCGTGGATTTGGCCCGCGTAGACCAAATGCCCGACGGAGCAGCCGAACGGCTTCGCAAGCGCGTGCACCTCGGCATGACCCTCCTCCTGGCCGCCGTCATGCTCGGCTTCTCCATGGCGACGGATGCGAGCGTGCTCTCGTCCATTTTCACGGCCGCGAATTACACGTACGGTCCGCTGCTCGGGCTGTTCGGGTTCGGCATCCTTTCGCGTCGGGCGGTGAACGACCGGTGGATTCCGGTGCTCGCGGTGGCCTCTCCCCTTGCCTGCTATGTGCTCGAATTTGGGCTGCGGGAAGGGACGGGGTTCAGCTTCGGTTTTGCGTTGCTCGCGGTGAACGGCGGACTCATGTTCGGCGGCCTCGCCTTGCTGTCGAAAAAGCGCAACCTGTGAGCGCGTGGCATCGTAGGGGGAAGTAAATTTGGCCCACGCAACACGCAACGACATGAACCCACGGACCTCCGACCTCCTCAACCGCCTGTCCGAATCCGCGACCATCGCCATGGCGCGCAAGGCGACCGAAATGAAAGCCCAAGGCATCGACGTCATCTCCCTCTCGCTCGGCGAGCCGGATTTCGACACGCCGGAGGTGCTCAAAGAGGCGGGCATTCAAGCCATTCGCGACAACGTCACGCATTACACACCGGTGCCGGGCATCGCGGACGTGCGGGAAGCGATCAGTGCGAAATTCAAGCGCGACAACGGCCTCGACTACGCGCCCAACCAAATCGTCGTTTCCAACGGAGCCAAGCAAAGCATCACCAACGTGGTGCTCGCGCTCATCAACCCGGGCGATGAGGTGTTGTTGCCTGCACCGTTTTGGGTGAGCTACCAAGACATGGTGTTGTTGGCGGGCGGAACCCCGGTGGTGCTGCCAACGCGCATTGAGGACGATTTCAAGGTCCAACCTGGGGACTTGGAAGCTGCGATCACGGAGCGGACGCGTTTGGTCATTTACTCCTCCCCGTGCAATCCTTCAGGATCGGTTTACACGCAGGAAGAAACGGAGGCCCTCGCCGAAGTGTTCAAGCGGCACGAACAGGTCGTCGTCATCAGCGATGAAATTTACGAATTGATCAACTTCACGGGGGCGCATGCGAGCTTGGGCGCGGTGGAAGGCATGCAGGATCGGGTGGTGACGGTGAACGGGGTTTCGAAGGGGTTTGCGATGACGGGGTGGCGATTGGGTTACATCGGAGCGCCGGCTTGGATTGCACAAGCGTGCACGAAGATCCAAGGGCAAGTCACTTCGGCTCCGTGTTCCATTGCACAGGTCGCCGCTGGGGCTGCCGTGGCAGCGGATCCGTCGATTGCGGATGAAATGCGTGCGGCCTTCTTGAAGCGGCGGGAGTTGATGATTGCGCGGCTGGAGCGCATCCCGGGGCTGAAGGTGAACCGCCCGATGGGGGCGTTCTATTTATTCCCCGACGTCAGCGGGTTGTTCGGCAAGCGGGCCGGGGAGCACGTCCTGAAATCGGGCGACGACGTGGCCTTCTATTTGCTCGAAGCAGGGCGCGTGGCGACGGTGGGAGGCAATTCGTTTGGTACCCCAGAATGCATTCGGCTCTCCTACGCGGCATCCGAAGCCCAACTCGAAGCGGCGTGCGATCGCATTGAGGAAGCCATTCTGGCGCTGAACTGAGCCCGAAACCGCGCGCAGTGCCTAAATTTGCGGCATGAACGCGCTCGAAGCCCTCGAATCTTGCCGCAGTTTGCGGGTACTCGTCATCGGGGACGTGATGGTGGACGCTTATTACATCGGCGCGGTGAAGCGGGTTTCGCCCGAAGCACCGGTGCCGGTGGTGGACATTCAGAAGCGCGATCGGCGGCTCGGCGGTGCGGGAAATGTGGTGTTGAATCTGTTGGCGCTTGGTGCGCGTGTGGATTTGGCCTCCGCTGTGGGGGCGGATGAAGCGGGCAATGCGTTGCTGGAGCAACTCGATCAGCATGGCGTGGGCACGGCTGCCGTGGTCCAAACCCCCGAGCGCCCCACGACCGTAAAAACCCGCATCATGAGCAGCGGACAGCAGCTGTTGCGGGTGGATGAAGAAACGACGGAACCGTTGAGCACGGAGCTGGAGGACGCCCTCCTGGCCGCCTTGGAACCGTTGCTCGCTCAGGCCGATGCTGTTCTGTTCGAAGACTACGACAAGGGCGTTTTAACGGAGCGCATCATCGAATTCGTGGTCAGACGGGCCCGCGAACTCAACGTGCCCACGGCCGTGGATCCCAAGTTTCGGCAATTCCATGCTTACCGTGGCGTGGGCCTGTTCAAGCCCAACGTGAAGGAACTACAAGAAGGGCTCGGTCGTTACGTCGAGCCGGGAGACCCTGCGAGTGTGGAAGCCGCGGTGGAAGAACTCATGACGCGCCTCGAACCCGAGTGTGCTTTGGTGACGCTGAGTGAACACGGCGTGCACGTTCACCAGCCCGATCGAGGCATCGTTCACTTGCGCCAAGCCGCACACGCGAGGGAAATCGCGGACGTTTCGGGTGCTGGGGATACGGTCATCGCCGTCGCGACCTGCCTCTACGCACTCGGTGTGGACGCGGGAGAAGTGGCGCGGGTCGCCAACCTCGCGGGCGGGTTGGTCTGCGAAAACGTGGGGGTCGTTCCAATTGATGCGCGTCGGTTGCAACGCGAGGTGTCTTCAACCCCGCCCCTGACCGCATGAAACTGAGCGAATTCAGAGAACGGGCCAACGTTCACCTCTACACTTCGAAGGATGCGGTGCTCCGCGCCTTTCGCATCCTGAATGTCTTCGTTTCGTCCACCGCCTTGGTGCTGCTTGCAGCGTACTACGGCTTTCCGCAAGACAGCGCAAGCTCGGACCTCATTTTGAAGGGCGTCACCGGCAGCTTTGTTTTCTATGTCACCCACTACATCGTTCGCGTCGTCTACGAGTTCCATCCATTGACGTTCGTGAAGGGCACGTTGTTGGAAGCCAGCGTCATGGCCATTCTCGTCATCGAAGGCATGAGCGACCTGTTTACGGGGCACCTGCTGCTTGAACCCTTGGTCAGCTCGTGGGGATTGCGGTCAGCGAGGGACGTCTACACCCTGTTCATTCAGATCTATTTCTTCTTGATGGTCTTCGCCGAATTGTGGCGAGGAGGCACCATCCTGCCCAAAATCCGACTCAACCCCGCCGTCATTTTCATCCTGAGCTTTTCAGCCATCATCACCTTGGGCACCATCCTGCTCATGTTGCCCGAAATGACCACGATTGAAGGCGGCATGCCGTGGGTCGATGCGTTTTTCACCAGCACGAGCGCCACGTGCGTAACCGGTTTGATGTTGGTGGACACGGTGAACTACTTCACCTTCAAAGGACAATTCGTGCTTCTGTTGCTCATCCAACTCGGGGGCTTGAACCTCATTGCGTTCGGATCGTTCTTGGCCTTGGCCGCGCGATTGGGCCTCGGGGTGCGGCAACACGACGTCATCGAGGACTTCGTCAACCGGGACAACGTCCAATCTAGCACCGGAATGCTGAAAAAAGTCTTCCTGTGGTGCATGGGCATTGAGATCGTCGGCAGCGTTGCCTTGTTTGCGAGTTGGGACGAAGCCGTGGTGTTCTCGAATTTGGGCGAGAAGGTGTTCTACTCCATTTTTCACAGCGTTTCGGCGTTCAACAACGCAGGGATTTCCTTGTTCACGAACGGCTTGGCCGCTCCGGAAGTGGCCTCAAATTGGACCATGCACTGGATCGTGACCCTGCTGGTGTTCTTCGGAGCGTTGGGCATGATGGCCATCTTTGACTTGTTCGATCCCTCGCGACTTCGGGAACGGATGAAGCAGCCGTGGAAGCAAATCGGGTTCGCCACGAAAATAGCCCTCTACTTCAGCGTCATCCTCGTGGTCATCGGGGCCGTCAGCTACTTCTTGCTCGAGCAAGAGGGCACCTTGAAGGGCATGAGCACGTGGGGCCAAATCACCACTTCCGTGTTCCAAAGTGCGACCCGTACCAGCGGATTCAACACCGTAGACATCGGGTCAGTTGGAATCCCTATGCTGTTCTTGCTCACAGTTTTAATGTTCATCGGTTCAAGTTCATCCTCAACGGGAGGTGGCATCAAAACGAGCACGCTTGCCATCGTCCTGGCGGACGTGTGGCGGACCATCCGCGGCATCGAACACGTCCAGCTGTTCAAACGGACCATTCCGGAGATTTTGCGGTCGCGGGCGTACAGCGTAC
>ENA-OUOG01000064-OUOG01000064.1-marine-metagenome-genome-assembly--contig:-NODE-64-length-115419-cov-5.940898_pt1 | contig 115419 bp, 59 predicted proteins | sample MGYA00248635_ERZ508505 | MGnify/ENA primary metagenome ERZ508505 (study PRJEB26176, sample SAMN06267871) | marine metagenome | isolation source: Saanich Inlet, British Columbia, Canada | place: Pacific... | reverse complement strand
TGGGTGAGCCAGTCGCTTGGCAACCCGGTGAAAGACACGCAGGGCTCTCTTTCCGGGAACGACTACCACGAGACGCTCACGATCACGGACATGATCACGACGAACGAACACTTCTACCCGGTCATTCTGGGGTCGAAGGGCCAACGGTTCGCCATTAACCACGGCGAAACCGGCGGGGTCGACTTCGAGTACCCCGTGCCTTGCGGGTTCAGGCCTTTGTCGCACCTCGCGGTGGACGACACCGGGTACGGCGCGCAGAACGCGATCGTGGCGAACTGCTGGACCGTCGGCGGGCTCTGCGCGGTGTTCAACACCGTCTCGAGCAATTGCACGCAGTTCGCGCACGAAGCCGCGTCGGCGACCCCGAGCGAGACCCACGCTTCGCTGTACGCGGGGCGCGGGAACTGGTCGTACTACTACGGCGCCGCCGGCATGGCGCCCGGCGGCCGCACGACCAGCACGTTCTTCTCCATCGCGAGCGGGGAGTACGCGGACGTCGACGATTTCTAACGCGCGTTCGACGCGCTTTATTCGTAATAATATCACCTGCTTTGACACGACCGTCGCGTCGCTTTCGCGTCCGCTTTCGTCGCTCGCGGGAAACTTAAAAAAAAACGCCAACGACGCGCGAAGAAGCATCTCCAAATATTCTTCGAGGCGCGGGATCAGATCTGCTCGACTCGCTGGTGAAATGCGCCCCGCTGTCCAAAATTTTCCGACATACGGGTGACTTTCTTGAGTCATTACCCGTCGCGAAATAATCCGAGCGTGGTGACGAGGACGATCTGCAAAAGGCGGGAAGAAGCGCGTGTCAAAATCGTTTCGAGGGCAAATCTGTCTGTGCCGAGGGTGGGGCACGCGACCCGCGGCCTGCGCGCCACAGTCCCCCCGCGCTCGCGGCTCACTCGTCCGATCGATCGCATCGAGGCGATCGCGGCTTCGGTCGACCGAGGGACGCGCTCGAGGCGCTCGAGGTGGAGACTGCGGGTGCGATTCGTGCGTAATTCTCCCGACGACGGTCCGAGCGCTTCCACGAACGCCCGACTCTTCGGGGCGACGCGTTCCGAGACTGGACACCGCGGCTGACGCGTTCGCGACGGGACACGCGCACCTCGCGCGATGGTGGTCGACGCCGGCTCCGGCGGCGTGGGGGTCCTCGACCAAATCATGTACGACGAGGCGTACACCAAGGCGCTGAGCGACGGCATTGACCTGCTGGGTGGATACGGCAGTCGCGATAACCTCGCGGCGCTCGAGATGGCGCCGATGCCCGCGACCGCAGGCGAAAACACCGCGAGGCTGGACGGGAACATGGGACCTCTCGACCTCGGGATGTCCCCCATCGACGGCTTCGCGGTCCGGGACCTCGGCGCCGCGCCGGGGATGGCGACGGGCGTCGCCGCTCGGCCCGTCGCGGGTGTCGGGGACGAAACGCCGTTTTCGTCCGCCGCGGAGACGCGTCTGAACGCCGAGTCGGACGGCCCGGTCGCCTCGGGCGACCGCGATAGCACCGCGATAGCACCGCGGGACCGCGACGACGCGATGCGCGCGGCGGCCGCGTCCACCGAGCCGCGAGCGGTCGGTGGGATGGCGTCCGCGCGGGTCACCACGCCCACCACGCGCGTCCTCGGAGCGTACGACGCGATGATGCTGGCGTCGATGCCCGCGCGGGAGCTTCGGCGACGGTTCTGCGACGTGTTCGATGCGCCTCCGCCGACGCGTCGCCGGGACGACGAGACGTGGCTGCGTCACGCGCTCGCGCCGCACGCCATCGACGCGACGCCTCCGGGCGAGGGCGCCGCGACCGTCGACGCGGTCGCGTCGAGAGGATTGTCGACCATCCGCGGGTTCCAGACAGACGCCGCGCGGTACGAGGGCGTCGGACCGACCGGTTTCTCTTTCCCCGTCCCCCGGGACGTCCCCGGGGACGCGGGAACGGGAGACGCCACGGACGACGACGACGACGACGACGACGACGCGAGCGACGACGGGAGGGACGACGCTTTCGGGAAGACGCCGTCTCCGGTGGATCGACGCGGAAGCTTCGATTCGCGCGGAAGCTTCGATTCGCGCGTCGTCCCCGAATCGCGTCTCCGAATCGCGTCGCGCTCGCCGAACGCCTCGGAAGTGCTCGCGCGCGTCGCGCGACGCACGCCCGTCTCGACGTGCGGCTGGGCGATGGCCACCGCCGCCGCCGCCAGGGCCATCGCCGAGGCTGGCGAGAAGAGCGCGCTCGCTCTGTCGGCGCGCGCCGAATGCGAGAGGCTCGCCGCCGAGGCTGGCAAGGCTGTGAAACGAGCGCGGAAGGCGGCGGCGAACGCGGCGCGCGTGCGCGACGGCACGGAACAGCCCGTGCCGTTCGCCGCGCTCCCGCGCGCGATCGCCGAGCGCGTGGCGCGCACCGGCGCCGCCGGCGCGCGCCCGGGCCGCAAGCGCGCCGCGCCGCCGTCGAAGGGCGGCGGGAAGCGGCCGCGACGCGACTCGCGTTCGCGGTCATCCTCCGCCGCGAGGGACACGGACTCCGGAGTCGACGCTCACGCTTCCGGGGGAATGAACGAGCGAGACGCGGAAGCGTCGCGGGAACCCAAGTCCCGCATGACGATCGCCTCGCTGGTAGGCGGCGACGCCGAGGCGGCGGCGCGCGTCGCCGCCATCTGGCACGCCGCCGTGGACGCCGACGCGTGCCACGTGTGCGGCGCCGGCGCTTCCGACCGCTGGGGCGACGACGACGAGATCGTCTTCTGCGACGGGTGCGACGTGCAGGTGCACCTGAGCTGCTACGGGCTCAAGCGCGTCCCGAAGGGCAAGTGGCTGTGCCAGGGGTGCGAGGACGGCGTGCACCCCGGCGACGCGGCGGCGGGGGAGGTTGGGACGTGCGCTCTGTGTCCCCAGCCCGGCGGCGCGCTGGCGGTTTTGGACCCCCCGTCGCACTGGGACGTGGCGTGGGAGACCCCGGGCACGCACGCGCACGTCTCGTGCGCGTCCTGCCTTCCCGAGGTGTTCGTGTGGAAGGATGTCCCCGGTCGCGAGACGCGGGGCGCGGTGGTCGACATGAGCTTCGTCAAGGCGCCTAGGATCAACTTGACGTGCTCGCTGTGCGCGCAGGAGGGCGCGTGCACGCAGTGCGCGATGCGCAAGTGCTTCGCGACGTTCCACCCGCTGTGCGCGCGAGGCGCCGGGTTCGCGACGGAGCGGCATTTATCGCAGGACGGGCGCCACCTGTGGTTCTGCCGAACGCACTCGGGCGAGCGCTGGGGGGAGAAGAGAAGAGAGGCGGCGGGGATGGGCATTTCCGGGAACGCCGGCGACAAGCGCGACAAGCGGTCGTCCAAGAAGAAGGCGTCCAAGAAGTTTCCCACGAAACAGAAGGCTGAGGAAACGAAGGCGAACGTCGGAACGACCGGAACGGCGGAATTAAACGTCGAGGCGGCCGCGGTCGCGGCGAACGCCGCGGGTCCCGACGCGAGCGACGCGGCGACGCGCGGCGACGCGGAGGGCGCCGAGACGGCGGTGCAGACGGAGGCGTAAAAAGGTGCGAAGCGCCTCTATTAATAGTACGACTTTTTCCAGACTAAAAACACATACGCGAAAAATCGACATTTCAACCGATTCTGTAACCCCCGAGCGGCTGGCTGCTGTTTCCTCGCAATGCGACGTGCGGGGCATAAGACGGCGCGAGCCGGTGACGCGAAGCCTCGCCGCCAGTCACGCGGCGCGCGCTCAACCGCGTCGTCGAACGGATCGAGGGTACCGCCGGTCGGGTGTGCGCGCGGTCGCCATGCCCGCGCCTTCCAGCGCCGCGGAGGTTTTGCCTCTGCTCGGGTGCGAGACGGATGCGCGTTCGCGCGGAGAGGGGGCTTCGCGGGAACGCGCGCGCGGATGGCGCGTCGCCGTTTTCGCCGCAGGTGCGCACGCGCGAACACACGATTTCAAGGAGGACGGCAACGGTCGCCTCGACCCAAACGTCCGGCGTCGGAGGCGACGCTCGCGGAGGGCACACGCGCGTCGATCGCCATCATGCGCCTCGTGGGTGTTGTCCGATGTTTCCGAAATCTCCCCGGACCGTCCGACGTCGCTCGACGTCCTCTCCTCGTCTCGACGTCCTCTCCTTCCTGACACACGCTTCCTCACCGTTTCCTCCCACGCGATCCTCACGTACCAGCTGCGCTCGCGTTCGTGTGCGCCGTGGGTCTGGCGAGCGCGTCGCTCGGCGCGAGCGACTTCGGCGCGTTCGCCGCGCGGCTCGGGAGCGCGGGGCACCACGGCTCGAGCGCATCCGTCTCCCGTCACCGCTCGACCGGCGGTCGCCACGCCTCGGTCCACGTCGGCTCGTCGCACAAATCGGACCTAGGGTCGCACCACGACTCTTCCGTGACGTCGCATTGCCAGAACGTTCCCGCGGACAACGCCGCGGGCACGTACCAGTTTTCCGACTCGCGCTGCGGCGACGGCGCGACGGGAAGCGTCCCCGGGTGCATCGGCGACAAACACAACTGCCGCTTTTGCCAAACCTCCATCGTCCCGAAGCACTCGCGGAACGAGGGCTGGCCGACGTGCCCCGCGCACGTCTGCGCGGAGCTCAAGGCGCTGGGCTGCCAGGGCGAGAGCTCGGCGTCCAAGAAGGAGGTGCTGTGGCAGCTGGCGCGCGAGAAGGCGCTGGCGCACAACGCCGCGGTGAAAGGCGTCTCCGTGGGCAAGTGCGCCACCGCCGAGGCGGACCGCAAGATCGGCAGGCACCAGTTCTCGGACGCGTCAGAGTGCAGCGCTCAAAGCTCCTCGCTCGCCGCGGGGTGCCTGGGCGGGGGAAGCACGTGTCGGTTTTGCCAGCTCTCCACCTCGAAGGCACAATCCACGGGGTGGCCCACGTGCCCGGATGTCGTGTGCAAGAAGTGGAAGGTGAAGGGGGGGGGGTGCGAGCCGCCGCTGTCGCTGGTGACCGTCCCGCCGGAGCACCCGCCCGCGGACTTCGACGTGTCCGCCGCGATGGACGAGGAAGCTAAGAAGATGAAGGACTTCATCCACGGGCAGAAGGAGATCGATCGCGGGGGCGACGACGACGAGGGCGACGCGCACAAAAAGAAACGCACCGTCGCGACGGGCGATTTGGTCGTCGACTTGTTGCAGTCCGAGGACCGGGGCGCGGACGGGTTGGACGAGCACCTTCAAAGAGCGTACGCTAAGAAGAAGTCTTCTTCTTCTTCGAAGGGCCATCATCACGGACGGACGGCGTAGACGACAAAACGCGCTTTTCACGAAAGAAAAGGTGGATCGCGGACGAAGAGCGAAGAGCGCTTCGTCGTCGCGCACGCGACGCGAACACGTACGTCGTTGTGATTCAAACGCGGCGTCGTTACACATGACCGATTCGTCGCGATCGTCTCATCTTCGTGTTTCGTCGATCGGAACACCACCACACCCACTCGCAAAGGAACTCGTCAAAACTCGCTTTCCAGATTGAAAACCGTCTTTACGCCTCCTCCTCCTTCTTCTCCTCGGCGGGGCGCTCCACCTTCGCGCCAACCTCCTCGCCGGAGTAGTCGCCGTGCACCTCCATGAGCTTGGTGACGTCGAACTTGGGCGACTTGAGGATCTTCACCTTGCGGATGTACACATTCTGGAGGGGGTAGATCCCCGCGCAAACCTTCTCGATCTCCTTGCCGATCACCTCGGGGATGAACTTGAGGACGTTCTCCTTGAGGTCGCACGTGGAAACCTCGCGGGTGATCACCTCGTTCATCTTCTTGCGGATCTGGCGGATCTGGCCGGACTGCGCGTAGCACGTGCGCTTCGCCTGGTCCATGCGGCGCTTGGTGAAGCCGATGCAGAAGACGCGGAGGGTGTACCCATCCGTCGTCTTCACGTCCGCGAACGTCTCGATGAGCGAGAACCACTTGCGCACGAGCGAGCGGAGCTTGTCCGTGGTGAAGTCCATGCCGGCCCAGTTCGTCAGCACGTTCTTGCCCTGGACGTCCTCGCACTTCAGGAGCATCTTGCGGAAAGCCTGATCCTCATCCTGCGGATCGACGTTCGCCGTACGGGGGAGGATGGAGGCGTGAGAGGTGAGTCGAGAGGTTCGAGCATACGACGCGCGAGGGTGAGGGAGGCGCGCGGAGGTGAGGCGCGGTGCCTTCCGACTCGGGGACGCCCGCGTCGTGGTTCGCGTCGCCGGCACCGCGTGGCAGCGCGGGCGGCGGCGCCGCGGCTCGGCGCGAGGCGAAAACCTCCATCCCCCTCAGGCTGTGCGTCGCCGGTAGGGTTTAAGATGCGAAAGCGCGCGCGCGGCGGTTCCGGGATCGCGCACGTACCGCGTTGAGGTCCGCGAGGGACGCCTCGAAGATGCGGCCCTTGAGGCCATCGGAAGCAAGCTGCGTAGTCGGAGGGGAAGGCGGGTCAGCCTCGCGTCGGGGGGTCGGGCTCGGCGGACGGTCCACGGCTTTCACGCCACCATCGCGGCGTCGCGGGAGAGAAATCCGCAGACAGGGTCGGCGCGGCACGAGACGCCGCGCGGACGTCACGACGTCGCCTCGATGCGGCGAGCGCGACGCGGAACGAAGCGACGGTGCCTCGATGCGTCGACGCGCGCGGCCGCGCGGTGGCGTCGCGCGTCGTGCGCGACGGGGGGGGGCGAGTCCGGGACGCACCTTGGTACCAGCGGAGCGAGTCACCAGAGTCTTGCCGACCTGCTTCACGGAGAACATGGAGGGCGCCTTGATGTCATACCACTCCTTCTTGAGGAAGATGTCTTGTTGCTTCTTCTTTCCTCCCTTCTTGCCCTTGGACATGCGCTTGTTCTTGCCGACCGCCATCTTGCTCGGATGGGGGGGTCGCGCAGCAGTAAAAGGGCGCGCCGGCCGTCGCGATGCACGGGAAATACAATAAGGGTTTTCGCGAACGCGGAGCAGCGAGGCGCATCCAAAAACGAATCCGTCTCGTGTGGCAAGCAGTCTGAAAACATTGTTTCAAGACTATCGAGGCTGTCATTCCGTGCGAATAAAGCGAAATTCGCCAGACCTCGCACAAATGTTTGAAAGCAACTGCTGTGCGCCGTGCGCTTTTTTCCACGACCGGAGTTGCGGCGCGCGCCACTTCCACCGTCGCGCGGTCCCTCGCGCGCTTCGCTCTCCATGACGAACAAACGCGCCAAGCCGGATTCCGGCATCACCATGGACGACGTCGACGGCTTCAGCGCCGCGGAGCTCTTCGGCCAGGGTGCGTCGTCGAGCCCGAGTCCGCCGCCCCCGCCGACCGATCCGCGCGCGTTTGAACGACCCGAGTTTTCTCTCGTGCCCACGCCGCGCCGTGGAAAGCGCTTTCCCTTCGATCCGGGCCGGTTCCGTTCGAATTGTCCTCACGCCCGTTCGCCCCCGCGCGCCCCGCCTCCGCTCGCGTCTCATCCTAAACTCCTCAGGCGTGTGCTACACGTACGACGACGTGATCTTCCACCCCGGGCACATCGACTTCGCCGCGGACGCGGTGGATCTGTCCACGAAGCTCACGCGCAACATCACCATCCGCACGCCCATCGTGTCTTCGCCGATGGACACCGTGACCGAGGCGGACATGGCCATCGCGATGGCCTCGGTGGGCGGCGCCGGCTTTTTGCACTACAACATGACCGAAGAGGAGCAGCTCGCCAACCTCAAGGCGGTCAAGAATCACAGGCTCGGATACGTCGTACGGCCCGAAGTGGTGACGCCGAACACGCCGCTGTCTTTCCTGGACCAACTCAAAACCAGACGCGGGTTCACCAGCGTGGTCGTCACCGAGACGGGTTTGATCGGCGGCGCTCTGCTCGGCCTGTGCACCAGCCGTGACCACGAGCTGGTGTCCAACCGCGCCGCCACGGTGGCGTCCGTCATGACCCCCGTGAAAGATCTGCTTGTCGGCAAAGCAACCGACGCGATCGAAGATTTGGAAAACGCGCTGGTGGCTTCCAAGCGAGGGAAGCTCTGCGTGGTGAACGCGGCGGGCGAGCTGGTGGGCCTCATGACGCGCTCGTCGGTGAAGGACAAGAAGCTCCGCCCTCCCCCGGGCGCGCCCACCGTGGACAAGCAGGGCCGTTTGTTCTGCGGCGCCGCCGTCGGGACGCGCGAGGGCGACAAGGCGCGCGCCAAGGCGCTCGCCGCGGAGGGCCTGGACGCCATCATCCTCGACTCGTCGCAGGGCGACAGCACGTACCAGATCGCCATGGTGCGTTTCCTGAAGGAGGAGGTGCCGGGCGTGGACGTCATCGCCGGCAACGTCGTGACGCAGGCGCAGGCCAAGCGCCTGCTCGAGGCTGGCGCGGACGGTCTGCGCGTGGGCATGGGCAGCGGCTCCATCTGCACCACGCAGGAGGTGTGCGCGGTGGGCCGCGGGCAGGCCACCGCCGTGTACAAGTGCGCGCGCCTCGCCGCGCAGTTCGGCGTCCCGATTTTGGCGGATGGCGGGATCCAAAACTCGGGGCACGTGGTGAAGGCGCTCGCGCTTGGCGCGAGCGCGGCGATGTGCGGCTCGATGTTCGCGGGCACCACGGAAGCGCCTGGCGAGTACTTCTTCGCGCCCGACGGCGCGCGCGTCAAGAAGTACCGCGGGATGGGGAGCCTGGACGCGATGGCGAAGGGTTCGGACACGCGGTACCTGTCCGAGAGCGGGCACCTGAAGGTTGCGCAGGGCGTGAGCGGCACGGTGAAGGACAAGGGCTCGGTGTGCAAGATGGTGCCGTACCTGATCCACGGCGTGAAGCAGGGGTTCCAGGACATGGGCGCGAAGTCCAACGCGCACGCCACGGAGCTCCGCGAGGCGGGGGACATGCGCATGGAGACGAGGACGGGCGCCGCGCAGAAGGAGGGGGGCGTGCACGACATGCACTCCTACAAGAAGGTGCTCTGGTGATGGCGCGTGAGAGCGAGACGAGACGTACCTCGCGGCAAAGGCGATAAACGCGATTTGGCCTCGACCGACGTCTCACGAGCGTTACAGCTGTGGTTTTAAGCCGTGGGTCCGTCCCCCCGTATCTATCATAACACGCCACGAGAGCGCGTCGCGCCGAGTCTCGCGTCCGCGCGTTTAAAAAGTACGTCTACTTTTTGGTTTTCGCGCTTTTCCCGCTTTTGAGGCTGGCGACGTACCGCGTCGCGGCTTCGTCCAGCCACGGCTTCTTGTACATCTCCGTCCTGCGCTCCGCCCTGCGTTGCGTGCTCCCGTCCCCGCGCGCCACGGGCATGTCCCTGGCCTGCGCGGCGACCACGTGGTCCACGAACGCACCCGGGGCGTTTGCGAAGCCCAAGAGAAAAGCGCGCCTTTTGGCGTGCGCGGCGATTTTCGCAACCCCCGCGCGCGCGCGCGCGTCGCACCGCGCAGCCTCCGCGGCGTCTGCTTCGATCGTGCGGTCCACGAACGGGTGGTTTTTCGTGTACGGCTGCCTCCCGTTGAGCCGCCGCCCGGTGTTCACGTCCACTGAACCGGCTCCGGCGATGTGCTCGACGCCGCCGACGGGCACATCCACGAAGACGTCGTAGCACTCGGGCGCCGTCGGGTTTTTGCGCCCGCGCGTCCGTACAACGTACTCGAAAGAAATAGGGGGCTCGGGCTTCGTGTGCGAAACGCACACGAATTGTACGAGCGCGTCGAACTTCACCACTTCGCCGCGCGTGAAGGTTTTAGTACCTTGTCCTGCGTCGGACGAAGCACGTTTCGAAGTCGTCTCCTCAAACGAAAACGGCTCCGCCAGCGCCGACGCGAGCTTTTCGTCCAGCGTCGCCGCCGCCGGGTCGTCGGCGGCGTGCAGGTCGTGCGCCTCGACGTACCTCCAGAGATGACGGATCAGCTTCGGTTTGGTCACAGCGGCGTTGATGCCGAGCAAATTTTCGAACGCGGGCGTGAGCGTCACCCTGGGAGGCTCGTGGTTCATGTGCATCGTGATCGTCACGCGCGCGTCGGCGTCGCCGACGCGTTTGACTTCGAACCCGTCGGGGAGCGGCGCGCGCGGGTCGGCGAGGGACGCGTCCCATGCGTGTTCGGAGACGTCGTCTTTTTTATCGCCGCGTATCTTCACGGACAAACGCGTTAGGAAGCCCCCGAACTTCGGGGACTCGGTCGAAGTGCCTTCGTTCGTCAATCGGTCACGTTCGAGGGCGTCCGCGGTTCCGGGCTCGCCCGACTCGAGCAATCGGCCCTGCACGTGCAGCGTCCACGACGCGGGGTCCACCTCCGTTTTCTCCCCGTCCGGGGTCTCCGAGACGGCCGACGCGGTCGCGGGCTTGAACGTGTTGTACACGTACACGCGCAGCGTGCGCGTCTCGCGGTCCACGCGCTTCAAAGCCTCGTTCACCTCGGCTTTCTTACGCGCCAGCTGCGCGTCCACCTCGCGCTCGAAATCGAGCAGGCGCGTGTACACCGCGGATTGCGGTAAAAAGATTGGTCGATCGATCGCCAGCGCCCTCGCGGCTCTCTGCTGTTGCTCCTGGAGCTTACGTTTCTTACCGCGCCCGCCGCGCCCGCCGCCGGTGTCGCCGAACTTCGAGCTCATCGCGGCAGAACCCCGGAGAAGATTCTCTTCGCAGGGGTGCCGAGCGCGGCTCGGTGTGGCGTCGAAATCCCTAAAGCGAGTCACCGAACCGCCAGTCACGTCGCCGAAGCTTTTTCTCGCACCGCCGTCTCCAGCAAACGCTCAGTGCGAGGCACGGCGGGCGACGCCGCAGGCCGAGATGGATCGCTGGATCGAAGGTGCGCGTGCGTCACCGTAGCGCCCCCGAGTTCGAACGCCGCGCTCGCGATCGCCCGGGCGATGTCCTCGACCCGCTCGAGGACGCGACCGCTCGTCATCCCTCGAATCCGCCGATTGCGGCTTTTCCGCATCGTCGCGCGTCTCCGCGTCGCGCGCCTCCCCGCGTCACTCCCCCCCGCTCGTCGGCCGACGCGGCGCGTCGCGCCCTCGCCACTCTCTCCTTGTCCCGGCGCGTTCGCCTTTTCTCCCTCGGCGCTCACCCGGCATTTCCTCCCGCGGATCCGCTCCCTTTCGCCCATCATGCGCGAACGAACAGAAGCGTCGCGCGTTCGGCAACCGACGCCTCGCGGCGAAGACGAAAACGCTTCCGGCGTCGGCGCCGCTTCCTTTCGCGTCGCCGAGAACCTCCACGCGCTGGAGGTTCTCGAGGAGTCTCTGCAGCGCGGCCGCGCGACGTGCGCGGCGTTCAACCGCCAAGGCACGTTGCTCGCCGCGGGCACTGCCGCGGGGGTGGTGGAGATTTGGGACTTCGAGACGAGAGCCGTGGCGAGGGAACTGTACGACGCGCGCGCGACGATGACGAGTGGACGGGAGACGGATGCCCTCGACGCTTCCACGACCGCCGCGGTGTTAAGCGTGCATTGGTCGAATGATGGGAAAAAGCTCATCTCGTCGTGCGCGGACGGCTCCGTGTCCGTGTGGGACGTGAGAGAAAACGACGTCGTGTTCAAAGCTGTGTTCGACGCGCCGCTGCACGACGCGCGCTTCTCGCCTCTAAACCCGCGCGTCGCGCTCGCCGCGCCCAGCGACGACGGCCCGATGACGTTCGCGCTGACCAGAGGCCGGCGACGCGCGCCCTTGCCGACGATGCCCGGGGACATAGACGTGCCCAGTTTGGTGTGCCGCATACCGAGCGCGGGGGTGTTGGGAAACACCACTCCGGGGCACGCGGTTTTCTCCAAGACGGGGAAACACGCGTTCGTCGCCGGCGCGCGGGGCGTCGTGACGGTGGTCGAGACCGCCACCGCCGACATCGTGCAGGCGTGCAAAGTCCCGGACGCGGCGCTGATCAAGCGACTCGAGCTGAGCAATTGCGGCAAACACGTGCTCGTCCTGAGCAACGGGCGGACCGTCGCGTCCTACGACGTGGACGAGACGGCGAACGACGAGCAGGCGAACGGCGACGACGAGAGTCGAAAACAACAAACGACGGAGGCGCCCGTCGTCAACGCGTTCGCGCTCGGCGCCGACGACGACGACGACGACGAGGACGCGACGATGATGGACGGCGTGGACGACCCGTCGGATAAAGCGAACGACCAACGCCAACGCCAACGAAAAGGCGTGTTGACCCCTTCTCGCGTCTTCGCCAACGCCGCGTCGCGCGGGCAGTGGAGCGCGGCGGCGTTTTCGCACGACGCAAAGTTCGTGGCGGCGGCGTCGTCGGGCGGCGCGCACGAGCTTCACGTCTGGGAGCGCGAGAGCGGTTCTCTGTGTCGCGTCGCCGTGGGCGCGGAGGCGTCGAAGGGCGTCGCGCAGATCGTCCCGCACCCCACCCGCGCGGTGTTCGTGGTTTTAGGGAGCAACGGCGTGATGTACGTGTGGAGCCGCGCGTTTGCCGAGAAGTGGAGCGCGTTTGAACCCGGGTTCGTCGAGCTCGACGACAACGAAGAGTACGTCGAGCGCGAGGACGAGTTCGACGTCGCCGAGCGCAAACGACCGCTCTCGGACCCGAGCGGGTCCGTCGCGAAGGCGCTCGCGAACAGAGAGCTGGTGGCACGAGGCGCCGCCGTCGAGGCCGCGGCGCGGGTCACGGAGGCGGAGCTCGCCGTGCGACGCGAGCTCGAGGCGATGGAGAAAGGCGAGGCGGCGGAGGCGGAGGAGAGGAGAAAAGCCGAGCTCGAGGCGGCGAAGCCGGAAGGCGCGGAGGGCGCGACGAGCGAAGGCGGAGCTCGACCACCGACACGACTCGACGTGAAGACCGAGACCGCGCTCGTCGCGCTGGTGGACGCGTCCGCGCCGGTCGCTTTAGTGGCTGGCGCGGACGCGAACGCGAACGACGGCGCGGGTTCGAAGTCCGCGGTGCGCGCCGTCGACCAGTCGGCGGCGCTCGAGCTCGCGGCGACGCTCCGCGGCGCGCGGAGCGAAGCGGCGGCGGCGGCGGCGGCGGCGGCGGAGACCGCTTCTCTCATGAAATCCTCCGACTTAATGCTCGCTGCAACGCAGGCCAAAGCGAGGGAGGAGGCGCGCGACGCCGCCGAGCGCGCGGCGACCCTGGGCATGACCTCCTCCGAGCTCGACCCCGAGCTCGTAGACGTCGACGTCTGGACCTCACCGCGCGGGTTCTACTCGGACGAGGAGGAGGAGCATTCCGCGGACGTCATGCGCCACCTGCCGATGGACCTGCACCCGGACCCCGAGGCGACGCTCGTGATCGAGACCAGGACGGCGCGGTGGCGCGAGCGCGAGAAGCGTACGCTGGAGGAGGAAAAGACAGTGGGCGAGGGGGATGGGACCGTCGATTGTCCGAGCGGAGCGGAGAAGGACGAGAAGAGCGCGCGCGACGAAGAGCAAGTTTTCGCGGTCGAAAAAACGTCTTCGGCGGGGGACAAGCGCAAGCGCGCGACGAGTGACGAGTGAGAAATGACACGACTACGCGCGTTCGTTCTATTTGATTCGTTCGACCGCCACCCTGGCGAGTTCCTTGAGCGCGCGTCTGCACTTGAGCTGCGTCTCGCGGCGTCCCGCCGGAACGGCTTTGTCCGCCGGCGGCAACGCGTCAATCGCCGCCACGGCTTCCGCGGCGTGCGCTCGCGCGAGTCGCTTGGTTTCCTCGATGCCGCGCGACTGCTTCACCCACGCCGCGGCTCGCTCGACGTCCCCTTCGCTCTTGAACCGCCTCCCGATCAAATTTCTAAGATCAGGGAACTCCTCCGCCGCGAACAGCACGGGCGCCGTCGCTATGCCCTCTCTCAAGTCGCCCAGAGTGGGCTTCCCCAGGATACTACCGCTCCCGACGAAATCCAGCACGTCGTCCTGGAACTGAAACGCCAAACCCAGGTGTTTCCCGTACGCGTACGCCGCGGTGGCGGACGCGCCGTCGCTTTCGTGTCCGCCCAGAATCGCCACCGCCTTGCTCGAGTTGGCGATCAAACTCGCCGTCTTCAAATACGTCTTTCGCGTGTAGTGCTCGAAGCTCACCAAGTCCTCGGGAAGAGCCGTCATCTGCATCACCTCGCCCGTCACGAGGTGCTCCAGCACGCGCGAAAGCAGCTCGATCACCTCGACGTCTCTGAGCGATGCGAGGGTCACGGAGGCGCGCGCGAGCAGGAAATCGCCCGCGAGAATGGCGAGCTTGTTGCCCACCTCCAGGTTGAGCGCCTTCAGACCGCGGCGCGTCGCGCTTCCGTCGATGACGTCGTCGTGCAAGAGCGACGCGACGTGAATCAGTTCCGTGATCTCCGCCAAGCGCTGTTGCCTCCGCCTCGTGGCGGTCGGGACGACGTGCGCGGGCGCGTGATCGGGCACGCGCGCGTCGTCATCCGCCTCCGCGTTCGCGTCGAAGAGTGTTCCCGCGGCGTTCGACGCGCCCCCGGGAATCGGCGCCTCCCCCAGCGCGCTCGCCATGAGCAGCAAAACCGTCGGCCGCACGCGTTTGCCCTCCGATCCCGTGCGGAAGAAGTACTCCGCGGCGGTCTTCAGCGCGGGCACCTCGGACGTCACCGCGCGTCGCATGCGCTCGCTGATCGCGCCGAGCTCGTCCTTCACGAGCGAAAAGGGGTCCACCCGGGCGAACGCCTCGTCGTCCTCGGCGAGGTCCTCGCCCAACGCCGCGGAGTGCGCGGCGAACGCGCGTCTTGGACCGGCGCGAGACCGATCGCGACGCGAGGGTCCCGGCTCCGGCGCGCCGAAGCGCGGGGCGGGCGCGCCCGCGGCGTCCACCACGACGTCGGGTCGGCCGCCGAACGACGCGATCCATCGCGAGGATGCCCGGCGGCACGCACCGCGTGCCGCCAACATCACCACAGGGCGCGTGGGGCTGTGAGGATGCGGCGACGTCGCCGAAAGCCCGACAACAGTCGCCGGGTCCCACGTCATCTCGGAGCGACTCCCGGTCGGAGGTCGACGATCGACACTCTCCTGTCGGCGCGTTTCGAGCGGGCGTTTCACAGACATAATTTCAGACTCTCGCTAATCGGCGCGCTCGCTCAGCACGGTTTGACCCATCGCGCGTGCGCCAGCCCCCCCGGCGGCACCGTGGGCGGGTCCATCGCCACCTCCCCGCCCACCGCGCGCGCGATTCCGTCGGCGGTCGCGTGCGCGGACCCGACGTTCTGCACCCGGAACCGAAGCGCGCATCGTTCGTTCGCCCCTTCCTCGCGCGATTCCGATTCGCGCTCGAGATCCATCTGCAAGACGCGCGTCTGGAAGGGCACCTCCCGCGTCAAGGGCGACCAGGCGGTTTTCTCGCACGTTCGCGGCACGCGCACCGCCACCGGGGGCCTCGAGACCTCCGCGGCGACGCGCCGAAGGGACGCCGTGACGAAGTCGTCGGAGAGTACGAGTCGGAACGCGAGGCGCCCGGGCCGCGCGTCGGAGAGGTCGACGTTTCGCGCAAAGGCGCCGATTTTTCCGTGCGCGCCGAGCCCGTGGCCGTCGTCCGAGAGCGCGTTGCGATGGACGCCGAAAGACGCGAAATTCGGTCCGAGGAAAGCGGACGTGCCCGCGCGCTCGAAGACCACGCCGTGACGAGCCGCGTTTTCCGCGTGAACACCGCGTTCGCTTTCTTTTGTCTTAAACGCGACGAAGCGACCGGAGGGCATCGAGCGCGACGCGACGGACCACCCTTTTGTAAACGCGTCGAGTACGCTCGGTCGTCGCGTTTCGGCGAAACCTCCGACGCCGTCGTCCAACAACAGCGAGGCGAGTTTCGTGTCTTTGCCGTCCCGTCGGTCGCGCCACGCGACGCGCGCGACGATCTCGGAATCGAGCGGTGCCTTCGCGACCCACTCGACGCGCTTTTGATTCGCGCCGTCGGCGAAGACGTCGCGGACGAAGAGCGTCGCCGAGGGAGTTTTATCATTCGCGCCGCCGCCGTACGTGAACGCGCACTCGGAAAACAACGCGCCTCGACGACAAACGGGCGTTGATTCGGCGCGAGCTAGCAGAGGCCTCGCGTCGAGCCAAGGCGCGGCGGTGGCGACGAACAGGAACCCGCACGTAGCCGCCGCGGCCGTCGCGATGTATCCCCCGGCGCCGCGAGCGAGAAACGAGCGAGAGACGAGGAGTCGCGACGCCGCCAACCGGCGGTGCGACGCCGCTCGTCTCGGCGCCTCGGCGGTCGACGCCGCGTCGCGTCCCGGCGTCGCCCGACAAACGAGCGCCCTCGCGCTCCTCGTGGCCGCCCCGAAGGGCACGCCCACCGTGAGGAAAGGCCCCGTCAGACCGATTCCCCCGTCGAGAAGCGCGCGGTACGCCGCGTGCGACACGAGGCGGGGAGACCACGCGACGAGCGGGAACGCGGCGCCCGCCGCGAACGCGAGCGCGAGGCGACCAACACGAGAGCTCCAGTGCGGCTTCGTTTCGCTTTCGCGTTTTCTTTTAACCGTTTTCGAGTCGTCGTCGTTCTGAACGACCGCCGCGTGTGACTCGGTGTCTTCGAATCGCAGACCGCGTCTTGTCGGCCTTGTTCTTGGTATCGAGTTCGACGTTGTCGAATTGCGGTCGCCACCCAGACGAGAAAGACACCATCGCGCGTCGCGCGCGCGCCGACGCGCGAAGGCGGCGGCGGAGACGACGAAGGATCGTTTCTGCTTTTTTTTCGCCGTTTTTTCACCCGTCGGAAGCGTCGCGAAAAGACGCGTCCTCGTTGGTTTCCAGGACCGGGTTTCCAGGACCCAGCGAACGCCTACGTCGCCGACGACGTACCCGATGACGGACGCCACCCAGAGTAAGAAAACGTGCGCGGCGGCCGACCGCGAGACGTACGGCCCGTCGCCGAAGTGCTCGTCGCGCGGGAACGCGACGGCCGCCGCCGAGAGACGCGCGAAGCTTTTTTTTCGTGAACGACTCGATCCCGCCGGTCCAGACGACGCGAACGAAAACTCGATCGTCGCGCCGTGCGCGTCGAACGTCACACCCATGTCCTCGGGTCGAATCGAAATCTCGTCGTTCGAAGCGCCGGACGGAGTCAGTCTGTCTCGATCGATCGCGACGACGACGGCGGCGCCCAGCGGCGGCGCGTCGCCGAGAACCACGGCGAACGCGTCGTTACCTTCGTCGCGCGCGTTTTCGTTTTCGTCAGCCTTTTTTTCCAGACTGAACGCTCTCTGCGTCGGGAGAGGCGTCAACCCTCGGCGCGAGACCTCAGTCTCGCGCGCGTCCACCAGCGCGAGTCCAGGCGCGATCCGGACGGTGACCTCCGCGGCGGACGCGACGTCGCCTCGCGGGTTGTAGACCGCGAAGGCGTCGCCGGCGCGTTTGAGGAAAGGAAACGGAAAGGAGGCGTTTTTTTCGTCGGCGTCGTCCAGGAGCTCGTCGTCGTCCTCGTCGCACTCGAGCGCGACGCGCGCCGTTTGTCGAATCGCGCGTCTCGACGCCGTCACGGCCCTTCTCGCCATTGCGAAGTAGTCCTCCGCGACGTCCGCGGGACACGTCCCCGTGATGGCGTCGTGGTGCAGACCCAGGAACCCGTCGCGACGCGCGGCGGTTACGTTTCGCGCGAACGACGCGTCGACGAAAACGTCGCGCGGTTTGGAACGCGTCGACGAACCGGAAAAAAAAACACTCGCCGCGAACGACGACGCGACCACCGCGCTCGTCGCCGCCTCCAGTACGGCGTCCTTCAGCGCTCTTCTCGCGACGAAGCTGCCCACCCACGCGTTCTCGGACGCGGGGAAGTTATCGGCGTACGGGAAAAACGAGCCGCGTCGCGAAGGAAACGAGCCCGAGAGACGGTTTTCGCGCGTCTCGAGCGAAGGCGCCTTGACGCTCGCGAAGTACTCGCGAGGCGTCGACCAACGGAACCGCAGAGGCGGCGAAGACGCGGCGAAGACTGTGTTTTTCGCGTGTTTTTTTGGCTCTCCGAACGCCCCAAAGCGACGAGGTTGAGCGGTACTTTTTGCGTTCGCGTCGCCTCGGCGTTTGTGACCGATAGCCGACGAATGTGGTTTCTCGGAAGACACGCGATCGAGCACGTCGCGCCACGCGTGGAACGTGAAGTTCGCGTCGACGAACCGGAAATCGTCCCCGACCAAAACCAACGCGTGGCCGTGCGTTACTCCACGCGACGCAGCCTTTGCGGTTTTCAGCAACGCCGCCGCGGCGCGAGTCAGTGACTCGTCATCGCGTACCTTCCCGTCCTCGCCCGCGACGACAGTAAAGCGCCGGTTCTCGAAGTCCAGCTCGGGAGGCACGTTGTAGTGCGCGCGAAGCACGTGCGCGTAGACGCGACTCTCTTCTCCGCTCGCTTTTTGCTCCGCGGCGGCGTCGTCGTCGTTGTTACCAAAACGCGAAGAGCTCTTCCACGTGAACTCGCGTTTGTTCTCGCGTATCATCTGCCGTTTTATCACCGCGGGGACGCGGTTGAGGACGACTACTTCGAAGCCCATAAGCGACAAGACCGTGGGCGTCGCGGCGGCGTGGCCGAACGGATCGATCTGCCACGCGATTTTGCTCGGCTCGGTCACGTCTTCGACGCGACCGCCGCTTCGCCCTCCGCCGTCGGTTTCTCTTTCGCGGTCGGTCTCTTCGCGGTCGAAGAACAGCGCTCGAACGGTCCGCATGCCCTCGTCGTACTGCGCGGCGGCCAAATCAACGGGCGTCGTCGCCTCGTCGTGGCTCACCCACCCGCCGCCGACGACGTCGAGGCGGCCTTCGCGGACCAGCCGCCGACACAACGTCGACCACGTCTTCGGACACGCCGTCTCCTCCGTCGCGAAGGCTCTCGCGGCGCGCGCGCCGCGCTGCGTGTGTGGTCGCCAAGACGCGTCGAGACGCGTCTCGTCGCGTCTCGGTGGCGGTTTCGGGTCGTACGCGCACGTCGAGGGCACGCTCGCGTCGCCGGTTTCCTCCAGCCACCGCGCGAGGAACGAGACGTCCGCGAGCGCGAACCGTTTGCGATGGTCCGCCGCGAGCGCCAGGACCACGGAGGGGTGGATCCTGGAGGCCAACGCTCGGTGGTACCCCTCGAACGTGTCTCGCCAGCCCGGGTCTAGGTGCGTGTGCGGCACCAGGTGCACGCACGGCGCCTCGGGGGAGCACGGCGCGTCCACGACCGCGCCCCAGACGTCCCGTTCCCGAGAGACATCGTCCTCGGCGCCGTCGTTCGGGTGCCAACCGCCGAACGAAGCGGAGCGATCGTCCGCGGACGAAGGACACACCCGGACGAGAAGCACCCCGAGGGTCAAGAGGACCAGCGCGGTGGACGCGCGCGCGCGCATCGGACTCGTTCGACGCCGCGCTGCCGCGCCGCCGTCTGCGCCGAGCCGCTCGCGGCCGCGAACGTTCCGAGAGAAACGGTCGCTGTGAGAAACGACGAGAAAGCTTTCCGTCCGGGTGTCTGGGTGTACCGGGTACACCACGTTCTGCGGTTATGGTATGTCAACTACTTTCACTCATCCAAAGTCACTCATCCAAAGCTCCCTCGAGGTCTTCCTCGCCGACGTCGACCCTCCGCACTAATAGGAACGTCAGGAACTCGTCTCCGCGCCCGCCTCCGCGCCAACCCTTGCCCGCGTACACCCCCGGCCCGAGCGGCCGCAGGTAATCCACGAGCGTGTCGAACGGCGGCGGCGGCAGCTTCGGGATCGGCCACCACGTCCGCGTGTCGACCCGATCGCCGTCCGTTCCAATCGCCGCGTCCTCCACGCCGTCGGTGCGCCGCGACGGATACCGCATATCCGGGGGCATGTCGCTCTCCAAATACGGCGGGTTCTGGTAATCGAGCGATAAATCACACGGCTCCCCAGTCGCGGGCACCGTCAGGAACCGCTCTAACGTGTCGTTGGTTCGGAAGTACAGCGGGAGAAACGTCTCGACGAATTTCGGTTTCTTCAACACCACGCGACCGTGCCACGTGCCGCCGGTCTCGTCCGTGGGCGAGGGGTAAAGCACCTTCTGGAACCGGTTCACGAACGGGCCGCCAGGGACGTTCGCGGCGCGGCCTTCGAACACCTGCACGCCCGCGCGCGCCGCAGCCGCCGCGACGCGGCGGCGCGACGTCGACGTCGCCGCGAAATCCCGCGACTCGTACGCGTCGTCGTCGTCGTCGTCGCGCGAAGTCGTCGCGTCGCGCGCTCGCCCGTCACCCTCGGCGTGTCTTTCTTCCAACTCCAGGCTTTCTTTCAGAGTCTCGAGCCGCTCCTGGTACGCCTCGAGGTCGTTGGATACGTCCATCGGTCCGTCGGTTTCGCGCTCGGCGAGCTTGATCTTGTACAGCAAGCCCGCGATGAACCAGCAGTTGGTCAATCCGCGATCGGTGAGCTCGTCGATGAGGAGGTATCGGTACCGCTCGGGCACGAGCGCGAGCTGCTCGTAGACGTACGTGCCCATGTTCGTCGCGCGGCTGGTGAAGGCGACGTGCTCGTACGCGTTGAGCGTCGTGGCGAGGCGAATCACGCGGTCCTCCGCGTCCTGGAACACCTCAGCCTCGGTCGCGGGGCCCGTCGGCGTGGAGGTGGCGCGGCAGCGAAGCGCATCTTCCGCCGGCTTCGAACGCGGGCGCGCCGAGGTGGAGGCCGCGCCCCCCGCGGGTCTCGCGCTCGATCGCCGCGACGAGAAACGAGACGCCGCGAGCGTCGGGCGCGCGCGCGCGGCGCGGGCGGAGGACATCTGATGTCCCGCGAGGGGGCAGACGCGAGGCGCAATGTTCAGTGCCGAAGCGTCGGAGCGAAGGCGATGGTTTTCTCCCGCCGACGAGCGAGCGAGCGCCATTCGCCATGCCGACTCGTATGGACATTCAGTCAGAACTTATTGGTATATAGCTCTACAAAAACATTATTTTCAGACCAAGAGTCCACTGAGCTCGCCGACGAGATCTCCTTTTTGGCTATCCGACTTTTCAGGGGCTGTCGTGGCGCTCCGGCTCGACACGTGGGACCGCCGCCGCCCACTCTGTCTCGCGCACCGACGACCACGCTCGCGTCCGAGCGCACCGTCCGCGTCGCGTTCGTTCGACTCCAGGTCGAGACTTCCGAGGCGCCTCCGCCGCCTTCCCGCCGTTCTCTCGCCGCGTCGGCGTCCGCGGAACCGCGCATTCTATCCTCCACGGGTGGCGCGCCATCTCGGAGATCTCCGCCGAATCCGACACGCCGCACCGCCGCACGTGAACGGCGCGATGAGCGCGGTCGCCTCCGTCCCGGCCGCCAGCCTCGCCGCGCGCCACGCCGTGCGCGGCGCGCCGGCGAAGGCGACGCGGGGCGCGCCTCGCCCCGTCCGCGCCCCGCGCGGGTCCGCGCTGCGCTGCGACGCGTTCCTGGACAAGATCAAGAAGGGCGTGGAAGGCGCGCTCAAGGGCGATCCCGCCGCGAAGACGCAGGCGCGGTATCAGGCTCGCGTGGACGCGATCAACGCCATGGAGCCCGCGATGAAGGCGATGTCGGATGATCAGCTCCGAGACAAAACCAAAACGCTCCAGAAGCGCGCCAGAGACGGCGTCGACCTCGACCAACTTCTCGTGGAATCGTTCGCGCTCGTGCGCGAAGCGTCGTCGCGCGCGCTCGGTTTGCGCCCGTTCGACGTGCAGCTCATCGGCGGCATGATCCTGCACGAGGGCTCGATCGCGGAGATGCGCACGGGCGAGGGCAAGACTTTAGTGTCCGCGCTGCCCGCGTTTCTCAACGCGCTGTCCGGAAAGGGCGTGCACGTCGTGACGGTGAACGATTACCTCGCGCGGCGCGACGCCGAGTGGATCGGCCAGATCCACAAGTTTTTAGGTCTGTCGTGCGGTTTGATCCAGGCGGGCATGTCCGAAGAGGAGCGCCGCGCGGGGTACGGCTCGGACGTGACGTACGTCACCAACAGCGAGCTCGGGTTCGACTACCTACGAGACAACCTCGCGCAGACCCCCGCCGAGCTGGTTCTGCGCGACTTCAACTTTTGCGTCATCGACGAGGTGGATTCGATCCTCATCGACGAAGCGCGCACGCCGCTCATCATCTCCGGCCTCGCGGACAAGCCCTCGGAGCGGTACGTGCAGGCGGCGAAGATCGCGGACGCGTTCGAAAAGGACTTCCACTACACCGTGGACGAGAAGCAGAAGAGCGTGCTGCTCACCGAGGAGGGCTACGAGGCTGCCGAGGAGCTCCTGCAGGTGTCCGACTTGTACGATCCCCGCACGCAGTGGGCGCTGTACATCATCAACGCCATCAAGGCGAAGGATCTGCAGCTCAAGGACGTGTCGTACATCGTCAAGGGCAAGGAGGTTGTGATCGTGGACGAGTTCACCGGCCGCACGATGGAAGGAAGACGCTGGTCCGACGGCCTGCACCAGGCGGTGGAGGCGAAGGAGGGTCTGCCGATTCAGAACGAGACGGTGACCATCGCGAGCGTGACGTACCAGGCGTTTTTCAAATCCTTCCCCAAGCTGGGCGGCATGACGGGAACCGCCGAGACGGAGCTCACCGAGTTCAACAACATCTACGACTTATCCGTGCAGGTGGTGCCCACCAACCGCAGCGTGCAGCGCGAGGACTCGCAGGACGTGGTGTTCCGCTCCGAGAGCGGCAAGTGGAACGCCGTGCGCCGCGAGATTGCGCGCATGCACAAGAAGGGAAGGCCGGTGCTCGTGGGCACCACCAGCGTGGAGCGCTCGGAGCAGATTGCCGCGTTGCTTGACGAGGAGGGCATCGGCTACGAGCTTCTCAACGCCAAGCCCGAGAACGTCGAGCGCGAGTCCGAGATTGTCGCGCAGTCCGGGCGCAAGGGCCGCGTCACCATCGCCACCAACATGGCCGGCCGCGGGACGGACATCCTGCTCGGCGGCAACGCCGAGTTCATGGCGCGCCTGCGCGTGCGCGAACGGCTGATGCCCCGCGTGGTGATGCCCGAGGAGGGCGACATCGCGTTTGAGAAGAAGCGTCTCGGCGGCGGCGGCGCCGACAAGTGGCGCGTCAAGGACGGCTTGTACCCGTGCGAGCTCTCCTCTGAGGCGGAGAAGCTTCTTTCGGACGCGGTGGACGCCGCGTCAAAAGCGTGGGGCGAGCGGTCCGTGGACGCGCTCGAGGCGGAGGAGCGCCTTTCGTTCGCGTGCGAGAAGGCACCCACCGAGGACGGCGCGGCGCTTGCGATTCGCGCGGCGTTCAACGCGATCGAAGCGGAGTTCAAGACGGTGACGGGCGCGGAGAAGGCGGAGGTTGTGTCCATCGGCGGTCTGCACGTGGTTGGCACAGAGCGCCACGAGTCCCGTCGCGTGGACAACCAGCTGCGCGGCCGCGCGGGGAGGCAGGGCGACCCGGGCTCGACCCGGTACTTCCTCTCGCTGGAGGACAACCTGTTCCGCATCTTCGGCGGCGACAAGATCCAGGCGCTGATGAGCGCGTTCCGCGTGGAGGACATGCCCATCGAGTCTGGGATGCTGACGCAGTCGCTGGACCAGGCGCAGAAGAAGGTGGAGACGTACTTCTACGACATCCGCAAGCAGCTCTTCGACTACGACGCCGTGCTCAACTCGCAGCGCGAGAAGCTGTACTTTGAGCGCCGCCGCGCGCTGAGCGCGTCGCCGGAGGATTTACAAAGACTGATGCTCGAGTACGCCGAGCAAACCGTGGACGACATCGTGGTCGCTAATTTGGATCCTTCGGTCGAACCGAACGAGTGGCCTTTAGAGGGTCTCGCGAACAAGATGGCGCAGTACTGCTACTTCATGGAGGATATCGACGAGGCCGTTCTAAGAGCGGAGGCGAACAAGGGTGGCATCGACGGCGTGCGCGACTACCTCGTCAAGCGCGGCCGCGACGCGTACCTCACCAAGCGCGACGAGGTCGAAGCGGCGCAGCCCGGGCTGATGGGCGAGGCGGAGAAGTACTTCGTGCTGACGCAGACGGATAATTTGTGGAAGGAGCACCTGCAGGCGATCAAGTTCGTGCAGCAGGCTGTGGGTCTGCGCGGGTACGCGCAGAAGGACCCGCTGATCGAGTACAAGCTCGAGGGGTACAACCTGTTCGTGGAGATGATGGCGCAGATAAGACGCAACGTCATCTACTCGGTGTACCAGTTCCAGCCGAAACGAGTCAAGCCCGTGCCGGAGGAGCTCCAGCCGGCGGCGTCGGCGGGCGCGGCGGACGCCGAGTTCCCGGAGATGGGCGACGGCAAGCCACAGGACGAGCCCGAGCCGGAGATGGCGGTCGCCAGCAAGGGCTCGCGGAAGAAGGGGGGGAAGAAGTGAGACGAAATCTAAACACACGCGCGTCGCGCGGCGCGGAAACCGCCGCGGATCGCGGCTTGAAAAAAAAACCCAGACTTGCGTTTGAAAAAGCCGTATGTTCGTCAATCGCACTTGCGCGCGCCCGCGCCCCCCCGGAACCCGTCGACGATTTCCTTGATCAGCCGGAGCGCCGCGGACGCCGCGGCGGCGCGCTTCTCCGTTTCGTCGGCCACGCCGAGCGAGCGCGCGGGGGTCGGAGGCGCGTGAGGCGCGAGGTTCTCCGAGAAGGACTCCGACTCGGACTCGTCGTCGCTGGAGGAGGGTTTCCGAGTCGCCGCCGCCGCGCCGCGCGCCGCGTCGGCGCGCTTTTTCGCCGCCGCCGCGACGACGGCGGCGTGTGCGTTCGCGGCCTCGCGCAGAACGAGGCGCAGAGCAGAGTCCGGTTCGTCCGAAAACAGCGCGTTTGCCTTGTCTCTTCCGCGCGCGCGGGACGCGAGCTGCACGAGCCGAAGCAGTCCGAGCGCGTCCACGGCGACCGCCGGGTCGGCGATGATCGACGCCGCGAAGCGCGCCGCGCACGCCTTCTCGCGCTCCTCCGCCGAAGTAGTCTTTCCTCTTTCGGCGCCGGAGGTGAACGCGAGCTCCCACAACGCGCCGTGCGCCGCGCACGCGCCGGTCGCGCCGAATAAATCGCCGGTCTCGAGTGCGCGTCTCACCCCGGGCACGGCGAGCGCGAACGCCGCCGCGTCCGGCGACGCGGCGGACGCTAAGAGGAGACACCGTCTCGCCGCCTCGGCGACGAGCGCGCCGTCTTCGGCGTTTTCGGCGTCGTCATCCTCCGCCGCCGTGCGTTTCCCCGTCTCAGAGCAGACGCAGAACAGCGCCGCGGCGGCGCGCAGCGCCCCCGACTTGAGCAGCTCGGTCCCCACGGCGGCGTTCCCCGGCGCGCGCGCGGCGTAGAACGCGATCACAGAGCAACAAGCCGCCATGTGCGCGTCGAGGCGCTCCGTCGAGAGGAGACCGTCGCCGTCTCGCGTCGCGGAAAAAAAGCCGCCGCGAAGTTTGAACTCGGCGAGCGACGCGTCGAGCGCCGACGCGACGGGCGCCAACGCCTCCGCCGCGATCGGCCACAGCGCACGCGCGCGCCGCTCCTCGTCGACACGGTCGTGCTCTGTCGTCGTGCCCGCGTTCGTGAAGAGCACGAAACTCGAGCACAAGAAGCCCAGCGTCTCGACGCACGCGCGATGGCTCCCGCTCCGGCGCGCGCCGGCGTCGAGAACGCTTTTTTGGGCGCCGCCGCCGCCGTCGCGGAAGAGCCCGAGCGCGCGCAGACACCGCGTCAGCGTCTGCGCGTCTGCGGCGTCTGCCCCGACGCCGGCGACGCGCCACCGCTCGCGCAGCAGAGCCAGGGCGTGACCGCAGACGGATCGGTCGTCGAATCGATCGTCGCTTTCGGAGATGGACGCGAACGACTCGACGAGCTCCGTCGCGGCGGCGCCGACGCCGCGAAGCGTCCACGCCGAAACCTCCGCCGACGCGCCGTGTAACGAAGCGGAGTCTTTCGCGTCGAAGTACGCGTAGCGCGCGCGTCCGAGCAGGTCACGCAGTTTCGTCTCGACGTCACTTTTCTTTTCTTCAGGGTCACTGAAGTCGTCGTCGTCGAGACACAGGAGACGCGCGTTCGTCGTGCCGTGAGAACCGAACTGTGACGGATCCGCGCCGACGGGTCCCTCGAGCGGTTCCCAGTCCGAGTCCGAGTCGGCGTCGCGCGGAGTCGCGACCGCGTCGTCGCGGCGGTCGTCCGAGACATCGGCGCGAGACGAACGCGACTCCTCTGCCGAATCGTGCTCTTCCTCGTCCCGTGCAAACGCGTCGACGCTCGTCCGCTCGTCCGTCGCGCGCGCGCGTTCGACGGTACGGTTCTCGTCAGAGATCTCGGCAATAAAGTATTTCGCCAAGAACGCGTCGGCGCGCGCGGCGCCGGCTTTGGCCAGGCGCGCCGGCAAACGCACCAGGACCACCGCGCACAGCCTCTGGAACGCGCGTCGAAGCGCCGAGGCGCTCGCGTCGTCCGCGTTCGCGTCTGCGGGCGCGCGCGAGGCGCCCTCGATGACCGCGGCCACGAGCGGGTTCGTCGGGGCGTACGCGAGTGGGGTCCCAGCGGGAGGCGGACCCGTTCCGCCGCCCGCCTCCGCCTCCATCTCCTTCGCCAGAGCGTCGAGCTCCGCCGGGGACACCACCGGGAAGTCGTACTGAAGCTTGGACCACGCGGCGGCGGCCAGCTCCGCCGAGGTGGGCTCGCGCGCCACCGACAGGTCGCGCTCGCGCTCGGCCTCCTCCAGCGCGGCGACCAGCATCGAGGCCATCGCGGCGCGAGCCGCCTCGACGTCCGTCATCGCGCGCCGACGCGCCACGATCTGGTGGTGAGGTGCCGTCTCGCGCTGACAAAAAGGAAAAAGCTCGTCCGCGGCAAGCTTGAAAATTCTCGGGAGGGCCAAATGCGGCATGTGACGTGAATCGCGCACTGCGCGAGGCACGCCGCGAGCGTCGACCGGTCGGCGGAGGGGTCGAGTCGCGTCCAGACACGCGAGCATGTCCGCGGTGAAGCTTCACTCCCCCGGCAAGACCATCGGATCGCCGGTGATGGCCGACCCGCTGACGTCGGAGTACGTGCAAGGGTCGTACATCATCCGCGCCCCCCCCGATCGCGCGCCTCGGCGGGAGGTGCTGCGCTGGCTCCAGGGCCTGGACCTGTCGCACAGCGTCCGGAACGTCCGGCGGGACGCCGCGAACGGGTACGTGGTCGCGGAGATATGCAGCCGGTACTTCCCGAGCGACATCAACATGCACTCGTTCGAGAACGGCGCCTCCTTGAAGGTGAAGGCGAACAACTGGGACCAGCTCGTGCGATTCTGCCGCCGCGCCGCGCCGAGCATCAGACTCGAGCGCGACGTCGCGGAGGGGTGCATGCGCATGACCCCCGGCTTCGCGCTCGAACTCATCGAGAAGATGTACGTCGCATTCACCAGGAAAACGCTCGCGCCCGCGGCGCCCGTGCTCGCGGCCGTCATCGACGATAACGGCCGAGAGCCGACGCGGCGGATGCGCGGCGGAAGCGCGAGCGCGTCGGCGCCGACGAAAGAGGCGAAGGATGTTTCGAGCCGTCGCGCGTATCCGCGTTCGAAAGACGAAAGACGCGTCGAACGGGAAGATTCGGTCGGGTTAGGGTCCGCGCGTGACGTGCATCTCGCGCGTCTACACGAGCTCACGGGATCTCGAGGAGACGAAACGGGCGTGGAGAGGGAATGGAGCTTCGCGTCGGTGGACGCGGCGCCGGGGCGGCGCCGGCGGATGGAAAAGATGAAGCGCGCGCCGCCACCCGTCGTGCGCTTCGAGGGGATCCAGACGCTGCCGCAGGAGACCGCGGCGAGAGCGCGCGCGAGGCTGGCGATGGAGGCGCAGCTCTCCCTCGGGAAGCGCGGCGCCGCGAAGGCTAAGGCATGAGGAGAGCGGTGAGGGTATCGAGGTAACGCACGCTCGATTTCGCGATTCTCTCGTATTCGTTCTTCGCTCTCGCGCTCTGGTCGTTCCTCGCCCTCTGTCCTGAAGTCGTTGACGTGAAGATGAGATCAGCGACATCAACGAGGCACTCGGCGAGGCGCGTCGGCTCCGTAACTCGTTGATGTCTCGACGCTGAGCACGCGCGATACTCGCGACGGCCCATCTCAGCACGCGTCGCGCGTCGGTCCGTGCCTTCACGCCTCGCCGCGCACCGGGCGTCGCGCGCGCCGAGCGCGATGGCTACGCCGAACGACGCGCTGCGTCTCCTCGAGGCGGACCTCCAGGCGCTTTCCCTGCAGGCTTCTCGCGTCGAGGGCGGCGTGTTCGGCGGGCTCTTCTCCAGCGGGTCCGGGCCTCTGGACCCGGACGTGCGTGACGCCGCGGAGGACGCGCTCACGAGGCTTCGCGCGGGACACGCCGTCGCGTGTGACCCGGAGCGTCCGCTCTCGGAAAAAGCGACGACGCCGGCGTTGCGCGCGGCGCTCTTGGCGTGCGCGTCTCCGCGCTCCGACGTCGCGCTCGCCGGCTTGCGCTGCGCGCAGAGACTCGTGACGCCGACGATGCGCGCCGACGAGCTGTGCGCGTTGGCGGACGCGCTGGGCGCGGAAGAGACGGAAGACGAAGACGACGACGCGCGACGCGAAAGCGAAAGCGAAAGCGACGCCGTCGCCGTCGCGAAAGCGCAGACTCTTTTGCGCGCGCTCGAGCTGGACGCGTGTTTCGACCAAAAAGACGCGCGCGTCGCGAAGCGAGTCACGGCGGCGTGTTTTACGCTTCTCGCCTCTGCTAACGAAAACGCGCGTTCACGAGCGACGAACGGCGGTGTGCTCGGTTCCTCGACGGCGAGCGCGGCGCGGGAAAGCGGGAGTAAGACGCGCGGATGTTTTGACGCTCGCGTCGTCGCCGCCGAAGCCGCCGCGTTTCGCGCGTGCGAACGCGCGTTCGAGGAGGCTTCCCGAGACGACGACGGCCTGAAACGAGCCTTCGCGTTCGGTGTGTTTCGCGATTTGTGCGCCTATGCCAAAAGCGACGACGCGCTCTATGCGCGGTTCGCGCTCGACGCGTTGACGCGCGCGCTCGAGAAACGCCCGCTCTCCGCCAACGCCGTTTACGCTTTCGAAAGCGTAAACGGCGACGAACGCGAAATGCGCGAGGCGATTAAGACGAACCTGTGCGCGGCGCTGGTCACGAAGACGTTCTCGGACGCGACGGTCGTGTCGCCGGGACTTAGCTCTAAATCGAGCCGGCGGCGGCGCGATTCCGCCGACGCCGTCGCCGAGGGGCGCGCGGCGACGAAGTGCGCCGTCGCGTTTCTGCGCTTCGCCAAGCCGAGGCGACGAGACGAAACAAACGTCGAGATTCCGCGGTCCAAAGCTTCCGCTTCCTCTTCTGCTTTTCCCACCTCGACTTCCGCCTCCGCCGGAAGGGCGGCGTCTTCGAGCTCCAAGTCGTCGTTCTTCGCGTTCCTGTCTCCGCCGCGCGACGCGGAGGATGAGGAGGACACGGAGGACGAGGACGACGCGCGGACGCCGGAAGAAAAAATATCTGTCGAGTTTCTCGGGAAAGAAACAGAAACAGGAACAGAAACAGACTTTTCCTCGGCGGACGTTTTAGTCTCCGACGCGTTCGTCGACCCGTTCGCCGCCGAGCGGACGCTGTTCCTCTGTTCGTTCGCGTCGAGCCTGGAGCGCGAGATGGCGCCGTGGCGCCGCAGCGCGGCGCTGGACGCGCTGCGGACCGTGGCGGGCGACCCCGAGCTCGTGAGACTCGCGGCGACTCGCGGCGGCGCCGACGCTTCCGCTAAAAAAACGTCCGACGCGTTCGGCGACGTGACGGATATTCTGGCGCGCGTCGCCGAGGCTGGCGTCTCGGTGCGATCCGACGTGGACAAAAGCTCGGACACCGCTTTTGCTTTTTCGGCGGCGCTCACGATGTCCGGCTTGACAGCAGACACTACTCACACACACGAAGCAACTGAAGATGCCGTGCCTCTTCGCGTCGCCGCGGCGTTCCGCGACGCCTCCGCCGCGGCGCGCGGCGCGAGCCTACCTTCTTTCTTCCGCGATCCGACGGACGTCGACGAGACGGGCCACGTCGCGCACGCCGTGTTTCTCGCTCTGGACGGCGTTCTCACGCTTTGCAGTAGCCTGGAGACGCTCGCGGACGAGAGCGTGTTTTTAGCCGACGACGCTTTGAAACACGACGTGCGCCACATGGTGGACAGAGCGTGGGTTTCGTTGGAGGCGTGCTTGTCGACGGCGCTCGCGCGCGTCCCGGGCGAAGCCGCGACTTTGGAGCTCTGCCGCGCGCTCCAGGCGCTGACGCGCGCGGCGGCGGCGGCGGGCGCCGAGGAGGCCAAGGACGCCTGCCTGGGTAGCCTCTGCGCGTTTTCGGTGTCTGGAAACGGAGCTCTTTTAGAAGAAAACCAGACCCAGAAGAGCGCGCACGCGTTCCGCGCGATGCTGAACGCCGCGCAGAGCCTGGTGGATTTCGACGCGCTCGGCTTCCGCGGGTGGTTCGCGGTTTTGGAGACGACGCGACGCGTCGAGGCGCGCCGCGTCGCCGCGGCGAAAAACGTACCCGTCGCCGTCGACGAGAAACGAGCGCGCCGCACCCATCACGACGCCACCGTCATCGACGCACTTCTGGCGTCCGCGGCGGCGCTGTTGGTGTCCTCCGCCGCGCTGTCCTCCGACGAGCAGAGCGCGGACGCGCTCGAGGCGGCGCGCGGCTCGAGCGCGCGCGAGCTCGACGACGCCAATAAAAACGCGTTTTCTTCTCACCCGAAACGAAACGGTGACGGTAACGGTGACGTCGCGGCTCCGAACGTTAACGTTCGGAGCTCTTCGACCCGTCCGGAACCCGACCTGGAACTTCGCGCGCTCTCGCGTTTCGTGGACGCCGTCTTGCTTCGCGTGCGTGGCGGCGCGAAGGCGAAGGCTCAGGCGAAGGCTCAGGCTCACGAAGGAAAAGGCTTTGACCTCCGCGCCAGAGGACGCGCCGCCTGGCGTACGCTCGAGGCGCACTTCTTTGACGCGCTCGAGTCGGCGCGCCCGTCGCCCGAAGTCGCGCGCCGCGCGTGCGCGCAACTCGAGCGCGCCGTCGTCGGCGCGCTCGAGTCCATCGCGATCGGCTCCGAAGACGTTTCGCTGGACGTCGCCGAGGTTCTGGCGCCGCTCGCGCGCGCGAAGGCGCGCGCTACATGCCTTCCCGCGCGCCTCGAGGCGATCGAGGCGATGTCCGCGCTGGTGCGCGAACGCGGGGATCTGTTCACGAAAACCGCGGGCTGGGCGGCGGCGTTCGACGCGCTCCGCGCCGGCGACGAAGTTCAGGAGAAAACCTCCGTCAGAGAGAACGAGCGAAAAAAAAACAGGAACAGGCGCCGTTCAGACGACGCCGCCGTCGTCGTCGCCGGCTGGTCCGCCGTGGCGTTTGTCGTCTCGGACGTGTTGCCCGCGTCGCTCGGCGCCGACGCCGAGGAAGATAAAAAAACCGACGGCGTCCGGGACGGAACCGACGCGCTCGCGCTCGCGCGCGTCGTGCCCCTTCTGTCTTCGTACGCGAGTCAGACGGACGACACGCGCACGTCCCTCAGCGCGGTGAACGCGCTGTGGAACGCGTGCGACGTCATCGCGCGACGCCTTGAGGTGTCGGGTGAAAAAAAAGAGTCTTCTTCACCTCTCGAGACGGTTCTGACGCGCGCGTTTGAAGCGCTCGCCGCCGTCGGCGCGGACCGATTTCGGCCGGACGTGCGGCACAGCGGCGTGAACACGCTGGTGAACGTGCTCGCGGCGCGCGGCGCGACGTTGTCGCCCGGCGCGTGGCGCGACGCGACGCTCGGCGTGTTTTTCCCGCTCGTCTTCGAGATTCGCGCGCGCGCGGCGGCGGCGGGGGACGAGCGCGTGGACGTCTCTTTGGTCTCTTCTTTGACTTCTTTGGGACGGAGAAGAGACCAAAGAGACGAGACTTTCGACGACGGGTCGCGACGAGACGCCGATGCCGATGCCTCCGACGCTTCGAGCGCGCGAACGTCGACGGACGATTCCGAGACGACGGACGACGACACGGAGACGAGTGGGAGACTTCTCGTGCACCACAGCCGGAACACCGCGGCGAAGCAGTGGGACGAGACCCTCTCGGTGGCGTGTTCGGCGATTGGTAAGCTCGTGCACAAGCGCGGCGCGCGCTTGCTCGCGCCGGAGACGCGGGACGCGTTCGAGCCCGTCTGGATTCGAACCTGCGCGTTCATGGTCGAGTGCATCACGCGCGCGTCGCAGGAGACCGCGACCGCGGCTTTGCGCGCGGCGCGTCTCGCCGCGACGCGTTTCGCGTCGCTCTCCGTCGAAGGCGAGGGGTCGGACAAACCTCCCGGCGGAGGAGACGCGAAGGGAAGACCCGAGAACTCGATCCGAAGCGGCGACGCCTCGGCGTCCGCGCCGCGACAAGAGCGGGCTCCGATCGCGGCTTCGGTCCGCGCCGCCGCCCGAACCGCGCACAAAGCCGTGTTGCGTGAGGTGTACGAAACGTCGACGCGTCTCGCGACGCGCGATCACGACGCGAAGAAGCGCGTCACCGCGAAGACCCGCCTGGAACTCGCCAAAACGCTCGCCGAGGCGTTCGCGTCGGCGCCGCGCGCGGCGTTTGATTTCGACGACGTCGCCGTCGTCATCGCCGTCGCCGACGCGCTCGCGCGCGCGCCGGAACCTTGGCCCGAGTGGTACCACGAGGATGACCAGGCGAGTGACATGTCGTATCGTGACGACCCGAGAAAAGTAAAGACTCTAAAAACGCTGGGTTCGGGGTACGCGGCGTTGCAGACGCAGCGCGCGTGTTTCGACGCGCTTTTGTCTCTGGTGCCCAACGTCTCGGAGAAGTGCGTGGACGCGGGGACGTACGTCTCGGTGCTCTTTCTTTTCCTGTCCTACGTTTCCGGCGGCGACGTCTCCTCGGGCCCGGACGCTTCGGTCGTGCCCAAGCAGCCGCGCTCGATCGGATTCGAGAACGCCGCGTGCGTGGCGGCCGCGTGCGACGCCTTCGCGAAGCTCGCCGGCGACCCCAAACTCCCGACGGACGACTTGGCGTGCGCCTTCGCGCACGCCGTCGCGGCGTTCAAACAGGCGATGGCGCCGCGGGACGACGTCGACGACGACGACGACGACGATTTCGAGAAAGTCGCGGCGGCGACGCGCGCGTTCCACGCGACGCTCGACCGCGGCGTTCCCGCGGCGCAGAAGTACGTCTCCGCCGCCGGCGGCGTGGATGCACTCGGGCGGAGCTGGGGGGACATAGCCGACGCGTTCGAGGCGTCCGTCCTCGGCGTCGCGCGCGTCGGCGAGAAGAACGAAGGCGCGGCGGCGGCGTCGACAAAGAAAAGTCAAAGAAGACGTCGCGAGCGAGACGCGCTTCGCCGCGAAGGTCTGGCGGCTCTGCGCGACGCGTGCGCGCGCGGCGACTCCGCTCCCGAGGAGGTCATCGCGAGACTCGTGCAGGTGCTCACGGCCGGTGCGGACGCCGAGATCATCTTGGATTTTGGTGACCGAGCCGCGGACGACGAAACCGTCGCGCGCGACGCGGAGGACGCGTTCCCGTCGCTGTGTCTGGCTCGCCTGCGCGACCTGGCTCTGTCGGCGGGCTCCGGTGTGGGCGCCTCCGTTGCGGCGCGTCTGGCGGCGCCGGCTCTGCTCGACAAGTGCGAGTCCTCGCTCAGGAGACACGCCGCGGAGGAGTCGCTTTCCGTTCGCGGGCCAAAACAAACAAACGACAAAGACGTGTACTCGTTCGCCGTCTCGGCGGCGCGAGCGTCCTTCGCCGCAAACGCGCTCAAGGCGGCGCTGGCGCCCGCCATCAATAGCGCGGGCGCGGGAAGCGTCGGCGGTTTCTTTTTCCGCAAGGAGACGCCGGCGACGATTCTGGCGGCGGCGGCCACCCCGGAACGTTCGCGCGCGGTCCGCGCCGCGCTCGAGGCGTGCGCGGTGTCCAGAGACGCCGCGCTGAGGGACGCCGCGGGGAAGACGCTGGAGGCGTTTTCGCGGTTCGAAGAGACGCGCGCCGCCTAAGCGTTTCTTTTCTTTCTTCGCGTTCGCGTCGTAAAAAAATGGACTATTGTGCGTAAAAATTTTGCTCTATCGTAGGGGCCCGCGTCTACGCCGAGCGAATCGCGATCACCTCCTTCTCCTTCTCCTTCTCCGTCTCTTTCTGCTCTCGCTTCCCCTCCCGCTTCTCCCCATCGCTCGTGCGCTCCTTCTCCGCGGGTAACCCCCTCGTCGACCCCGTCCCTTTTTTGGCGCTCGCGGGCCTCGGCACCTTCTTCCCGCGCCGCGGCGCGCGGCGCCCGCGCTTCGCGTCGGCTTCCGAATAAACGCCGGTCCTCTTCCCGCCGCCTCCGAGCGCGCTCGCGGGGACGGCGCCGCCCGCGAAGGCGCCGAAGACGCGCCCCCCCCCCGCCCTTCTGTCCGCCTTCTCCACCGCCTCGGCGAGCGCCGCCGCGAAGAGCCCCCCGTCGCTCTGCTCCATGCGCGTCCGGGTCTCGTCGTCCACGTGCGCTAACACCGCGCCCGCGCGCGAGGGCTGCTTGAGCTTGGCCAAACCGCGTCGCTCGATCGTGCGCACGGTCTCGGCGGAAACGCCTAGGAGAGACCCCAGTAAAGGCCGCGACGCGCCTTCTTTCCCCTCCGCCGCCACCATCGCCTCCGCCTCGTCCGCGGAAGAAGCCTGCAGCCACCCCGGCGGCGTGCCGTCGCCGGTGGACGAGCACGCGAGCGCGCGCGCCGACGCCGACGCGAGGCCGAAGCGGTGCCTTAACACGAATTGCTCGCGGGGAAGCAACGTGGCGAGCGCCTCGTCCAGCGCGACGCGAAGCAGATCCGCGTCGGCGTCCGCCTCAGCCGCCGCAGCTGGGTTCCCGCCGTCCTCTATCCCGGTGCTCTGCATCACGACACCAGACCCGCCGTTCGTCGAACCACCCGCCACAGAAACAACCTCGATGAGCGCGTCGGCGCCGTCATCCGCCCCGGCGCCGCCGGGGCCCCGGCCGTCCAGGCTGAGCGGCGACATCGCCCACTGGCGCCACTCGCGCACGCGCGCGACGTCCACGTCGGTGGCTTCCGCGAGCTCGGCGTCGGAGGGCGGCCTTCCCAGTTTCGCCTCCAGCGAAGCCTCCGCCTTGCGCGTCTCTCGTAGCACCTCGCTGAGGTACTTGGGCAGCCGGATCGTGCGCCCGCAGTCCTTGACGCTATCCACCACCGCCTTCCGCACCCAGAAGTAGCAGTAGGTGCTGAACTTGTACCCGCGGTCGGGGTCGAAGCGGTCCGCGGCGCGCGCCAAACCCGCGCACCCGTATAAAGTCAGGTCGTCGCGCGACAGCAACCCGCGGTCGGCGCCGCTGAGCTTTCCCCACACGTCGTCCGCCACAGTGGCGGCTAAACCGAAGTTGTGCGTCACGAACGCGCGACGCGCCGCGCGACCGCGCGCCACCGCCGCGTCCAGCGCGACGACGTCGGGGTAGCCGAGCGTCGAAGCCAAACGTCGTCGGAATACGGGCGATACCGTCTCGTCCGCAAAGCCGAGCCCGTCGTCGTTTTTGTTTTCGTGTGTCTTGTTCGTCACAGAATCGCGCGATACTCCTCGCACGATACTCCGAGGAGTGCTCTGTTTCGAACCCCGCGTGGTTTTCTTCCCGAACGCCTTGGAGAAGACATCCTCCGTCGGCTCGTTTCGCAGCTCCGCCGCGATGGTCTCCTCGCACATGCGATTCTGCATCGCCTCCACGCGGAGCAGCTCCTGCACGGCGCGCCCGAGCTCCTTCTCGACGTCCGCGGTGAGCGCGCCGCGCGCGAGCGACGCGAAAGGGTCGAGATTCGCGTTCGAGTTCGTGGTCTTGTTCGGAGTCTTCGCGCGAGTCGATCGTTCGCGTCGTCGTCCGCGCGCGCCGGTTTCCGAGACTTGCGCCGAAGCGCCCGACGACGACGTCTCCCCTTCGTCCGCGGAATCGAGCGACGCGCCACGTCGCTCGGCGGCTTTCGCGCGTGTCGACGCAGCCTTCGTCGCGGGGGCACGCCACTCGGAAGAGGCGTTGGGAGGTCTGCCTCGTGCCGCGCGCACGCCCCCGCCGCCCTTCGCGCGAGCGCTGTTCGACTTGGAGCGCGCGGGCGCGCGCTCGGGAGGCGCCTCGCCGGACGGCGACTCGTCCGAGGAGGCGCGCGTGGCGACCGGACGGCGAGGCGCGAGCCGCGCGCTGCGCGGCGGCACGACCCAAGGCGCGACGCCGCGCCGCGCGAGACGCGCCGACCGACTCGAAGACGTCTCCGGACGCAAACGCGCGACCCAACGCGCGTCTAAGCCCGAGGCGGGAGACGCACGCATGGCGACTGGCGATGAGACGTGCCAAGTCGGATCCGGCGGCGTGCGTGCCTATCTACGCCGGACGTCGCCAAGACTAATAAGATGAGCGAGCATGCACGGTGTGTTTCGAGCGCACGGGGCGTGCCAGTGGTTGAACGCGAGGCGCGAGACAACGCGCGACGCAGGAAGACTCGACGCGAACTCTCACCGCAGCGCGAGCGTCCCTCGAAGTGCCGCGCGCGGGCGACTTCTCGCGGCATTCCTTGGAACGATACGACAGCGCCACGCCGTGGAAAAGCGTCCATTTGGCGGGCTCTCGAAATGGATAAAGCGGGCGAAAGCGAAACCGAACCGAGACCGGCCGAGCGCGCGTTGATCGAACGATGTTTGGTTTTATCTCGGCGTCACACGTGTCCCTCGCGCGACGCACGACAGCATGGCGTGCATCACCGTCGTCCCCGCGCGCATCGCCGCGGCGTCTGCCGCTCCCCGCGCACGCATCCGCGCGCGCGGCCCCGCGAAGCCCGCGGCGCGCTCGCTTTCGAGCCGCGCCGAGCGCTCCGTGCGCGTGCGCGCCACCGAGGACGAGACGGACGATGCCGAGACGATGGAGGCTCGCGTCTCCGGCGCGATGCAGGAGTTCGCGGACGCGGGTTTCCCGAGCGACGAGGGTGACGCGCAAGACCCCGTGTCGCGCACGAAGGCCATGAACGGCGCCGTGGAGGACCTGAACACGCTGATGGACGCGGAGGTGGAGGTCCTGGGCAAGGCGTTCGACCTGCTCGAGAAGCTCGGGATCAAGGGCCTGGAGAAACCCCCCAGCCGGGGAGCCGCGGACGCCGCTGAGGACCCCGAGGCGTGAGGGCGAGCGCCGACAAGCGCCGTCGGGAACGGCGGCGGGTGTGTGTCTCGTTAGCATCGTCGCGGACGCGCGCGAACGCGTGGTAAAAACAATCGGACTTTCACGAGATGCGCTCGGGATGGTTCGTCGGATCACAACGCCTCGCCGCCTCGCGCGCGCCGCCGCGTCGAGGGCGATCCAAACGACCCCCCTCCTTCCGTTGTCTCTCTTTCGCTTTTCCTCCCGCAAAGGCATCACGAAGCGCGTTCCATCGACACGAAGCGCGCCGTCCACGCGCGCGTCTCACCGTACCGTCATCAGTTGGCTCGCTGCGGGAGCTTACCCTCCTGCATGGAGAGGTAGACGTCGCGTTTCCGGTTCACCTCAAACTCCTGCGTCTCCACGAACCCCTCGATCAGGAACCCGGCGAGCTCGAACCGGTTATTGTCCAGCAGCGTAAGGTCCTCCACCAGCTTGTCGTTGAAGTACGTGAACCGCCGCGACGCGCGGCTGTGCTGCTCTTCCCTGTGCGGGATCTGCCCCGGGTCCTTGGTGTGATCCTTGGTGTACTGGAGCTTGCGCTCGTACGCATCCATGTCTAACATGTAAGTCCGGCGCTTGTCCACGCACGGCTTGTACGCCGGGAACTCCTCGCACAGCTGCGCCACGGGCTGCGTCACCGCGCTGCGCAGCTGCTCCGCGCACGCCGGTCGAACGTCCACCTCCAGCGTCTCCATCATCGCCACCAGCTGGCGTGCGCGAGCCGCCACCTGCTCGCGCGACTGCGCCGCCGCCGCGGCGGCGGACGCGGCGGCCGAACCCGGTTCGTCGGGGGCGGGCAACGCCGCGCCGGCGGGGTCTCCGTCCGCGAGCTCGGCGATGTGTCCCGCCATGGCGTGCGCGGCGTCCGCCGCCTCCGCCATCGCCTTGGCGTACCGCTTGCCGTCCTGTTTGATCTTGTTCAGCAGCGCCTCCTGCCTCTGCACGCGCGCCCACAGCGCGTCAAACGCCTCGTCGGGCCGCTTGCGCGCGCGCCCCGCGGCGACGTACGCGCTCTGCTTCCCGCGGCGCTTGGAAGCCTTGATCTTGTAGAAGGTCGAAGACTTCACGGCGAGCGGGTCGCCGACGGGCACCAAGCCGGTGACGGGGTCGGGGGGGGGAGGCGTGCCGAAGATCTTCGCCTTCACCGCCGTGCCGATGTTGGGCGGGACGTACCGCGGATCGAGCGCCGGTTTACGCAACACGCCGGGAATCAAAGACGGATCTTTCGCTCCCGCTTCGTCCTGGAGCTGCTGCAACAGCAGCTTACCCCCCTCCGCGCGTCGCGCGTTCTTCGCCGAGCGCTTCTTCGCCTTCTCCGCGAGCGAGCCGACGCCGGAGGTCATCTTTCCGATGAGACCCTGCTTCGGCGCCGGCCGGCGGTCAAACGCCGGCGACATGGGCGCCGTCGCGCCGTTCGCCGTCGGGGACATCGGCGCGCCGCCCGGGGACGCCGGGCCGGGGGAGGCCACGACGACGTTCCCGGGGGGGGCGGCGACGGGTGACGCAGGCGGAGGGGGGGTCACCGTGGGCGGGCCGCCGCCGGGCGAGGTGCTCGGGCGCTCCTCCGCCATCTCGCGCCAGCCGGGGGACTTGGGCGACGCCGGATCCGCGGGCGCGGGGGAGGTATCGTCGAAGTTCGCCTGGTCGCCGGGGCTGTCGCCGACCGGCCCCACGGGGGAAGAGAGGTGCGGCGCACCGGCTGCGCGGGAGAGAGCGCGGGAGGGTATCGAGGGGGAGAGGGCGCGACGGGGCGGGGAGTGCGAAGTCAGCGATGTGGGTCGGGATCGTCATTTTCCTCGTCCAGAAAGCGTCACGAGCGCGACGGAAATGTAGAAGCCGGCCTGAGCGTTCGGACGCGGTCGGCGGGTTTCGGGGCAGCGACGCACCTGCTGCGCCGTTGGCCATTGCGACTGTCACGCGCGGCGACGTGCGCGCGTGCGGTGTCGGATTGGCCTCGGGCGAGGAGGCGCGCGCGCCTCGTCGCGATTTTCCAACGGTTCGAGCTCGGAGGGGGAACTACGCTTGATTTTTTTGACAGAGCAAACAGTCGCAGACATCCACAGTCTTGGCTGTCCGCAAGACGCGATTCGTGCCTTTTTGGCGAGTTTCTTTCTCTCCGACGTTTGAGGCTTTCTTTCGCGCCCTCGGTCAAAGAACCCGGCGCGATGGCGTCGACCGAGAACATGCCGCCCCTCCCCGAGGCCATCGCCGCGTTGAAGGACGAGGGCAACGGCTTCTTCCGCGCGGGCGATTTCCTCAAGGCCGCGGGCGCGTACACCAAGGCGCTCAAGGTACGTCCAGTCGCGCGTCCCGTCTCGCGTTTTCGAATCACGCGTCTCGCGAACCGACGATCTGCGGACGCGCGCGGCGCGTCGCTTTGACCGCGCTGACCTCCTCCCTCGCCCTCGTCCGCGGTTCCCCACTCTCAGGCGGCCGGCTCGGACGCCTCGTCCCGGCCCGAGTTGGCGCCGATTTACAGCAACCGCAGCGCGTCGTTCCTGAAGCTGAACAAGGTGAGCCAGGCGCTGGCGGACGCGGAGGCGTGCGTCGCGCTTCGGCCGGACTGGGAAAAGGCGCACTTCCGAAAAGGCGTGGCGCTGGAGGAGAAGGGCGACGACGCCGGCGCCGTCGCCGCGTTCGAGGCGGCGGCGGCGACCGTCACCGGCGCGGGCAACCCCGAGATCGCCAAGAAGCTCCGCGCGCTGAAGAAGAAGAGCAAGCCCGTGCCGTTCCACTTCCCCAAGGCCAAGCCCCCGCCGCCCGCCAAGGCGGGAACGGCCGGCGCGACGGGAGCGGAACGCGGGCCGAAGGGTGACAAAGCGTGGCTCGACGCGATTAAATCGCCTTCCCTACCCATCGCAAAACGAGTCGCCGCCGCGAACGCGGTGGGCGGTTGGCTCGCCGCGCACCTCGAGCGCGCCCTGAAGCGTACACCGGGTGACTCCGAGTGGTTCTTCGAGGACCCCGAGGTGCGCGCGTTTTTAGACCAGGGCGTCTTCGAAACGCTCCTGGATTCCGTCACGCACACCGTGGCGACCATCGTGACGGCGGAGGCGAACGCGAAGTCGGGCGCCGATCCAAACGCGACCGATTTCGCTCGCGCGGGCGCTGATTTGGCGGGCGCGCTGGCGGGCGTGCTGCACAACCTGCTCCACCCCTCTCTGCGCGCGTGGGGCACTCGCAAGCAGCACCAAGCGTTGCTCGGGGCGTTCCAGCAGGTCCTAAGAATGCGCGGCTCGCCGCTGAACGACGCCAAGGGCGCGGCGGTGCGCGTCGACGACGAGACGAAGCAGTTCACGGCTTTGTGCGCTAAGATGTTGAACAACCAGGGCGCGCTCTCGGTGCTCACCGGGCACGACTGCCTCGCGCGCGCGCGCCTGCAGCTGCTGCGCGCGCTCACGCAGCGCGAGCGAGCCTCAACGACAAAAAAAAGTAAGGAGGGCGAGAAGGAGGATATAGCGAACCGCGTCGAGGAGAGCGCGCGCGCGCTCGTGATGTTGCGCCGGTGTCGGTTCGCGACGCGCGTCGGAACGGATGTCGGAAACACGGATGACGACGACGCCCCTCCGAAGCCCGCGTGGGAGCCCATCCTGGACGCGCTGCTCACGGACGCGGGCGCGGACGAAGTGCGGGACGAGGTGCGCGTGACCATCGAGCAGCACGCGCTGCTCGCGGGGGCGTTCCCCAAGTTCGGGTTTGAGGGATCGGTCGGCATCTGATCCCGCGGAAGCCGGCTTGCGGAGGTATTTATTTGTACGTAGAAACGCCCGTCCGCCTGTGACTGTGACCGTTGCGCGTTGTAAAAATTTTCTCGTGCCAGTTTCCATGGGAGAGGTGCCTACACGGACGAGATGAGGTTTTGCGTCATCACGACACCTCTCGCCCAGCCTCTCGTCAGTACTCCCGGCACTCGCGCTTCGCGATGCGTCGCGCCACGCCGCGCGCGCTCGCGGCGGCGCTGGTGCTCGCGCTGGTCGCGTCGGCCGCGGGCGAGCAGGGCCACCTCGGCGGCGCGCACGGCGGCGGTTCGCGTCTGCCCGCGAGGCGGTTCGGGGCGGACGCCGCGGGCGCGGGGCACGCGGGCGCGGCGGACGCGGGCGCGTCGGGGGGGTCGCGCGTACGAGGTCGCCCGGTGCCCATCGTGCTCCCCAGCGCGACGGACCCGACGAAGCTCACGCTGCAGAAGCAGGGCCTCGACGCGCTGCGCGCGGTGCGCGGCCCGGTCGCGCCCGTGGTGGTGATCGGCCCCTACCGCAGCGGCAAGTCCTTCCTGCTGAACCAGCTGCTGGGCGTGCCCTGCGATGAGGGCTTCGGGGTGGGGCACACGAGGCAAACCGAAACCAAAGGCGTGTGGGTGTGGAGCGAGCCGACTTTGGTGCCGTCCTCCGAGACGGGGACGCAACCCACGTCCGTGGTGTACGTCGACACCGAGGGTTTCGAAGCCACCGGGATGAGCGACGCGTACGACGACCGCATCTTCGCGCTCTCCTCCATCGTCGCCAGCGTTTTGGTGTACAACCTGCCGGAAACCGTCAAGGAGGGCGACATAGAGAAGCTATCCTTCGCGCTCGAGCTCGCCAGGGAGTTCAGTGGGAGAACCAAGGTGAGCCAGGCGAACGAAATCGAAAGCGCCCAAAAGGGCGGAGACGCGTCTTTGTTCGCCGAAGACTCGCCAAACGCGTACGACGACGACGACGACGATCTCGGATTGTGGGACGCGTCGCAGCTTCGCGCGTTCTTACCCGACTCGCTGCTGTGGCTCATCCAGCGCGACTTCCTGGAGGGCTCGACGGTGACGGAGATGGTGGACCAGGCGCTGCGGAGCGTCGCGAACCCCACGGCGGACGCGCACGTCGCCGAACTGAACCGCATACGCGAGTCGCTGAGAGCGCTCGCCGAGAAGCGCGACGCCTTCGGCTTGACGCAGCCGCACCTCGAGCGCACGCGCCTGTGCGAGCTCCGGGACGACCAGCTCGAGCCCGGGTACGTGCGGCAGCGGGAAGAGCTCAAGGCGCACGTGCGGAAATCCGCGGTGGCGAAATCGTCCCTCGGCGCCGCGTTGGGAATGGACGAGACGAGCGGAATGTCGCAGTCGACGAAAGAAACGAACGCGCCGAACGCGAAGATGACGGGCGTCTCGCTCGCCGCGCTCATCGAGCGGTCCGTCGCGGCGCTCAACGAAGGTGACTTTCCGACCGCCGGGTCCGTGGTGGACGCGTTCAACCGCGACGCGATGGAGAAAAGAGTGGAGGCGCACGTCCGCGCGCTGGACGCGGTGGCGCTTCCGGCGGCGGAGGCGGCGTTGACGCTCGCGCACTCGAGGTCCAAAATAACCCAGATCGCCGCGTTCCGCTCCGAGCGGTTCGGACGCGGCGCCGTCACCGCCAAGGCGCTCGCGTCGAAGCTGGACGCTCTGTTCGAGCAGAGGAGCGAGCGCAACGCGTTCGCCAGCGGCAAGGCGTGCGACGTGCTCGCGTCGAGGTGCGAGGAGACGCTGGTGAAGATGTCGCGCATGCGGCTTCCGTCGCTGCGCAAGTTCGACGCGACGGCGAGCCGCGAGTGCGCGCGCGCGTTCGCGGACGGGTGCGTCGGGCCGAGCAAAGACACCGCGCAGGCGAGAGTTACACGTGCGGTCGAGCGCGAGCGCGCGGCGTTCTCGCAAACCTACAACGCGCGCCTTCTGAACGGTCTGTTGCTCATCGCCGTGGGCGGCGTGGTGACGTTTCGGTTCCTGTGGGTGGTCCCGCTCGCCGAGCTCGCGTCGTGGGCGCTGTTCCTCCTCCTGGAGGTTGCGCCCAAGTTCTACTTCACGACCGCTCTGAACGGCGAGGGCATGTTCGAAAGCACGTGGTGGAGCACCGCGTCGCGGGTGTGGGAAGCCGCGGTGTACAACCCCGTGCTGGACATGGACGTCGCGGGACCGATTTTTTTCTTCGCGCTCGTCGCCGTCGCCGCGTGGGTTCGCGTGCGGCGCTTCGCGCGATGGATGCACGCGCGATGTCCTTGCTGCGTGCCGTCCTTCTGCCACCCCCTGCTCGGGGTGAAGAACGAGGACCGACCGCGGAGCCGGTTCGGGCGCAAAACCGACCGCGGGAGGGACCTGGACGTGTGAGGTCACCGTTGGGGATCTCTGGAGAGAGGTTGTCACGGTACGTATTCTTTCGCGCGCGCCAAAAAGTCGTGTGAAAAGCGCCGCCCCGTTTCATCTCACACAACCCGTTGACCGCGCGAACCACGACGGTTGAATCCATTTTCGGGGTCGCCCGGAGCCGGCGCACCCGGCCCCGAGGATGACCATGCTGTCCTCCACGGGCGGGCTCAAGCGGTGGACCGCGCTTCCCCGGTCGTTCCCCATGGCGGTGGAGGGCATAGAGGACCGCACGGACCGCCCCGAGCGCGTCGAGCGCCTGTTGGAATCGCGCGCGGAGGAAGAGGCGAATCGCGTCCCCGTCGAGCCCGAGGTGCGTTCCCCCGTCCCCGCGGAGGAGTTCCTTCGCCTGGGGCGGCAGAAGCAGGCGGAGAAGTACCTGGACACGCAACTCGTGGCGTTCCGGTTCGAGGGCGAGATCGAGCCGGATCCCAGCCACGCGCCCATCGCGTCGTTCCACCCGATGCGCGAGGTGGTGAACGCCATGGAGGAGGAGCTCTACGCGTTCCGCCCGGAGATGGTGTTCGGGTTCCTGCGGGAGGCGTTCCGGCGTTTCCCCGGGCGCCTGCCCGTGCAGGACCACCACGACGGCCCTTTGAACGACGACGACTACGCCGCGCGCATCTCGAACGCCATAAAGAAGCTCGTCTCGGAGGTGGCGCTCGAACGGCCCGCCGAGCCCTTCGATTGGCTCGACGAGTGGCTCGAGACGCAAGCCGACGCCGAGGCGCTCGACGCGGCGCGTCACGAGGCGAGCCTGGAGGAGCGCGCCGCCGCGATGGACGTGCGTGAGATGTCCGAGCTGGAGTTTCGGGAGTTCGCGCTGGAGCTGTTCAAGAAGTTCGACGCGGACAAGAACGGCTTGCTGGACCCCTGGGAGATGCGCGAGGTGTTGAGTAGCGCGGCGCTGGATTTGACCGAAGCGGAGCAGCGAGACATCCTCGCCGAGATTGACGCCAACGAAAACGGCGTCGTCGACTACAAGGAGTTCGTGCCGTTTCTGCACGGGCTCATGGCAGCGGTGCGGAGCAAAAACGCAGCGCGAGCGGCGCGCGACGAAAACGACCGTTTAACGCGCGACGAGGCGCAGCTCTCGTTCGTGAAGGGCATGACGCACGACGAGCTGGACGCGACGCTTCGGCGTGTTTTCGAGGATGCGGATTTGGACGGAAACGGCGTGTTGGACCCGCGCGAGTTTTCCAAGGCGCTGAGAAGCGCGGACCTCGGTTTGTCGAAGAAGGAAATAAACCTGTTACTGGCGGAGAGCGACAAAAACGCGGACGGCGTCGTGGACTACGACGAGTTCGTGCCCGTGTGCTTCGACATACTCGTCGAGCGCGCGAAGAACAAGAGGCTGGAATCCGACGCGCTCGCGTCTACGGACGCCGTCACGAAGGCTCTCTTAGACGCGTTCAGAGCGGCTGACCCTTCGAACTGTGGGAAGTTAAAAGTGCGCCAGTTAAAACACTGTTTACGAACGCTCACGGAGAATGACATCCTGCCGCTTTCCAAGTCGCAGATCGTCGCGGTGTGCTCCGAAGCGCAGCCCTCGCCCGAGGACGGCCTCGTGGCGTACGCGCGGTTCGCGCCGACGGCGGCGAACGTCGTGTACGGCATGCTGGACTTCGACGCGCAGAAGAGAAGAATGGCGGCGATCAACGATTTGGCGAACACAGACACGACGTTCGGGGTGATGCGGGGCATGAGCCCCGATACGGTAGAGGAACTGTTGCGTGACGCGTTCGCGGCGTGCGACCTGGACGGGAACGGCGTGTTGGACGAGGACGAGATGAGGTTGGTGCTCGATTCGGTGGGCGTCTCCGAGCTCGGTTTGACGGAGAAACAGATCCTCGGCATTCTCGCCGCGGCGGACGCCGACGGCGACGGCGGCGTTGATTACGAAGAGCTCTCGTCGCTCGTGCACGAGACGGTGCGGCAACTCGCGATGGAGGACGCGATCCGGCACAGGGCGTTTCGTAACGCGCGCGCTAACGTGGTGAGCAGGAAGGATATCCTTCACACGCGCGACGACACTTTGGGCGCCGCGCTGGCGTCCATGTCCACGGACGACGTGTCGCACTTGAAGCACGACTTCGACGCCGGCGGCCGCGGCGCCGCGGGGAAGATCCGGAACCAACGATCGGTCAAGATAAGGCTCGGAGGCAACTTCAAGGATTACGTGTAGCGTTGTATAGGCCTATTCGATGAGACGTTTACGCGCATGTATTCCTATTAGAAACACGCCAAACAAAACACGTTTTGCGCGACTCTCGCGACGCTCGCGCGTCGTCTCCGCGACGACGTAGGCAGTGAGACTTTCCGTGATCACTGCCCGATGTACCCCAGCGCGCCCGCGATGCCCAGGATGACGAACGGGACGGTGATGCCCACGATGGCGGTGATGGCCATGGGGTCCTTGAACGGGTTCGCGCCCTCCTTCTCCATCTCGGACAACCACGCCTCCTTTTCGTTCTCGCGCAGGATCTTCTTCTTGCCATCGTCCGCCATGGCCATCACCTTGCCGGCGGCGCGCGCGCGGGGGGTCGACACCTTCGACACGCGGGGCGCCAGCTTGACGGCGACGCTCTTGCGGGACGCCAGGGACCTGTGTGGGTACGCGTGCGTGTCGAGGGGTGTCGAGTACGTCAGGGGTTTGATTTTATCGCGTCGTCCGACGCTGACGAGGCAGTGCCGTTTTCGCTGCAGGCGCGGGAGGACGAGGATGGGGCGGGGACGGGACGCACCTGGAGGCCTTGACGGAGGCGACGGGCGCGATGGCGGTGGCGGCGATGCAAGACATGATTGCTGCTTTGAGGGTTGGGGGTGTGCGCGCGGGGGTGCGCGTGCGAATGCCGCGCGCGAGTGCAGAAATGGGTTTGAGCCGGCCACGTGGGTCAATCAGCCCTCGGTGCGCCAATCGCGACGCTCCTCCTTTGACGATTTTGGGAACTGCTTCACCGGTCGCAAAGCGCGCGAGAAAGCGACGAGCCGAACAAGAGGGACTCGCGGTTTCGCACGAGTCGTTTTTCCGCATCCCCCTCGCTGGCACTCTCCGCCTCGCGTCCGCGCGTCTCGGCGGGTCCTTCGCGATGGCGAAGAAGGCGAAAAAAGAGAAGAAGGACAAGAAGTCCAAGAAGTGCGTGCCCCCCACCGCCCCCGACCGCCCCCCGCGCCTCCCCGGCCGCTCGCGTCGAGCCTCCCGCTTTCGCGTTCGTTCTCGCAAACCGCCGCCCCTGACGACGACCCTCCCGGTTTCGCCATTCCCTCGCAGGACGCACAAGAAGAAACGGTCGCGCAGAGAGGCTTCCTCCTCTTCCTCCTCCTCCTCTTCCTCTTCCGACACCGAGGACAGCGAGGATGTGCGCCGCCGCCGCGCCGCCAAGATGGTACGCGCGAAGGTCACGCGAGATCCGAGGAGCGAAATCGAAGCGCGCTCGATTCGTTTTCGCCGACGACGACGGCTCGACGTCGTCGACGTCGCCGACCCTTCGTTCGTGTACCCTTCTGGACTGCACCTGACGACACACGCTCCACGCGCTCGATTCCCCACCCCCGCAGGCGAAGAAGCTCGGCGCGCGTCTGAAACAGGGCGAGATCGCCGGGTACACCGACGCCGAGAACCCCTTCGGCGACGCCAACTTGACGGAGCGCTTCGTGTGGCACAAGAAGATCGAGAAGAGCCTGATGGCGGGCGTGGACGCGAAGGACCTGGGTTTGAAAGCCGAGAAGGCTCGACACGAGGCGCGTCTTCTGGAGATCGAGAAGGTGAAGCAGCAGCGCGAACAGAGGGACCGCGAGAAGATGGAGAAAGAGCAGGAGCGCGAGCTCATGCAGCGCGAGGAGGCGCTCATCGAAGCCGTCGAGCTCGAGAAGAAAGAGGAGGAGTTCCACGTGAAGCAGGCGAAGATGCGCTCGGACATCCGCGTGCGCGAGGGGAGGGCGAGGGCGGTGGACCTGGTGGCGCGGAACGTCGACGCGGAGCTGGGCAGCGGCGAGTTCGACCCAAACGTACGGCCGCTCGAGGTGTTCGCGAACCTCACCACGCAGGAGCTCCACGAGCTCCGCGACGACGCCGCGCATCGCGCCGACCTCGCTAAGAACGAACCGGCGAAACGAGCCTTCTGGGACGATTTCCTCGTCGTGACCCACTCCGAGCTCGCGCGCGCGAAAGAACGGGACGCCGTGGACCGCGCGCGCGTGCGCGGGCGGGACCCCGCGGAGGCGGCCGCGCAGGCGCGCGACGCCGTGGACCGGGGGCTGCACGAGCAAATAGACGCGGACGTCGCCGAGATGCTAAACGGAAAGACGCGTTTAGAGCTCGAAAGCCTCGAGGCGGAGGTTGTCAAGACGCTCGACGACCCGGACGCGCCCGAGACGGAGTATTGGCAAGCTGTGCTCCGGCGCATCTCCGTGAGCAAGGCGCGCGCGGCCATCGAGGACTTCGACGCGAGGAGCCGTGCAGAGCACGAAGCCGCGAGGCCGCGCGATGTCCCGCCTCCGCCCCGCCGCGACGCCGCGGATGGAAACGGCGCGGGGAGCGACGACGACGAGGACCTGCTGGGCGCCGACTTCGGCGTCGCCGCCGCGGGCGCGGCTGTGCCCGGCGACGACGATGACGACGCGCGTCGTTCTCCCGAGCCGGAGGAGGCGGAGGAGCCTTCTGCGGGTTTCACGCCCGAAGGCACACCCGACCGCGAGTACTCGCCCCCGCTCGTGGACGAGGCGCAGGTCCCCGACTACGTCGCCGTCGTCGACGCGGCGGAGGACGCCGAATCGCTTCGGCGCGCGCGCGCCGCCGCGAGCGCGCGGCTGGGCCGGTTCGCGGACGTCTCCGGCCGCCATCTCGACGCCTCTCGCGCGGGGCCTTCCGGGCGTGGCGAGCTTCCGCCTGTCTCGGACCCGCTCGGGGACGACGACGAGACGACGCGATCGCGCGCGCTGGCTGAGAAGATGATGGGCGCGAACGACGGCGCGGAGGTTGCTTTCGCGGGCGAAGCGGCGCTGGAGGCGCGGGCGTACTGGTGGCACGACAAGTTCCGCCCGCGCAAGCCCAAGTACTTCAACCGCGTGCACACCGGGTACGACTGGAACAAGTACAACCAGACGCACTACGACCACGACAACCCGCCGCCGAAGACCGTGCAGGGGTACAAGTTCAACCTGTTCTACCCGGACCTGATCGACAAGACGAAGGCGCCGACGTACTCGATTGCGCCGGATGGCAGCCGGCACGGCGAGACGTGCATCTTGCGCATCAGCGCGGGGCCTCCGTACGAGGACATCGCGTTTAAGATCGTGAACAAGGAGTGGGAGTACAGCAACAAGCGCGGGTTCAAGTGCTCGTTCGAGCGCGGGATCTTCCACCTGTACATAAACTTCAAGAGGGCGAGGTACAGGAGGTAGCGGCGCGGCGAAACGCGAAACGAAAACGTTTATGGTTTACACATTACACAACAGCTCGTCGGGACGCTCGTCTTTGTGCGCGCGACGGAATCCGATCATCCCGCTATTTGCCGGCCGCCAGGCGCTTGGCGGCCTCCTCGCGCGCCCACGCCGTGGCGCTGGTTTCGGGCTTGGCGTTCAGGCCGAAGAACAGGATCCCGGCGGCGCCGAACATGCCGAGGTACCACGGCGCCTCCCAGTCCTCCCACTTCCGCGACTGGCCCTTCGGGGGGGGGGTCTCGTTGAAAAGACGCCCGTTCACGTGCCCCTCACCCTGGACACCCTCCGCGAAGTATCCACCAGGAGGGCCGTCCGCCATACCCCTCCTCTGCGCGCGGAGAGGCCCGCGCGCCGCGCTGGCCGCGTTCCGGCACGCAGTTCGCAGCATGCCGATCATGACTTCTCGAGGCGACGGGCGTGCGTGCGCGCGCGTCGGTCTGCCGGGAGCGCCAACCCTAGACGAACGTGTGCCAAATCGACCGATCCAGTCTGGCCCGCTGGCGCGCGGATTTCGCGTCCGTGTCCAAAAAACTTGAACCGCATTCGGTGTTCGCCACTGCGAGGGCGCGCGCGGGGGGCGTCGCACGCGTCGCGCGACCGCCTTTTCGCGATGGCGCTCGCGCCCGGCATCGCGCGCAAGGTCAAGAAGGTTCTCGAGACCCCCGTGGACTCCCCCGAGATCCTCTCGTGCCTGCGGAGCCTCTCCGATTTCTACCCCGAGAACACCCCCGCGGCGAGGCGCGGTCTGCGCCGGTCCGTCGAGCGGCACGGCCTGGAGATCAACCGCGAGTACCTCGTCGCGTCCAACCGCGCGCAGGAGGCGCTGCGCGCGGTCGACGGGCAGCTTGAGCGCCTGCTTGACAGCTGCGACCGCATCGGCGGCGCGCTGGAGCGCACGCGCGAGCGCACGGGCGCGCTGCTTCGCGAGACCGCGGAGCTCGATGCCGTGATCGCGTCCGTGGAGGAGAAGAAGAAGATCGTCGCGACGTTCGCGGTGGACTTCCAGCTGACGGACGAAGACGTCGCGGCGCTGGAGGGACGACCTCTCGGTCACACACCCGACGCGGGTCTTCCCGACGGCCACACCACTACGAACGCGGAGAGCGTAGGAGCTGTGACGGATGCGTTTTTCGTCGCGCTCGATCGCGCGCGCGCCATCCACGGCAACTGCCGCGCGCTCCTGCGCACGCACCACCAGCGCGCGGGCTTGGAGCTGATGGACCAGATGGCGACGTATCAGGAACGCGCGCACGAGCGTTTGTGTCGCTGGGTGCAGAGCGAATGCCGCGCGCTCGCCGAGGAAGACATCTCAGAAAACGTGTCGGATCTGCTCACGAAGGCGATGAAAGCGCTGCGCCGACGACCGACGCTGTTCCGGTACTGCGTCGAGGAGGTGAGCCGCGCGCGGCACAACGCTCTGTTCCGGCGCTTCATCGGGGCGCTCACCCGAGGCGGGCCGGGAGGCGTGCCGAGGCCGATCGAGGCGCACGCCTCCGACCCAAAACGATACGTAAGCGACATGCTCGGATGGCTGCACCAGGCGGCGGCGGGGGAAAAAGAGCTCGTCGCCGCGCTTCTCGGCGACCCGAATGACGAACAAAAAAGTTCGCGTGATTCGACCGACGAAAAGAAAGACGACGCCGACGCGGATGATTCCGATGACGCGCGCTGCGACCCCGCGGAGGTGCTCGACCGCATCCTGGACGGCGTCCGGCGCCCTTTCCGCGTGCGCGTGGACCAGGCGCTCACCGTGAACCCGCGAGAAGGCGAGAGCGAGACTAATCGCTTCGCGCTCTACTCGCTCCTCGCCTTTTACGAGGGGGTCTTTGCCAAACTCGTCGGCGGGGGCGCGGAGGTCTCGTCGCTCGCCGCCGCCGCGGGGGAGTGCGCGTCCGCCGCGCGGGACGCGTTCGAGGAGGCGGTCGCGCGGCGCGGCGAGAAACTCAAGAAACACCCGCCCTCTGTGCCGGACGATCTCGGCGCGCCCGCGTGCGTGGCCGAGACCGCCGCGCGGGTCGCGGCGCTGCTCGAGGCGGAGGGCGAGGGCGCCGACGCCGGCGACGCCGCCGGCGGCGGCGGCGACCGCGCGGCGGTGGTCGCGGCGGCTGTCGCGTCCATGCTGGACCCCGCGCTCGAGGCGTGCGAGCTCGCGGCGGCGTCGCTGGACGACGCGCTCGCGCAGGAGCGCGACGGGACGAACCACCCGCGTTGGGCGCGTGGGGCGTTTTTGGCCAACTGCTTCGCGGCGGCGCGACGTCCGCTTCGCGTGTCGGCCGGCGGCGCGCTCGCGTCGTACCGCGACGCGCTCGAGCGGCGCGCGGATTCCGTCGTCGCGGCGATGGCGACGCGAGAGGCGGATTCTTTACTCGAACGCGTCGGCGTGGGGGAGATATCGAAACTCATCGCGCTGTATAAGAGCGGATCCGCGAACGATGATGCTGATAGCAAGGGTAGCCGGGTTCGAACGCGCTTGCGCGACGATCCGGCGCTGAGCCTTGCGAGCGTCGGCGCCGCGCTGGACGCGCTGGTGGACGCGGTGGGCGCGGCGGACGACCCCGCGCCTTCGTTCGACGCCGTGCGCGACCCGAAACGGCGCGCGGACGCGCGTCGCGCGTACGCCAGTGCCATCATCGAGGCGTTCACCACCGCGTACGCGGCGTTGCTTGACCCGTCCAACGGGTACGGGGACGCGCGCGGCGCGATGCGGCACGGGCCGAACGCGCTCAGCACTTTGTTAGGAGGCGTGTGACGGTTTTCGCGCGCGTTTTGAGTGTCGGTCGACGTTTTTAGTCCACCTTTATCACGTGACGTATGATAAAGAACCTCTTCGCGTGCGAAACGCGTCGCGCTTAAAAAAAACACGCGAAACGAAGAAAACCTCTCACGTCAACGCGTCTATCTGCGCCTTGAGCACCGCCGTTCGTTCGGCAACCACCTTGCGCGCCGTCGCGATCTTTAACAGTTCGTCGCGGTCGTCTCGTTTCCCCAAAACCGCGGTGAGGCCGCTCGGCGAAACCGGCGCGGGTTTCATCTTGTGCGACTTGACGCGTTTCAGGAAATCCTCGTCGGGTTCGTGGAACACGAGCTCCTCGTACTTTTCCTTCACGACGGGCCGCTTCAGGTCCTTCTTCTCCGGCTTCGGCGCCCCCGGCTCCGCCTCGTGGTGCAGCTTGAGCGGCGCGAGCAAGTAGATGGACTTCTCGCCGCAATCTGAAGAGAAGTGCACGGTGATGCCAATCTCGAACTCGCCCCAGCCCGTCTCCGTGACCTCGTACGGGGGCTTCTCCAGCGTGCGCACGGGCTCCTTGAACGAGGGGTGCAGGTTGAACACCACCTTGGAGATGACGTGCGACAAGTCCCCGTTCGTGGGCTCGCGCAGGTACACCGTCCACTTGTGCGAGTGGTACTCATCCGCCTTCTTCCCGAGCCAGTACGAACACGTGCCGTAGCAAATTGGCACCACGAGTTCGCAGCCTCGCTTGCGCTTCATGTTGTCATCCGCGGGCTCGGAGGCGGCGCTCTCCTTCTTCTCGGTCTCCGCCATCGTGCGCGAAGGCGGATCTCCCGTCGCGCGTGGAGAGTGCGTCCCCGGGACAAAGGGGGGCGCAACCCAGAATCTCGGAAACCCTCGATCGTGAAGCGCGCGTTTTGGCGCCAGTTCGGAGTTCGCGAACGAGTCGAGTTCAGACGGAGAGAACGGGCGACGGTTTCTTTGAATTCAATTCGTCCGATTACAACGCCTTCACGCGTCCTCCTCCTGCTCTTCCTCCTCCCCTGCCCCCGCCGCGAACGCCACCTCCTGGATGTACGCCTCGCGCTCCAGGTGCATCAGGACGTCGAACAGGAAATCCGCGAGCTCGCCGTACTGTACCATCCCGTCGTCGTCGGCGTCGACGGCGGCGACCATGGCGTTGATCTCGTTGGGCTTGAGCTGTAACTCGCCCGAGCCGAGCGACCGGAGCACCGCCGTGACCTCCTTCTGGTCGAGGACGCCGTCCCCGTTCGCGTCCGCCGCCTCGAACGCGGTCTTGATGTACGCCTTGATCGCGTCCGGGTCGAGCGTGGCGCTCTCCATGAGCTTTCGCGCGCCGGACGCCGCGCTGATCTTGGAAACCGCCTCCACCCGCAGCGCCTGCTTCGACAGGTCGACCATGCTGTACACGATGTTCGCCGCCACCGACGCGAAGGGCTGGTACTCCACCATCCGCTCCCCGGTCTCCTCGTTTTCGCGCACCTCAGCCTCCGCCATCACCGCGCTGATCTGCAGGCGAGATAAGCCCAGCATATCCTCGGAGAGCCGCTTCAAGACGTCGCGCACGTCGTCGAACGGCAAGTCGCCCGACAACACGCCGTCGCCCTCCGCGTCGTTCTCCGCCTCCCTGAGTTCAAACTCCTGGAGAAGCAAGTGCGTGAGCGAGTCGGCGTCCTCCATGTGGATGTCCGCCAGGACGTCATCCTTGAACCGCTCGACGAGGATGTTGAAGCACAGCGGCGTGAACTCCTCGTATGAGATGAGCCCGTCGCCGTTCTCGTCCACCTCGGTGAGCAACAAATTGATCTCCTTGCGCGTCAACCCGAGCTCGGCGCTCCGCAGGCACCGCGCAAACTCTTTTCGGTCCAGCGCGCCCGAGCCGTCGACATCCGCCGCCTCGAAGACGTTGCGCATCATGTCCTCCAGCTCGTCGCGGGGCATGCCGTGCAGCAGGTGCATCTGAACGCTTTCGCGCGCCTCGGCCGCCTGCGCCTCGCGCACCTCCGCGGCGCGCGCGCGCGCCTGCAAGCCGTGGATGATCTCCACCATCACGGGGACGAATTCGCGGTACTCGAGCACGCCGTCGTCGTTCTCATCCGCTTCCTGCATCACCCGTCTGGCTTCTTTCTTGGTCAAACCGAGCTCGGCGTCCGCCAAGACCGCCTTGAACTCGTTCCTGTCGAGGTATCCGTTCTGGTCCGCGTCGTAACGCATGAACTGCGCCATGACGAACTCGTTGAGCTCCTCGTCGGACATGTCGAAGACCCCGACGTTGGCCTCCGGCGCGTCGTCGGCGTCGCCGCGCTCCGGCGATTCGTTTTCATTCCCCGGGTCGTTCGCCGCGCGCTCGCGCCGCTCGTGCTCCTTCGCGTTCTCCGCGATCTTGCCCTCGAAGTACTCCGCGCCGAACTGGTAGATGTTGTCCGGCTGCGACCGGAGGATCTGCGTCGCGAGCGGCGGGCGGGAGGCGAAGACGGCGGACGCCGGAAAAGGGCTCGGTCAGCGACGCGGAGGATCGCAACGGCGAGAAAAATTCCGGATCGCGTCGGGGGGGTCGGGCGGCGGCCCCGCGCGCGACGGGCGGGCGTCCGCGCGCGACGGCCGCGCGACGCACCTCTCTGGTGAACGACTTCAGGATCTGCGGGAACCCGTCGGGGATGGTGAACCCCTTTTGGTACCGGCTCGACATGATGGACGCGAACGCGAAGTGATGCCGATTCGGGAAGGAAGGCGCGGGACGACCGGGTCGTTCTCGTTCGCTTCCTCGTGCGGGAAGACGCGTCCGAGCCTCTGAGCGTGGACGGTGACCACCGCGCGTCGGTAACTCGCCCCTGAAGCGCACAGCTGCGCCGGGAGACCCGCTGCGCCTTGTGGTCGGGGCGGCTTCGGAGGTTCGCGCGAAGCTAAATCCGGAGACGAGAAAAAAAAAGGGTGGCGCGAAGCGCGCCCAAGCTTTTCTGTCGAGAAGAAATCGCGAACGCTCGTTCCGTGGGCACCACTCTTTCGGACACGTCGCGTGAGATGTCGTTGTCGTCCCGTGTCCCCGTCGGGCGTTCGCTGGCGGCCTCGCGGCGCCCCGCGCCCCGCGCGTCCGTGCGCTGCGTCGCCGACGCAGCCACCGCGGTCTCCACGGAGACCCTGAAGCGCAAGATCCTCAGGCTCTCCGCGCTCACCGACCGCGGCCAGCTTTTATTCCAGCAGAAAGCGTGCGTCTCTCTCCGCTTCGTCTCTCCCTCGTCATCCTTCGCGCCCAGAGGGCCGCGGTTCCTGACCGGCAGTCCCTCGTCCACGTTCTTCGCGCGTCAACAGGTACGCCCCGCTGGACGACTACGGCCGGAAACACCGCCAGGAGATCGCCGAGGCGGTCGAGGCCCTGGTCGCGACCCAGAGCGGGAACGTCGCCGACGAGTCTCCCGGCCGACCCGTCGCGAACGCGAGCCTCATGAACGGCGACTGGGAGTGCGTGCTGGCGACGAAACAGCTGTTCCGCTCCTCCCCTTTCTTCATGGCGATCCAGGACGCGTTCGGGGAGGCGATGTTCGGCGAGCGCAAGTCCTCGGAGGTGTTTTTCCGCCTGCACGAGTTGCAGGTTAAGTCGTGGGGCGCGTCCACGGTGGGCCGCGTCGCGCAGCGGATCGACCTCGAGAACGGCGCGATGGAGTCGTACTTCGACACCATCCTGTTCGCGCTCACCGTGATTCCCATCTTCGGCTGGTTCAAGCTCCTGCCGACGTTCGGGGGGCGGATCAAGACGTACGCGGACGAGGTCACGCTGGACGAAAAGAGTGGGAAACTCAGTCTGGTTTTAGACCGCACGCGCGTCGAGCTGGCGGAGGGCATCCCGAAGCCGCCGCTCGTGCTGCCGTGGTTCCTCAACCGCGACTACCCGGTGAAGTTCGTGTGGAAGCTCCTGCCGTGGAACAAAGGGCGGGACCCGGCGGCGTCCACGTACGTGCGCTACCTGGACGAGGACTTCAGGATCATGGCGGACAGGGACGGGGAGGTGTTCGTGTACTGCCGCGTCGAGGACGCCGGCGAAGCGTGACGAACGTCCGTCGTTCGAGCTCTTTCGCGGCGCGCGCCGTCGCGGTATTCATACTACTTTTTGTACGTCACACCATCTACGCCGTCTACGCCGTCTACGCCGTCTCCCTACCCGTGTATCTTCTCCTCCAGTGTCATCGGTCTCGTCCTCTCGTCGCGCGGCAGCGCGGCGAATATGGCCTCGGCCTCGGCCTCGTCTCCGGCGGCGCGCGCGGCGGCGACGCGAGGGTCGCGGCACGCGGCTTTCGGGTCCTTCCCGTCGGTGAGCACCCACGGCTCGAGGAACACGCGAAGCGACTTGACGTCGTACCGCAGCGCGTGCCGTTTCCCGACGGACGCGCCGCCGCTCAGCGCCGAGCGAAGAGGCACGCGACGCGTCGCGAGCATCTCATCGCGAGCCTCGTCCGCTTTTCCTTTTCCACCTCCCTCGTCGCGCCCCGACCCGAAGCCGCCGAACCCCGCGCCGGCGCCGGCGTGCAGCATGTACCCGTCTTCGTCGTCCAGCACGTTCTCGTCGCGCACCACCACCACGAACGCGGCGTCGTCCCCGTCGTCCGCGTCCCCGTCGTCGTCGTGGCCGGTCGCGGGGATGCCCTGCATGAACTCTATGTCGGGCGGCTGGCCGAGGCCGAGCCGCTGGAAAAGCACCGCCGCCGCCGCGTCCGTCACCGGGCGGTCGGAGGTGAGCGTCTTGTAGTCGGCGCGCCGCGGCGCGGAGGTTTTCGCGCCGGACAGAAGAGGCCCCCACGTTTTCGTGTCCGGGTCCTTCACCAGCAACAGCTCCGTGGTGTGGAACTTCGAGCTCTCCACCACGACGTGCACGCGCACGTGCACGTCCCGATACGCCCCGTGACCCGGCGCGCGCGGAGCGTCGATGGACGTTTCGCGCCCGCCGACGGTTCTCGTTTCGGACATCTCCGAACGCCCTCCGCGCTCGAGACGAAGCGCGTCTTCGCGCGCGTCTTCGCGCGTCTCGAGCCTCAGCGCGGGGTCCCCGCCGGCGCCGTCGTCCGCCTGGTGCTGCTGCGCGAGCGCCAGCATGGTCGCGCGTTTCAGCACGGCCTCCTCCGCGTTGGAGGGGGCGTCGTCCCTGAACGCGATGTTCCACGAGTGGTGGAACACCCACGCGATGAAAAACAGGGAGACCAGCGCGCAGGACCCCGCGGCGACGGAGAGCCGCTTGCGGTTCCGACGCTGAAGTCGCAGGTCGTACCGCTCCTCCTCCCCGAACGCGGTGGCGGTGGTGTACGCGCGAGCCATCGCGTCGGCACACCCGCGTCCCCGAGTCTGCGAGCGACGATCGTCGACGACGAGAAACGCGCGAATATTTGACGACGTTCAGGGCGTCCGACGTCGACGTTTCGCTTTTCGGCAGGTGATTCTATCCGGCGGGTCGCGGTCGCGCACAGCGCCCCGCGCGCCGCCCGCGTTCACGCCGGCCCGTTCTTTCCACCCCTCGACGATGCACTCGACGCGCCCCTGCGCGCTGGGCGCCGCGCAGCGCCTCGGCGCGGGCGTCTCCTCCCTCCGCGCGCGCGCGCCGCCGCGCGTTTCTCCGGTCGGCGGCCGACGCGCCCCCTCGACGGAGGCGCGCCTGCGCCCCGGGCGCCAGGGCGTGCAGCGCATCTACCGCCTCACCTCGGAGAAGGCGCAGATGGGCGTGTATGAGTACCTGGAGTCCATCGGCGTCCCGCGCGTGAATGCGCTGCAGGTGCAGAGTAAGGCGGGGGAGTGGTTCGAGTACGAGAACGCGAAGCGGGGGGGAGCGTCGGATGCGTCGTTCGGCGTGCCCGAGATGTCGCGCGTCGTCGATTTCCTTTCGGAGCGCGGCGTGAGCAAGGACGACGTCGGCGCGTTGGTGGCGAAGCACCCGCCGGTTCTGGCGTACGACGTCGAGACGCGCCTCGAGCCTCTGTTCGAGTACCTGGGCGAGCTCGGCCTGGACACGGACGCCGTCGTGGCGAACCTGACGCGCCGGCCGAATCTGCTCGGCCTCGACCCCGACCAGAACATGCGCCGCATGGTGGATTACCTCGTCGCCAACGGCAACACGCAGGAACAGGCGCTGGAGTACCTGCTCAGCACGTTGTGAGCGAGAGGGGAGAGATGGGTCGATGATGGGTCGTTCGTGTATGCCGAACGGTGGTCGTGTGATTAAAAGCAGTATCTTATAGGAGCCTCATATGAGACGCGGACCGTATTTCGCGCGTCAGAAAGTCGCGTCGAGAGGCGTCGTTCTTTTCGTCTACTCGTCGTCGAGCTCGGCGTTGATCTCGGCGACGAGTTGCTTCCGGTACTCGTCGAAGTCGCCGTCGAACTTGGTCACCGCGCCCTCGTCCACGACCCAGATCTCGCTGGTCTCCGCGTCCAGCACCTTGCCGCAGATGTGCGCGTCGTGCGTGATGAGCACCACGCCGCCCTCGAACTCGTCCAGCGCCGTGCCCAGCGCGTCGATGGATTCCATGTCAAGGTGGTTCGTCGGCTCGTCCATCAGCAGGATGTGCGGGTTAGAGAGCTGGATGCTCGTGAACACCACGCGCGCTTTTTGTCCGCCGCTGAGCTTCACGATGGGCGTCAGGTGGTTGTGCCCGGGCAAGCCGAACTTCCCGAGCTTCGCGCGGATCTCCTCCGGCTTGTACGAGCCCCCCTCGGGCTTGAGGTACTGCCGAAGCAAGTACTGCACGGGATTTTCGTCCATGGACAAAACGTCCACGAAGTGCTGCGAGTACCGTCCGATGCGAAGCTTGTGCGACCGCCGCGAGTCGCCCTGGGTGGGCGTCAGGTCGCCCGCGAGCAGGTTCATGAGCGTGGACTTGCCCGCGCCGTTGGGACCGATGATGCCCACTCTGGTGCCCATGTCGATGCCGAGGTTGAGGTTGTCCAACCCGAAGCCCTCCAGGTTGGGGTACTTGAAGTGGCAGTCCGTGAGCGAGATGAGCGGCGGAGGCAGCTCCGAGGGCGTCGGGAAGTGAAACTCCACCGAGTAATCGTTCCACCGCGTCGGCGCGGCGTCGCCGCCTCGGTTGTCGTCGTCGTCGTCCTGCATCATGCCCTTGTTCTTCCCGGCTCTTTTCTGCTCGGCTCTCTTCGCCGCGGCGTCCTTCACCGCCGCCTGCGCGTTCTTCGCTTGGCCCTTCTTCGCCGCCTTCGCGGCTTTCATCTGCTTCTCGTACTTCTCGTACGCCTTGTTCGCCTCGCGGCGGCGCTGCTCGTACATCTCCTCGAAGTTCTCAAACGACCCGCGGTACTGCGACAGCTTGTGGTCGTGCAGGTGGATGATGTCCGTCGTCACGGAGCTTAAAAAGTCGCGGTCGTGCGACACCACCAGCAGCGTCTTCTTCCACCGCATCAAGTATTCCTCGAGCCAGATCACCGCGCGCAAGTCGAGGTGGTTCGTCGGCTCGTCCAGCAACAAACACGTCGGCTCGATGAACAGCGCGCGCGCTAAAGAGATGCGCATGCGCCAACCCCCGGAGAACGACTTGGTGGTGTTGTGCATGCTGAACCGTTCCGGCCCGACGTTCGTTTTGGACTCCGGCACGGTAAAACCGAGGCCGTGTAAAATCTTCGCCGCGCGAGCTTCGGCGGTGGCGTCGTTCTTCTCCTCCAGCCGGTCGTACGTCTTGTTCAGCTCGGAGCTCAAGTCGAACGTCTCCTCGGTAATCTCACCCGCCTCCTTCCGCTTTTGTTCCATCGCGAGCTTGCCCTGCATGCCGCTGTCGTCCTCCTCGGAGATCTGGCACGCCTTGAGCGCCTCGGCGAGCGCGGCGTCGCGCTCGGCGGAGCCCTCCTCGCCGCCCTTCTCCTCCGCCGCGGCGACGCGCTCCATGGCGGCTTCGAGCTCCATCTTGCGCTTTCGCAACTGCTGCAGCTCGACGTCCGCCGCCACGACGGATTCCAGCGCGGACCGGTCGTCCCCCACCACCTCCTGTTCGACGAGCAGGATGTCGATGAAGTCGGGGACGGGAAGCTTACGTCGCGCCAGCAGCTTCATGATGGTGGTCTTGCCCATGCCGTTGGGGCCGACCAGGCCGTACCGGCGGCCGTGCACGATGGTCAAGTCGGTGTTGGTCAGGAGCTCTTTCCCGCGCGCCGAGACGCTGAACCCGTCGATCTTGATGTCCTTCGAGTTGGCCATCTGTTCTCTGGCCTCGTCCGTCAAGTTCGCGCACCGCACGTTGAACGCGTCGTCGTCCTCTTGCATCGCCTGCTCCTTCGCCAACGCCTCCTTACGCGCCGCCTCGAGCTCCTTCTGTCGCGCCTTGCGCTCCTCCTTCTCGGTCTTGCCTCCGAGAACGATGGTCTTCTCCTCGCGCTCGACGGTCTCCATCTCGTCCTCGGACGCGGAGGAAGGCAGGTCCATGTCGTCCATGTACCCGCCGCCGCCCTTCTTGGCGTTCTTCAGCACGGGAGGAGCGCGGCCCGCGGGGGGGCCGCGAGGCGCGGGTCGAGCGCTCTTCGCATCCTCCGCCGCCTTCTTCGCCTCCTTCTTGGCCTTCCTCGCCGCGCGCTCCTCGGCGGTCTCCTCGGGCTTGTCCTTCTTCTTGTCCTTCTCCTTCTTGTCTCCCTTTTTCTCTGCGGGTGGCGCGTGATCGAGGCGGTGAGAGGAGGAAGGAGGTGAGCCGGACGCGTCGGAGGAGCGAGCGGAGGGTCGCGGCCGGGACGCCGCGATCGCGTTTGAAGGGGTGGCCGACTGCGGACGACGCCGCGGCGCGCGTGAACCGCAGGGAGGACGCTTACCTTTCTTCTCCTTCTCCTTACGAGCGGCCCGCTCTTCGGGAGTCTCGTCCTTCTTTCCCATGGCGACGGAAAGGCTTCGGCGGCGGCGTGCGAGGCGCGCGCGCGGGTCCCGATGGCGGCAAGATCGAGTGTCCAGCCCTAAAACCCGAAAACTCGTGGTCTCCGCACGCGCGAGACCTGCGCCCGAGAAAAAACGGCACCGCGTCGCGTTCACCCAGAGGTCCACCCGCGCGAGCGCCTCGCGATGGGCCCTCCGGGTTCTCCCCGCGGGGGCGTCTCGCACGAGTACGCCGCCGACCTCGAGATGATCCAGGAGGCGCGGGAGCGCATCGCGCCGTACGCCAAGAAGACCCCGGTGCACCGCTGCGCCACCATCGACGCGCTGATGCGCCCCGATCGCGTCGATCTCGAGACGCCCCACGACTCGGACGTCCGGCTCTTCTTCAAGTGCGAGACGTTCCAGAAGGGCGGCGCGTTCAAGTTCCGCGGCGCAATCAACGCCACGCTGCGGCTCAGCGAGGCGGACCGCGAGAAAGGCGTCGTGACGCACAGCTCGGGGAACCACGCCGCGGCGTTGGCGCTCGCGGCCAAGACGCTGGATTGCCCGGCGTACATCGTCGTGCCGGAGGGCGCGCCGCAGTGCAAGCTCGACGCCATCGAGACGTACGGCGGTCGGATCACCAGGTGCGCGGCGACGGTCAGCGACCGAGAGGCGACGTGCGCGAGGCTCCAGCGGGAGACGGGCGCCACCCTGATCCCCCCGTACGACCACCCGGACGTCATCGCCGGCCAAGGCACCATCGGCGTCGAGTTTTTGGAACAGGTTCCCGACCTCGACGCCGTCATCGTGCCCGTCTCCGGCGGCGGGATGATCTCCGGCATCGCGCTGGCGGTGAAGGCGCTCAACCCGAACTGCTTGGTGCTCGCCGCCGAGCCGGGCGGCGAGATGGGCAACCGCGCGGACTGCTATGAGAGCAAACGGGTTAACGAGGTCCAGATGGACATGCCGCCGCCGGTGACCATCGCCGACGGCTTGCGCGCTCGGCTCGGTTATCTCACCTGGCCCGTCGTGCGCGATAAGGTGGACGACGTGCTCGTCGTGTCGGACGTAGACATCGTAAACGCCATGAAGCTCATCTACGAAAGAATGAAGCTGGTGGTCGAGCCCAGCGGCGCCGCGGGCCTCGCCGCCGCGCTGAGCGAATCGTTCAAAGACTTCAACGCCAAAAACGCAGGGTGGGGGCAGACGGTACGGTGCCGAAAGGTCGGGATCGTGCTGTGCGGCGGCAACGTCGATCTGGGGGTGCTCTGGAAAAGCTACGGGTTGTGATACGGGTTGCGATGTGGACGCGCGCGATATCTATGTGTTTATTTTTACGTCAAAAAAAGAAAAGCGTCGATGTATCGCGCACTACGCGCGACACCGCGCGCGACGCGTCCGTCGTCGCGCCAATATTCACGCAAACTCATCCGTCGTTCTGAAACGACACGCGGTTTCGTTCCGACCGAACCGCGACGTCCGGCGACGCGCGCGACGTCTCCACCGGCGCCGCGACGTCCAAATCTCCGAACGCGAAACGTTTCGTGTCTTCGCCGCCGCCGCCCCTACCTCCCCCGCCGCCGTGCCCCGCGCCCGCGAAACCCGGCCTCGAGCTCACGCGCATGCGGTGCCTCTCGTCCGCCGTCGCGAGCGATTCATCCGGCCACGAAAACGGCCACGCGCGCCACTTTGATTGGCACGCCTTGCACGCCCAGTTCGGGTCGCCCTCGACCAGGTAGTCGCCGCCCAGAAGCACGACGCCGTCGCGCATCGCCGCCACCAAAGATGGGCTCGGGAAGCCGTACACGATGGGCGTGACTTTTCCGGTGAGGCACTCGGGGCACGTCATGTTGGCGTCGCGCGCGTGACGCGCGCGGTACTCGTCGCGCCACCGAATCGTTTTTTCCGAATGCGCGGCGCGCGTCTCGAGGCTGGCGACGGCGCGAGCGCCCCAGCGCGCCGCGTACTGCGCGCGCCAGACGCTCTCCGAGCCCGCGGCTTCCCTGGTGGCCGGCGCGACCCGCGCCAGTCGGCACGCGTCCGCCAGCGAGACGCGCGACAGGACGCGCTCCCACGCCAAAGGAGGCAGAGAAGGCGTCTCCGAAGGCGCGTCTCCTTCTTTTTCATCCTTCCCGCGAAAAGACGGTCCTCCCGCATCCGGAGGCTCGCGGTCGCGGAGCGGGTCAAACGCCAAGGGCTTGGGCTCGAAGTCCCTCCGCGCGCGCCCGACGCGCGGCGGGATCACCGTCGCGGTCACCGCCTCCCTGAAGTACCCGTTCGCGGACCAGTGCAGCTTCCCCCTGGCGGCCCGCAGGTGCTGTCTCAGGCACTCCGCGTCGGCGAACGGGCCAACCTTTTTTATCAAACAGCGCAACAGATGCGACTCGTTCTCCAGGGGCGTGGCGGCGTCTCTGGTCGTGTGCGCCAGGGCGCGCGAGCCCCACAGGTCGTCCAGCGGCCCGCACGACGCGTCCGGAACCGACGACGAGGAGGACGCCCCGTCGCCCACGGCCCGCATCGCGACCCCGACTGTGAAGAACCGTAAAAAAAGTCGTGACGAGGACGCGGATCTTGGCAGGCGCGCGTCGAGGTCGAAACGTGTACACGTAACAACGAACGATCCGTGCTCATCGCAGCACGCACGCAGCGATGTCGCACGCACAGAACGTTCTGGCCGCCCCCGGGGTCGCCGCGCGCGCGCGCGCGCGCGTTCCCCGCGCGAACCCGCGCGCGCTCGGCCGCCGCGCCCCCCGTTCCCGGGGAGCCGTTTCCTCGGGAGCCGCCGCGGACGACCGGGCGACCGATTTCGCGGACGCGTCCGTGATCGCCAACAACGCGGCGTCCCTGGACGGCAAACTCCGCACGCTGGTGGTTGGCGTCGAGGACGCGCAGGGGGACGAGCGTTTGAACCACCGCAACCCCACGAGCGGCACGCTGTTCAAGCAGAGGCGGTGGCTGGACGACTACGTCGTCCCCGGCCAGCAAGTCACGCTCGTGGATCTGGACTCCGGGAAACAAGTCACGCTGCCCGTCTCGGTGTCGCCCTACCGCGCGCGCGCGACGGCGCCCAACGCCGACGTCTCCGTGGTGGAGTTCCTTGTCGACGCCGACTCGGACGACGGGGACGAGAACTTCTTCGCCAAGACGCAGCCACCCGCGCGGCTGGTCGTGAGCCGAGTGCACGGCTCGGGGTTCGAGAACCCCCTGTTCCCGAAGGACTTCAACCTCAAAGCCGCCGTCGACGCCGGGCACGCGCTCGTGCTTTTGGCGGGCGGCGCGCGCGGGATCGGCCCCATGCGCGCCGCGCTGGAGTGGCCCGTCGTCGCGAGCCACGCGGACAAGCACCCCGTGACGCTCTTCTACCTGCACGCCGGCGCGCGCGAAAGCAACGGCGCGTCGTCGGCGTTTGTGCAGGAGTGGGACGAGTGGCGCGCGGCGGGCGTCGCCGTGGTGCCGCTGTACGGCGAGAAGACACAAAGCGTCGACGCCGGTGATACCACCTCCGAAAACTCCTCCGACGCGACCTCCAACGCGCTCTCCGACGCGTCCTCGGCGGTGCTGGCGGTGCGGACGGCCATCGCCGGCGGCGCGGCGGCGGAGTTTGGGGGGAAGGGGCGCAAGGTTTTGGGCGACGACCCGAGTTTGGTGACGGTGCTCATGGCGGGCCTGACGCGCGAGGAGACGAAGACCATGTTCGCGGTGTTCGCGGACACGCACCGCGTGCCCAAGAGCAACATCATCGCGCTGCCGGAGACGAGGGCGAGCGGCGCCAAGAAGAAGTGACGCGAAGTGACGTTCTTTTTCTAATCCGCCGAGCGCTCCGTCGGCGACGCGCGACGCGGAGCGCCGCGGCGGTGTCTACGTACCTTTATACAATATCACAGCACCATACGGTACGGTGTTCGAGGGATCGCTATTCGTACTACACGTGCTCGTATGCCGATGAGGCTGACGCGCGTTTTAGTCGTCGCGGCGACTAAAAGGCGACGGGCGCGGTGGACGGCGCGTCTTATCGCCGCCTCCTCCGAGTCCCTTTTCGTCGTCGTGCGGCGCCACCAGCTTGTCCCACAGCGCGCGTATGACGCGCTCGCGCTCGTCCACCGTGGACTGGCTCAGCGCGTCGTACGCGCGGCGCCAGGAAAAGCTCTCCGAGACGTGCGCGCCCACCACCTCCCCCTCACCGTCCGCCCCCTGGCGGTGGTGGCCCCACGAGCGAGGCAGCGTCGTCAGATCGTGTCGCTCCGCGCGTTTCCGCAGGCTGGTCTTCACCACCGCGATGACGCCCTTGTCCCCGGTCTCGCCGAAGCGGTCGATGTACGGGCCGTACAGAGGCCGCCCCGCGGCGAGCAGCACGCACCCGACCACGAGCCCGGCCAGGAACCGGCGGGACTGCCGCGTCCCTCGGTCGTGCGCCTCGCGCGACCGCGGCGACCGAAGAGGCGCGCGCGTCGGCAAGGACTGGTGCGACCCGCCGGGCTCCGCGCCGAACCCGACCCTGCCATCGCCGTCGTCGCTCCATCCGCGACCGCGTCCGCCCACGCGCTTCATCGCCACGGCGATGTGCCCCGACGCCACCTGTCGGGGCGCGAGTCGACCTCGCGCTCGCCTGACGCGCGCGGAGGTCTCAGGAAGGAAGGAGACGACAAGGAACGAGACGACAAGACAAAGGCGAAGACAGTCTCGCCAGTCGCATTCCATTACGAAGACTACGTCGTTGACCACATCACGAATACATCATCAATCGCCGTCGTCGTCGTACGCCGCCCTGAGCGCGACGTACCTCCCTCCCGCGCGCATGAGCTCGTCGTGCGTGCCCTCCTCGACGACGCGCGCGCCGGCGCCGTCGTTCTCCAGGATGCAGATCTTGTCGGCGTTACGGATGGTGGACAGCCGGTGCGCGATGACGATCGTGGTCCGCTTGCGGAAACTCTCTCCGAGGAGCCCGTCCAGCGCGGACTGCACGAGCTTCTCCGACTCGTTGTCCAGCGCGGAGGTTGCTTCGTCGAGTAGTAAGATCTTGGGGTTCCCGATGATCGCGCGAGCGATCGCGATGCGTTGCTTCTGCCCCCCGGACACCAAACCGCCGCCCACGCCCACCTCGCTGTCGTACCCTTTGTCCATGCGAGACACGAACTCGTGCGCGTTTGCGATTCGCGCCGCCTCGACAACCTCCGCGCGCGTCGCCGGCGCGCCGAAGACCTTCCCCGCCGCGATGTTGTCGTGCACCGTGCCCGAGAACAGCGTGGGTTCCTGCTCCACCAGCCCGATACACGAGCGGAGCCACAGCGGGTCTAACGCACGCACGTCCACGCCGTCCAGCGCGACGACGCCCGCGCCGGCCGAGTCGGGAACCGCGTCCGGCGCGGACGGAACGACGGAAACGGACGCGAGGACGGGTTCGGCGTTTTTCTTCTTCGAAGGCGCCGCGGCGGCGTTTTCGGCGTTTTCCTTCTTGGCGTCGCGCTCGGCGTCGATTCGCGCCTTGAGCGCCTCGGGCGTGACCGGGTCGTAGAACCGCTCGAGCAGCTGCACGGCGGTGGACTTGCCGGAGCCGCTCTGGCCGATGAGCGCGACGGTCGTGCCCGGCTCCACCGCGAACGACAGTCCGTTCAACACCGCGCTCTCCGGCCGCTGCGGGTACGAAAACTTGACGTCGTCGAATGTAACTTTTCCGACGAGACGATCGTTCGGGATGATTCGCCCCTTCCCCGCGGCCTTTGCCTCCGCCTCCGACGTCGGTACCGGCCTAACCTCCATGCCCTTGTCCACTGAGCCGGGCAACGCCCCGTCCAAGAACGGTTGCGCGTCGATCGCCGGGACGCGGTCGATCATCGAGAAGACGCGCGACGCGGCGGTTTGCGCCGCCGCGGCGTCGCCGGCAAACGCCGCAGCCTGCCCCGCGCCGGCGGCGCAGAACCCGAGCGCCCAGAGCGCCTTCATGAAGTCGTAGAAGTCAATCTCTCCTTGTGAAATAAGCTCGGCGCCGTACCAGAAGGCGAACGCATAGAAGAGCATCGTCATGCTCTGCGCGAGCCCGAACGCCGCCGCGCCGCGCAGCGCCTTGTTGCGTTCCTCGCGCCGCGGCGCGGAGAGCAGCGCGTCGTACGCGGCGAACATCGTGTTTTCCAAACCGAAAGCCTTAACTTCGCGGATCATCGCGGCGGTTTCGCCGACGTGCGCGGCGCTCTTGCCCATCGCCTCGGAGACGGCGGCGTCGCCGGACGCGAGGTTCTCCATGTTGATCATCTCGCCGATGGACAGGATGGGCACCGCCGCGAGAAGCACGAGCCCGTACTTCCACGACGCCGCCATCGCGACGCTTAAACCGAACACGAGCGACCCGAAGGTTTGCACCGCCGACCCTAACGACTGCCCTGTGGCGGCTCGGACGACGGAGGTGTCCGTGCGCAGGTTCGCGGTGAGAGCCCCCACGGAGTTGGCCGGGTCGTCGAAAAACGTCTGGTCCTGCCTTAAGATTGAGCGGAACAAGTGCACGCGTAAACGCGTGGTGAGCCGCTCGCCGACGATGGCGAACAAGCCGCCCTGCAAGCCGGAGAGCGTCCAGGACGCCGCCGCGACGCCGATGAAGATGGACCCGAACGTCACCGCGCCCGCCATGATGTCGTCCGTGTCCTGCGAGTAGAACAGCGAGAGCATCTCCGCGAACACGAGCGCGATGGACGGGAACACGCACCCGTTGGCGAGCGCGACGAGCCCGCCGACAATCAACAGACGCGTCTCGGGTTCGCTGTACGCCCAGATGCGCTTCGCGTTCACCTTCGGGCCCGACTGGTTCGTCAAAAAAGCCTCCGCATCCGCCTTCTTCGCGTTCTTCTTCTTCGCGTCCGGGTCCACGGGCTCGGCGTCGGTGACCCCCGCGATGGCCTGCTGGAGCGCCGCCACGTCCACCGCGGACGCCGAGCGGCTCCCGCCGAGCTTCGAGAGCCGTGCGGAGGAAGCGTTCTTCGAGCCGCCCGTCGAGCCGCCCAGGCCGACCAGCGCGCGGTACCTACCGCCGGGGCGGGCCATCAGCGCGTCGTGCGTGCCCTCCTCGAGCACGACGGATCCCTCCGCGGAGCCGCCGCCGGCCATGCCGCCCGCGGCGTCGACGGACCCGAGCACCACGATCTTGTCCGCGCCGCGCACGGTGGTGAGCCGGTGCGCGATGACGATCGTCGTCCTCTTCGCGCCCGCGACGAGCGCGTCGAGCGCATCCTGCACTAAGCGCTCGTTCTCGGTGTCCAGCGCGGAGGTGGCTTCGTCGAGAATCAAAATCGCGGGATTTCTCAACGCCGCCCTGGCGATGGCGATCCGCTGCTTCTGCCCGCCGGAGAGCTTGGAGTTCTTGCCCCCGACGACGGTGTCGTACCCGTCCGGGAAGGAGGCGATGAAGTCGTGCGCCATGCCGGCGCGCGCGGCGGCGACCACGTCGCCGAGAGGCACGGACGCCGCGTCCTTCCCCGCCGCGCCGGCGGCGATGTTCGCGCGGATCGTGTCCTGGAACAGAAGCGGCTCCTGCGACACCACCCCGATCGCCGCGCGCAGCGCGTCGATCCGGATCGAGGAGATGTCCCGTCCGTCCAGCAGCACCGACCCGCTCACAGGGTCGTAGAAGCGCTCCAAAAGCCTGCCCACGGTGGACTTGCCGCAGCCGGACTCGCCCACCAGCGCGACGGTCGCGCCCGCGGGGATTTTCAGGTTCAAACGCGCAAAGACAGGCCGCTCGACGTACGCGAAGCGCACGTCTTTGAACTCGATGTCGCCCCGGACGTCTGTCGGTCTCAGGTCGAGACCGACCGGTTTTCGCGCGTCCGCGCCCTCGCCGCCCACCGGCGCGCGGTCGATCACCGCGTACAGCTTGTGCGCGGCGATGCGCGCCTTGACGATGCTCTCGATGGACGCGCCCGCGGCGCCGAACATGAACCCGCCGAACAACACGGAGAAGAACACCATGATGACCGTCCCGCCCGACGTGCACGGTCCGCTCCCCGCGTTGAGCCCGGAGTCGGCGGCGAGGCCGCCGACGCGGTACCCGCACCCGCAGTTCGGGCTTCGCAGCTCCGAATCGAACATCGCGTAGTCCAACGAACACGCGCACGCGAGCATCGCGTCGCCCTCGTAAAAACGCCCCGTCTTGCTGTCGAAGCACACCGCCGCGCTCTTGTTGGCGTGCGCGCCCCACGTAGGGTCGAACGGATCGATCAAGCCGGTTGGCGGGGGATACTTCTTCATGGCGTCGTCCGTGGACGACGCGATGAGGTACGCGCCGAACCACAGACCGAAGGCGTACATGAAGAACATCGAGCCGAACAGACCGCCGGAGGCGAACGCGATCCGCCACTGGTTCTTAGTGGCGTGTTTTTCCGCGTCGCCGAGATGCGACTCGTATCGCGACGCCGCGTCGGCTTGCGCGTTGAGCGCGGCGACGACGCGCGCGGCGCCGACGCTCTCGGTGGCGACGGCGCCGGCTTTTTCGTACGCCGGGTTGGCTTGCTGTAACAGCGTGGTGGCTTTAATTAAGCCCCAGGTGGCGAGGCCGAGTAAAGGCACGCCGGCGAGGATGACCAAGGAAAGTTTCCAGGAGAAGTAAAATCCGACCGCGATGCCGCCGACGCCCGTGAACACCGCCTGCACAAACTCGCCGAGCTTCTTGGCGGTGCCGTTCTGCAGCTCCTGGCACCGCTCCGAGGTGGCGGCGGCGAGCTCGCCCGCCTTGGCGTCGTCGAAGAAGCGCACGTCCTGCGCCATGAGCGCCTTGACGTACTCGCGGCGCGTGTTGTTCGCGCCGCGCACGGCGGCCCAGGACGTGAACCCGAAGCCCAGGAACAGCGACGCGCCGAGGACGCACGCGACGCCGATCATGAAGAACACCGCGTTCCGGGTGGTCTCCTCGACGTTCGCCAGCGAGGCGGTGGAGTCCAGCAGCTCGCCGAACGCGATGTTGATGCACGGGAAAGCCGCGCCGCCCACGGCGCAGCAGCTCAGCCCGAAAGCCAGCATCAGCCGCTCGGTGGGGCCGTAGAAGCGGAAGAGGCAGGGGAAAGGAACCATCGGCGAATCCGCCTCGCTCGATTTCTCATCCTTCTCGGACGACCCGACGTCGACAACCCCGACCATGGTCGAGGAGACCGCGGCCGAGTCCTTGGGATCGACCGACATGACGCGCGGGTGCGGTGTCCGCGAAGGTCACCGAACGCGCGCGGCGTGAGTGTGTGCACCAGGCGCAGCGACGACCGGGGAAACCCAGCGTCGCCGCAGAAACCGCCAGCGTGGCTTTAAAAAAAAAGCGGGTTGATCGGCCTCCTCGGTGAACCGGGGTCACTTTATGTCGGTCGATGCCTGGCTTTCAAAGCGGGTTTGAAACCACCGACGCCGGCGGTTTTCACGCGATCGGCGGTTTTCTCCGCGAAGAGCGGCGGCTGTTTTCTCGCGACGGCGGCGCTCGAGCGAGCGCATCTTCACGCGCGCGCGCGTTTCCGAGCGAACGGCGCCGCGTCGACTGGAGAGTTCGGCGTCATGTCGACGCTCGCGCTCCCCGGGTTCGCCGATGGCGACCCCGTGGCGGAGCTGTGGGACCGGCACTGTCGTTCGCGGCAGCCGGAATCGAAGGCGACCTGTGCCGTGCTCGAGGCGGTGGCGGACATCCTGCAACAGGAGGGCATAGCCCCCTCTCCCACCGCGGTGTTCGCGGCGACGATGTCCTCCCTGGAGCGCGCGGACGCGTCGATACCCGCGGAGCAGACGGGCGCGATGCTCACTGTGCTCGCCACCGCGCTTGAGCACGCCCCGCCCGCGGCCGTGCTGTCGCGCCTGCCCGCCACCGCCAAAGTGCTCATGTCGGCCGGACGCGCCGCGCAGGAGTCCCCCCCCGCGCTTCGGGGTGTGGTGCGCTGCATCGGCCTGCTCGTGGCGACCCTGCGCGCGGCGCCGTCGGCGCAGGCGGTCCTCGAGAACTGGGAGCACTGCGCCAAGCCCTTCGCCGCTATCAGCAACCTGTGCGTCGACGGGCGGCCCAAGGTGCGCAAGCAAGCGGCGGCGTCGGTTGGCGAGGCGCTTCGAGCGCTCCGAGACACGCCCGCGGCGGACCCCGCCGGCCGCGCCTTCGCGGCGGTGGCCGTCAAGTCCCTGCGCGCGCCCGGTAAGGCGGCGCGCGAGCTCGCGGACATGCACGGCTCCGCGGGCGCCAAAGCGGCGGAGCAGCGCGCGCAGGCGGCGGCTGCGGAGAGCCTGCATCTCCTCGGCGCGCTGAAACGAATCCTGGGCGAGCTCAGCGAGCCCGCCGCCGGCGAGGTGGCCGCCGCGGTCGTCGGCCTGCTGGACCTCTCCGAGCCGATGCTCACGCAGCACGCATGCGACGCGCTCGTCTCGCTCTTCGCGCAGACCGGCGCGACGGCGACCGCCGCCGCGGCGAACGCCGCCGCCGCGCTCGCCGCTGGCGGGGGATTCGTGCGCGGCGCCGCGGCGACGACGGATGCCGCCGCCGCCACCGCCGCAGCGGCGATCGCGCCGCTCGCCAGCGCCGCCGCCGCGGAGGCGGCGCGTCGCCCGACGCTCGCCGTGTCGCTTACCCGGGCGCACGCCGCGGCGGTGCGCCGCCTGCACGAGCTGGACCCCGCGGACGCCGGCGCGCGCGCCGTGCCGGCGGCGTGCCACGAGCTGGTGAAGATGCTCAACGCCGTGCACGAGGGCGTCGCGATGGAGGCGGCTTCGTGCCTGGCGACGCTCATCACGCGCTGCGTGGACGCGAACATGGTGCGCGAAGGTATCAAGGCGGTCGCTACCGCGCGCGCCGCGGGACGCGACGCGCCCGCGCGGCCCCCGCCCGTGGTCGGCGTCGCGAACGCGCTCAAGGCGTCTCTCGGGTTCCGGTACCGAGCGGCGTGGCCGGCGGCGCTTCCGGTGGTGGCGGCGGCGTTCGACCGCCTCGGCGCCGCCGCCGGCCCCATCCTGGGCGGGTGCCTCGAGGCGCTCGGCGAGATGGGCGCGCACGCCGAGGGGCTGGCGTGCCGCGCACAGCTCTCCGCGACGCTCTCCGCCGCCGTGCGCGCGCTCGGCCCAGAGCAAGTGCTGGCGGTGCTGCCGCTGAGACTCGAGGAAGGCATCGACGCCGAGATCGAGGCCAAGGCGAGGCTGGGGGACGCCGACGACGACGACCGCATGGACGACGACAAGGTCGACGAGCGCGTGCTCAACGGCGAGCTCGACGCCGACGGGGGGAACGTCGCCGGCGCCGCGGGCGCGCGTCTGTGGCTCGTGCCGTTGCTGAGGCAGGCGCTGCTCGGCGCGCGCTTATCGTACTTTGGCGAGGAGCTCCTCCCGGCGGCGCGGAGGCTGGGCGCGCGCGCGGCGAAGGCGAAAGCGAAAGGCCGCGCGTTCGAAGCGCAGCGGTGTGCCGCCGCGGAGTCTGCGCTGTGGAGCCTGCTGCCGGCGTTCTGCAGGTGGCCGGAAGACGCCGCGGAGGCGTTCCCCTCGCTGGCGCCGTCGCTGGGCTCGGCGCTCTCGGCGCGCGCCGACTTGCGAGGGCCGCTCACCGAGGCGCTCCGGCGGCTCATCAAGCAGGCGCGCGCCGCGGAGAGAAGAGGCGACGAGGACGACGAGGACGGGAAATCGGACGACGACGACGACGAGAACGACGACGACGACGGTCTGTTCGACGAAGAGACCGAGGCGAAGCGGGTCGCGGAGACGGCCGCGATCCTGGAGGACCGACCGGATTCGTTCACCGCCGACGTCGCCGCCGCGCAGACGGCGGCGGTTGCGAAATTTTCGCGAAACTTTTTGCCCATCCTGTTCAACCTGTTCGTCGCGGCGCCGCCCGAGCGCCGGGGCGAGCTGAGCGCCACGGTGGGCGCGTTCGCGCAGATCACGGACAGCGCCACCCTGGGCGGGTTCTTCCGCACCGTCCTGCGCAAACTCGTCAAGGTGACGTCGGACGCGGAGGACGCGGCGGACGCGCTGACGGAGGGGGGCGAAACGAGATCGGCGCGGCGGTGCACGTTCATGGACCTGTCGCTGGCGATGGTCCCCGGCCTCGACTCGGCGGCGCGCGACTTGGTGTTCAAGGCGGCCAAGCCGGCGACGACGGAGCGCGACGCCGCGGTGCAGAAGCGCGCGTACAAGCTCTTCGCGGCGCTGATGCGCCCGCAGAAGGTGGGCGGGGACAAAAACATGGTCTCCTGGCTGGCGAGCAACCGCGACGCCGCCGAGGAGACTCTCGTGGCGGGCTCGGGCGTCTGCGCGCCCGCCGCGCGGCGGTACCGCCTGCGCTGCGTCGCGGCGATTCTCCCCGCGCTCATGGAGCGCGAACAGGCGGCCGAGGAGACGCGCGACAAAAACACGAACGCGACTGATTCCGCGCGGACCATGCGTTCGGACTCGTCCTTCGCCGCGCTTCTGGGCGAGCTCATCGTGGCGACCAAGGAGACCAACGCGCGGACGCGCGTGCAGGCGTTCAAGTTGCTGGTGGACATCCCGCGCGCCATGGAGCGGCGCGCGGGGCGCGCGGGCGGCGGGCGCATCGCCGGCGGCGCGGGGGGAGGGGGCGGCATGCTCTCGGCGTGGCTCGCGGACGGAGGGGGAGGCGCGTCCCGCGGCGACGGCGACGGCGAGGACTCGGACGATGACCGATTCGACGACCTTCCGGAGGACGACGCCGCGATGGACGCCGAGGAGGCGGAGGGCGCGATGGGCGCGGGCGTGCGCCGATTCTTCCTCACCGTGCTCGCCGGCGTGGTGGGCGCGACGCCCACCATGCAGAGCGCGTCCGTGATGGCGCTCGCGCGGCTGCTGTACGAGTTCTCCGCGGCGCTGGTGTCAACGGTGCCCGAGCTGCTGCCCGCCGTCTACGCGCTGCTCGAGACGGGCGACCGCGAGGTGGTCAAGGCGTGCCTCGGCTTCGCCAAGGTGGTGGCCGTGCGCCTGCCGCAGGCGGAGCTCGCCGCCAGGCTGCCCGAGCTCGTGCCCGCGGTGCTCAAGCCGTGCGACGACGACGACGGCTTCGCGCGGTTCAAGAGCAAGACGCGCGTCGTGATGGAGCGGCTCGTCAAGCGGTGCGGCTGGAAAGCCGTCGAGGACGCCACGCCCGCGCTGCACGCCAAGCTGCTGCAGCACATGCGGCGCGAGGAAACCAGGAGCGAGCGCCGGCGCAAAGCCAGCGTCGCCGGATCGGAATTCGGCGGCGGCAAGGCGCGGACCGAGGCGGGCCGCTCGGCGCGGACGGGCAGGCGGAGCGCGTGGAACGACCAGGACGTCTTCTCCGGCGACGGCGACGACGAGCCGCGGGGGCTCGCGCGCGGCGCGCGCTCCGCCGCGGGGGGGAAGGGCGCGTACTCCATCGCCGCGTCCCGGCGCGACGCGGGAGACGGCGGCGCGCGCTCCGCCGCCGCCGCGCACGCGCGTCGCGCCATCGGCGGCGCTCGTCTTCCCGGCGCCGCCGCCGGCGACACGCCTCTGGACCTGCTGGACGACTCGGCGATGCGCCGCTCGCTGCTTGGCTCGTCGCGCGCGCGCGCGCGCGGCGACGATGACGACGACGGCAGAGGCTACGCGCGCGGCGAGGGCGGGCGTCTGGTGATCACTGAGGAGCGCGAGTTTCCCGGGAAGCGCAAGCGCGAGGACGATTTCGACGACTCTCGCAGCGTCGGCGCGCGTTCGAACGTGTCTCGTCGCACGGCGAAGACGGAGGGCACGATGCGGTCCGGTCGCACGCAGAGAACATCGAAGACGGCGCGGACCTCGAAAACCGCGCGCACCGCGAAGACGGCGCGCGGCGAGAACCGGCACAGCGCGGAGACGTACCGCGCGAAGAAGGGCGCCAAGGGCGACGTGCAGGGCAAGTCGCGGAAACTGGAGCCGTACGCGTACTGGCCGCTGGACCCCAAGCTTTTGAACCGGCGCGCGTCCAAGAAGGCGTCCGCCAAGGATGGGCTCGCGCGCGTCGTGCGCAACGCCAAGTCGGCGGGGATCCACCACGGGCAGAAGGCCAAGGACGAACAATGGGGGTAGGGTAGACGAAGAATCATAGTCTACGTAATGACACGAAGACGTTTTTGACCGTCGTGACACGTGCACGCCGCGCTTTTGACTGACAGCTTTCGCGCGGCCGGTTTTGAAACGCGCGCGTCAGAACCCCGCGCGCGGAGATGGCGGACGAGCTGGACGCGCTCGTGCTCGAGGGACACGGTGGTGCGTTGAACCCCGAGGCGGGGGACGGCGCGGAGGACTTCGAGCGGCGGCACGCGGCGTTGCAGGATCGCCTGAAGTGCGACGTCATCACGGTCGCCGAGGAGGTGGCGAAAGAGAAGGGATGCCGGATCTCGCCTCAGTTCGCGCAGTGCCTCGCCGAGCTCACCATGACGTACGCCCTGGGCCTCGCGGACGACGTGCACGCGTTCGCGCAGCACCGCAAAGGCAAGACCGTGACGCACGAGGACGTGCTGCTGGCGGTGCGCAAGGTGGGGCAGGCGGTGTCTAGCGTGAACGCGGTTCTGCCCGAGCACCTGAGACCGAGGCGACAATCTACGTTGTAGAAAGAAACTGTCTTTGAAGCGTCATCACGAACGAAAACCACGAGAGTCCGTTCGACGTGGTTTCTCTCTCGCTCGCCCACCGCGGTCGGCTCCGACCGCCGCCGCCGCCGCCGCGCCGAGCCGACGCGACGCTCGCGCCGACGGTTTCGCGTCCTTCGCCTTTTCCGTCGCGAAACGCGGAGGAGACGCTCTCGTTTGGTCTCTCTTCGCGTCTCTCTTTTTTTTCATCCGCCGCACAACGCCCCGCTCGACGTCCAGCGCCAGCGTTTGCGGCGCCATCCACCGGAACCACGCGTTTGAGTCCGGGTCCATGCCGACGTCCGTCGCGCGCGCCTGCCAATTGGGCAAACCAAGGTTCGCGTGCGCCAAACGGAAATACGCCGAGAAGCTCTTCGCGAGGAACCACCATCGCGCCGCCGGGTCCTGGAACCACACCTCCGTGTCGTGCGAACACCTCGGCGCGCGCGTGTGGTCGTTCGCGCGGTCGAAACTCCGCGACGCGTACACCAGCGCGACCGTACCGAACGCGCGAGGGCACGCCGCTAAGTCGAACGCCGCGGCAGGGCGCCGGCGTCGCGCGTCGGAGGTTTCGTCGTCATCCTCGAGGCCATCCATCCAATCAACGTCCCCGCCGAGCTCCGGTTGCCCGGGGACGCCGGAGCACGCCCACGGGTCGTCCGCGGGGGACGCGTCTAAAGGCACGGGTGCGAGACGGTCGATGTTACCGATGGACATGTCCCCGACGTCCGCGACGCCGGCCGCGCCCGCGGAGACGGACCACCGCACGGCGAACCCGTCCGACTGCGCGAAGAAACTTCTTAGGTCCCCGGGCAGGCGGTAGGGCGCGTTCGCCCTCTCCCACTCGAGCAGACGCGCCTCCGACAGAGGCGCGCCGCGAGAGAAGCGCACGTCGCACACCCCGGGGTGGTCGCGGAGGAACTCCACGACCGCGAGCGTGTACCGCTCCATCCCACGGGGTGGCGCGCCAAAGTGAAACGGTCGACGCGTCCGATGAATGAAAGCCACGTTGGGAACGACTCGGGACTCTCATCAATCGGCAATCGTCGCGCGTCGTTGAACACGCGCAAACGCCGATGAAACGCTACTGTACGTAGACTACGTGGTGCTAATGAACACTTCCCTAAACCGCTAACGCTACCGTTCACGCGAGGCTCTTCCGTACCCCCCTCAGCGATTCCATAAGGGGGCTTATCACGACGCCGGACGGCGTCAGCGGCGAGACGGGCGACGGCGGTCTCGCGCCCGCTCTTCGCTTCTGCCGAAACGCCGTCCTCGGCGAAAACGCCGGCTCGGCGAAAAAAACGCGGCGGTCTCGTCGCCGCGCGGAATCAGCCGACGCCTCCGGCTCGGAGCCCGACTCCGTGGTCTCCGCCGTCGCGTCCGTCGCCGCCGCGTCCGGGAAGACGCGTCTTTTTCGTGTCGCCGACGCCGGGTTCGCGTCGGAATCGAGATCGAGCTCCAGGTCGATCGCGTCCGGGGTCGCCGTCGCCGTCGCCGACGCCGTTTCCGTCGCCGCCGCGCGAGTTTCGGACCGAACCGTTTGTGTATTCTCGATACGCTCGACGACGTTTCTCATCGCGTCGCGCACGAGCGCGGCGACGATCCGTTCGCGCGCTCTCGAGCGTCTCTTTCGGCGTCGTTCTTTTTCTTGAGACGCGTCCCCGTACGCCGCCGTCGCGCGCCGAGACGCCGCCGCCGCGCCGAGAACGATGGGCGCCGGTTCCCATTTAAACGCGCCGCGTTGAAAAACGCTCGGCACCGAGACGAGCCCCGCGGTTTCGGCGGCGAGCGCCGCCGCGAGCGTCTCCGCCTCCTTCTCGGCTTTCGCGCGCGCCTCTGCTTCCGCGCTTGTCCCTTTTTTGTTCTCGTCCGTCAGCGCCCACGACAGGTCCGGCCCGTTCGCGAACGGGTCGTACCTCGCGTCCTTGACCGTGCGGATCGCAAGCGCGGGCTCGATGGAGCGGATGATCGACTCCTCCTCCGAGGTGTACGCCACGCGGCGGAGCACGGCGCGCGGCGTGTGCTCGAGTTTGTCGCGCCACGCGAGACGTCTGCGGAGCGCCTCGTGCTGCGCGCGGAGCGCGGCGATGCGCCGAGCCAAGTGGAGCTCCTCGGCAACACGCACCGTCTCGTTCACGAGCACGGTGTCGATGATGTACAAAGCGACGCGCCCGGCGAAGCTCTGGCGCCGCGCGCGAGCCTCCTCGGCGGAGGCTCTCTGCGCCTCCGCCAGCGCCGCTTCGCGCGCCGCCTTCGCCTGGAGCTCGGCGCGCGCCGCCTCCAGCGCGCGCGCGCGCGCCTCCTTCGCCGCCGCGCCGCGCGCCGCGCGCGCGGCGACCGCCTCGATGTGCGCCTCCCGCTCGACCAGCTCGTCCACGGCTTCGTCCACCTCGGCGAACGACGCGAGCGTCGCGAACGCCTCCGCCTCGACGAACCGAAGCGCGTCGGCGGCGGCGGCGAGCGCCTCGGGGTTGATGGACGCGACAAAGGCGTCGTCCCGTCGTTTTTCCTTCTCCGCGCCATCTCGTCGCGCCATCTCGGCCTCGACTTCTCCTCGCCTCGCCCTCAGCGCCGCCGCGGAGGACGCCGTCGACGTCGGGGATCGACGTTTCCGCGTGCTCTTGAGCGCCGAGACGCCCGCGAACGCGGAGGCGGCGCGCGCCAACGCCGCCGCCGCGCCGAGAGGAAGCGCCTCCGCCTCCCAGTCAAACGCGGAGACGCCGCGGGGGAAGCTTCGCGAAGCTCGCTCGAGCTTCGCGAAGTCCGCGGCGCGTCGCGCCTCGATCAGGCGTCGGCGCTCGCGGCGTTTGGCCGCACTCTCGCGGCGCGCGGACGCGTCGACGCGCGAACGGACGACGCCGTCGACGCGGGAGGGTCTCGGTCGAGGCGGCTGACTCGGAGACGGCCGCGTTCGAGACGGCTTCGCGGAGACGGCGGCTCGTTTCTCCGCGCGGCGCGCCAGTCGACGCGCCTCGGCGGCTTTCTTCGCGAGGTCCTGCGCGTAAATCTCGGCTTCGCGGCGCTTCGCCCGGACGCGGCGGCGCTCGGCGCGGGCGGTTTTCGCGTCGTCTCTCCGCGCGTCCGACACGACGTCGAGCACCACTCGATCGACGACGTCGTCCACTGCGTCGCGCGCGGGGCGGGACGCGCGGTCCCGACGTCGAGACGTCGCGCCGGCGGCGGGCGCGAACGGCGACGTCGAGGCGACGCGCTCCGGGCGCGTCCTCGCCTTCGCCCGCGCCGGGAGGGGGCTCCCGAGCGCGTGGCTGCCGAGGCGGGGAAACGGTGAGGAAAAGCGGTCATCCGGAAAGACGTCCGAGCGCTTCGGTTTCCCGGGCGTGAGCGTCCTGGCCTTCTCCCGCCGCGCTTCGCGCACGCGCGCGCGCCGCGCCGCCGCCTCCCGGAGCCGTCGCGCCGTGCGTTCCAGCGCCGCCGCGCTCGCTTTTCCCTTCTCCCTCTCCCTCTGTTCCGCGAACGTCTCGCGACGCGCGTCGCGCGTCTCGTCGTCGGACGCGGCGCGCCGGTTCGTTCTCGGTTTCGCCGAGGAACGGCCCGGAGCGGGGGGAAGCGCGACCTCCGCGGCGGCGGACGCCGTCGTCGCCGCGCGCCACGCCGGCCGCGCCGGCCGTGTCGGTCGTCGCGGCCGTCGCGGTAAGACGACGATCCCGCCGGGGTCGTCGTCGCCGGGCTCGGCCGGACCGCGATCCGGGGGTCTCGGCCTGAACGCGACGAGCGTCGGTAACGCGTCGGTCGGTGACGACACGGGGACGAACCGTCTCCGGCGAAGCGCGACGCGAGGCGACGCCGAGTAGGGCGAGGCGGCGGCGGCGGCGACGACGACGTCGCGACGCTCGCGTTGGCGCTTCTTCTCGGACGACGTCGGCAGAACCGGCGGTTCGGGCGTTTTCCTCACCGCGACGAGCGGTCTGGCGGTGACCGGCACGGGCGCGGGTCGCGGTTTCGGGTCCGTTCCGTACGCCGCGCGCGCGCGCTCGAACGACAGGTCCGAGAGCCGCGCACCTGTCGGCGTTCGCGGAGACGCGCACATCGCCGGCGCTTTCGCCGCGAGTTTCGCGCGCTCCTTGAGCGTCGCCGCGCGACGCGCCCTTCGCTCGCGCTTGCGCCGAGCCATGGTCTCGCGAAGCGCCGCGAGAGCCTCGTCTTTCGAACACGAAGGCGGTTCTCGGACCACGCGGTGTGTCGTCGACGCGTCCTTCGTCGCAGACGGACTCGGAACCAGCCGCCGCGCCGAGGGAACCGGCGCGGCGGGTGCGGGTCCCGGTCCCGGCGCCGGCGCCGGCGCCGGCGCCGCGTTTTTCTCGCGTAGAGCGCGGAACTCTCGGAACTCGCGCGGCTCGCGGTGGGGGGTCATCGCGGCCAGTCGAGCCGCGCGTCTCGCCGAGGCGCTTCCCCCGCCGTACGAGGTCGACCAGGCCGGCGTCGCCGGCGTCGCCGGCGGCTCGGCGGGCGCGTCTGGGTCGACTTTTTCATCCGCGCGGGCTTCGTCCGCGTCCGTCCTTTCCGCGTCCCTTTTTGTCTCGCGCCCTCCTTCCGCGCGTCTCTCGCTCGTCCGCGCGCGTCGCGCCTTCCCTCTCGCCAGCCTCGTGTTAACGGACGACGACGTTTTGTTGAATGCGCCGTACGCGCGTTCCGCGGCGGCGAATCGCTCCGCCATCGCCTCGCGGCGCCTCCGAAGCCGGTCCCGCGCGGCGGCGGCGCGGCCGACGGGGGTCCCGCCGCACGCGCCCGCGTCTTCGTCTCGCGCTCGGTCGCCCAGTCCGTCCGTCCCCGGCGTTTGCCACGCCGCGCTCGCGCGGCTGCGGATCAGCGCCATCGCGGCGCGGCCCGCGGGCGTGGAGGCGGGCGTCGGGTCCCCGAACCGCGCGCGGCGCGGCGGCGACGGCGAGACGTGGGACACGTCGCTTTCGACGTCGAACCCGCCGACCGGACTCACCGACTCGACTCGAGGCAAAGGCGTGCGTAGGAGCTCGTCGGCCGCCGCCTTCAACCGCCGCGCGTGCGCCTCGGGGGACTGCCGAGCCACGCGCGGTGACGGCTTCGGTGTCGACGTCGCGGGCCCCGGCGCCCGGGGCGTCGCGACGCGATCGGCCGCCGCGACGAGTTCTTCCGTCTCCCGAGAAACGTCATCCGGGGCGACGACCGGTGCCTTCGACGTCGAGGGCTCCGTCCCGAGAACCACGCCGCGCGGTTGCGTCCCCGCGTGTGCCTTTGCGCGCGCGCGCGACTCGCGGCGCCGAATCTGTCTCTCGCTGTACGGGGAGGCCTCGAGCGCGAGCCTCGCGCGATCCGAGACCTTCAATTTGGCACTCGGCGTTGTCAACCCACTCGGCGTGCCGTCGACAGAACGGGATCCCGAAGCCTCGCCTGCTTCGTGCGCGGAGGGGGTATCGCCCCGCCCCGACGGCGCGTCGCCGCCGGAATCCATCGAAGCAGTCGCCTGCGTGTTACGTCAAACGCCGCATCTTGGCCTTTTCCGCGCTACGGCCGAGCGTTGTGAGGGCTAGCGCCGATGCGTGCGGCGCGAGAGTTTGGGAGGACGGCGCTGGAGTTTTTTTCCGGAAGAAGTAAAAACAACAACACTTCAAGTCGACCTTCAAACTCTCTCGAGTTCGACACCGCGAGAGCCACTTCAACAGCGCTCGCCAAGCCGCGGTGCCATGGCGCTCTTCGAGCCGTCGTGCGCGGAGGCGTACGGCGACGTCTTCTCCGACGATAACGACGCGGATTTCTGCGTGCTCGGGTACGAGGGACGCAAGCTGACGTGCGTGGGGCGAGGCACGGGTGGCTTGGACGCGATCGTCGCCGCGTTCGCGGACGACAAGGTGCTGTACGCTCTGCTCCGCATGATCAAGACGGACGACGGCGGCGACAGCAAGCGCGTCAAGTTCGTGATGCTCACCTGGGTCGGGGAGAGCGCCCCCGCGATGAAGAAGGGCGCCGTGACCGGCCACAAGCCCGCGGTAGGGGAGCTGTTTCGAGGCCATCACGTCTCTCTGCACCTCAGCGAGCGCGGCGACCTGGCGTCGCTCGCGGACGACATCGAGAGCGCCGTCACGAAGGCGGGCGGCGCGAACTACGACCTGGGGAACATACGCAGCGGTGTCTCCGCGGGGGGCACCGCGACCATCAAGCAGCAGAGCAAGCAGTTCTTCGCGGCGAAGGATGCCGAGACGGAGATCAAGGGCGTGACGTTTGGACGCGTGCGAGAGGGGAGGGAGATCGCCGCGTGCGACCTCGGGGGCAGGAGCATGGTCGCCAGCGCGTCCGAAGCGAAGGGGAACACGGTGGGGTACGTCGCGCCCGCGGCCGCCGCCGTCGCCGCCGAGACCAAATAGGGGAGGAGGTTATTCGTATCGTCGCGCGCGTCGCGTCGACGTCGACGTCGACCGCTGTTGTGATTGAATGAGAGGACGACTTTTCGACGCGCCGCGGCGTCTTCGAATACTACTACACAACGCGAGACGAGTCTACGCCGCGACCGTCTCGCCTCCACCGCGCGCGCGCGTCAGTTGCCTCCTCGGAGCGCCTTGGCGACCGCGTGCGGGTTGGGAGGAGGCACGGTTTTCGTGCTCCCGAAGGACTCGCGGATGGGGGGGACCACCACGGGCAGCGCAATGCCTGTCGAGGTGGAAAACGGAGGTTGCGGGTCAGTCGAGGGAAGCACGACGATGAGACGAGGGACGCGCGCGAGGCACGAGGCGAGTCGACAGTCACGAGCGCGGGTCTTCGTGACGCTGGCTCACGACGCCACACCCGATGCGTTCGCGCCGAGATGGCCGGGCGGTCCGCCGGGGGGCGCGCGCGCCCCGGGACCATCGCTCGAGCGACGCGATCGGGGGAAGCCCGCGCGCTGACTTAACCGCGTATGGGCAACGTCTCTGCGACGAGGGGAAGGCGCGCGGGTGCGTACCGAGAGCGCCGATGAAACAGCTCCACATCACCACCGGTTCGCGCTGCATGGCCATGTAGAACCACGACATGGCGACTGACTTCTCTTGCCCACCGGGTCGCGCCGCTGGTCGACTGGCCGGCGCGTGACCTTGGGCGCCCCTGGAAGAGCAAAACTTCCGCCAAAGTTTTGCGGAGTGCACATGCTGAGATTGATTTTCGACCGCCGTCGGGGCAATCGAGGGTCTAATAAACCGAGTCAACCCCCCTTTTTTTTTCCCAGTTCGTGAACCGCGCAACGCGCGACGCGCGCAAAAACTCGGTTTTTCCGGAGCGACAAAACGCGAGGGCCTTCGGCGGGTGCATCCCTCATTCGGAAGCACCGCTAGCCCCCCAGGGTTAAAGCACACTCGTGTGCAGCTTGCGTGTCTAACACCACACTACCTTAAACGTAAAGATGAAGTACGCCGCCGCTTACCTGCTGGTGCGTAACGCGTGTGCGACCACTGTCCGGCGGATCCCGTCGCTCGGGGTTCGGAGAGCGTTGGGCATGTGCACCGACGTCCCGACGGTCGGTGGCATCCTCGCGCGCGGCGAACGACGGCTGCCAGGAGCCCAGACGCATCCTGACGATGCGGACGCTCTCCCGGCTTTCGCATCGCACCTGGATGTCGTCCGAACCCGCGCGACGCGCGCGTCCTTCGCGCGAACGCCCGCGTTCGTGTTTCCTCGTATTAGGGTTTTCCGCTAACCCTTTTTCCCGTCCATCTCCCTCTCGACAACAGGCGCAGCTCGGAGGCAAGGACTCCCCCTCGGAGGCCGACGTCAAGGCTGTCCTCGCTTCCGGTATGTGCCGACGCGTGATCCACCTCTGCGCGTCCCCTCGCGCGTCGCGTCCCCCGCCCGCCGCGCGCGTTCGAACCGTCGCCAGTCGCGCAAAACCATCGACGCCTCGCTGACGCTCTCCTCTTTCTTTCCAAAAACGCAGTCTCCGCGGAGGTCGACGATGCCAAGCTCTCTGCTTTCTTCGCCGCCATCGACGGCAAGGATGTCGCTGAGCTGATCAAGGAAGGCACGGCCAAGCTCGCCACCGTCGGCGGCGGCGGCGGTGGCGGCGGCGGCGGCGGCGGCGGCGGCGGTGGCGGCGGCGCCGCCGCGGCTGCCGAGCCCGAGCCCGAGGAGGAGGAGGAGGAAGAGGCCGGTGACTTCGACCTCTTCGATTAAGCGTCGTCCGACGCGTCGTGCGCGCACGTGCGCGGCACGAAGACGATGACTGATCGACGGCGCGTGGGCGTTCGCTTCTGAGCGTCCGCGCGTCTGACGGAGTCCTCCCCTATAAAACGGTTGCTGAAATGAAACACTTCATGTTTGCACGACTTCGCTCGGCTAAACTCTCGCGCGTCTCGCGCGCCACATCGCACTCGTCCCTTTCCGTGAACATCCGTCTCGTGATGCGTAGGTTTCGGGGTCCGAGTGCTCAGGCGAGATTCGTCGCTCCCGCGCGTCTTTGGTGATCTTCGCGTTTTTTCGCGCTCTCGAGCAACCTGCCAGATTTGACAACTCTGGTTTTGAAACTTTCGCCGCGCGCGCACCGCCATTGCCGAGGGCGCTGGGTGGTCGTCGCGACAGGCACGATGGCGGAAGGCGGCGAGTCGGGCTCGGCCGCGACGCCTTTGACGTTCCAGAACTTCCTGGAGAAGATGCGGCACCCCAGCGCGTCAGAGCTCGTGAAGTCCGTCAAATCATTCATCTCGTCCTTCGGTTCGGGGGGCGTCGTGGACGCGGAGGCGGACTCCGCGCGCATTCAGGAGTTCCTCACCACGACGGAAGGGGCGTTCCGCGGCCACCCCGCGTGGCGCGGCGCGAGCGACGATGAGCTCGACGCCTCCGGTGAGGGCTTGGAGAAGTACCTCATGACGAAACTGCATCCGAGCACGTTCGCGGTGACGGGCGACGACAAACGCGCGGACAAGCATCTCGCGCGACGCGCCGCCGCGCTTCGAACGTTCATCCGACCGGAGCACCTGGACATACCCGCGCACTTCCGAGTCGAGACGTCTTGGCGTCTCGCGGAGGAGGAGCTCGCCAAGGTGAACCACTTCAAGGCGCCCAGGGACAAGCTCGTGTGCGTGTTGAACACCTGTCGCATCGTGAATAATCTCCTCAACACCGCGGGAGGGAACAAACCGGCGGGCGCGGACGATTTCCTCCCCGTGTTGATATACGTCGTGCTCCGCGCCAACCCCCCGTTTTTGGAGAGCAACTTGCGGTACATCGCGCGGTTCCGCCGGGAAAACAGGCTCCGATCGGAGGCGGCGTACTTCTACACCAACCTGGTCTCCGCCGCGCATTTCCTGGCGTCGTGCGACCACGCCGCGTTCACCAACCTGGACGCGGACGTGTTCGAGGCGCACATGCTCGCGGAGGGCGTGGACCCGAAGCAGAAGCCCGATGACATCGAGCTCGGCGAAGAGGCAGCCGCGGCGCCGGAGCGCGACGCGTCGCGGGCGTCGCGGACGACGCAGGCGGCGTCGACGTCCTCCGAGGCGGTTTCCGAGCCTCTGCGGCGCGAGAACGCGCGCTTACGCGCCGAGCTCGAAGCCGCGAAGCGTTCGCTCGAGGAGAAAGCCGCGTTCGTGGCTCGCGTGCGCGACAAGTGGCGCTCGGTGGACGACGTGGAGGTGGAGGGCGCCGCGAGCCTCGCGGCGGAGGACGAGCGCGGGGGGGTGCCTTTGCCGTATAAGTTTGCGTACGCGCGCGCCGACGATTTGCAGATCGGCGACGTGCCCGAGCTCCTCGCGGGATACAAGAGCCTGGCGCTGCAGTACGAGGCGCTCACGAGAGGCGCGGCGGCGATGCTCGAGGATCTGGGGGGCGGAGATGGGGGAGCGCGCCGTTCAGGCCACCTTCAGGGAGCTTCCAAGGACGAGAAGGGCGCCGGCGGACGCCGCGAGGCGGAAGTCGCCGACGTCGACGGCTTGGCCACCTTCGCGCCGGGTCCGTCGGCGGCGGCGTCGCCCGCGAACGCGGCGGGCGCGGAGGACCCGTTCGCGGGGCTGGTCATCGGCAGGACGAGCGACGCGACGTCCACGAGAGACGCGACGTTCGCCGGGTTGTGACGCGTCGCGTCGATGAATACGAATATCGCGATGCGGCTGCGTAACTAGTTTTGAAAATCAGTAAATGAAAATCGTCTCAAACGCGTCCGCGTCTCCGCGCTCGAAAGTCAACCCCACGGTCGTCTTCTCGGTTTCGCGCCCAGCCGCGTCCAACTGCTCATGTCCCCGACCAGCTTCTCGTTCTTCTCCATGTCCGAGCCCACCTGTCGCAGCGCCTCGCTGTTCCTCGCCAGCGACTCGGTCTGCCCGCGCAGAGACGCGAGCAACGCGTCGCCCGCCGCGTTCGCTTCGTCCGCCAGGCGACCGGCGGCGGCGAGGGACTCGCCGCCTTTTTCCAGGCGGCGCACGCCGCGCTCGAGCTCTTCCTCCAGTTCCTTCTCCGAGCGCCGCGCGCGGCGACCGGAGACGGCGGGGTCGAACGCGCCCTCAGGTTTCCACGAGTCCGAGTCGGGCGCGCGCGCGTCGCCTCCCGACGACGTCGAGAAGAGCGCGTCTCGAGCGGAGACGTCGTCCGCGCCGCCGCCGCGCGGCGGCGGCGCGCGCGACGGCCGCGGTTCTTCCTTCTCTCGTCTCCTCTCCTCCTCCGGCGACGGCGACGACTGCGACGCCTTCGCGCGCGGCGTGGTGTCCGCCTCGGAGACCTCGTCCGCGGAGGCGTCCACCTCGAGCTCGGGAGACTGCCCTATCCGCACGCCCGCGTACATGCCGACGAGCGCCTTGTACCCTTGGGGGGTTTCCGACCCGACGTCGGAGTCGGTCTCCGTCGCCGCGTCGCTTCGCGGCGTGTGCGCCTCGGGCTCGGGGCAAAGGCTCGGCCCCTCGGGAACCAGCGCGCGTCTCACCGGCGGGCGGGGCGCGGGCTTTGTCCGAATCGGCGCGAGACCGCCCGCGTCCAAAAGCGTTAACTCGGGAGGCTTCGCCGGCGAGACGTTTGTTTCGGTGACGTCTCCCGAAGACCGACCCGCGTCCCGCCGCGGCGACGACTCCTCCATCACGGGGGACATCTCCGGCGCGACCCCGCGCGTCCCCGCGCGTCCGCCGCGGCGCCGAGACGAGCGCCCACCGCGTTTCGACAACTCGCCGTTTCTCGCCTCGCCTCTTCTGCTCCGCCGGCCCTCGCGACCGGGCGCGGGGTAGTACCCCGCGGACACCTGGTAATCCTCCGACTCCTCGGGCGCGTCGCGAAGCGCCTCCTCGCCGGGCACCTCGCCGCGCCGCGACGCGCGGGCGCTCACGCGGGAATTCCCGCCTCCCGTTCCGAATCGCGCGTCTAAATCGTCACCGAACGGGTCCTCCAGGAGCTCACGCACGAAACGCACCGTGCCTTTCCAGATGCCTCGCAAGGCGCGCGGGAGTTCGGGGACGCCGGACGCGACGCCGATTTCGCGCTCCCCGGCGCGGTCGTTTCCAAACGCGTTTTGGTTTCCCTCTTCTGCTCCGCGCAGCCTCGGTAGCCTCGCAGCTTCGCGCACGGCGTCGAGCGCGCTCCGCGAGCCCTGCAGCGACGCGCGGTAGGCGGCGACCGGCGGTACGTCGCGCGGCGGCGCGGAAGTCTCCGCGATCGCTTCCCTGAGCCGCGCGAGCAGAAACTCGGCGCCGTTCAGATCGTACTCCACCTGCGACAACGCCGCTTCCATCTCGGACACGACGCGGGGTCGCGCGTCGCCCGCGAGCTCGGCGACGCGGTCGCGGATGCGCTCGCACGAGTCCCGGAGCGTGCCGTCCATCGTGGCCAGGGTCTGGGCGTCGTGCGCGCGCGATTCCGCAATCCCGCCGGGGTGCCCATTCCCGCCGGGGCCGCGGCTCGTCGCGGCCGCGCCGGACGAGGGCCGCGCGCCGTCCATGGTGGTTCCACGCGACGCGGCTCCCCGGGGTGTGACGTCCCACCCGGCGCGAGGACGCGCGCGCGCGACCGACAACTGCCGGGGGCGGTATCAGACCCGCGCCTCGTGTTTCCTCGGCGAAACATTCTCGAGGTCGTGGTGTTGAAGAGACAAGAAACGCCGGGGGCCAGCGAAGCCGAAACAAGCGCGACCCCGAAAGGTTGTGAGTTCGATTCTTGCCCGACCGGCACCGTGCCAGGGATCGAACCCGGAATCTCGGGTTCCGCAAAAATATTTTTTAGACCTCGGTTCTTGAGTCTTTTCGCTCGATCCCCGAAGACGCGCCCGCGCCGCGGTATACGGAGCGAAAGACTCAAGAACCGTGGTCTAAAAAAATATTCATAGGTCGCTGGTTCGATTCCGGTTTTTTTCGGGCGCGCTGCGGTACGGAGCGAAAGACTCAAGAACCGGGGTCTAAAAAAAACATTTTTCCCGAAGGTTGTGAGTTCGATTCCTGCCCGACCGGCGCGCTGCGGTATACGGGCGAAAGACTCAAGAACCGGGGTCTAAAAAAATGAACCCGAGATTCCAGGTTCGATCCCTGGCAACAAACCCCCGCCGCGCTTTCGCGAAAAGGTTCGCGGGAAAACCGAATCCGAGTCGGATTTCCGCGGTCGAGAAGCTCATCAACAAACGCGTCTCCCTCGTTCCCTTTTCGCGGCGCCGCCTCGGCGCGGGGCTTCACTTTCCGCACCTTCCACCTCCCCCCCGGACTTTCCCCGCGCGCCGCGAGCGTCCGAGCCACGCGCGTCACCTCCGCCGCACGTCGCCCGAGCCACCCGCGCCTCGCGTCCTCTCTTTCGAGAAATTCGCCACCAGAGCCGAACCCCCGCGTCCGCTCAGTCAGCATCGCGATGTCCGACTCCATCGAAGCCATGCGCAAGGCGCAGGAGGACCGCTTCTTCAAGCTCGAGCAGGAGCGACACATCGCCGAGTACGTCAAGAAGCTGAAGCTCTCCGGCCGGTTCGACAGCATTCCCGCGCCCAAAGCCAGGAGCGTGTCCTCCAGCGCGCTCCCGCAGGTGCTGGCGCACTCCGTGCGCCTGTCGACGCCCGAGCAGGAGATGCACGTCACGCGCCAGCTGGATCGCTCGTTCCTCACGCGCCACGTGGTCAAAGGCGTGTGCACGGGCGACCCGTACCTCATCGGCTCGCTCACGATGGGCTCGCGCGTGAGCCTCGGCAAGAACAAGTGGGCCGCCGGCACCACCGCGTCGGGCGTGGAGAACACCACCATCTTCTCCGTGCACAAGGCGAGCGAGCTGATGTCGACGGCGCCCAAGCACCTGAACGGCGTCGAGAGCCGCGCGGCGAGGCACATGGTGGACAACACCGTGGTGGAGATCGCGGGCAAGAAGATCAAGCTTCTGCCCGACCCCACCCCGGGGCGAGCCATGGCGTGGGGCGGGACGCTCGCGGTGTGGGGCACCGCCGCCGTGGTGGTGGGGACGTGCAAGGTGATGGGCATCAAGTCCATGGAGGACCTGCGCCGGGTGATGCACGCGCAGCTCACGCCGCTCGGCGAGGGCATCAAGGAGACGGTCACGCCCATCAAGGGCTGGTTCTCGAACGCGGACGGCACCGAGCGCGGGCCGATGCGCACCGTGGACACCCAGTTCTCGAAAGGGATCAAGGAGATCTTCGCGTGACGCGCGCGAAGTTGTGAAGGGTCTCCGTCGACGATTCGCGAGAGCGCGTCGCGTTCACGACGCGTCACTACAAACGTCGAAATTCTCTCCGTCTCTCCCCTTCTTCTCGCCCGCGTTTCCGCACACGACGCCCGTTCCGTTCGGCGCGCGTCGTTCGACACATCGCGAATGATCGCGCTTCTTTTTCACGCGCAGAAGTCGGGCGGGGTTGTTTGCGCCAGAGCGTCGAACGCCGAGCTCGCCGCGTTCTGCGCGCTTTGCAGCGCGCCGGATACGGTTCCGGCGAACGCCGCGAACGGATTCGCCGACTCGTCCCGCGTGTCACCACTCAACGCGAACGGCTCGTTCGCCTCGAACCCGGCGTAGAGGAACTCCGCCGAGCCGTCGTCGCCCGTGACCGTGATCTGCAGGTCGTCCGAAGCCTCCACCAGCGCCTCGATGGAGTCCCCGAGGATCGCCAGCTCCTCGACGAGGAAAAAGTTGAAGGGGAAAATCCACGAGACGCGCCCGTTGGCGGCGTCGGAGGCGGTGGCCGTCGCGGCGGCCGCCTCGAACGTGCGCTTGGGGCACGTCAGCTTCGCGCTCGCCCGCAACGAGGGTGTGTCGCCCGGCCGCGCGTCGACGCCGCGAAGCGCCGCGCGCACGTCCACGAAGAACGTCAGGTCCGCGCCGTCGAACGCGTGGCGCCGCACGCGCACGCCCTCGCCGTCCAGAGTCACGGAGGGGACCGCGAGGAGGGCGCACGAGGACGCCGTGACGTCGCCCGCGGGAAAGGGCGTGCGCAGGACGAAGCACTCGGAATCGGTGCCACCGCACGGCTCGAGGCCGACGGTGCGCGTGGCGGTCGACGCGCGCGCCTCGCGCGCGCCGACGGACGCCGTGGCGTCCGTCCTCGTCGCGACGCTGGTTCGGAGTGGGGAGGACAACCTCGGCGACGCGAGGGTGGCTGCTGCGAGGGTGGCCGCGTGCCGCGTCTCGGCGGCGTTGGCGAGGGCGAGGAGCGAGAGCACGAGCGCCGAGCGCGCGACGGTGGATGCGCGCTCGCGCGTCGTCGGTGGCGTGAACATCCCGAAAACGCGGCGCGGGCGCGGGAGAGTGCGCGGAGCGGCGACGCTCTCGTTGTTTTCCCAGCGTCGCGTCGACTCTTCGTGGAGTCTCGAGAAATCGACGAAACGGCTTTGCACCGTGTCCGTTTGAGCCGTTGAGAAGATTTCACGATGCCACAGCGCACAGCTGTGCGCCGGGAGGACCACACGACACCCGCGCGGCGTCTCGACGCGACGATGCGCGAGGCCCGTCGGGGCTCGCCCCGTGTGGGCGGGACCGCCATCCGAGGCGGTACGCCTCGGATGGCGTCGCCCCTGGGCCCCGCGTCGGCGCGTGAGACGCTTCCGAGGAAATCGCCATTGGGCGGCACGCGGACCCCCGCGACCGGCGCCAAGTCCACCCCGGGCGGCGAAGCGGCCGGCGCGCGGACTCCGATGTCTCGACGCAAGGCCGACGGTGCGCCCAGAACGCCGCTGGGGACCATCTCCGCCTCCTCCAACGTCGCGCCGGGCGCGCTGCCCTCGCCCGGAGCGCCGCGTTCGCCTCGGCGAGAGGCCGCTCCCGCGAGTCCGCGTTGGATCTCGACCGCGGGCTCGCCCGGCTTGAACGACTCGCTGGTCGCCGAGCACGTCAGCTACATCGCCGACACGCTCGCGCGCGAGCCCACGGATGAAGATGCGCACCAGCAGCTGCGCAGCGCCATCAAGGCGCGCCACGAGAACGAGGCGCTGCGCGAGCGCCTCGAGCACCTGAAAAACAGCGAGATCGACCAAGGCCTCGCCGCGTCCGAGCGCATGAGGGAGATGTCTTCCGAGTACGTACACCGCGTCGACCACCTGACGCGCGAGAAGGACACCGCGCGGGCGCGCGCGGAGGCTGCTGAGGCGCGCGCGCGAGAGCTCCAGGACGTGCTCCGCGCGAACGGCATCGAGGTCCCGAAAGGTCCCGAGAGGTCGGGTCCCCCGGCGGATGACGAGGCCCCGGACCCGGATGTCAGCATCGGCGACGGCGGCGTGTCCGCGACTTTCCCGCCCGCGGCAGCGCTCTTCGACAGCCCTTCGCCCGCGCACGCGGACCTCGAGCTCGCGATGACGCGCGACGGCCTCGGCGAGCCCGATGCCAGCTTCGACTTTGGCGGCGGGGCGTTTTTCGCGAGCGCGTCGGATGCCGCCGAGTCTGAGCATTCTGAGAATGCAGACGCGTCAATCGCGTCGTCGCTCGACTCGGACGCGCTGCGCGTCGGCGCCGACGAAGCGGCGCTCTCGGCGACGGACGTCATTCGGACGCCGCGCGGAGACGACGTCTGGTCGTCTCGCGGCGTCGCGGGTCTGCACGCCGCGTCGACGCCGTCGGGCGACGCCGCGGAGGCGGCGGCGCGCGAGGCGATGGCCACGCTGGACCACCCCGCGCTGGTGGACGAGGCCTCCAACCTCGTGGCGACGAACGTGCGGCTGGAGCGCGAGCGCCGCGCGCTCGTGGGGCGTCTCGAGACGCTCATGAAGGCGCGCGTTTCGACGCCGACCGCCGGTAGTACCGCGCGTGACCGCGACGATGACGACGTCCCTTTCGACCCCGCGAACGCGGTGCGCGCGGCGACGCAGCTCTCGGAGGCGCTGGACCGCGTCGCGGCGGCGGCGAGCCGCGCGGCGACGCTGCTGGACGCCGACGTGAGCCCCTCCTCCTCTGCGGGGCCGTCGACCCCTGTAGCTTCGCGGCAGTCCACGCCAGGGGGCACGCTCAGCAAGGCTCTGCGGCGCATGAAGGCGCACGGCCACGGAGTGAACGCTGAGGGCTCCGAAGAGGACCGCCGGCGCGAGGCGCGCGAAGCCGCGGAGGAGGCTTCGGCGGCGGCGAGCTTGGCGTCCATGCAGCGCGATCTTCTCATGGAGGCTCTCGAGGCGGCGCCTCCGCGCCTCGCGCCGACGCCCGAGCCTCCTCGCGTCGAGTCGACGCGCGCGCCCGGCGCTTCGCCGCCCGCAGCGCCGCTGGACGTCATCTCGACGCCGCCCGCGCCGCAGCCTCCCTCCGCGGCGCAGGCGGCGACGGCGCGCGCCGAGAAGGCGGAGCGCGAGCTCGTGCAGCTCCGCAGGCAACTCGCGGCGGAGGCTTCGCGAGCCAACGAGGACCGCGTGGAGTCGCGGTACGCGGCGGCGCAGTCGAAACGAGAGGTGGAGCGGCTCACCGCCGAGCTCGCGGCGGCGACGACGGCGGCGCAGACGGCGCAGGACATCGCCGCGCGTCGCCAGCGACAGGCTGCGAACCTGGAGGCGAAGCACACGCGCCTGTCCATCGAGTTATCGACCGCCATGCAGGCGCTCCGCGAGGCCGAACGCGAGGCGCGGGCGGAGGAGAAACGCGCATCGCTTTCGTTTCGAATCGACACGCCGGCACCGAACGCGGCGGTGTCGCAGTCGCCGCTGGTGGTCGTGGGAACGCCGCCGGACCTCGCGCCGATCCGGACGGGCGCGAAAATAAAAGCGAGCGCGAGCGGCTCGGCGGAGGCCAAACTGCGTTCACCCATCGCGTCGCTGGTCAGGCAGGTCTCCGCGACGCGCGAGGGACTCGCCGCCGCGCTCGCCGCCGCGGACGCCGCCGCCGAGGCGGAAGACACCGAGGACGAGACCGCGGCGCTCGTGCGTGACCTGCGCGCGCAGCTGGAGCGCGCGCGCGCGGACGCCGCCGCCGCGCTCGCGCGCGCGGAAGCCGCGGAGGGCGCCGCGGCGCCGGAAGCGGCGTCCCCCTCGTCGCCGTCGCCGTCGCCCATCGCGCGCGAGCGCGACGCGATGGACGACGCCGCGCTGGATGAGGCTGCGGATGAGCTCGGCATGAACGGCGCCGAGTGGTCCTCGAACGCGGACGCGGCGCTCGCGTCGGCGAAGGCGGAGGCTGCCTCCGCGACGGCGGCGGCGGAGACGCTCCGGGGCGAGCTCAGCCGCGCGCGCGACGCGCTCGCCTCCGGCGCCGAGGAGCAGGAACGGCTCGGTCTCGAGCTTGAGCGCGCGCGGGAAGAGGAGGCGCGTCTTTGTCTTTCGCTTGAGCAGGCGAAGCACGCGCTGGAGACGTTCACGACGGCCTCCTCCGCGGAGGTTTCTCGCCTCGCCGCGGAGCTGGAGGCGGCGACGTCCGCGAAGACCGCCGCCGAGGAGGCGCTGGAGATGGCGAAGCGCGCGGCGAAGGCGTGGAAGGCGCAACAGACGTCGGCGGTGGAGCGGTGGATGGAGGCGGCGACGGCGCGCGCCGTCGCCGCCGAGTCGGCGCTCGCGGAACGCTCCGAGCTCGACAACTCCGAGGGGGGACTCGAGGCTCGAGGCTCGGACGGAAACGCGAGCGACTACCCGAGCCTGGTCGCGGAGAACCGCGAGCTGACGGCTTTGGCGGAGCGCCGCGCGACGGAGGCGGAGACGCTGGAACTGCGCGTCGCCGAGCTCGCCGAGCGCGCGGAGGCGGCGGAGAAGTCGGCGGCGGACGCGCCGCACCTGCGCGCCGAGAACTACGACCTCGCCGTGAAGCACCGCGCGGGCTTGAGGAGGCTGCACCAGGAGCTCACCGCGCGCCGCGAGCTGGAGGAGCGCGTGCAAGGGTACGAGCACGCCACCGCCGCGCTCGAGGCCACCGTCAAGCAGCTGGAGGTTGCGCTGAAACAGGCGATGGACATGTGCGCGGAGGCGAAGGCGGCGTCGGCGGCGGCGGCGTCGGAACGCGCCGCGGCGGAGGCGCGGTCGCCGTTGGCGGCGGCGTCCGACGCCGGCACGCCGGCGTCGTCTCGCGGATCCGTCGACGGGGGCTCGGCGTCGCCCGACGACCGCGCGCTCGCGGCGCGGGCGGAAACGCTCGCGGCGGCGGTCGAGGCGGCGGAGCGGGACGCCGCGGCGGCGCGCGAGGAGACGGCGCGCGCCAACGCGGCGGCGGCGGCGGCGGCGCTGGAGGCGAAGAACGCGCTCGAGGTTGCCGAGGCGCGCCGCGCGGACCTCGCCGTGCTCCGCGACGAGTGCTCTAAGCTCCGCTGGAAGGTGCTCGAGATGGAGGAGGACGCGCGCGTCTCGCCCTCGCCCAGGCACGGCGGCCGCCCTCGCGAGCCCCTTCCGAGCGACAGCCCGTTCGCGTCCATGAAGACGTTCGGGCGCTTCGCCGAGGCGGAGGCGGCGTCGCCTTCGGGCGACGGTTTCTCGCTGGCGGACGCGTTCATAGACCCGGACGAGACGCTGGCGCTGACGCCGCCCGTGCAGGGCCGCGGCGCGGGGAGCGAAACCGCGGTGTTGGACCTCGACGCCCTCGACGCGGAGAGGGAACGAGAAGCTGCGAAAAAAACGCGCGAGGCGGCGGAGGAGGTGTCGCGCGCCGCGGACGCCGTGCGCGCCGAGAACGAGGCGCTCGCGGCGCGCCTCGCGGAGGCTCGCGCCGAGACGGCGCGGCTGACGGTGGAGACGTCCGCTGCGCGCGAAGAGGCGGCGGCCTCGGCTTCCCGCGCGGAGGCTGCGGAGGCCAGGGCGCAGAGACTCTCCGCGTCGGTAGCCGAGAAGGCGCGCCAGGCGGAGCAGGCCTCCGCCGAGCTGGACGCGGCGACGTTCGCGAAGACCTCCGCCGAGGCGGCGGCGCGCGCGCGAGAGGACGACGCCGCCGAGGCCAAGGCGGCGGTGAAGGCGCTCCGCGCCGAGCGCCGCGCGCTCGAGACGGCGGCCGCGGAGGCATCCGCCGCGCGCGCCGCCGCGGAGTGTGCCGCCGCGGAGGCGCGCCGGGAGGCCTCCGAGGCGCGCGCCGAGGCCATGCGCGAGGCGTCCGCCGCGGAGGCGGCGCACGAAGCGCGCCGCCGCGCCGAGGAGGAGGCGGCTCGGCTCGCGAAACACGCCGCGTCCGAAGCCGCCGACGCCGCGGCGACGTCGCCCAAGCCGCCGCCGCTCGCGTTCAGGGCGCGCGTCGACGCGCCCGCGCCTTCCACGGCGCTCGCCCTGCGCCCCGCGGAGACCTCCGCGGAGGCGGCGGCGGCGGCGGCGCTGGCGGCCATGGCCGCGACGGCGGTGCCCGCCGACGCGGAGGCGTTCGCGGCGACGCTGCGCGAGTACACGCGGCGTCTGCGCGAGGATGCGGCGCGCGCGCGAGACGAAGTCGCGGCGCACAAAGCGCGCGCGGCGCGCATGAAGGCTGAGATCGACCGTCTCGCGACGGACTTGCCGTCTCACGGACACGGCGAGAGAGCGTCGACGCGAGCGTTACCGGAGTCGTCGGCGAAAGCTCCGCTCGCGCGCGACTCGACGGCGGAACCGCCGGCGGCGGATCCGACGCGCGCGGCGTACTACAAGTCCGTCGCCAAGAAGTGTTACGCGCGCATGAAGAGCCAGAAGGCGGCGTACGAGTTACAGATCGCCGGGCTCAGGCAGCAGATCGAGCTCGTGGCTTTGCCGAGCCTGAACACCACGAACGCGTCGTTCGCGGCGACGCCCACGCCGAGACGAGCGCGTCGCGATCGCGGGTCGTTTTCCACGCGAACGGGCGACGACGACGACAACTTGAACGAGACGCCCCAAACGAACGCGGGTAAAACGTGATATCGAGAGAAGTTTGTTCCGTCTGTGTCACACCTCGCGTGCCTACGTGCTACATTTTATTTTTTTACTCGCGTACTCCCACGGTGCGTCACTCTCGTCGCGCTCAGAGCTCAGAGGAGCGCGGTGTGCTTCACCGCCTCGAAGCCGAGGAGGCACGCCATGCCCACCATCGCGGCGCGGCCGTTGAGAAGCTCCTTCTCCTTGGTGAAGGGGCCCACGGGGCTGGGCTCGGTGTTGGCCTGGTAGGAGATGAGCGAGCCGAAGATGATCATGGAGATGGTGAGGATCACGGCCGCGGGCGCGTCCGCGAACTGCTGCGCGACGGTCTCGCCCGACGCGATCTCGGCGCCGGCGGCGGCGACGAAAGCCACCATGGCGAGGCGGCCGTTCATCAGCTCGGGGCCGGACACGGTACCGCGCACGTGCCCCTCGGGGGCGGAGAAGGCGAACGCCTGCTGGATGGTGTAGTTGATGGTGGAGTCCGCGGTGGCGCCGGCGGCCCAGGCGGGGAGCACGCCGGTGACGGTGGACGCGCGGTAGGTCTCGTCCGCCTCGCGAGCCGCGACGTACTCCGCCTCGGTGCCGCGCTTCGCCTCGCCGTTCTTATCGGTGAAGAACACGACGGGCTCCTGCCCGACGGTCTTGTCGGGGGTGAACCCGCCAGCCTTGGCGACGACCGCGCGGCGCGCGGTGGTCGACGCGGGCGCGGCGACGCGGGGGGCGAGGGAGGCGGTGACGGTGAAGGCGGACATGTTTGCGTGTGCGGAAGTGATGCGCGAGCGCGACGATTCGGTGGTAAAAAGCGCGTCTTCGGGAAAACGTCGACGTGGAAGCGTCGCGACTGCGGAAACTGCCACGACGGAAAACGAAAGACGCGCGAAAGCCGAATTTTTCCGCGAAATCTACAGCGAATGCAGTCGTAAAAAAGTGTTTATCGGAGGTTGCATTTCTGACAACAAAGAATGGGTGACGTAGCGACGTCGAAAAAGCGCTCGGAGAACCCGAAACGTCTCTTCAAACTGCCACGTCTTCTATGAGCTGCTACGTCTATCGCTTAGAGGAGGGGCACGTGCTTGACCGCCTCGAAGCCGAGGAGGCAGGCCATGCCGACCATCGCGGCGCGGCCGTTGAGCAGCTCCTTCTCCTTGGTGAAGGGGCCGATGGGGTCGGACACGGTGTTGGTGGTGAACACCTTGAGGGAGGCGGCGACGAAGAGCGCGACGGTCATGAGCACGGCGGTGGGCGCATCGGCGAACTGCTGCGCGACGGTCTCGCCGGAGGAGATCTCGGCGCCGGCGGCGGCGACGAAGCCGAGCATGGCGAGGCGGCCGTTCATGAGCTCGGGGCCGGAGGCGATGAAGTTGGAGCCCTCGGGGCCGGAGAAGGCGAAGGCCTGCTGCAGGGTGAAGGACTTGGGCTTGGCGGGCACGACGGGCACGACGGGCTCCTCGGGGGTGGCCGCCTCGGTGACGGGCTCCTCGACCGCGCGGACGATGGTGGAGCGGCGCGCGGCGCGGGCAGCCTTGGGGGCGGCGACGCGGGCGGCGATGGCGGAGGTGACGGTGAAGGCGGACATGGCTGGGAGGTGGATGACTGTGCGAGGGAGAAGTGAGACGTGCGAGCGATGACGTTTCGATAAGTGAAAAAAACGCAAAAAGCTGCGCCGAAAACTCCCGACGCGTTTTCGAAGTTTCCCGAAGCCACAGGCAAACAGTCTCGAAAAAACGCCGATGGACGACGCGTCGTCGTCGCGGTGGCGCGCTGCAGGCCGAGCACGTACGTGCTTTTGCGTCGCGAGGTCAGCGCCTGCCGAGTCGGATCGAAAGTGAGGCTCCGAAATGACATCGATGTCTCACTGATCCGATGCCATCGCGGTGAGGATGTGGCACAGTCTCCTCGCCGAATCCGCTCGCGCGCCGCCCGTCGCGCGCGCGCGCCTCGAGCGTCGCGGCGCCGAGCGTCGCGGCTCGACCTGCGCCAGACCCGCCGAGTTCCGGTCTCGGCGTCGCGCGCGCGAGGTTGTCCTCGCGTCGTCGGGCCACCGCGAAGTCGCGCGGACGTCCGCCGACGCGGCGTCGGACGCGCCCGCCCCCCACCCGCGACCCCGCCTGGTTGTTCCCGAGGTGGGCCGACGCGCGGCGCTCGTCGGCGCGTCCGGCGCGCTCGCGTCCGCGCTCGGGCGCGCGTGCGGGTGCGGCGGGTGCGCGTGGGCGATGGCGCCTCTGGTGGATGCCGACCCAAACGGGAGCGCCTTGTACGACGTCCGCCGCGACGCGACGCGCGACGCGTTGTTCGCCGAGGGCATGAACACCGGCATGACCGGCTACGAGATGGCCATCGCCGACCGCAAACGAGTGTTGTTCAAGCGCATGCTCGAGCGTCTACCGAGAGACGAAGAGGCGACCGTCGTGGAGGTGGGCATGGGAACGTTCCCGAACGCGGACGCGTACTTCAACGCGTTTAACTCTTTCGACTGCGCGTTGCCCGCCGCCGCGCTGGGCTCGACCACCCTGTGCGACGCGCGACGGTCAGAATTGACCACCACACGAAACCTCCCGCGGCTGGATATCGTGGGCGTCGACCCGAACGACGCCATGGAGAAGTACGCGCGCGCGGCGTTTGAATCCGCGCGCGCGAAGGGAACGGCGGACGGCCGAGTCAGTAACGCGCGAAACACGCTTCGCGTCGCGCACGGCGTGGCGGAGGCGCTCCCCCTGCCCACGAGCAGCGCGGATGCGGTGGTGTGCACGCTGACGCTATGCAGCGTCTTGGACCCCGCGGCCGCGGTCGCGGAGATCCGGCGCGTCCTGAAACCGGGCGGCAGCTTCGTGTTTGTCGAGCACGTGCTGAGCGAGGACGACGACGCGCTGAGAGCGCAGCAGGTGGCGCTCGACGGGTTGCAGGCGAAGCTGGCGGACGGGTGCCACCTGAATCGACGAACGCTTCAGACCATCACGAGCGCGGGGTTCGCGGACTACGAGCTGGTCGAGCGGTTCACCCTGCCCGGGTTCGGGCTCATCTCGTCGCAAGTCGCGGGAATTGCGATCAACTGAAGAGCGGCGTCGTAGCGAAGAGCGCGCGTGTTTTGTTGCCAAACCGTGCCATTAAAAATTCGCACATTCGCATGTCGTCCCATTGCATTTCGCGGGGGGAACGTCGCGGCGTGACCCTCCCGCCTTCCAGGCGCGGGTCGCGATGGCGGCGGCGTCGTCGTTCTCCGAGATGGTCGACGTGGCGCTGGACCGCGACCCCGAGGCCCCGGCGGCGCCGGAACCCGAGCGGGTCGCGTCTCGGGAATCGCGGCCCGCGGAGAAAGACGGCACCGGGGAGAACGCGGGCCCTTCCTCGCGAGGGTTCGCGGAGCGCGCGAGGGAAGATGACGCGGGAGACGCGCACGGCGAGAAGGACGACGCGCCTTTGATTGGTCGCTCGGACTCGCGGAGCCGCGGCGTCGGCGGCGGCATGGTCGCGCTGGAGGTGACGAGCAGCGGCGACCCCTCCGGCGATCTCGTGCTCGATGACGACCGGTGGCGATGGCGGCACACGGTTTCGTACTGGGTGTGCGTCTCGTACATCCTGGGCTCGCTGCTGTTCGTCGCCGGGTGCGCGTTCTGGTACAAGCGGTACGTGTACGAGTCGCGGAAGCGCGCGCTGGTCACCTACCCGTTCCTGCTCGGGTCGGTGCTGTTCACGGTGGGGGGGTACCTGGGCGTGTTCCAGGCCATCAACGTCGGCGTCCGCGGACCCAGCCGGCTGTGGCGGTGGGCCCCGGAGAAAGACGGGTTCATGGGGTACTTCTACTACTTCGTGGGCGCGCTGGTGTTTAACGTGTCGTGCGCGGAACCGCTGGAGGTGTTCGCGGGGCTGCCGGGGTGGATGAAGCGCGAGATGGCGTGGGGCGCCGCGGAGGTCGGGTCGATCTGTTTCGTGCTCGGCGCGTGGCGCGAGGTGACGCACAACGACGTGCTGGACGTGCGCCGGTGCTACGAGAGCGGCAAGATAAAGACGGTGATCTTCTGGCTGTCGTGGAACAACTTCGCGGGGTCGTGTTTCTTCTTGTTGGCGGCGTGCGCGGGACGGTTCGACCCCGAATCGCCAACGTGGGTATACACCACGTACCTCATCGGCTCGCTCAACTTCTTCGTCGCGTCGTCGATGATGCTGTTCATGTGGAAGGGTGAGCAGTACGGCCTGGGGTTCATCCCGAGCATAAACCGTCTGGTGCCGCTGCGCGCCGCCAGCGTCGCGGACGAAGAGCTGCGCGCCGCCGGGAAGGGGTACCGCCGCGTGTCCAAGACGCACTTCGCGTTTTTACAGATGTACATCGCGTTGACCGGCGCGTCGTTCATCGACTTCTGCTTCGCCACGCAGAGGTTCTCGGTGTACAGCCAGTACCACGGGTTCGCGCACTTCCACGAAGCGGTCGCGTCGCTGATGGGCGTGTTCATGTCCGTGGGCCTGCTGTTCATGGCCTCCGTGCTGCACCACACGCCGAGAATACACCCGTTCGATAAGTTGCTGTGGTGGGTCAACTTTTACGTGTTCGTGAAGCTGATCCAGATCCTGGTATCCATCTTCGAGTACTACACCGTGGCGCTGGAGGGGGAGGCGAAGCAGGCGGAGGAGACCGCGGCGAACGCGACGTACGCGCCGCCTCCGTCCACGTAGCGCACACGAAAGAAATAGGAACCTCTCGGTTCGTGAAGCGCGGCGTCGCGGGGTCGCGTCGCGTTTGCCAAATTGCCAAATACGCATACGTTACAATTGTATCGCCCCGAACGTCGATTCACATCGACCCCGTTTCCTTCCACCGCCGCTCCGCGTCACTCTCCTCCCGCAGCTTCGCCAGCACCGCGTGTATGGTCTCGCAGGTGAGGAATATCGAGGCGTGCAGCGGGAACGCGCGCAGAAGAGCCATCTCTATGCCGCGGAAGAACACCAGCGGCCCCTCCGCCTGAGCGCTCCGCCGCGCGCAGTCCCACATGCCTCGGTACGTCCCCGGCGGGAACGCCTGGATTTTCGATTTCACCACATCCAGGGGGTACGTCACCACCCACTGCACCACGCCGGCGGAGCCACCCGCCAACACGATTCCGGCGGTCTGATACTCCGGCCCCGCCACGCGGTCGCACGCGCGGCGGATAGCGTCGTACGTCAAAAAATACACCGCGCACTGCGGCACCTCCCTGGCGACGGTGGCCCCCGTGCCCGTGAACCACCCGCGGTAGATGCCGTGCTCTCTCGCCAGCGTCGCCGCCGTGCGCAGCGTGCCCCGGTACTTGTCCGGAACGCCGCCCGTGCCGCAGCCGCTCTCTGCCACCTGCTGCACCGTCTTGACACGCTCCGCGGGGCCGCGAACGAACGAGCTGGTGAGACCCGCAGCGCCCCCTCCCGCGAGGCCCACGAGCCACGGGTTGGTGAGCAGAGGCGCGCGCGCGTCTCCTCCGGCGTCTCCGCCGCCGTCTCTTCCGGACGCGCTCGGCTCGCCCGGGCCGCGGTCGAAGCCCTCGCGCAGCGTCCGCACGACCGCGGTGTTCGTGCTGAACGCGACCGCGTTTATCAGCCCGTACGCCACCATCGGCGCGCCGATCCCGCGGTACAGCGCGAGCGGACCGTCCCGCTTCACCAGAGACGACGCGGTGGACATGGCGCGCCCGCCGTTCGCCTGCACGCGGATCTTCACCGTGTCGATGGGGTGCACCACCGACAAACCCACCATGCCCGCGAGCTGGCCTGCCAACGCGTGCGCCCACGTGGGAGCATCGTCTTTGGCGCTCGCCGACATTTTCGAGCCCCTCCCCGCACGAGCGTCTCGCGCGAGAGGTCACACCCACCCGAAGCCGGGTCGCGCTCCTCGCGCGGTGTGCCCGCCGTCCAAAGACTTCGCCGCGACGCTCGCGGCGGACGGGGTGCCTCGCGTCTCACGACCTCTCTGACGAGAGGCGCGCCGCGGTCGACGCATTTACCATATTCCAAACTGTTCCTTTCGCCAGCGGTGATTTTGTGACGAAGCGTCACGCTCGTGAGCGAAACACGCCCACTTGAGCCCTCCAGACACTTCATCCCGCGCATCTTCACCGCGCGGACGCCATGGCCATGAGGTGTCTGTCCCCTCGTGCCACTTGGGCTCGAGTTGCCCTGTGCGGCTCGACCGGTTCGACCCGGACGTCGCGCGTTCGCGCGACCGTCGCGCCGAGAAGTCGAAAAGATAGTGTCAGATTGATGGACCGATCGTCGTTCGGGTCGTCGAGACGCGACGCGGCGGTCGCTCGCGCGGTCCCCCCCGAGGCCATCGCCGCCGCGGTCGACCCCTTCGGCGTGTCCGCGGAACAGTGGGAGCTCATCGAGGGCAACCTCTTCGGCGCGTCCCTATTCCCGTACCTGGCGTTCCTGTATTACCTCGGCAAGCCCGAAGTGCAGATGCCGCCGAGGGCGCTGTTCGGGTTCAAGTTCCTGCTGGCGTTCGTGTTCGGCACCATCCCGTGCGCCATCTTCGCCAAGCTGCGGTACGACGACATCCTCGCCAACGTGGACTGGCTGCACGGCCCCGCGGAGTCGCTGCTCACCATCACCAACCTGTTCATCGTGGTCGGCATGCGCGAGGGGCTGCGCGAGGCGCGCCGCGACGACGGCGGCGGCGGCGGCGACCGCGAAGGAAAAAAAACCGTGGACGGCAGTTCCGTGGGGGGCGCGCTTCTCGGCTGGTCCGCGTTCGCGGCGACCGCGGCTCTGGCGTCTGTCGTCGCAGGCGCGGGCGTCGCGTACGCTTCCGAGGCGGGTACCTCCGCGTCTACCTCCACCGCGTCTCTTCTGAGCGAGGTTTCGCTTCTGTTCCGAACCCACGCCGAACCGGCCAACGCGCTCTCGTTGCCGACGTGGATCATCCACGTCTCGAGCCTCATCGAGTGGCTGGTCGCGATGGGTTTGATTTGGGAGTACGCGGACGTCTCCGGGAACCAGGCGTACAAAGGTCTGACGTGGGGGATGGTGCCGTGCCACGCGAGCGGGATCGCCGCGTGCACGTTCCACGTCTTCTACAACGCGCCCGTCTTGAGCGCCGTGGTCGCGACGCAAGCCGGGCTCACCGTGGTCGGCAACGCGACGTGCGCGTTCGCGGCGTACCGCATGGCGAAGGCGGCCGGCGCGAACGTCGCGATGCCGTGGGAGGAGGGCTTCGAGGGGTTCTTCGTTTCGAAGAGGGACGACGCCAAAAGCCGCCGGGATGTCGCGGAGAAATCGAGCGGCGTCGCGCGAGGGGAAGCGTTTGACGAAACCGGCGAACCCGGGTTGTTCGCCGGCGCGAGCGCGTGGCGGGCGAAGACGACGATGAGCGACGGGTTGTTCGGGTGGGAAGACCTCTCCACGGCGTGGTCGCGGGACTCGGACGCGGTGCTCATCGCGAAGCTGTTCGTGGTATCCACCGGCGTTAGCGCGGCCGTGAAGTGGGGCTCGCTGGGTGTGGACTTCCCGTTCGAGCCCTCCGTTTCGCTGGCGTTTTTCATGATCTTCGCGCCCACCGCGCTGAACGTACTAAAGTGGAACCAAATCTCCGCCGACGAACGAGCCGAGAGGGAATCGACGCGGTGAGTTTTACGCTGAAAGTACTTGTACGTGGTATCTTCTTTTACGACATCGCACGCATAAAAACGCGTTCGCTCTCATCGCATTCGTCGGTCGCCCCCGGTGGCCGAGGCGGTGACCTTGCGCCCCGCCCAGCCCATCACCGTCGCCGGCGCGGCGGCGCGCCCGATGCGCGTCGCCTCCTCCCGCGACGCTCGCGCCGGAAGCGCGCGCCGCTCGAAGCGCGCCTTGAAGTTGGTCAGCGCGCTCGCGGCTCTGTCCTGCGACCTGCGCGCGAACCGCGCGATGTCCCCCCCCGTCCCCCCCGCGACGCCGGCGGCGGCCGTGATGGCGCGCCGCGTCAGAGGCGCGACGAGCGGCTGGGTCACCGCCGCCGCGCGCACCAACACGCCCGCGGACTCGGCGGCGATGCCGAAGGTGGCGAGGCCGGCGCCGACGCCGGCGCCGACGCCGCGCGCCGCCGCCGCGCCGGCGCCAGTGGCCGCCGCCGCGCGCGAGGCCGCGAGCGCCGCCGCGGCCGCGGGAATAGCGCGCACGCCCACGCCCACCAGGAGCGCCGCCGTCGAGGCCTGCCCCAGCCTGTCCCAGACGGGCACGTTCTCCAGATCGGACACGGCGAGGATGGGAAGGAGCACGGCGAGTTCGCGCGCCTTTCGCCGGCGCGCGCGTTCCTTCTCCGCCGCCTCGGCGAGGTCCTTCGCCTCGGGCGACGCCGCCTCCCCCGCGTAGAGCGCCGCCGGGGACAAGATGCTCTTTCCGAAAACCTCTCCCCGGACGTACTTGCTGCACACGCTCTGCACGCCCGTCCCCTCCAGGCACAAGTCGTTGACGTAGTGCCTGCAGTCGTTTTTGTTCACCTGGTACATCGTGTCCCGGGTGGCGTTGAATCCTCGAATGTCCTCCAGCGTCATGGACGTGCGGCCGACGAGGTACGTGCCCTCCTGGGGAATGGCGTTCAGCCGCCGCTCACGCACGTGTCCGGGCGTGGCGTTCGGGTTCTCCTGGGCGCTCTTCTTCTCCCCGCCCGTGTCGCTCAGCAAACGGCTGTGCACGTCGCCGCCGAAGGGCCCGAAGTCGAACTGGTACAGCTCGCCGCGTTCCGATCGGTACACGCACAGGTAGTGGCAGATGCCGGCGACGGAGAGCGTGTTCTTCGCCGCGGGCGGCAAGCGCCCGATGATGCTCTTGTTGTTTCGAAACTGGCGCGTGGTGACGTACAGCTGCGGTTGCACCCACACGTCGTCCAGCTCCAGGTCAGCGTCCGCCGCGCTTCGTCGGATCGCCTCTTGCGATCCGGGCTGCGGCGTCGAGCTCACGATCTGGCCCCAGTCGTCGACCGCGGGAAGCTCCGTCGTCTGCGACGTCGACGCGAAGTCCACCGGCGTCTCTACCGAAACGCCATCGGGCCGCTCCGTGATTCCCCGGGTCATCCTCACGCGCGCACTCTCGCGTCCGGTCAATGACGGCGACGGCGGTTGGAAGGATTGAGAAAAGACTCTGTTCTTGCCAGAAAAAGGAGGGAAACCAAGGAGAGCTTGTGGCTCACAGTTCGCTTTCGTCATCACAGAGCTTTTAGTGCGCAAATTCGTCCCCGGGAATTCGGGAGTTATTAGACCCTCAAATCAGATTCGACATTCTGAACCATAACCTGCGACGAGACGACTGCTGTTCGCTTGCGAATTGGGGAGAATACATACCGAAAGCAAGGCTAGTTTGCTCTAGGGCCCCCGTCCCAAGCGCTCACCCCTCCGCTCTCCAGTCGCCGTTCTCGCACGTGAAGACGACTTCCCTCTGAATGCTAAGTTGCTGGTTCGGCATGAAGTACCGAAACTCCGCCTTCGTCACCTGGTCGCCCACGATTTTCGTCACTTTCGAGCCGTCCGCGATGAGCGTCAGTTCCTCCACGAGCTGCTTCCATCGCGTCGCGTCCTCCTTCAGCTCGCCGGCGAAGTACTCCGTGTCCTCCTGCGTCAGATCGTGCGGCACGAACACGCGCACGAAACCGTCCACGTCTCCTCTCGCGCCGAGCTCGGCGAGCAGGGTGAGCCTCTGCTGAAGCTGCGCGTTCGTCGTCTTCGCACCTCCGGCGACGAGCTCAGCCGCCGCCGCCGCCTCCTCCACGAGCTCCGCGCCGGCATCGGCCACGGCCTGGAACTCGCGGTCGTTCAGACCGTGGCCGCCTCCGGAGTTCGATCCGAGCCCCACCTTGGCCCTCTCGCTGGCTTTCTTCTTCCCCATCGTGCCTGCCGTCGCGCGCCGCGATGTGACCCTGTGGCGAAGGGAACCGATTTTTTTCGGGAAAAAGCTTTTCGCGCGAGAACGCTTTCGCGAGAGCGACGAGAGAACGAGCCGAGAACGCGAGAGGAGAACCACGCGGTCGTGAGATGCACGTAACCCGAGCGCTGGTGCGTCTCGAATGAACGACGCGTGATATCTTTACGTGTTTCACGTGTTTCGTATTTCGCACGCGATACCGAACGAATCTGGCGTGTCGCGTTCACTTCGTCTCCGGCGCGCTCTTGTTGCGCGTGAAGCACGGCCAACGCATCTCCTTCCCCTTGGTCAGAGTCACCTCTATCCTCTTCGTCCCGTCCTTGTTCTTCAGGATGCTCCAGCTGCACTCGTCCGTGGTGACCTCGAAGCACAGCTCCAGCGCGCCGTCCACCACGACCCGGGACCCCTCGGGGAGCGTCGCCACCTCCAGGTGCATGCTCTGCCGCTTGATGTCGCACCGCACATCCGCCTTGGAGGTCTCCGCCGGAACCTGCGCGGTGACCACCACGTCCTCGCCCTCCTGTGACCACGCGTACATGTGCTTCATGTCGTGGTCCACCGCCCCGAGCAGTGCCGGGTCAGTCGGCTCGGGAAGCGCGTCCTGCAGGTTCAGGGAGTCCGCGGCGCTGTTCACCGCGCCCATCGCGCGGAGCTGCTCCTGCACGTCCCCGACGTTTTGCTTCTTCTTGATGTTCAGCTCGAACGCGCGCTTGACCCACGGCGCGCCGCTCGACACCTCGGCGAGGGTGAAATCGTGCCTTTCGAACCGGTCATCGTCGTCCAGGATCCGCGCGATGAACGCGTCACCGACGATGTCCGTCGGGGCCCCGCACTCGTTCGCCAGGCCGCACGCGCGGTCGTTCCGCGGAAGGCCCTTCGAGATGCCTCGATCGTCCACGTACAGGTTGATGTGTTCCCAGTCCGTGGCTTTGCCTCCCGGCAAGAGCGCCACGGGCTGGACCATCTGCATGCGGCTCGCGATGTCCATCAGCGAGTCGTCGATGACCTTGCCGCTCTGTTCCTCCAGCTGTTTCTTGAAGATGGCTTTCTGCTCCGCGCTGCTTCCCACCGTCCCGGAGGAGCTTCGGAAGTGTTCCTTCAGCGTGTCCAGCAGACACTCCATCTCCTTGCCCTCGGGGATCTCCATGGTCAGCTCCTCCATCGCGCAGGACGCATCCGCGGGGATGTAGACGTACTTGAACGAAGTCCGCGTCATGGTCGTCGAGCGGTCGAAACGAGAAACTCGGGTCGAAGGAGCGGGCGGTGCGCGCCTCGCGGTGACCGAACGTTCGCGAAGAACCGCCGCCACGGCGCCACCGACGCGCCGAAAAATCTGCGCCACCTGGCATCGTTGTTGCTTCGCGTCGGCTGGTCCGACGGCGGCGACGGAGTGTGGCCAGTTCGCGGCGAGCGCGCGCGCGAGCGGGCGCGCTCGATGGAGCTCTCCGACCTCCCGGACGGCGCGCTCGCGGTCGTCCTGGATCACGTCGCCAGAGGCCCGGACGGCATATCGGACGTCGCTCGAGCCTCGTGCGTTAACCGGCACTTTCACGCGATGGCTCTGGACCGGCAACGTCGCATGCGGACGCTCGATGTGCGGAGCCTGGGCCGGCGCGCCAGGCACGCGGTGCCGCACATCGCGCGGCGGTGCACGTCGCTGAGACGCGTCTTCTGCGACCGCACCAACATCACGGACGAGTGCGTCACGGCGTTGTTGACGACAAGCGCGCTGACGCTGGAGCGGCTCAGCCTGGCGGACTGCCGCCACCTGCGAGACCTGCACGGCGCGCGTGAACGAGCCGAAGACGAGAGCCCCGAGAGCCCCCGTCCGTTCGGGCGGCTCCGCGAGCTGGACATCAGCGGCTCGAGCTGGTCTCCGCGCGCGCTCATCGCTCTGCTCCGCGGCGCGCGCGACTCGCTCACCGCGCTGAACCTCGCCTCCACGCACGTCAGCCGCGGCAGCGTCCGCCGCGGCGACGACTTCGGCGAGGTCGCGCGCGCCGTGCTCGGGTGCGCGCGTCTGCGCCGGCTGAACCTCGGCGCGCCCGTGGACTTCGTCGTGCCGTGCCTCACGCTGAAGGTGTTCGCGCCCTCCGCGGCGGACGCGGAGGGTCCGGCGACGGACGCGGAAGATGGCGCGGAGGCGGCTCGCGGCGTCGCGAAACCCGGCGGAGCCTCCGCGAGCGTCTTTTCTTCCCTCGAGGAGCTCGGTTTCCGAAGCAACGCCGCGGTGAACGACGACGTGTTGTTTAGAATCGCCGCGAAGTGCGTCAACCTGTCTCGCATTGACGTCAGAGGCACCGCCATCTCGAAACAAGGCATAGAGGCGTTCGTCGAGAGCGCGCCGTGCGCGTCGAAACTGAACTCGCTGTTGCTCGGCGGGTGCGACTCGCTCGACGACGACGCGCTGCGACGCGTCGCGCGAAACTGTCGCGCGCTCGTCGAGCTCGACCTGAGCATGCACGCGCTCGTGGGCGTTTTGGGCATAGAGGCGCTGGCGGAGGGGTGCCAAACGCTGCGCCGGCTGCGCATCTCGCGCAACGCCAGGGTCACCGCGGAGGCGCTCGCGCGTCTCGCGACGAGGAGCGCGCTCGAGACGCTCGGCGCCGTGCGGTGCGCGCGCGCGGGCGAAGCGGCGCTGCGGCGGAACCTGGGGAGGTTGGCGGGGAGTTGTCGCGTCGACGTCGTGGGGGACGACTTCGCGTGGACCGCGAGTGACGTCGGGTGACGAGACGAATTAAGGCGGGTGACGAGACGGGACGTCGCGAAGACGCCGAGACGCGAAGACGCCGAGACGCGAAGACGGACGCCGGGGACGCGCCGACGGAAGGTTCTTCGTCGTGTATTTTATTTACGCCGAGCGACGCTTTTTCCGGGCGCAGACTAAATACTCATACGTTACGTACATTGTAACCTTTTTCACAGGCCCACCCACACGCCCGACCCCGAAAAGCGTAAAAAATGCCGCGGGTTTCTCCGAGCGAATTGACGTGACTTCACGCGCGGGCGATCCATTCCACGCGCGCGCCTCACGCGGCGTCGTCGCACCGAACGGATCGAACGGTCGATCTTCGAATCGGAACACCGCAGGCATCATGTCGTCGGGATTCCGCGTGCTGCACTTGGTGCGCCCCTTCCTTTCGGTGCTTCCGGAGGTGAAAGCCGCCGATCGCAAGGTCCCTTTCCGCGAGCGCGCGCTGTACACCACGGTGGCGCTGTTCGTGTTCCTGGTGTGCTCGCAGCTCCCGCTGTACGGCATCAACACCTCCAGCGGCGCTGATCCGTTCTACTGGGCGCGCGTTATCATGGCCTCCAACCGCGGCACGTGCATGGAGCTCGGCATCTCGCCGATCGTCACCTCCGGATTGGTCATGCAGCTCCTCGCGGGATCGAAGATCATCGAGGTGGACGACGCGGTCAAGGAAGACCGCGCGTTACTGTGAGTGCGCGATCCCCCCCGTCTCACGCCGCGCCCCCTGGACCGCAACGACACGGTCGTCGCGATCCACTCGCCGCTTCTCTCCGATCGACCCGCGGCGTCCCCGCGACCCAATGCGGTGGTCGAACGCTTTTCCCCCCGATCACGAATCCGGGCCGCGGGGCGCGCTTTTCGGCACGCGTTTTTTTTCCGGAGGTCGAACGCCAGCGCTGACCCGTTCATGCCCCCGCGACCTCTACGACGCAGTAACGGCGCGCAGAAGCTCCTCGGTGTTCTGATCACCATCGGCGAGGCCGTTGCGTACGTCGTGTCCGGCATCTACGGCGACGTGCGCGAGCTCGGCGCCGGGAACGCCATCCTGATCATCCTGCAGCTCTTCATGGCGGGCATCATCGTGATCTGCCTGGACGAGCTGTTGACGAAGGGCTACGGCCTCGGCTCGGGCATCTCCCTGTTCATCGCCACGAACCAGTGCGAGAGCATCATCTGGAAAGCCTTCTCCCCCACCACCGTGAACACCGGCCGCGGCGCCGAGTTCGAGGGTGCCGTCATCGCGCTGTTCCACCTGCTCATCACCCGCAGCGACAAGATGCGCGCGCTCAAGGAGGCGTTTTACCGGCCGAACATGCCCAACATCACGAACCTGCTCGCCACGATCCTGATCTTCCTGGTCGTGATCTACTTCCAGGGCTTCCGCGTTGACCTGCCCATCAGCAGCAAGCGCGGCCGCGGCATGCAGCAGTCCTACCCCATCAAGCTCTTCTACACGAGCAACATGCCCATCATCCTGCAGTCCGCGCTGGTGTCCAACCTGTACTTCATCTCGCAGCTGCTCTTCAAGCGCTACGGCGGGAACTTCCTCGTGCAGCTGTTAGGGCGGTGGCAGGAAGCGGAGGGCTCCGGCCAGTTCATCCCCGTCGGCGGCCTGGCGTACTACATCTCTCCGCCCACCTCCTTCGCCGACATCGCGGCGAACCCGTTGCACGCGGTGTTCTACCTCACCTTCATGCTGAGCGCGTGCGCTCTCTTCTCCAAGACGTGGATCGAGGTCTCCGGCTCCTCCGCGCGCGACGTCGCGAAGCAGCTCAAGCAGCAGCAGATGTTCATGGTCGGCCACCGCGAGTCCTCGCTGCAGAAGGAGCTCAACCGGTACATCCCCACCGCCGCCGCGTTTGGCGGGATGTGCATCGGCATGCTCACCGTCATCGCCGACTTCATGGGCGCCATCGGGAGCGGCACCGGCATCCTGCTCGCGGTGACCATCATCTACCAGTACTTCGAGACGTTCGAGAAGGAGCGCGCGCAGGAACTCGGGGGTGTGCTGTTCTGAGTCCGGAGTCCTGAGGTCTTTCTGAGAACGGCGGCGAAAAGGGGCGTTTGTAATCGACAGGCTATACTAGTTTTCTCGGGGCGCGGGGAGGAGAAAAAAAAACTCTCGTCGCGCGCTTCTCCATCTTTTCGCGCGGCGCGCGGCGACACGGCGCGAGCCCCGACCCGGAACCGCGCGAACAAAAGCGCGGGCGTTCGTTTCATCGCTTCGCTCGTTACATCTCTCTGCTACTCGACTATATGAGGAAAAGACCAGACGCGACGAGCGGGCGACTTGCGCGTTGGGTCATCTGCGAAATGATCCAGAAACCACGCCAACGCGCCCCAGACACGAGACCACCCCCAATTACAGCACCTTGCGCTTCTCCGCGCCGCGGAGCTTCTTGACGCGGTTCTTCTTCTCCTTGATCTGCTTGCGCGACTTGGTGACCTTCTCCTTGAGCCCGGCGCGGATGACGCGGTGCTTGGGCTCGAACTTCTTCATCGCGTCGACGCTGTCGTAGATCAGACCGAACCCGGTGGACTTCCCACCACCGAACTGCGTGCGGAAGCCGAAGAGCGAGACGCAGGCGTTGTCGCTGACGTCGTACATCTTCGCGAGCTTCTCGCGGAGCTCGGACTGTGGATTGGAAGGGAAAGAGAGGGAGACGCGAGGTGAGCGTGCGCCCGAGGGGAGGGAAAACCCCCGATGGGAAAACAGGCCGACAAAACCCTAAAACACAGTCAAGACGCGGATGGCGCGGAGACGCACCTTGGGCACGTTAGCGCGGCCGGGGTGGAGCACATCGAGGATCTGCGGTGGGGAGGGGGTCGCGGGGAGGGTACACGGTCAGTATCGCCGCCACTATTAGCGGCTTGGTCGACGCACGCGCGACGCCGCGACGTCTCCGGAGACGTCCGCATCGCGGAAACGCGGACGCAGCGCTCGCCGGCGCGAGATGTTTTCCTCCGGGATCCCGGCACTTACGAACTGGCGACGGGCAAGGAGACGGTTCGTCATGAACTTGCGCGTGCGGAGGGTGCAAGAGGTGTTCGACATGGTGGCTACGCGTCCAACGAGGAGGCGTGCTTCGTGCCGTACGTGCCGTACAAAAGGGCTTCCCGGCTGCGTAATCGCCGGTGAAAAATACCCGGAGTTGAGGCGTGCGAACGCGCGAGATGCGCATTTTGCATTTCTCCAGACTGCGTGCCATACGCATCCGACATCAGAAATTTCGAGGGTCTATTGACCAGTCAGCGCCCCCCCCCGACTTTCAGTCATCAGAAGAGGGACGAGGGAGGGCTCTTCACCACGCGCGCTGCATCGGGACACGCGGTGTCCCCCCGGTCGAGACAACGCGCCGCGCGTGCAGCGCACACAGCGCCGTATTCGAGGCAACATGTCCAAGGCTGCGTTCGCGGGCCTGAAGGCCGTGCAGGAGATCCGCTTCCACCTGTGCCAGACGTCCAAGGGGAGCGAGGGGGTGCGCAATTTCTTGCTCAAGAGCTACAAGAAGATGAAAGCCGCGAGCCCCGCGACGCCCATCTTGATCAGAGAGGCGAGCGGCGTGCAGGGTGGCATGGTGGCCCGTTACGGTACGTCGCGGACACCCGACTCGACATCGAAACGCACGCGTCGAACCCGCGGGGTCCGAGCGCGGTCGCGCGCCTCGCGGCCTCGACGCGACACGCCCTCCACGGCTCTCCCCGCTCGATCGTCGCGAACCTCGAGAGCTCTTCTTGCCGGCGAAGAACCGCGCTGACGACTTTTCCCACCTCTCGCGTCCACAGATTTCGGAGTGGAGAAGAAGACGTCGCTGGAGGGTCTGGACGAGAAGGCGGTGGAGAAGGAAATCGCCGCCGTGCTCAAGTAGAGGCGCGGGAGAAGAGCGACGTCGCGTGTACGATAACAACCCCGCGGAAGCGAACCGAACGCGTCCACCGGCGCCGCGCGAAAAAAACCCGACTTCGCCGTCTTCGTTCACGTTCTCTCGTTCCCATACACCTCTACTACGGTACGCCCGCTACGGGCGCGTCTACGCGCGCGTCTACGTCGAAAGAGAGCGCCGCTCACGACGCGTCCTTTTTCGGGTCGTCGTCGGACACGAGCGCCGCGTCCGTCGCCGCCTCAAACGCCGCCGTGACTCTCGTCAGCATGTCGTCGGCGCGCCGCAGCTCGTCGGCGAGTTCCTTCTCGAGCTCGTCGTTCTCCCTCTGCAGCGCGCGTATGCGCTCGAGCTGCGCCTCGGTGTCGAGCTCCACCTCGGGCAGCGCCGAGGCGAGCGCGTCGATCTTGCGGCTGGAAGCCACCACCGCCGTCGCGAACTCCGCGATCTGCTTCTCGTCCACGCCCCCCTCGGGCAAATCGTCCCCGAGCTCGCCATCCTTCGTGCTCGCCGGCCGCGCGTCCCGCTGCAACACGCCCGCGGTGTTGTAGAACAAACCGTTGATCTCGTTCACGGAGTCCTGCAGCTGCGTCACGATGTCCGCCATGGCGCGCGGGGTGAGGTGTCCTCTCCGGGCGCGCGAGGACAATGCGAACCGCGCGTGAACGAAGACTTTTTTGCAGCTCTAGACTCTTTCAGCGCGTCCGAGCGCCGAGAAGAGCAGAAGACGAGCGATGTCGTCCGCGACTCTTTGGGGAAAGGAGACGCGGGCTCGCGCGGGTCAACTTTTCCTGCCCCCATTCGTATGCATTTTACAGTCACGACTTTTATAAATAGAGCTCGTGTGGCTTGTTGGTCGAGAAATTTCAAATCGCCTGCTGCGCCTGCGAAACATTCGTCGTTGTTTGCGCGCCATTTCTCTTTTCCACGACTACGAGCCGCGTCGCCCGTAGGCGCGCACAACCGCGGTGCGCGGAAGACTCCGTTCTCGGCGCAGGCGCAGGAACGCGAGGAGAGGCACGGTACGCGCGGCTGAGACGGTTGGCTCGCCCGCGGCTCGGCTCAGCGATGGGAGTCGCGTCGGCGTTGGCCGAGAGCGAAACACACGCATCAAAAGCAGTCGAGGTTGTGGCTTCGAGAAGCGCGTGCGCGCGCGAGATGGACACCGGAGGCCACCGCCTGGCGTTCGGGATCGGCGGCGTGCACGCGACCGATCCCAAAGATCTGGCGGATGTTTCTGGCTTCGCGGACAAGGTGAGATCCCGTCACGCGTCTCTGCGCGCCCCGGACGCGCGGGATCGTCGTCTCCGCGCGGACCTCGTTTTGCCGCCACTTTTTCGCACCCGGAAGCGAAAATTCTCCACCCCGCGCTCCGATCGCCCGCTCCCGCGCGCGATGGACTCACTCTTCCCTGTCCCGAACACGTCCCGTCGCAGATGTCTCTCGACCAGACCGACGACGCGATCGACCCCGTGGACGCCGCGGGCAGCGAGCGCACGCCGTTGACCAAGTCCAAGCCTGCGGTAGTGCGCGAGAGTCCCAACAACGTGTTCAGCCCTCTTTCGGTCGCGAGCGAGGCGACGGCTCCCGGCGACAACAGCGTGGACTCGAGCTTCTCCTGCGAGAACGCCGGCGGCTCGGTCGCGCCGTCGCCGATCGTGCGCCGCGACGCGGCCGCGGCCGCGGGCGCCGAAGATGACGTCGAGGTGGGCGTTTCCATGTCGTTCGCGTCCACGGGTGACGGCGACGACGACGACGACGACGACGACTCGAGCAGCTGGCTTCGCCGCCGACGCGTCTCCGGCGCGGTCGCGCCCGGCCTCTCCGCGAACGCGTCCCTGCTCACCTCTCTCGCGCCCAGCGCGGATGAGGCCACGCTGCACAGACGCGTGTCGGAGCTCCGCCTCGCGCTGCGCACCGCCGAGGGCGCGCTGGACAAGACGCGCGCGCGCTTCGACGCCGCCGAGGCGTCGCGAAGCGAGGCGGAGAGCGAAGCCGCCGCGCTCCGCGCGCGCGTTTGGACGCTCGAGGGCGCGGAGGCGCTCTCGGGCGCGCGTCTGCACGACGGCTCGCTCGACATCCTCCGCGGTGAGCTCCTGAACGAGGCCACCGAGGAACTGGAGGAGGCGGCGCGCGCCACCGCCGAGGCGGAGACGCGCGCGCGCGACGCCGTTGACGCGCTCCGGCGCGCCGAGGACGCCGCCGCCGCCGTGGTCTCCGCGGCGAGCGCGGAGGTGGAGTCTCTCTCGCTCGAGGCTGCGCAGGCGCGTTTCCGCGCGCAGGCGGAGTCCAGAGACGCCGCGGCGGCGCGCGAGGCGCGCGAGGCGGCAGACGCGGCGCGCGCGGAGGCGGAGGCGGAGGCTGCCAAATGGCGCGACGCCGGCGCGCGCGCCGAAGCCGAGCGCGACGCCGCCCGCGCGCTCGCGACGCGCGCCACCTCGGACGCGGAGGCTGCTCGCGAGGCTGTGGAGACGGCCACGGCGAGCGAGGAGGAGGCCGTGCGCCACAACACCTGGCTGCAGCAGCGCGTGCGCGAGCTGGAGGAGGGCGAGGGCGCGGACGCCGGCGCGAGGTACGGCGCCGAGCTCCGGCGGTTACGCGAGAAGCTCGCGGCGGACGCGGCGAAAGCCGCGGACGCGCTCGCCGCGGAACGCGCTGCGCGGCGCGAGCTCGAGGCGAGGCTCGCCGACGCCACGCGGAACGCCGACGCGGAGAGCGGCGGCGGCGCGCCCGCCGCGGCCGACGCCTCGGCGGAGGCGGAGCTTCGCGCGCGCGTCGCCGAGCTCGAGGCGCGCGTCGCCGCCGCCGCGCCGAAGCCGCCCGCGGCGGGCGACGAGTGGGGCGACGCGCTCGGCCTGGACAGCGACGAGGAGTCGTCCTCCGTGAAGAACGTCGCCGATGCGCCCGCGCGTGCGGTGACGACGGCGACTGCGGAGACGCAGGCGGACGACGATGCGCTGGAGGAGGTGCGCCGCGAAGTTGCGCTCCTGCGCGAGGCGAACGAGGAGCTCCTCGCGCGGCAGCAGCACGCCGCCGCCGCCGCCGCCGCCGCCGCGTCCCCCGCGGCGATCGACGCCGCGCTCTCGCGCAACAACGCGGCGTGGGCCACGAAGCTCGCGCAGAGCGAGCTCGCCGTGACGGAGGCGGAGGAGAAGTCTGAGCGCGCCGCGCGCCGCGTCGCCGCGCTCGAGGCGGAGTGCGAGACGGCGAAGCGCGACCTGCTGGAGATCCGCACGCGCGAGATCGCCGTGGAGGACCAGGAGGCTGCCGTCGCCGCCGCCGCGGAGGAGGCGCGCGCGGAGGCGGAGCGCGCGGCGAGCGCTCGCTGGGAGCACGAGGTGCTCGAGGCGAAGCGCGCCGCCACGGAGGCGCGCGGCGATCTCGAGCGCGTCGTCGCGGCGGATGCCGAGCGCGAGCGCGAGGCGAACGAGGCGGAGAAGGAATGGGAAGAGAAACTGACCGAGGCGCGCCTCGCCGCGGCGCGCGCGGAGTCGCGCCGCGACGAGTTCGAGGCGATGGCGGCCGAGGCCAAGGAGGCGGCGACGCGCGCGATCGTTCGCGTCGAGGAGCAGAAGGAGGGCGAAATCGCGGAGGCGCGCCGCGTCGCGGCGGTGGCCGAGGCGAAGATGGCGGAGGCGGAGGCGAGCGCCGCCGAGGCGAAGGAGGCGGAGGCGAACGCGGCGCTGCGCGTCGCCGAGCTCGAGCGCGAGCGCGCCGAGGCGACGCGCGAGATGGAGCTCATGCGCGAGCGCGAGGCGACCGCCGAGCTCGCCGCCGAGGCGGGCGCCGCGTTCGCCGCGCTCGAGGCGGGCGAGGAGGCGAAGATGGAGGCTGCCGAGGCGCTCGCGCAGGCGCGCGCCGAGGCGCTCACGGCGCGCGGCGAGCTGGACGCGCTGCGCGAGTCGCTTCGACTCTCGGAGCGCCGGCGCGCCTCGGAGCGCCGGCGGGACGCGCCGGCGAAGGTCCCGTCGCGCGTCGCGCGCCACGTCGCGCCTTCGCCGACGGCGACGCCGCACGGGAGCGTCTTCGACGAGCCGCACAAGTCCTCCGCGTCGCCCATGCGCCCCGCGGGCGTCACGGTAGTGCAGATGATGACGGACGACGAGACGGACACCGCGAGCGAGGCGCCCGCGGAGGAGCGCGCCGAGCGCCGCCGCGACGCGCGCGACGGCGACGCGCGCGTCGCGTTCGCGGTGGACCCGGAGGTGTTC